>QWCK01000046.1_pt1 | contig 195040 bp, 181 predicted proteins | sample 1972571 | NCBI WGS metagenome assembly QWCK01 (sample SAMN09866710, study PRJNA288562) | Human gut metagenome isolate term2_stool, whole genome shotgun sequencing... | isolation source: gut | host: Homo sapiens | place: USA: California
CTGTTCAGTTATCAATGTTCGTTGTTGTTATTTCCAACAGCTTGTATATTTTATCATATCTTCAAGTCGTTGTCAACAACTTTTTTATTTTTCTTTGTTATCTCTCAAACGCGACAACTCTGATATCTTATCATGTTTGTCATTGTTTGTCAACAACTTTTTTCATCATCATGACCACCAACCATCACTCAGCTTCCTGCCAGTGCCTGTATCAGTGTCCTCGTCACGAGTCAGCTTAGATATAATATCACGCAGACAACCTAAAGTCAACAAAAACTTTACATTTTATTTGCAAAAATATAAGCACCACAAGATATTGTTCCCTGGGTGCTTACAAACCACAATTCAATCATAAAAACGAAAGCAGAATCGTCAGTATTAAATTATTTTCATATAGCCATTGCAGAATTTCCGACTGATATACCGCTTCAATCACAACACTCCCGGCTTCTGTCGCTGCCCCCATTGCTGCAAACGCAAATACCAGCCATACCAGCAACAGCCCTTTGATCAATCCGGCAATTCCCCCAAGCATATGATTTACTTCTCCTATTACGGGCAGTTTTGCCACCAGATCAATCGCAGTGGCAATCAGATGAAAGGCGATCACCGTAATCAGCATAACAATAACAAATGCAATCGCTTTCATGGCAAGGGATGATGCTTTTGACGCAATTGTATTATACAGTCCGCTTTGTTCCATCCAGCCATCCGCAAGTTTATGTGTATCCCCTATCTGGTTCCATACGTTTGCCGGCAGTTTCATTCCCAGACCGCTGAGATCTTTCTGCTCCTGCGTGTTTTGTTCTTCTGTACTTTTTTCTTCCCCTGCCACGGCATTTTGCAATTTCTCTTTGCAATTCTTTTCAATTCTGGTATCCAGGCCTGTGTGTTCTGTCATCCAGTCTGCAACATACGGCGTTGCAAACGTAACAAAAAACAGAATCAGTATCCAGGCAGCCATTGAATAAACCACACGCAGGAAACCACGGAAGAATCCCCAGACAATATTTCCGGCAACAAGTAATACAACCAGTATCAATAACCAGTTCATTGTAATCGTACCTCTTCTATTTCTCCGTTTAATACCAATGTATAATTCTGACCATCCAATCCCGACAATACGTTATAAAGCTGCCGGTCAAACGTATAACGGAATTTACGGATGCTGTGTATGGTAAACAATTCACAGTTATAATCATCCCGGACACATATTTCATTATTATCGAGGAGCTCAATTCTGTTGTATGCGATCTCTGTATCATTCTCCATGACCGTTTTACCATTCATGTCATAGACTTTTATGTGCCAGCTGTTTTCTTTTTTGGTATCGCTGTATGAAATACCGACATATTTATTATTATAGAAGACACTCTGTATCTCCCGTTTAAACTTTATCTGTTTTTTCGGCGCAGGTTTTTGTGCTCCGTCAAACCAGATCAGTCCGGCATCGCTGATCGCGAGAAGTTTTCCGGATTCGGTATAAACCAGTTCCGATATCATCGTATTTTTGTAACTGTACGTTCCCACATTGTTGTCGATTTCATTCTGCCCAACCGAACCAAAGTTATAGAAGGTAACCGTGGAACAGGTTTTGCCCTTTGTCACATCGAGCATATCTACTGCCAGTTTCTGCGCATCCGGAGCCAGCGCAATATCTACAGGAAAACTTCCTTTTTCCTGATAAAATTCACCACTGGCAAGTTCCTGTCCCTTTTTGTCATAAAGCCGTACATACGAGACATCATCCTCCTTCATCAGCACAGCCACCGTTCCCTGACGGGCAACACATACACGTTCAATCGGTGTTGCCGTTTCGATTTTCTTTACCAGTCCGCGTTCCGACATGATATAAATGAATGTCCCTCCACGATCATAAACCGCAAGATACTGTTCACACACGGAAAGTTCCGGCGCAGTCATTTCATAAGACTGGTTCCAGATCAGCCGGTCATCTGTATCGTGACACACGATTCCGTCATTATCATATTCCAGTATTTTTCCCTGGAACATCTTATATCCCGTTGCCGCACTGTCCTTTCTCTCCGCCGATGCCTGCACCTCAAATCCTGAATATGTGCGAAGTGCAGACCAAAGTTCTACAAAAATCACTGCTGCTACAACAGTAACGATCACAAGTGCCGTCCTGCGGGCTATTTTATGCCTGTGTCTCCTGATTTTTTCTTCCAGTTCCTCCAGGTCTTCCTGACTTGTCTCTACGGTTTTAAATTCCGTTTTTTCAGCCACCGATTTTTCTCCTTTTCGCTTACGTTTCTATCATTATAGCATTGCAGTCCCCGTTACGGAAGTAATAATTTCTGCCCAACCCTGATATCATCCGAATCTTCCAGATCATTCGCCTTTTCAAGCTCTTTTAATTTTTTCATTGATCCGTATGCCTGTTTACAGATTCCGCTCAACGTATCCCCCTGTTGTACCACATAATAATTTTGTGTATTTTCTACCGCCACAGGTTTTTCTTTCTCCTCTGCCGGCTGTGTGGAAGGTGCCGCTTCCTCTGCCTTTTTCACCGCTCCCGCCGGAACCTCCTCAATCGGTATCAGCTGCATGGGTTCACTGATGGTTTCCGTACTCTTTGCGCTCTCCGTCTGTTCTTCCACTATATTTTTTTCAGTTCCCACCAGGACTTCTGCCGGTTGTGACACATGGCGGATTTTTTCCCCTATCGTCTCCACGGTCTGCTCCAGGCCCGGAATAGAAATTCGCTGCTGCCAGATTCCGACCCCGGCCAGAACCAAAAGCAACGCGATTGCGGCAGCCATCGCATACGACGTTGGTTTGCGTTCGCTCTTTGAACTGCTGCATTCTTCTTTTTCGTTCTCTTTTTTGCTCTCCGTCAGAATCTCCGGAAGCATCTGCCGGGTTCCACGTCTCGGCAGTTCAATCGTCACATCCGGGATCCGTATCTCATGCAGTTCCCTTGCATAATAGATATAAAACCCGTTTTTCGGTTGCAGCCGGTTGCCTTTATGCAGATAAAAGTATTCTTCCCCCTCCATACTGTCCATAAGGAAAAGAACCTGATGTGCACCTCCGAACTGTTCTCTGTGGATAGCTTCCAGTTCTGCTGTCAGGCGTGGTGGATATCCTTTACAATCCAACGCCCATCCGACAATAATGGAATTCTCATAAGATCTCTTAATCTCACGGAATACATCCGACCACGCATGTGTTCCCCATCTCGGCAGATTCTGTGAAAATTCCATATCCCTTACCGGAATGGCAGCCTCTACAAAGGTCATATATACACCCTGCTCGCACTCTGTATGCCCCATAAAGATAAACACTCTCCGCTCCTCATAAGTTTCTTCATGCACCCTGGCATACGCCGCATTTTCTATGTAAATTCGATCCCCCTCTGCCGGTGTTCCGATCTGTCTGATATTTTTCAGGTCACGTCCCGGTCCTTCTGCAATATCTATCATATCCTGCCTCCTTATCCGTTTTTCCAGAATATAGTATCACCACCATCCGGTAGAATTTTGGAAAAACCTGACAGGCATGAAAAAAATCGTACGACACTACCGGACATATTTCCAGACTTCAGGCAAAAAAAGACTGCCATATCCTTCGATACGACAGCCTCCTTTGTACTTGCTGTATTATTTTGCAAAAGCTTTTACTTTTTTGTAAATTCCTTCTGCGTCCAGTTCGTATTTATGAATCAGCTCAACCGCCGGTCCGGATTCTCCAAACCGGTCATTCACGCCGATACGCATCATCTTTGTCGGTGCCTTTTCACACAATACTTCCGCTACCGCGCTTCCAAGTCCACCGATTACGGAATGTTCCTCAACGGTTACGACTTTCTTCGTCTTTGTTGCAGATGCAACAACCAGTTCCTCGTCAATCGGCTTGATGGTATGGATATTGATTACTTCTGCAGAAATTCCATCTTTCTCCAGCATCTTTGCAGCTTCTAAGGACTCTGACACTTCCAGTCCTGTCGCAAAAATGGTTACATCCGTACCTTCTTTTAATACGATTCCTTTTCCGATCTCAAACTTGTAATCCTCTCTGTCATTGATCACCGGCACTGCCAGACGTCCAAACCGAAGATAAACCGGTCCCACATAATCATATGCTGCATGTACTGCTGCGCGTGCTTCCACATCATCCGACGGGTTGATCACTACCATACCAGGGATCTCACGCATCAGAGCCAGATCCTCCAGACACTGATGGGTAGCTCCGTCTTCTCCGACCGAAATTCCTGCATGGGTAGCTCCGATCTTTACATTCAGATGCGGATATCCGATGGAGTTGCGAACCTGCTCATAGTTACGTCCAGCTGCAAACATTGCAAAAGAACTGATAAACGGAACTTTCCCACAGGTAGATAATCCTGCAGCAATACCTGTCATGTTGCACTCTGCGATACCGCAGTCCCAATGGCGCTCCGGAAATTCTTTCTGGAAAATACAGGTTTTGGTAGCACCTGCCAGATCTGCGTCGAGCACGATGAGATTCTCATGCTCTTTTCCAAGTTCTACCAATGCGTTTCCATAGCTGTCTCTGGTTGCAATTTTCTTTACTTCTGACATAATGCTTCACCTGCTTTCTCAAGATCTTTCATAGCGATTTCGTACTGCTCGTCATTCGGAGCTTTTCCATGCCATCCGGCTTCATTCTCCATAAAGGAAACTCCCTTTCCTTTGATGGTCTTTGCAATAATGGCAGTCGGCTGACCTTTGGTCTTCTTCGCTTCCTCAAATGCTGCACGGATCTGGTCGAAATCATTTCCATCAATCACGATCGTGTGGAAATTAAATGCCTCAAACTTCTTATCAATCGGATACGGAGAACATACTTTGTCAATCTCCCCATCAATCTGCAGATTATTATTGTCTACAATCACTACCAGATTGTCCAGCTTCCGGTGTCCTGCCCACATAGCAGCCTCCCAGATCTGTCCCTCCTGAATCTCACCATCTCCGGTCAGGGTGTATACACGATAGTCCTTGTGATCAAATTTTCCGGCTGCTGCCATACCTACTGCAGCAGAAACTCCCTGCCCCAAAGATCCACTGGACATATCAACGCCAGGAATATGCTTCATATCCGGATGGCCCTGCAGATACGAACCTGTATGGCGCAGTGTCACAAGATCTTCCTTCGGGAAAAATCCGCGCTCTGCAAGTGTGGAATAATAAGCCGGTGCTACATGTCCTTTGGACAATACAAAACGGTCACGATCCTCCATCTTCGGGTTCTTTGGATCAATATTCATCTCTTCGAAATACAGATATGTAAAAATATCTGCCGAAGACAGCGATCCGCCCGGATGACCGGATTTTGCGCTGTGCACTGCCGTTACAATGCTCTTACGGATTTCATTCGCAAGCTTTTCCAATTCTAAATGATTCATTATTTGTCCTTTCCTCCTTTAAACACAAGAATAGCTATATATTTATAATTCTGTTCTCCCCTGCAATGCACGCAGAAGAGTTACTTCATCGATATATTCCAGATCTCCGCCAACCGGCACTCCGCTGGCAATCCGTGTCACTTTAATCCCTGTCGGTTTGATGAGTTTGCTGATATACATCGCCGTTGTCTCACCTTCCAGACTGGAATTCGTTGCAATAATCACCTCATCCACATCTTTTTCCAGACGCACCATCAGTTCCTTCAGCCGGATATCGTTCGGACCGATTCCAAGCATGGGGGAAATTGCACCATGCAACACATGGTAGACCCCGCTGTATTTTCCGGTTTTTTCATAGGCAACCAGATCGCGGGTATTTTCTACCACCATAATCGTCTTGTGATCTCTGGATGTGTCACTGCAGATCGGACAAATTTCCTGATCTGTCAGGTTATAACAGCACTTGCAGTATTTGACATTTTTCTTTGCAGAAACAATTGCCGATGCCAGTGCATCCACATGATCCTGTGGCATATTCAGAATATGAAATGCCAGCCGCTGTGCGGATTTGGCTCCGATTCCCGGAAGTGCAGACAGTTCTTCAATCAATTTTGCAATCTCATGACTGTAATAATCCATATCAGAACGGAAGTCCTCCACCTAATGCCCCTGTAATCTGTGACATGGACTGCTGGGAAGCTTCGTCAATTTTACGCATCGCCTCATTTGTCGCTGCCATGATCAGATCCTCGAGCATCTCAATATCATCCGGATCCACTACTTCTTCTGCCAGTTTTACCTTTGTCACCTCATGCTTGCCGGAAACCGTCACTTCCACGGCTCCGCCTCCTGCTGCTGCCGTAACTTCCTGTTCCTCTAAATTCTTCTGCGCCTCTTCCATCTGCTTTTGCATCTTCTGCGCCTGTTTCATAATATTCGCCATATTTCCCGGCATACCGCCAGGGAATCCACCTCTTTTTGCCATGTGGGGTCCTCCTGCTTTCTAATTTCAGTTATTTACGAATCTTGTATTATCATACCATTAGAAGTTCTCTTCCTCAATATCAAAATTGATTAATTGCCGCAAATCCGGTACCGTATTGGCTGCGCTGCGTCCTCCTTCATTTAAGCGAAGCTGCACTTCTACCTGCTTTGCACACCGCTGCGCAATCATTTCTTTCAAATGATCAATACACCCTGCCTTATTGTCGCTTAGATAGGCAAAAGCGTTGGCATCGTCAAACATCAGAAGCAGTTCTCCCGCCGGTCCAAGCGTCGGCACTGCCTGATTCAAATACTGTCTGGTGATGCCTCCCATCTCTGAAATGACCGACCGCCAGTTTTTCATCACCTGTTTAATGTCCTCCGGAATGGCTTTGGGAAGCTGTGTTTTCTCCGGTGTCTGTGCCACCGGAGCCTGCGTGCCACCTGCTGCCGGAACTGCTGCACTCTGTGGTGCCGCCGAAACAAATGCCCCGCTTTCTAATTTCTGCTCCATATCATCCATACGCTCATTGAGTGCCGACAGATCTTTTTCCATCTGCGGACGGCAAAGCTTGATAATTGCAATCTCCAGCAGGATGCGCTTCTGTGCCGCATACCGGATCTGGCTGGACAGTTCCGAGAAAATCCGGATATACCGGATCAGTGTTTCCGGCTCCACCATCCGTGCCTCTTCTTTCAGGGCTGCCAGATGATCTGCCGACATATCCAGCACTTCCTCCATGTCATCCGCACTCTGGATGAGCAAAAGATTTCTCATGTACCAGGTAAAATCGTTCACCATCTGTCCCAGTTCCCGTCCCTGATCCACCAAATGATCCACCGTCCGGATGGCACCGGTCACATCTTTTGCCAGCACCTGGCGCAACAGTGCGGAAAACACTTCTGTATCCACTGCACCGAGCACTTCCAGCACATTTTCATAGGTGAGTTTTTCCCCCAGATGAAAGGCAATACACTGGTCGAGCAGACTCAGCGCATCACGCATCGAACCGTCCCCGGCTTTTGCCACATAACGCAGTGCGCGCTCCTCGACATCCACCTGTTCGGTGCGCATCAGTTCCGCCAGACGATCGGTAATGGTATCAATGGAAATCCGGTGAAAATCATATCTCTGGCAACGGGACAGAATCGTAATCGGGATCTTGTGTGCTTCCGTTGTCGCAAGAATAAAAATCACATATGCCGGCGGCTCCTCCAGCGTCTTGAGCAGCGCGTTGAATGCGCCTGCCGACAGCATATGCACCTCATCAATAATGTAAACCTTGTATTTTCCCTCTGTCGGGCGGTAAGATACTTCTTCCCGGATCTGCCGGATATTGTCCACGCCGTTGTTCGATGCCGCATCAATCTCTATGACATTCATAGAAGTCCCGGCGGCAATGCCCTGACATGCAGGGCATTTTCCACAGGGACTTCCGTCTACCGGGTGTTCACAATTTACTGCTTTTGCAAAAATCTTTGCAACTGTCGTCTTTCCGGTACCCCGGGTACCGCAAAACAAATAAGCATGTCCTATGCGATCGGCTTTGATCTGGTTCTTTAATGTTGTAACAATGTGTTCCTGTCCTTTGACATCTTCGAATTCCTGCGGACGGAACTTACGGTATAAAGCCGTGTAAGACATTTTTCTTCTCCTTTTTGCCGGATATCAGGAAATTTAATCTCCAAAACTGATACCGATCCGTTTTGCCTCCTGAATCATCTGACTGTCCGGATCAACCGTCTTTAACTTGCCTGCCACCTCTCCAAGCGGCACACATTTGGTCTTGTTGTTGATCATGGCGATCATGCAGCCAAATTTTCCATCCATAATTGCTTTGGCAGCGGCAGATCCAAGACGGGTACATAATACTCTGTCGTATGGACACGGACTGCCGCCACGCTGTGTGTGGCCCGGAACCGCAACGCGGACTTCCACACCGCATTTCTCCTGAATCTGATCTGCAATCTCATAAGAAACCGATGGATACCTGCGGGATGCAACTTTTGCCTTGTACTGCTTCTTGGTAAGCTGTGCATCGTCTTTGGAGATTGCACCTTCTGCAACTGCAAGAATCGTAAATCCTTTTCCGTCTTTTGTACGCTTATGAATCGCATCCACGACCTTATCAATATCATACGGAATCTCTGGGAGCAGAATAATGTCGGCACCGCCTGCCACTCCTGCATACAGGGTAAGCCATCCTACTTTGTGTCCCATCACCTCTACAATAAATACACGGTTGTGGGAAGCAGCCGTTGTATGGATGCAATCGATGGTCTCTGTCGCTATATTAATTGCACTCTGAAAACCGAATGTCACATCTGTTCCGTAAATATCATTGTCAATGGTCTTTGGAAGATGAATAATATTGAGTCCTTCCTCACGAAGCAGATTGGCTGTCTTCTGTGTCCCGTTACCACCTAAGATAACCAGACAGTCGAGTCCGAGCTTACGGTATGTGGACTTCATCGCCTCTACCTTATCCAGACCGTTTTCATCCGGCACACGCATCTGTTTGAATGGCTGGCGGGAAGATCCGAGAATCGTTCCACCTCTGGTAAGGATTCCGGAAAAATCCGAGGCTGTAAGAATTCTGTACTGTTCATAGATCAGCCCTTTGTACCCATTTTCAAATCCATAAATCTCCAGTTCGTCTACATTCGTAGTAAGTCCTTTTACAACACCACGCATGGCTGCATTTAAAGCCTGGCAGTCTCCGCCGCTGGTAAGCATTCCGATCTTCATCATGCACGTTTCCTCCTGCATATTCTCTTATTGTGTACCAAATGTTTCACATACACATTTGTATTATAGTATAATTTTTGTCCGTTCACAAGATAAGCGACTTGAAAAATGTATGTAAATTCTGTATACTATGTAAGGAGCACATCGCATGAGAGTTCCGCTCCGCGGAAGCGATGTACGTAGGAGATATAGCTTACGCTATACCTCAAGGAGCACATCGCATGAAAGTTCCGCTCCGCGGAAGCGATGTACGTAGGAAATTCATCGGAGATGAATTTCAAGGGAGAGTTGTCCGAGAGGTCGAAGGTGCCGCACTCGAAATGCGGTTTGCGTCGAATAGACGCAACGTGGGTTCGAATCCCATGCTCTCCGCTCACTTTTTAAACAAAAACAGCACCGCGGTCTTTCACTTGCCCGGTGCTGTTTTTATATGTCAATGACGTCCCCGGTTATTTCCACGCCGATCCGTCATGTCACGCTTTTCGCGGAAATCACGACTCCGATGCTCACGGGAATCGTTTGCTCTGTTTCCATCCGCACGGCTTCCATGATCCGCATCGCTGTTTTTGCCGGATGACGGTCTCTCTTTTTTGCGGCCGATATATACGTTCCATTTCATATAGGCTTCCTGCGCATTGCGGGATTTGTAAATTACGCTGCGTTCTTCGCCTACAATATCGGTAATGCTGTACCAGCCTTTGTCATACTGGAATTCCGCTGTCTTTCCTTCAAGTTCTTTATTTCCAAGTACAAATTTATGTATTGCCTGCTGTGGCTGCTGCTGTGCCATCCTATCCCTCCTTTTTTCCTAATACATACTCCACGGCCTGTCTCAGTTTTTCATCTTTTTTCATTTCTTCCGTTCCCTGAAGTGCCTCTGCCTCTTCCGTGGTAAACAACTCCCGCAGTTTTACCTGATGGTTTTCTACCGGAATATAAGATACTCTGGATTTGTCGAATACCGGACGCAGCACATAGTACGGAATTTTGCGCTCCCTACGTGATGCGGAGAGAGAAACAATATTTTCTACCTGACAGACTCCCTGTGTTTCACTGTATATGATCTGTTTTTTTTCAAACATTCTGTCACCTCTGAAAAAGATAAAATTATCATATCACAAGAAAAAAGTTTTGACAAATGCCCCAAAACATTTTACGCTTGTCCCAGGGAGGAAATTGTATATGTGGATTCTATTTGCATTTGGGTCAGCTCTGTTCGCCGGACTGACTTCCATACTGGCGAAATGCGGTATCAAAAATACCGATTCCAATGCAGCTACGGCGATCCGTACCATTATTGTACTTATTTTTTCATGGATCATGGTATTTCTGGTCGGGGCACAACACGGCATCGGAAGTATTTCTGCCAAAACCTGGACATTTCTGATCCTGTCCGGACTTGCCACCGGTGCTTCCTGGCTGTGCTACTTCCGTGCACTGCAGATCGGAGATGTGGATAAGGTGGTCCCGGTCGATAAATCAAGTGCCATCCTCTCCATTCTTCTCGCTTTTCTCTTCCTGCATGAGAGCATCAGCCCACTGAAAATTCTGTGCGTGGTGCTGATCGGCGCGGGAACCTACCTGATGATCACGAAAAAGGAAACCTCTTCTGAGAATTCCGGGAAAAAAGGCTGGAGCTGGTTCTTCTACGCGCTTGGCTCTGCCGTCTTTGCCAGCCTGACTTCTATTCTGGGAAAAGTCGGCATTGAAAACATTGATTCCAATCTGGGAACAGCCATCCGTACCATCGTTGTGCTGATCATGGCATGGATTGTCGTGTTTGTCACGAAAAAGCAGGACAGTGTGCGCACGATTGATCACAGGGAACTTGGCTTTATCTGCCTGTCCGGACTTGCCACCGGTGCTTCCTGGCTGTGCTATTACCGTGCGCTGCAGGATGGTCTGGCAAGTGTCGTTGTGCCGATCGATAAGCTGAGTATTCTGGTTACCATTCTGTTTTCTTATCTTGTATTTCATGAGAAACTGGGGAAAAAAGAAGCCGGAGGACTGGTGTTGATTGTGGCGGGAACGCTTGGGATGCTGGTGTAGTATCCCTTGCTATGCCCTTCAGGCGCACCAACCAGACAATATTTACCAGATCAATCCACAATCAACACGGTCTTACCTTCAAACGCAACTCCATATTCTTTGATCTGACTATCTGTAATCCCTTTCATTTTTAGTTCTTCACTGTATTTTCGTTCCCTGATCTGTGCAATTGCAGACTGCGCGGTCTCTTCGAGACTTTTTCCCTTTCTTGCGCTTCGTACTTTAAATTCCAGAATCACAGCATTATCCTTTCCCGGATGTTTTGGCTCCAACATAATATCATATCTGCCAAAGCCGCTTTCCCGATTCGACCTCAGATAATACCTGTCCCGCAAATCAACCAGCAGACCTAAAACAAACCCGTGATAAAAACGTTCCGGTTCAGCCCCGGAAGCCCGGTCTCCGGTATCAAAATAGCTGAATGTCTGTAATGCTATACGGTTCATATATTCATTCATCGCATCCACATCCCCAGCAACCATTGCCTTAACAAAATCGTTGTAATCCGGCTGTACCGGGGCAAACCAATCGTGAATCATTCTCTGAAACATAAGCTTTACTTCAAGATTGGTAAGTGCAAGCTGATATTTCGGTTCCGTTCCTTCCGGAATATCCTGATATTTTTCATAAGACAAAACCTTTAAATATCCGCCTGCGAGTAAAAGGCTCCATACCGCCTTTTCATTGCCATCCAGTTGATTGTATACAATCTGTTCATCTATTTCCGACCAGATACATTCCCCACATAATAGTTTTTCAAATTTTTCTTTGATCAGGCGGTTTCCTTCACGAACCAATTTTCCGACAAGACTATTTGCGCTTGTGTTTGCCCAATAGGTTGTATACTGCTTTGCATCCAGATAATTTAAAATCGACCACGGATTATAGATATCTTTGTGGGTTCCAAAAATAAATCCGTCATACCATCTTTTTACCTCATTTTTTTCGTTTTCCAGTCCGAAACTTTCTAGCGCAGAAAACACTTCCTGCTCCGTAAAACCAAAGGATGCAGCATATTCATTGGATGTTGTAGTAACCACTTTTAAATTATTCAGGTCTGAAAAAATGAATTCCTTACTGACCCTCGTAATTCCTGTCATAATTCCACGCTCTAATGCCGGATTGGTCTTAAATGTCGCGTTAAACAGACTTCTTGTGAATGTCACAAGCTGCTCCCAGTATCCATCTACAAAAGCTTCCTGCATTGGCGTGTCATATTCATCTAACAGAATAATTACTTTTTTACCGTAATATTTATACAAAAATCCTGACAGATAATATAAAGAAAGTGTTGCATCTACATACTCCATATCAGTCATGATTTTTTTATACAACTTTACTTCCGTATCCCGTAGCTTTCCACTTTCCGTTATAAAATCGTATTTGACATAAAGCTGCGCAATTAATTCACAGATCTTTTTTTCTGCCAGCTGATACGTGGGTTCCTTCACATTTGCAAAAGACAGGCTAATGACCGGATACGTTCCCTGTATATTACGGTACTTCTTATCCTCCCAGATTTTTAAATCCTCAAACAGATCCGAACGTCCGGAATATTCCACGGAAAAGAACTGTTCTACCATACTCATGGTCAAAGTTTTACCAAAACGTCTTGGTCTTGTGATCAGAGTAACACTGTCCCCACAATCCCACCATTCCTTTATAAAATCCGTTTTATCAACATAAAAATAATGATTTTCAATTAATGTGGAGAAGTCCTGTATTCCGATTGCTATATTTGCAGACATTTGCAGTCACCCCCCTGTCTTTGCCTTTTTCATATAGTATACCCTATCCTTAAATGAATGAAAAGCAGGCTTTTCATTCATTTATCTCCATCAGTTCCTGAGGCTTGCAACACAACACCTGCGAAAGTTTAATAACATACTCCGCCTGCGCTTTATTAATGTCTTTTCTCCGTTGTTCATACTGCTGAATCGTCTTGACGGGAATCCCTGTTTCCTCCGCAAGCTGGCTCTGACTGAGTCTGGCTCTTTTCCGTAACAACTTCAGATAACTTTCTACCCTGTTCTGCTGAGCAATCTCTCTTACTTTTTGCACTCCCTGCGTAATATCCATCTCATGATATGGATGATATAAATCACGAATTTTCTCAACTGGAACTTCTTTTTGTATCACCGCAAAGGTTTTCCCACTCATCCATTGATAATATGCCAACAACCATCCGGTCCAATATTCCGGGCTTTTTTCAAAATAATATCCCGGCGCAACAATTTCGTCATCCGGCACATCCATCACACGAATGGCCAGCTCTGCCCCTGACATTCCCGCAATTACAAATGGGTCTCCTTTTGAAAAACGCTCACTGTATGAAGATTCTGTAAAAAGCCGATAATACTCGTTCAACTCATATCCACAATCATATACGGCATAATTAAGCATCTCGCCCAGTACACGCTGTGCAATTCTTAAATATACTTTATCGTAAGAATAAATCATCGCTTTTCATCTCCTCGTCAATGATTCTGGAAATATACAATTCCCCCCTGTGATAGGTTTCCTTTTCCATGTCCTTATATCCGTTTCTGGCATTCCGATCCCGCAACATCTTTTTCGAATACCACTCGGCAGAAGGGACGTGTTCTTTCGCTATAAATTTAAGATGCTGAAATGCCTTTTCCGTTTTAAGGCAGTACTGCTCTCCAAGGCTTCCCAACTGCATAGCTTTCCCTAATTGCTCGTACGATATAACACCGCTGATGAAATCCCTTGCATAAGAAAAATAACTGTCATCTGCACGATATCCTATAATTACATCCACTCCTGCTAATGGAACTGGAAAACAATCGGTAATGTACCGTTTTGCCTCCCTTTCCAGCGGTGTTGCCAATACAAACGCGCGGTTATTCAACAAAAGCCCCATCCAGTGTAACAAGGTAAAGCTGCCATCATTTATATTTAAAATATGCAGGCCATTTGTCTCTATCTCATATTCATTAACATATCCGTCTTTTTCCTCCGATACCGCCCATTCCTTTGCCAAGGCAATATCTTCGGTACAGTAGAAGCCCTGTCCATAATCATTGTGTTTTTTTCCAACTCCATATATCGGAGTTTCAATTATATGATCCGATCCATGAAATAATTGCTTTTTCAATAAAAAAATCCTCCTTTAGGCGTATTTCTATTATACGTCTGTGGGAGGATATTTGTAAATAGTATTTATTTTTTCATATTTTCTAATCTTTTCTCTGCAGGCTCATATCCCCCACATCTGTTGTAATACTGCTCGGCCTCTGTCATCTGCCCCAGACACAGCTTATTGACCCAAACAAATACTTGTGAATGTCACCTGATCTGTTCAAATTCCAGATTTAAATACCACTTTTATTTGTTCCACCACAAAGCGAATATCATCATCTGTGATCTGTGTGCTGCTTGGAATATTTAAAATACAACTGCTATAGTACGGTGCTTTTTCCATCTCATAAGCAATCGCATCCTGATACGGAAGCTGCTCATGAATCAGTCCCCAGATCGCCCGGGTCTGCACACCGCGCTCCTGAAGCGTTGTAATCACATCTCTCATGTTTTTTCCCTGTAGTTTTTCCATATCCAGCTTCAAAGAATAAAACCACTGGTTCGAGGAAGTCCCCTCACGAAATGAAAGCAGTGTTCCACCTGAAAACTCCTGCAGCAATTGTTGATACAGCCCATAATTTTTCTGCTTACGGTGGATAAATTCCGGAAGTTCCTCCATCTGTGCCACACCAAGTGCCGCCTGTAAATTCGTCATGCGGTAATTGTATCCCACTTCGTTGTGAATATAAAAATGCGGATCATCCTTTGCCTGTGTGGAAAGATATTTCAGATGCTCCACTTCTGTTGGATCTTTTGCTGTCACAGCACCGCCGCCACCGGTTGTAATAATCTTGTTTCCATTAAAAGAATACGCCCCAAAATCGCCAATAGTTCCGGCAAATTTTCCGGCATAACGCCCCTTCGTATACTGTGTGCCGAGTGCTTCTGTCGCATCCTCGATCACTTTCAGGTGAAACTCCTGTGCGATATCCATGATGGCTTCCATATCTGCCATATTTCCAAACACATGCACAACTACGATGGCTTTTACGGTTTTTCCGGTAGCTCTATGCTTTAACTGTCCATCCTCTGTCACACACTCATTTTCGCAGAAACGGCGCAACTTCAGCGGATCCATGCACAAACTGTCATCACAGTCCATAAACACCGGCTCCGCGAACTGATAGCGCACCGGATTCACTGCCGCGATAAAGGTAAGCGTTGGAACAATCACCATATCTCCCGGCTGCACCCCACAGGCAATCAAAGACAGATGAAGAGCCGAAGTTCCGCTCTGCACTGCCGCTGTTTTCTTCACCTGTAAAAACTCTGCCAGTTTTTCTTCCAGCTCCGTGATGTATGCACCACCGGTGGAAACCCATCCCTGATCCAGTGCATCATCTACATATTTTCGCTCATTTCCCTCAAAATTCGGAATCGATAAAGGTACAAATCGTCCCATTTTGCTCCCTCTTTTCTTAAAATTACAACTTACACATTATAAATGTCTGTCTTATATGCATCCATATGCTGACGAATCCATGCAATCGTCTCTGCAATTCCCTGCTCGAATGTATACTGCTGCTTCCAGTCGGTCAACTCCTTGATTTTTGCGTTGCAGCCGAGCAAACGATTGACCTCACTCTTTTCCGGTCGAAGGCGCTGCTCGTCACACACAATATGTGCATTCGGATTGACCTGGGAAATAATCTCCTGTGCCAGATCTCCGATCGAAATCTCCTGCTGGGTAGCAATATTGATTTCCTGTCCAATTGTCTTGTCTGACTCTGCGATTGCAATAAAGCCTGCCGCGGTATCTTTTACATAGTTAAAATCGCGCGTTGGTGTCAGGGAACCAAGTTTAATCTCCTCTTTTCCTGCCAGAAGCTGTGAAATAATCGTTGGAATCACTGCACGCGCAGACTGTCTTGGACCATAAGTGTTGAACGGACGGACAATTGCAACCGGAAGATTAAAGCTGCGGTAAAAGCTTTCTGCCAGACGATCTGCTCCGATTTTTGTCGCAGAATACGGAGACTGTCCCTGAAATGGATGCTTTTCGTCAATCGGGACATATTGTGCGGTGCCATATACTTCCGAAGTCGATGTCACCATGATTTTTTCCGTGCCCAGATCGCGTGCCGCCTGCAGCACATTTAACGTTCCCTTGATGTTTGTATCCACATAGGAATCCGGCGAATGATAACTGAACGGAATCGCAATCAATGCTGCCAGATGAAAGACCTGATCCACACCCTTCATCGCAGTGCGCACACCGTTCGGATCCCGCACATCCCCGGCAAAAATTTCAATCTGGTCAAGTTTTTCCTTTGGCAGTGTATCCAGCCAGCCCCAGTTGTTGAACGAATTGTAATATACAAATGCTTTTACGTCATAGCCTTTTTCCACAAGGCTCTCGGTCAGATGGCTTCCGATAAAACCGTCTGCTCCGGTTACTAATACTTTTTTCATTGCTCTATATGTCCTTTCTGTTTCCAATTGTTACTCAGATTTCAAATTCAGTTTTTCTTCCATACGGTGCATTTCCTCAAACTCACCCATATCCAGAAAGGAATCCTCGCTGATCGGATACATTCCCACCCGGCGGTTTTCTGCCAAAAGCTTGTCTGCCAGATCCGTCATATGGAAAAACGTATCCTCTGGAATCTCATTTTTCAGTTCCGGATTCAATATGTACATGCCGGTATTAACAAAATACGAAAGTTTCGGCTTTTCTTCCATGGACTGGACGGCTCCGTTTTCACTGGAATGGATCACGCCGTAGGGAACCTCAATGTTTTTGAGTGCCGTGACGATCGTAAGCTCGTTTCCAGCCTCCTGATGATAACGGTAAATGTCTTCATAATCCGCATGAATTAAAATATCGCAGTTGGTCACAATAAACGGCCGGGAAAACTCCTCTTTGATCAACTGTAAACTTCCCGCTGTTCCAAGTGGTTTATCCTCCTCGACATATTCAAGAGAATAGTTTTTTGAAATCTCGGAGAAATAGGAGCGAATCATATTTTTGCGGTAATTGACTGTCGCATAAAACTGTGTCGTTCCAAACTCACAGAATTTCCCGATGATCCGCTCCATGATCGGGATATCTCCAATCGGGATCAGCGGTTTCGGAAGAATTTTGGTATACGGATATAAACGTGTCCCTTTTCCGCCCGCCATAATCACGACCGGAACCTCTTTTAAAATCCCCTGCGGCTTTTTCTTTTTTGCCACCTGCTCATCCCGGAACAAAATGTCAGATACCACGCCTTTTGTGGTGACAACCGGAAGCGCCGTGATGGAATGCTGCACCATAACCTCATGTGCTTTTGCATGCTCTTTTCTGGAAATTCTCTTAGGTTCGGTATTCATCAGACCGGATACCGGAGCTTTCAGTTCTCCCGTGCGGATCAGCCAGCGGCGGATATCTCCATCCGTGACAACACCAAGCAGTTTCTGCTGCTCATTGGTCACAAATAAAATACCCCTGGCATTACGGTCGATGCGCTGCATGGCTTCCACAACCGTACTGTCCGGGGATATTAAAAATAACGCTAACTGCTCTGTCTTCATATGTAACCTCCATGTTTCTCTTTTAGTTTCTTCTGAAAACCAACGGTATTCTATCTTCCATGATAGACTTGTAACTTCTATGATCTTTGCAGGTAACTATTCAGATGCCCTCAGAATAGTTACCTTTGTAGTATATATCGGTGCATCCGTCAAAATGTTAAGTCGTTGCTTTCATAATTGTCTCTGCAATGAGAAAATCCAGTGCAGTATCAATATCGATGGAATGTTCCTGGCTCATAATATACGCATATGATCCCTTTTTATATATGTTTTCTGCAGTAAATAGATGCTCTGTTCGCAACATATAAATAGCACCATTTTCCCGGTAATATACCGGCAATTCCTGTCTCGGAAGAAATGCCACGTTTTCATCTTCGAAATTTTCCATAGACAAATTTTCCGGTAATACATTGCTCCATAACGGTGAGTGCTCCATCTCACATACTGACGAAACCATATTAGCAGAATTTTTCTTAAATAATTCATATGCACCAAGAATATCCTCATCTTTTCTGAGCGGTGAAGTAGGTTGCAATACTGTTATAGTATCAAACTTCTCACCAATGTTTTGATATTCACTTAATACATACCTCATTGCATCCCACGTTGACGCAATATCGGAAGACATTTCTGATGAACGCAAAAAAGGAACATCAGCCCCATATTTTACTGCAATTTGCTGGTATACTGTTGAATCTGTAGACACATGAACTCTGTCAAAAATTCCCGTTTTTAATGCTGCTTCCACAGAATATGCTAATAAAGGCTTTCCGCATAACTCCTTAATATTTTTATCTTTTAAACCTTTTGAACCACTTCTCGCCGGGATTACCGCTATGTTTCTCATATATTTTCTCCTTGTAACTTCACAATGCCTGCAAGTTTCAGCATTTCTTTTATACGTACCTGCAGGGAATGCCTTTGTTTTGTTTTCTCATACCCATTTCTTGCAATGGCAGATCTCTCCTCTTCGTGCATAAGATAATATCTGATTTTATATAGCAACTCTTCTTCACATGAAAACGTCTCTAAATCCTTTCCGATTTCAAAATAATCCGGTATCTCAGACTGATAATTAGTCAAAACAAATCCTCCAGCACTAAGAATATCCCAAATACGAAGTGGAAGTCCTGTACGGATTGGTTTTGATGTGAAATTTAAATTAATTTTCGATAAATGAAAGATTTTCGGCATTTCTGTCATCGTCCTGGCAAGCCCCCGCATTTCTGCTTTTGGCAATACAGAAGTATCACTTCCAGTATAAAGTGCCAATTTAAATTGACTAGATATACTGTTTAATAATCGAAGCCTCTCCTGTTCGGTTACCTTATTGCCGAGATATAAGTGTGCCATTACAGCCTTCTCGTTATGTACTGCCTTTTCTGGAAATTGATAAAACGGTACTTTTTTTTGAAACTCTTTTACCATATCATCTGTAATGCATTCTTCTAGAAAATTATATCCATATACCTTTAGCTGTGCTTCAATCAACCCATCCAGAAATCCTTTTAAATAAGATCCGTCATCCTTATATCGATTATAAGGGCATTTCTCTGTATACAAAGATCCAACAAAAGATACATCTGCACCAAACCGACTTCTGTCTTCCGGTAATATGTCCGAAATTAATGCATCTATTCTTGAAACATTTGCTGCTAATGGCAGATAAAAAATACCAGTTGGATTTTCTGCAACAAATTCATCATATAATGCACGATCAAACATAAAAATTCGATTGCATTTATTTCTAATCGAATAAGAATAAAGTTCCATAACAGGACTATCTACAACCCAGGAAAGATAGGGAATTTTAAAGATATTACACACTTCAGAAACAACCGGGAAAAAATTGATTGTGAACACCAAATCATAAGGATTTTTCTTTAATGCCTCAGAAACCAGCTGCAATGTTTCAGAGGCCGGCATATCCTTATCATACATCGCTGCCGTAATTTCATCAATTTCAAAATCACACTCTTTTAATACAGCTAGGATATCCGGTTCACATATACTGTTATAACGATATACTAATGCTCTCACTTTTTTGCTCCTTTATTCTGATACATCCGCTATAATCTGTGATTGATAACGTATATCTTCTATTGGTTCCGGATATTCTCCACCTTCTATCTCATTGTTATATTTCCCTTCCACTGGCATCCTATGCCCCTTGCCTTTTAAAAACCATTCGTATTCCAGATCTATATGCCCAATATCCACAGCCTGATAACCTGCTTTACACATATCATATGCCAGAACAGTAGCAGTAGGTCCAAGTGCCAATAAAAATAATTGATCTCTGCTCTGTTCTCTGCACACGCGATAGATCTCTTCGTAAGCATCAAATGCATTTTCTGCCGGTGCCAAAATCCTTTTTATAGATTTTGCATCCGAAAACAAATCATTTCCTACTCCCAGACCTGTATTCTTTCCTTCCACAAAAACACAATCCCGATTTTTCCAAATATGTTTTAATCGTTCAAAACGTAATTTTGGTGCCTCTGTCCCGTTATCTGCATACATCACATATGGTCTGGTCACATAAGCATCATAATAAATAGAATCTTTACAAAGCATGTTCAAATGTTCCAGGCGGACTTCTCTCTTTAAATATCTTCGTATTTCCCGTCTTGCCTGCAAAGTATATTGCTCTAAGCTTCCATAATTATCTGCAATTCCTATCAACAGCTTCTCATCTTTTGCATTTAACACTTCCCGTAGCCTTTTTGCTAAATGATCGTCCTTTTTCGTCTGGAACTTATGACGCACACGCCCTGCCATTACAGCAAATTCTCCATCGCCAAACCGCGCCAGCGAACACTTCTCACGCAACAGCTTTTCTATCGCAGCTTCTCCCGGCTCTATATGTGGATACCAAAATTTTTTATTCCTCTTAATCTCCGCCTCAATCTCGAAACGTGCATTTTCTTTATAATCTTCCAATTCATCTATCAAATCCTGTACCCACTCCATCAACTGTCTGTTCGACTGAATCAATACGTGATTTGTCTGCTCAAGATTATTTATCTGCTGTTGCATATTTTGTACGATTTTAACTAATTGTAAAAAATCCTCACTTACTATATCTGACACTTTTTCCCCTTACATATGCAATACTTTCTAATATTTGCTTCCTTTATCTTTTATGTTTTGCCCACATTTACACGGCATGCTGTACTACAATCAATAGTTTCAAATCTAAAATCTTTCAACTCTAACTATCAATATCATAAAATTGTTTTTCAAGATCTATTGTTCCTTTTAACTTGTCTTTGATATGTTTTATAATCTTTTCGGCAGCATGTCCATCGCCAAACATATTTTCACTCTTTTTACATTGATCTTGAAAATTCTCACTGAGTGCAGTCAAAATTGCATTATTAATTGCATTTTCACTAACTTCGCAATTAATTACAGTATTTCCATGAACTCTCCCTTTTTGTCTGTTTCCAATATTAATGGTTGGTATTTTAAATACAGGAGCCTCATATAATCCGCTTGAAGAGTTTCCAATCATAATTTTGGCAAATTTTAATGTCGAAACATATCCTATTCTCCCCAACGAATCCACAAGTTTAGCATTTTCCCACTTTTCAATCTCATGTTCCAGATATCTGTTAAATTCATTCCCATTATAGTCTGCATTAGATTTTGTGAATATATAAAAAAATTCTTTATGTTGTTGTAGAACCTGCAATATTATTTTTAACTGTTCTACCGAATCTTCTTCCAGCGTAACAGGATGATATGTTACAAGTGCTATATTTTCAGGAAATTTTTCTACGCCAATAAGATCCTTTAATTCCTCTTTTGTTGCATATTTCTGACTTAAAATATTATCAATACAGGTATCCCCCACATTAAATACTCGATCTGGATTTTCCCCTAGCTGAATGACACGTTTCCGATGTATTTCACAATTCACGAAATGATACATGCTCATCTTCGTAATACAATGACGATATACTTCATCTAATACCCCTTCCGTTGTTTCTCCGCCATTTAAATGTGCAATCGGAATTCGTTCATTTACGAATACAGTTGCAAATGCCATCATTTCATACCTATCACCAAGAACAATTGCTATATCTGGTCTATTGTCTTTTAAATATTCAGAAAATTTTATCAATACATTTCCCATTACTACTGAGACATCATTTTCCTTTTCACTATCCTGCAAAATATCTATTTCTGCCGCAATCGAAAATCCATCATTAATGATCTCATTTTTAGTATAACCATATTTGTAACTCAGATGTGTTCCACTTACAACGAGTTGTAATTCCAACTCCTTATCGTCATTTATTAATTTTAATACTGGATACAACAATCCGTATTCCGCTCTCGTAGCAGTAACGACACATACTTTTTTCATAATTCTATCATTTCATCCCTTTTAAAATCACGAAGAGCTCTAGTCCCTATTACTTCTTCCCACCTCATGGGATTAATACCTCCGCCTGGTCTTTTAGCAATAATATTATCTTCTGCAAAAGGCTGCCCTTTTTTTATATCACATCTTGCAAATATGCTTTTACGCGCTGCAATTCTATTTCCTTTTTCTGAATTACTGGGTATTTTTTCCCCGTTTCCAATTGCTTTTTCAATATTGCGGATACCTTTAACCATCTCTTTTAATTCAGCAGGATTCAAGCTTGCCGCATGATCCGGTCCTTCCATTTTTCTATCCAGCGTAAAATGTTTTTCTATAATCTCTGCCCCCATTGCAACCGCAGCAATTGGAACCTCAATTCCCATTGTGTGATCAGAATACCCTATAGTTGTTCCAAACTTATCCCTTAAATCATTCATTGCACTTAAGTTCACATCTTCCATAGGTGTCGGATATTGTGTATTACAATGTAATATCGATATTTTTTCTGTTCCAAATCTCCTCAGTACGTTTACTGCAGCTTCGATTTCATCCAATCTGCACATTCCGGTTGATAAAATAACGGGTTTATGCGTCTTTGCAACTTCTCTTAACAACTGAAAATTTTCAACTTCACTGGATGCAATTTTCCAAACTGGCATTTGAATACTTTCTAAGAAAAAAAAACTCTCAATATCAAATGGTGTTGATAAAAACAATATTTCTTTTTCGTTACAATATTCCTGCAGTTTTCGAAAATCATCAAACGATAATTCCAATCTCTTTAATAACTGATATTGGCTTTCCTCCTGCCCATTCTTTTGATATTCTGCCTTTTCGCAGCTTTCTGCCGTATCATTGTCTGTGATATATGTTTGAAACTTAACGCAATCTGCTCCTGCAGCCTTTGCCGCATCCACAAGCTGATATGCCAGCGTTAAACTTCCATTATGATTTACACCTGCTTCAGCAATCACAAATACATGTTTTTGCACTTCTATTCCTCCATTTTCATCATTCGGATATCAAAATATTTCATCATATATATATCTGATTCATATTGCCCGATATTGGGAGTATTCATTATTCCGTTCATGTTATTAATTAAATACAATGGAAATCTATCTCCACATTCATATGCATGCAAATATCCTCCACCAAATCTTGGATTCACTTCCGATATATAAAACTCACCTTTCTGTTCAAATACATCTATATCATTTACACCCATCAAACCAAATTCTTTGCAAAATTTTTCGATAGTTGCAAATAATTTTTCATTTTTATAAGAAACACTCTTATCCGTTTCTCCGGCTCTCATTTTTAACTTCTTTTTTGCAAAAATTGATATCACTTCTCCGGAAATCAAATCAACATATACATCCACACCTAGTTCCTGGCCAGACATATATTCCTGTATCATCACTTCGTCGTCACAAACACCATTTAACTGGCTTTCATCCTCAATCTTTTGTATACCAGCACTTCCACTCCCACATCTCGGTTTTGCAAACAGCGGATAGGATAAGCTCCCCTTTTCCAGTTCTTTTTTTACATTCGTTATGTTATTATATGTTTTAATATATGGATATCCATTTCTTTGTAAAAATTGAAATGTCTCCCACTTGTCAAAACAATTATGTATCACATTACTTTCCCCAATATTTACCATGATTCCCATTTGCCTAAAATGATTTTTTTGCACCGCCAAAAGCTCTAATTCCGGATCTACCAAAGAAAGTATCAAACCTATTTCATTTTTTCTGCAGATTTCATCTATCTCATCCCAATATTCCTTTTCATTCCACCTTTTTGTAACATAATACCTATCCGCCTCATACAATGCAGGTGCCAAATAATAACTATCTGTTGCTATTACCTTAGCCTGTCCATTTAAATCAGCCTTAAAATCTTTTATTAATCTGTTTCTTGTTCCGGCATTTAGTATTAATATATTCTTCATAGCGTTACTCCCATCTGCACTTTTGCAAATATTCATCTACTCCCCATTTTTCTCTGATTATCATATAATTATCATTTTTTTTCGTATACACAGCCGGAAGATATTCAATAAAAAGTGGATTAAAACACATTGTATAACTACCCACAATATGATATGCTATCCTATCCTCAGGAACCAGACTGATTTCATTCTCAAGTTGCATAAATCTGTCCTGCTCCATGCATGTATAGCCACAAATAATCTGATTTTCTTTCTTTTCAATTCCTTGCGAATGAACGGAGTATACATATTTATGCTTATGAAAGAAGGGATCAATATGCAATCTCGTTCCATCAGTGATTACAAAATTATTGCGCACTGTCTCCTTGACATCTATTACCGTGGTAACATAATCCACAGCAGTTGCAACCACTGAAGCCCCAGGTTCTACAATCAACCTTATCTGTTGTCTTCCCTTTGCCTTTAATATCCGATATATTGTTTCGACATAATTACGATAAGAATTTCCATTATCTGATCCCCCAAAAAAGCCCCCTCCAATATCAATATATTCCAAATCTATGCTTTCTTTTTCTGCAATTTCACAGGCTTTATCTGCAAGAACCTTATACACTTCCGGACTTTTACTTTTATTACTAACATGCATATGTAACCCATTAATTTTTATTCCCTGAAGCTTATTTAATCTCTCAATAACATTATGTAAGCATTCATTTTCATAGCAAAAGCCAAATCTTCCACCACTTTTTCCTGTAGATGTCTGCCCCGGCAGTAATTTTTCCAGATCTATATTAACACGAATTCCAATGTTGCCACTCATATCATTCTTAGATAACTCCTCCAGCCATTCTATCTCCCTAACAGAATCTATATGGATCAATGCACCTTCTGAAAATGCTCTGAAAAAAGTTTCTTTCCCCTTTATTGGTCCGTTAAATATGATATCTTTTGATCTGTACCCTGCTTTTTTTGCTAAATCATACTCTGTATCAGATACAACTTCTGCCAGGCATCCTAAATTCTTTGCTTTTTTTATTATATACGGGAGCGAATTAGTCTTGAATGAATACCCTATCTGGCTATCCGGGAAAAAATTATTCAATGCCTTTTTAAAATCCAAAATATTTTTTTCAAACTCCGTTTCATCAAACACAAAACACGGTGTACATATACTGTCTGCTTTCATTTTTTCACCCAAATACTTTTCACTTTTCAACAATCGCAATATACTGCTCGATCTGAATATCTCTATCTGTATATAATATTTTATCTATCTGTATATTTTTAAAACCAGCATTCAACAATACTTTATAAAGTTCCTCTTCATTGTAAAAATGCGTTGTACCACGCCCCACTAAAGCTCCCTCTGTAATATCTACATAGGGGTCCTTCTCCAGCGCCGTTCCAGTTCCGTACCCTTGTGTTCTCTTTCCAAAACATGTAGTTACCATTTTCCCACCTGTTTTTAACATTCTATAACAGTTAGCATACATCTGTTTTATATTTTCCAGCAAATTTCCATAAATGCAGACATTATCTACAATCGCATCAAAATACTCATCCGGATAATCAGCTTCCAATGCATCCAATACCTTAAAATCGGCTGATAATCTTTCTTTTGCAAATCTTTCTTTTGCTCTTCTAATAGCACTTTCAGAACCATCAAATGCATATGCATCAAATCCTTCTCTTGCAAGATACCATGTGTGCGCACCTGTTCCACATCCAAAATCCAGGATTTTTATCTTTCCCCGCTCTGGCACATTATAATAATTTCTCGCAATAAATCTTATTACATGTTCCGTCGGATACATTCCCCACTCTTGTGTGCTGTGAACTGTTTCCCATTCTTCATTAAATGATTTTCCCATTTCTTTCACCTCATATATTTGCCATAATGACATTTCTCATGATTTCTGATACTTTTTTATCACTTAAATACTGCTCTTCCAAATTATTTTCTGTTTTCTGTTTTTTTTCATTCAGAAGTATTTCTCTTGTCTTCCTTAAATGTTGTATCAAGTCACGCAAATCATGAGAAACCTCATACATCCCCACAATGCCTAACTCTTTTTCTCTTTCCAGAATAAACAGTATCAATTCAATATCCGGTATTTCATTGCTCACATCCGATAAATCTAACTGAATATCCGGTCTGATCTTTAAAAAATCATAAAACAACTGTCTGGCCTCTGTAAACTGCCCCAGTTTTACAAGCTGTCCCATTGCAAGCTTAAATTCTACTGTCTCGGTCTTCTCTGCTGTAATACCAATATGTCCTTCTTTTACTTTCAAACTATTTGCAGTTATGTAGACCAACAATAATCCCTCCGATATGAACCCAAATAATCGTTTATGATAATCATCATAACTGCTCACATCAATATACTGCTCCATTTCAAAAAAGATAGAAAAAAGCCAGTTGCAATAGTTATCAAATAACTGCTTACGCATCACGCACAAATTACCAAAATAATATTTTGTACCCTGCATCACTTTTTCAAATGCAGGGTAATCATCCGGATATAGCCTTCCTATCACTTCTCCTGCCAGCAACATATCCTCTCTGTTATGTGCCTCTCCAAAGTACTCAAGATACGGTTTTGGTGCAAAGACCGGATTCGATACCATAAGATCTGCATCTGCCAGTTCTGTTTCATATTGTTCCCTGGTCATCAGTTTTCCGTTCGCATTGAAAAAATAACGTCTGTAATGACATATGCCAATGATATCTGCATCTGAATAATTCTTCCATAACCAGTACATTCCGGTAAGTTCTCCATAATATGGATTTAAATCGGATATGGAATCACCTGTATCATCTTTCATATATCCCAAATCTGGATTTAATGCACTTCCCACCTGCAAAGGAACATATACTGTATCCTTCGGAGGATTAAATTTTTTATGAGTCATTACAAAAATCTGTGTTTTCATATTATCTACACTACCTACTAAATCTAAATCCTAAATTTCACAAAAAAGTAGAAAAATCTGATTTTTCTGTTATAATCTATCTATATAAAGAAAGGACTTCGCTGTATGAATATTTTATTTCTCGACTGGCATTGTTTTGGTCGCACGGATTTATTAGACTATTTTAATCAACGACATGATTCTGTAACTTTATTTTCACACCCTGATTACGACCGGAGAGAAAGCCCTGCTTTCATGGAATCTGTCCATCAGATTTTCCTGCAGAATGATTTCGATTTCTGTTTTTCATACAATTTTTTTCCGTTAATGGCAACCGCCTGTCATGAACACCATATAAAGTATATAGCATTTGTATATGACAGTCCACAGGTAAAATTATATTCCTATACCGTTACCTATCCTACCAATTATATTTTTTTGTTTGACAGTTTCCTTGTGGACTCTTTTCAGAAAGAAGGTTTTACCACATTTTATTATATGCCGCTTCCGGTCAATGCCAACCGAATCTCATCACTTTTAAAAATGTCCTATGACCATAAGCGATTATCTGCCGATGTCTCTTTTGTCGGCTCTTTATATAACGAAGAACATAATCTTTATGATTCCCTAAAGACGCTCCCAGCCTATACTCAAGGTTTTCTTAATGGCATATTAGAAGCCCAGTCCCACGTCTATGGTTATAACTTTATAGAAGAATGTCTGACACCCCCTATTATACAGCAAATGCAAAATATCATCCACTATAAGAATAATCCCGATGGTGTTGAATCACCTGACTATATTTTTGCAAATTATTATCTTTGCAGGAAATTAACATCAACAGAACGGATTCAATATCTGACTGATATCGCAACACAATTCCCATTAAAACTATTTACGCCAAACTCAGCTTTTGTTATTCCTCAAGCACAAAATATGGGACTCGCTGATTATGCCACGGAAACACCATATATTTTTCATAACAGTAAAATTAATCTTAATATTACACTGCGCAGTATCAAAAGTGGTATTCCTCTGCGCTGTCTCGAAATCATGGCATGCGGTGGTTTCCTTTTGACAAATTTCCAATCTGATTTTCTCAGACATTTTATTCCTGATGAGGATTTTGTCTTTTATGAAAGCAAAGAAGATCTGCTTCAAAAAATTGATTACTATCTCACCCACGATGCAGAGCGGATTGCTATTGCCAAGTCTGGTTACGAAAAAGTTTTACGGCATCATAATTATGATATTATATTTGAGAAAATATTTGATATTATAGCATAAATACCTATCCTTCTCTACATACTGCATACCACAAGTAATGCTCTATTTGACTTACAACATATTTTTGTGTTTAAATATATCATATTTCTCAATACATTTTTCTTCTTCTACAAACTCCATAATCATCTTTCCCTTATTTTAAACATAAACACAAGCATACTTTCTGTTCAAAATCCTTTAATGCAGTATTACTTTCATATTTCATTACATATTTTTTACAATGCTCACCATCCATAAAAGGTAATTGTCCTTGCTGTAACGCATTGAGTATTTCAGCAAGCATTCCATAATCATTATAACCAAATAAATAACCTGTTTTTCCCGGCATAATCAGTTCAACCGCTCCCTGCGTAGGCGTAGTAATAACAGTTTTTCCACATGCCAAAGCCTCAATTAATACCAGTGGCATCCCTTCATATTCAGAAGCTAATACGATTGCATCGGCACTCTCGGCACACTTCCATGGATTCTCCTGCCATCCCATCCACGATACTCTATTGGAAAGCCTCAATCTGAATACTTCGTCCTGCAAAGTCTGTACATATTCTTTTTCTCCTTCTCCCACAATATAAAAATTCCAACTTTCAGTAGAAAGAGTCAGTGCTTTCAGTATAACTTCTATTCTTTTCTCTGGTGATATTCTGCCAATATAAAACAACTTTTTATTTTGTTTATCTGTCTTAAAGTACTTTGAGTCAGTTTTAAAAAAACTGACCGGATTATACACACGATATATTTTTGGCAAATTATTGCATTTTAGTTTTTTATATATGTAATCTGAAATAGCAAAATGAAAATCTGCCCATTGTAAGCTTTCATATCCTCCAAACCCCGCTGCTACATATTCTTCTACCGGTGCATGCAGCCATGAAATAACCGGAATTGTATCAGTATTCTGTAAAACAGTTTTTGTGATGAAACTTATATATGGCCACGCTGTCGCAAGTACAGCATCTGGTTCTCCTTCCTTTTTTATAAAATCACCATAGGCTTTTACCAGTTCTTCCAGATCATGATTGTCTTTTCCAAACAGTAAGGGATAAAATGAAACACTTCTGTTTAGCCAGTTTACGCCTTCCCATATAAGCTGCACAACTCTTATTCTCCATCCTTGTTTCTGTAAATAAGATGCTGTTTCATTAATGACATTTTCCACTCCACCACACTGTGCAACGGCAATTACAATATCTATTTTCATCTTTTGTCACGCCTTCTCATTTATATTGGCAAATATTTTTTCAGATTCTTCTCTTAACAGTTCAGATGCGTCTGCGACCAATTTCATATAAAGCTTTCCTTTTCTTGCAAGCTCCAGTCCTTCCTCTCTCATGTTTTCCAACCTCTCAAACTCTTCATTACGCATAATCTGCGTTGCTGATGGCATGGTAAATATGACTAACTGGTATACATCCTGGCTTTCTATTTTTCTGATTTGTTTTTTTATTTTAGTGAGTAATGTTATATATTGCTTTCCCTCCATCTGGTTGTTTCTGCATAAATTTTCTATTTTTATATAATTTTTTCTCAATTTTACTGCATCTGTTTTTAATTTATCGAATTGTTCCGGTATACTTGCCAGATATTTTTTTGCCCATTCCCGATTTTCTTTATTTAGCATAGGCTCTATTTTTTCTAAACATCTGGAAATATCTATCTCATTTGTACAGGTTTGCTCAATGGCTTCTTTTAATGTCATCAATTCTGTACCTTCTATTTTAGCTCCACCTTCTGTTGCATTGATAACCCGAAAATCTTTTACATGTTCTTTATACTCTCTGATACTGGATTTATACCACTCTAAAAACACATGTAAATCTGTTCTTGTCGGCACTTTTTCTTCATAATTTCCTTCTACCCATTCGTACTTAGAAGTGTCAATTTCCGGCATTTTTTCTTCAAACGTCCCATCCGCATGCGTCTTATTTCCAGTCAAAGCCAGATCCTGTCCAACGAGAATGATCGTCTTTAACCCTATCTTATAAAGTAACGAAAATGCATTGGTTGCAACTGATCCTCCCGTCGCAACATCTCCCCAGCGCAATCCACTTTTTATCATGATTTTTTCTGCAAACCGATACGATTCATCAAAGAAAAATTTCTTTCCCTGATGAAATTCAAGAATTTCCGGTGTCGCATTTAAGGTTGTAACCATCGGAATCTGTTCAACACCATTCATGTCCACCAGATCTAGTGGTTTCATTGCATCTACGATGAAAAACATATCCGGAATTATTCCCTCTCTAAGTAAAGGTTTTAATGCTGTATCTACCGCAATGATAAAAGCTTTTCCTTTTGCTCTCTTTAACTCCTTTATATTTTTATTCAAAGATGGACCTGCTGCTACAACTATCCCTGTAATATCCATTGGTATCGTCCGAAATAGCTGAATTGTTTTATATCCATCACATAAATATCTTGCATTCCGCAATACATTTACGGTCGTAACTTCAGCAAATGCCATTGCCGTATTATAGGCAACTCGATTGTTCAATGCTATATTTTGACACCTTTCAATCAGTTTTTCGGATTCTTCCTTAAATATAACATCATAGTTTGGAAGGATAAAGAGCTGTAAATGTTTAAGGTTTTCCAGTCTTAATAGTCTTGACAGTATTACGTCAAACCTATCAAGCGACATTTCTCCTAACCCTTCAACCCATAATAAAATAAAATGCTTCTTCATTCCCTTCTCTAAGTCTATTTCTTCCATTGCTTTTAAAAAAATATGAAAAGAAGGTTCGTATATAATAATATTGAGCCGTACTTCTACGTGTTCAATGAGTTCCCGTAAATATCCAATATTCCCAATACCCATAAATATATAGGTATAGCCGACCTTAAAATCTTCCTGTTCCAAAAGCCACTCATGCGGCGGACGCTTTGCACTCCTTTTTCCTGCCAGAAAACACGAATGTCCATCTTTGGTAATTTTTAATATTCTTTCATTGTCCTCCGACAACAATTCTTCGATCTTAGTAGTATCTTTCCCTTTTTTCTTGGCTTCTTTGATATTTTCATCCATCCCGGGATAATATTGTGTCAGTGTATTTACATTCTTATCATATAATGTCATTGATCTGCCTCCTCCAGAGCATCAAACATAAAAGCCTTTAAATATTCCATCAATCCATAGGTAACAGCATCATGCATCAATACATAATCCTGCTGTTCAACTGACTGCACAATATCACCAAGGGTATCCAAAAGCCTTTTATTTAATTTCTGCCAGGTCTGGTCATCTATATCTAATTGTTTTTCCCCCATAAACCAAACTGCAAATTCCTGAATCTCATTTAGGCATTCCCGGATCGGCATGAAATCATTCCGTTTCTGATAATCTAAGAAATCAGCTGATATTACTTTTAATCTGTCATATAAATTTACTATTTTATCCTGCATTCGGAATCCTCTATTTCTTTAAAATAAAAGAGTTGGCAAAGCCAACTCTTTTATTCTTATTTTTAAATTAGAAGCTCTAATTACTGTAACAGTGATAATACACCCTGTGTAGACTGGTTCGCCTGAGCAAGCATAGACTGTCCTGCCTGTGCAAGAATATTATTCTTGCTATACTGAACCATCTCATCAGCCATATCTGTATCACGGATACGGGACTCAGCAGAAGATGTGTTCTCAGATACGTTATCCAGGTTAGATACTGTATGCTCTAATCTGTTCTGTAATGCACCAAGTGCAGATCTCTGTGAAGAAACTGAATTGATAGCTTTCTGAACTGCATCAATTGTTGCATTTGCGCTTGCATAATCACTTACATTCGGCTTGGTAAGTGTTGTTCCCTTACCAACCGTTGCCTTATCTGCAGTTACGTTTTCTACATCTGCGTATGTAGCTGCATTTGCAGTAATTGCATCAGAAATTGTAGCTTTCATATTAGATAAATCTGCACCCATAGCAGCACTTGCAGTAGAATACTTGGCATTATCTGCATCCAAATAATATGCACTACCAGTTGCCATATCTAATTGTCTCATATATCCTGCAGAATCTGCCTCATTAGAAGCAATCGCCTGTAAACTTGCAATTGCACTAGCTGCCTGCACAGAAAACTTAGAGTCCGCAATAGTCGTTGTTGAATACTTGCCAAATGTAAAGCCGGTTACCTTCTTACCTGTCTGAGCCTGTGAAGTTGTTCCAGAAATATTGTGTAAGCCTAAAGCAGATGCATTCATGTTACCAATAGAAATAGAAATCTTCTGATCAGAGTTTGCTCCAACCTGTAAGTTCTTGGACTCGAATTTGCCATCTAATAAGTTCTGTTTGTTGAACTGTGTAGTAGAAGCAATACGATCAAGTTCTGATGTCAAAGCATCTAACTCTTCATTGATAGCATCACGGTCGATTGACTCATTTGTATCATTAGCACCCTGAACTGCTAACTCATTCATACGCTGTAAGATAGAGTGGGACTCGCTTAATGCGCCCTCAGCTGTCTGGATCAAAGAGATACCATCCTGCGCATTGGAAGAAGCTTTGTCAAGACCACGGATCTGGCTTCTCATCTTCTCAGAAATTTTAAGACCTGCTGCATCATCACCTGCACGGTTGATTCTGTAACCAGAAGATAATTTCTCTGAAGATTTTGCCTGAGCACTTGTTGTGATGCCTAACTGACGATTAGCGTTCATCGCTGTAAGATTGTGTTGTACTACCATAATTAATTTCCTCCTTGAATTAAGTGCAGCTTCCATGCTGCAATTTGATTTGTTTGTGACAGTTTCCTATGCGGCCGTACGCTCCGCTTCGAATTCCATCCGATTTTTAAGAAACAATTGTTATCTTGTTTACTTATTATATATATCGGACGGGGTTTTGAATACTTTAGCATTAATTTTAAAATTTTCTAATTTTTTCTAATATCCGAACCACAGCCCCATCACAACCGCCTCTTAACGTGCCACGACTTTGAAATCACTTTTAAACATTTCAATCTGTTTGTCCGTAAGCCATGCTATCTCGAAAACTTCCATTTTATAATCATTGACATATGGATCAAGTTCCTTTGGGATCTGCATCAGTGATTTCCAATCTTCACCATACAATTTTTTCTGCAAAAACAGATTCCATACTTCAAGATGATCTGATACCCCTCCTCTACAAGCTCCGCGTCATATCTTTTCTCTTCCATCTGTTCTAATGCCGCATCACATAATCCTTCCATCTGGGTGAATTTGTGCGCACGCTTTAATTCCAATATGATTGCCGGCTGCTTTGGCGAAAAAGGTTTTAATACAATATCCGGTCTGCCATTTCCCTGTTCTTTATTTGACTGGATCTCATAACCTGTCATCTGACTCAGAATGCCTATCATATATCCATGATAAAATTTTTCCGCATCATCATAATAACTGATACTTGCCATCAGCTGACTGTTAATGAAACTTTCTATCTGTTCACATTCTCCACTTTTTAATCCATCATATAAAATCCCGACATCATATTTTTTCTGTTTTTGTTCAAACCACTCCCGGATTGTATTTTGATAAATGTAACGGATTTCTTCATTTGGGATTGCCATTGTAAGATAGATGGTATTTCCTTCCATCCGCTGCGACACGGTCTTTAAATATCCGGTAAAGAATAAAAAATTCCACAAATTATCCTGTGTCCGGTATACATCTTCATAGGTAATGTCTTCATGTACCGGTTTTTCAATGGTTTCTCCTGCAATCAGCTTTTCTATTTCTACTTTTACCCTTTCGTCTGCGGACTCCACCAGTTCACGGACAATCGTGTTGGAAGATGTATTCGACCAATACGGCTTTGGAAATGCCACCGTATTCGTAACTGCTGTCTTGACATAGTTAATCACGCTCCACGGATTATAAACTTCTTTATTTCCAAACAGATATCCGTCATACCAGTGTTTTGCCTCTGCCAACTTTTCCTTTATGCCATAAAAATCCAGCATAGCCTTCACTTCCTGTTGTGTAAATCCAAAATAGTCCGCAAAATTATCATTCAAGACAGAATTCACTTCTAAATTATTTAAACCTGTAAAAATACTTTCCCTGCTGATTCTCAAGCACCCCGTGATAACGGCGAATTCCAGATTATCATTTGTTTTCAATGCGGATTCAAACAAAGAACGTATAAAATCAGCCATCTGGTCATAAAATCCTCTAAAATAAGCTGTTTCCAATGGGACATCATATTCGTCCAGTAAAATAATACAGTTCTTATTATGATATTTTTTTAAACATCCTGATAAAAAAGCCAATGCAGTAGCATACCCGCTTGGCTCTGCGGATCGGTTCATAATCGCAGTATATTTTGCTTTATCTTCCTGTAAAATCATATCCGAATCAAGTACATATGCATGCCGCTCATATTCTAAGGAAATCTGTTCCAGCAGGCATTCATATGCCATCTGAAAATTCGGCTGTTTTGCCGTCTTTAAGGAAAGGAATATGACTGGATACTGCCCCATCTGACAGATATACTTTTTCTCCTGCATAATCTTCATTCCCTCAAAGTAATGACAATGATCCGTTCCCGTCTCAAAATATGCTTTCAGCATACTGAGTGCGAGCGTTTTGCCAAACCGGCGTGGTCTTGTAAAAAGATTTACCTTACTGCCTCTTTCCAAAAGATCTCTTATCATCCGTGTCTTATCTACATAGTAGTAATCTTTATCGATGATTTCCTTATAATTTTCAATTCCAATCGGCAATGGTTTCTTCAATATCCGCACCTCGTCCTTCTTTCAAACACTTTCATCAAGCATGACATCTTATACTTCAATCTACAAAATCTAAATTATTTTCTGCATAAGTTTCCAGTTCCACCACCCGCAGCAATCGTCACCCTTTCTATTTTACAAAAATGTTTTTTATAATTTTCTCCATCCGAATCTTTACTTTCATAATTAATTCCTACCAACAACACTTCTCCCCTGTAATCTTTCAGACTTTGCACATACTCTTTTCTTTTGATCTGATCAATTGCAGCATCTGCCGTCTGATTCCTTTTCAGTTCAACCACTATCGCCGGAGCCTGCGTTGTCTTTCGCGGTATGAACACCAGATCTGCAAAGCCTTTGCCGCCTACAAGTTCACGATAAATCACGTAGTTCTTTTTTGCAGAATAGTATGCCAGCGAGATGACACATGCCAGTGAATTTTCATCATTGTAGGCAAGTATGGATGTATTCTCCTGATGTACATGTTCTATTATCCTGGCAACGGTATCCTCATCACCGGAAATCGTTGCATTTAAAAGTTCTTCTGATTTCCGAATAGCATCCATGACCGGTTCCCAACCGCCATCCTCTATGCAATTGATAAACTCTTTCTGCACTTCCTGATTGGGAATATGAACCGTACGGGTATCAAAATCATAAGTCAGATATCCCAGATGCACAAGAAGCGTCAGCACATCATCCGCACTTGCAAAGGTTGTCATATCATTTTGAAATTTATCCGGATTTATTGCAACAGAACTTCCTGCTATGAGTTTTGTTACAAGTTCTTTTAAATTGTACATATCCATCTGGATATATTTTTTTAACGCCTCATAGGTCTCTGTCTTTGTCCAGTAGCTGTCAAAATCATGTCCCAGAAGTGACATCACAACGGATCTTGGATTGTAGATCTGTATGCCTTTCAAATCATAACCATCATACCATTGTTTCATTTTCTCGTATGGCATATCATACGCTGGGCAGAGTTCCTGCACTTCCTGTTCTGTAAACCCTGTAAATTCAGCAAGTTCCCGCTGATTTGTCATGGAATATTCATCGAACATGTTAAGTGCAGAGTGTTCCCCATACTTCTTTATCGGAAGAATTCCTGTCATATATGCCAGTACACAGTATGGCTGGTTTTTTAATAAATCCCTCAGGAAGTTCAGATAAATTTTCTGTGCATCGGTATCATTCCCTTTTACCCGGAAGATACAGTCCCATTCATCTATAATAAATATAAAAAAGCTGTGCGTCTGGGAATATATTTCTTCTATGACAGATACGAGATCTTCTTCATAATATGTGACATCCGAGAATTCACGTTTCAATTCACGCGTCACTTTCCGAGTTAGAAGTTCTAACATCTCGTCAATGGTTTTTGTACGTCCCAAAAACTGCTGCATGTTCAAATGTATCACATTATATTTGTTTAAATGTTCTTCAAAACCGGCATCTCCTGCTATTTTTAATTTTTCAAACAACTCTTTGGAATTACATCCTCTGCTATAATATGCCACAAGCATATTGGCAGCAATGGATTTGCCAAAACGACGTGGGCGGCTTACGCAGATATTCTGATGCTCTGTATTTAAATTCTGATTGATAAAAGAAATCATTCCCGTTTTATCTACATATATTTTCGACTTCGTTGCTCTATCAAATTCTTCATTCCCAGGATTTACATAAAGTCCCATTTTTTCTCCTTTCACACACCATGCCTGATTTTAAATTTTAAACTTATAAGGCAATTCACATTCCAAGTCAATCCACAATCAGCACATTCTTTCCTTCAAATGCAAATCCATACTCTTTGATCTGCTCTCCTGCAATTCCTTTTTCCTTCAGTTCTTCGCTGTATTTTCTATCCTTAATCTGTGCAAGTGCCGACTGTGCGGTTTCTTCCAGACTGTTTTCTTTTCTTGTGCTCCGTACTTTAAATTCCAGAATCACTGCTGGGTCTTTTCCCGGATTTTTGGGTTCCAGCATAACATCATATCTTCCAAAACCGCTCTCACGATTGGATTTTACATAATATCTGCCCTGTAAATCCACCAGCAGTCCGAGTACAAATCCATGATAAAAGCGCTCCGGCTCGGCTCCGGAAGCTCTGTCCCCGGTATCAAAATAGCTGAATGTCTGCAATGCGACACGGTTCATGTATTCATTCATTGCATCCACATCCCCTAGAAACATTGCTTTTACAAAATCATTGTACTCTGACTTCACAGGTACAAACCAGTCATGGATCATCCTTTGAAACATGATCTTCACTTCCAGATTGGTAAGCGCAAGCTGATATCTTGGTGCAAAACGCTCCCCAATATCCAGATAACTTTCATAGGACAGGACTTTTAAATAACCACTTGCAAGCAGCAGACTCCAGACGGCCTCCTCACTTCCGTTCAACTGATTATATACGATCTGCTCATCGATTTCCGTCCAGATGCATTCCCCGCATAACAGCTTTTCAAATTTTTCTTTGATATCCCGGTTTCCTTCTCGGACTAATTTGCCAACCAGACTATTTGCACTGGTATTGGCCCAATAGGTTGTGTATTGCTGTGAATCCAGATAATTCAGGATGGACCATGGATTATAGATATCCTTATGTGTTCCGAATATAAATCCGTCGTACCATCTTTTTACCTCTTTTTTTTCGCCACTCAGTCCACATTTCTCTAATGCCTCAAACACTTCCGGTTCGGTAAATCCAAATGTCGTTGCATATTCATCCGATGTGGTAGTAACCACTTTTAAATTATTCAAATCGGAAAATATGGACTCTTTACTCACTCTGGTAATTCCAGTCATGATTCCACGTTCCAGTGCCGGATTCGTTTTAAACGTTGAATTAAACAGGCTTCTTGTAAATGATACCAGTTCATCCCAATAGCCATCCACAAAGGCTTCCTGCATAGGTGTGTCATATTCGTCCAGCAGAATGATTACTTTTTTGCCATAATATCTATAGAGGAAATCTGACAACTGGTATAATGATGAAGTTGCATCCGTTTCTCTTATATTATCAGACATCATGCGATCATAATATGCCCGGTCTGCCTCTGTCATTTTTTTATAATCTTTCACATAAGAAAACTTTATATAGATATTCCTTAAAATTTCGCACATCTTCTGTTTGGTTTTCTCATAATCACGCTCTTTAATCCGTGCAAATGACAAACTAATGACTGGATACGTCCCCTGCAGTTCGCGATACTTCTCATCCTTCCAGATTTCCAGATTTTCAAACAAATCCGGCCGATCTGCATAGTCGAGGGAAAAAAACTGCTCTGTCATGCTCATCGTTAGTGTTTTTCCAAAGCGTCTGGGTCTTGTAATCAATGTCACACTGTCTCCACTATCCCACCATTCTTTTAAGAAAGCGGTTTTATCTACATAAAAATATTGATTTTCAATAATCGTGGAAAAATCCTGTACTCCAATCGCTACATTTACGGTCATATGCGTTCCCTCTCCCAGATATTCCTTCTATCTTTTCCTATTCCATCTTTATTATACAATTTTTCCCGAAAAAACGAAACAATAAAAAAGGTGTCTCTTTTCAAGACACCTTTTTCTATCCATATTCTATTTTTTCTCCAGTCCCGGCCACTCCTGGTCTTTCTCCGAAAGTGTCAGCGGCGTTCCATCTGCCATGCAATATCCTTCCGCCGATGGTGTGCCGCGATACTCACCTGTCACATCCGGCCACCGGATACCGATCTTTTGGTCATTCCATGCCAGACCGCCCTCGTCGTTCGGATGCCAGAAGTCATTGACTTTGTAACAGAACTCTGCCTCGTCGGACAGGACAAGGAAGCCATGCGCAAAGCCTTCCGGAATCAGAAACTGCTTTTTGTTTTCCTCGGAAAGTTCCACTCCGTACCATTTTCCATAGGTTACGGAACCTTCGCGAAGATCCACTGCCACATCAAATACGCTTCCGCGCACGGCACGGACGAGTTTGCACTGCGGATAGTTGATCTGGAAATGTAGTCCGCGAAGTACGCCTTTGACGGACATGGACTGGTTATCCTGTACAAACTGGATGTCAAATCCGGCTTCTTTCATTTCCCGTTCATTGTAGGTCTCCATAAAGTATCCGCGGGCATCCCCGTGTACGGCCGGTGTAATCACACACAGCCCTTCGATGCCACCGACATTTTTTTTAACTGTTATCTGTCCCACTGTTTTCCCTCTTTCATGCTGAATAGTTACTATTCAGAACCCCCTCCCCATATATTCGCAAAAACGCACGCTTCACGTGCTTTCTCGCTGCTAACGCAGCTAATTTTGCTCATATATGGGGAGGGAACTCTATTCAAGCTCCCTCAGAATTCGAAAATCAGCCTCTTTTATGTAAACATAACGATTCTGATTTTCGAATTCTGAGGGGTTCTGAATAGTTACGCTGATTTTAATATTTCACTCTGCCCTCTGCGACTGCTTTTAAATGCTCTCCATACGGGCTCTTTCCGTAGCGTATCGCAGAATCAAGTAATTTTTCCCGGTCAATCCACTGATTGATATATGCAATTTCTTCCGGTGCGGAAATGGTCACGCCCTGCCGGTGCTCAATCATCTGTACAAAAGCCGCTGCATCCAGCAGGCTGTCCATCGTTCCGGTATCCAGCCATGCAAAGCCACGGCCGAGCAGCTGTACATTTAGGTTTTTCTGCTGCAGATACATGTCATTTAACGTCGTAATCTCCAGTTCGCCGCGGGCAGACGGTTTTACCTGTTTTGCCATCGCGCTCACGCCTGCCGGATAGAAATACAGTCCGGTCACGGCATAGTTGCTCTTAGGCTGTGCCGGTTTTTCCTCGATGGATACCGCTTTTCCGTTCGCATCGAAATCCACGACACCAAAACGCTCCGGATCGTTGACATAATAGCCAAAGACGGTTGCCTGTCCTTCTTTAGCGTCCTTTGCAGCATTTCGCAGAATTTTTCCAAATCCGTTTCCGTAGAAAATGTTGTCGCCGAGTACCATGGCGCAGGCATCCTCTCCGATAAATTCCTCTCCAAGCAAAAATGCCTGTGCGAGTCCGTCCGGTGACGGCTGCACTTTGTAGGACAGATGAAGCCCGAACTGATTTCCATCCCCCAGAAGTGCCTCAAATCTCGGGGTATCTTCCGGCGTGGAAATAACTAAAATATCACGGATGCCTGCCAGCATCAGTGTAGACAGCGGATAATAAATCATCGGTTTGTCATATACCGGAAGCAATTGTTTACTGGTTACCATGGTCAGCGGATACAGCCGTGTCCCGGCGCCGCCTGCCAATATAATTCCCTTCATCTTAAAGTTCCCCCTGTTGCTTTAATTCCTGCAGATACCGTCCCAGTGCGTCCTGCCAGGTCGGAAGCGGTGTAAATCCATTTTCTTTCAGTTTCTTTTTTTCCAGTCTGCTGTTGTATGGACGCGCTGCCTTGGACAGACCGTATTCCGCGGTTGTCACAGGCTGCACTTCGGTAGCGAGTCCTGCCTGTCGGTATATTTCTTTTGTAAAATCATACCAGGAGATGTAGCCACCCTCGTTTGTCGCATGATAATAACCATATTTTTCGGTTTCCATCATGTCAACAAGCAGTCTTGCCAGATCATAGGTATAGGTTGGTGTGCCGATCTGGTCATTTACCACACGTACCTGCGGATGATTTTTTCCTACCTGCAGCATGGTCTTGATAAAATTCTTTCCGTTTAATCCAAATACCCAGGCGATACGAACGATAAAATACTTTTCCAGTGTCTGTGCCACTGCCAGCTCGCCCCCCAGTTTGCTCTGTCCGTATACATTGAGCGGTGCATACTCTTTGCAGTCCGGCTCCCACGGTGTTTCGCCCTGTCCGTCAAACACATAGTCGGTGCTGATATAGATCATTTTGGCATCTGCTTTTTTCGCTGCGTCCGCAATATGTTTCGTTCCATCTACATTGATGGCTTTGACTTTTGCCTGATTTTCTTCGTCCTCTGCTGCATCCACAGCGGTCCATGCCGCACAGTGCACGATGGCATCCGGCTGTACTTGCATGATTGTCTGTTCCACTGCTGCCGCATCGGTGATGTCCAGCGGCACATACGATGCACAGGATTCCAGTGTCGGTGCAATATCCGAACCGACTGCCTGATGTCCGCGCTTTGTCAGTTCGTTTACCACGTCATGTCCCAGCTGTCCGGCAACGCCTGTCACGAATACTTTCATATTTATAAGCCTTTCTTTCCGTACATTTCTTTGTAATAATTCTGGTATTCCCCGTTTACGATGTTCTCCCACCATTCCTTATGATCCAGATACCACTGGATGGTCAGGCGGATACCATCTTTAAACATCGTCTCCGGCAGCCAGCCCAGCTCGTTGTGGATCTTTGTCGGATCGATGGCATAGCGCATATCGTGTCCTTTTCTGTCCTGCACATGCTCGATCAGACTCTCCGACTTGCCAAGATATTCACAGATGAGTTTTACGATATCAATATTTTTCATCTCATTGTGTCCGCCGATATTGTAGACTTCTCCGACGGTTCCGTTGCGCAGGATCAGGTCAATCGCCTTACAGTGATCCTCGACATACAGCCAGTCGCGCACATTAAGTCCCTCTCCGTATACCGGAAGCGGCTTATCTGCCAGCGCATTTGCGATCATAAGCGGAATGAGTTTTTCTGGGAACTGGTACGGGCCGTAGTTGTTGGAACAGCGGCTGATCGTCACCGGCAGGCCGTACGTTCTGTGATATGCCATAACAAGCAGATCCGCAGATGCCTTGGAAGTGCTGTACGGACTGGAGGTATGGATCGGCGTATCCTCGTGGAAAAACAGATCCGGGCGGTCCAACGGCAGATCACCGTATACCTCATCTGTGGACACCTGATGATAACGTGAAATGCCATACTTCCTGCATGCATCCATCAGCACAGAGGTACCGATGATATTGGTCTGCAAAAAGACTTCCGGATTCTCAATGGAGCGGTCCACATGGGACTCCGCTGCAAAATTGACGATCACATCCGGTTTTTCTTCCTCAAAAAGGGTATATACTCCCGGACGGTCGCAGATATCGAGTTTTACGAAACGAAAATTCGGCTGATCCATCACCGGTGCGAGCGTGGACAAATTGCCCGCATAGGTCAGGGAATCCAGACATACGATGCGATCCTGTGGATGTTCTTTTAACATATAGAAGATAAAGTTGCTGCCGATGAAACCGGCACCACCCGTTACAATAATAGTCATGTACTTTTCCTCCTGTGTGAGTTTCCAATTTTTCTATTTGATTGCATTATAAAAGGTGACGCTAGGTCACCTTCAAGTCTTTTTTATAGATTTTTCAAACTATTTTCTGCACAGGAAGATCCCTGCATCTTTTGTGATATGAAATCCATCTGCCACACGGGCAGAAACAAATTCCCGGAACTCTTTGTACTGGTTCAAAAGCAGCTGGTTCTGGTTTCCGTGACAGGAAAGAATATAGGAAATCAGCGGTTCTGCTTCCGCTATTTCAATCGCATCCTCGTATCTTCGCATCTGAATTTCCGGAAAATACGGTGCTAACAGGTTTTCTCCGTTTTCAAGTCCGAACCGCTCATACAGCACCTCCTCTGATAAAACGATTTCTTTATGGAACTGCTGCACCAGATCGGTAATTTCCCACATATGCTGCTTTCCGTAGGTACTGCATAGAAACCGTCCCCCATTTTTTAAGACTCTCCGACATTCTGCAAGCACCTGTGGGATATCTTCACAGTAAAACAGCACATGATCCGCGATCACAAGATCAAACATTTCCTCCTCGTAAGGAATTTTTCCGCAGTCAAATTTTTTATAGGAAAAACGGCTGTCCTCTCCCAGTGCACGCCGGGCATCCTTTAGCATTCCTTCTGATTTGTCCGAGAGAACGACCCATAGATCCGCAGGCAGCTGTTCTCTGTTTTCAGTCCATAATGCTCCATTTCCACAGCCGAGCTCCAGAATCCGCATCCCCGGCTGCAGATTACACTGCTGCATAATCCACGGAAACCACCCCTGCGGATTGACGGAATACTCCCTGTGCAGGCGAATCCGGGCGGAAATATTTGCCGCATTCTGGTACTGGTTTTTCAGGCTTCGTTCTACTGCCGTCAAATGGATCAGATCCAGCATACTGTTCCAGTCAATCGCCTGTTCCGTCTGGATGGCTTCTATGGTGCGGTCAATTGCCTCATCCATCGCCTGCATTTCGTCCATTTTCTGCCGCAGCAGCTTCTTCTGTATCCGCATGGATTCAAGAAGATACTGCTGATCTGCCGCAGCAAGTGTCATCTCCCGGATATCTTCCAGCGAAAATCCCAGATATTTTAATAAAAGGATCTGCTGGAGTTTTGCCAGATCTGCATCCGTATACAGCCGCGCTCCTGCGGCAGTCCGTGCACTTGGTTTTAAAATATTCTGTTTATCATAATACCGAATCGCGCGAAGTGTCACATGTGCTTTTTTTGCAAATTGTCCGGATGTGTAATACGCATCCTTTTTCATCTACAGTTCTTTCACCTCATCCCGCATTTCTTCTGTCATATTCTGTACATAGGTCGTCTGGGAAGAAATTTCTTCCGTATTTGCGGCAATGGTTGACACTTTCTGTGTCTTGGTATTCATGCTTTCTACCAGATCTTTGATCGAATCCATGCTCTGTGTAATCTTTGGGATAATTCGCCAGAAATGCCGGTGCCAGTATCACGGAAATTTTCTTTCCCGATGCAAGGTCTTCAAAGAAGCGGTCCGTATCATCATAATAGTCTCTCGCTTCATGTGGGCAGACATCAAAGCATTCCCCACATGCAATACATTTGTCCGGGTCTACCGTTACATAACCTTCCTGCGTTGCAATATTTGCCGTAAGTACAGGACAGCCCCGCACGCATTTGTTGCATCCGGTGCATAAATCATTTGTGTAAATCAGTTCCATAAACGCACTCCTTATTATGATTTTTGTATAAACCCCACCCCTATATGCTTATAATTTTATTACTTTTTACCATATTTGTCCAGTGTAACCTTGCTTTTTCCGTTATTTTCATCAAAACACAAATAGTTGTACATGATTTTTTGCAGACTGGATTTATATTTTTTTCCCATTTTGGATATATACACACCGATAGATCGCACTATACTAAGATACAAAGAACTATTTTCACCAATTCGGAGGTTTTCCATGAAAAAAGCAGCTGTTATCCATGATCTGTCCGGTTTCGGAAAGTGTTCTCTCACGGCAGCGATTCCGGTATTATCCGCGCTTGGCGTGCAGTGTTGTCCGGTTGCAACAGCCGTACTGACCGGGCAGACCGGTTATCCCTGTTATCACTGTACCGATCTGACCGCCATGTTACCGGACTATATTGATGCCTGGGGGAAAAATAACGCACATTTTGATGCCATCTACAGCGGATTTCTGACCGGGGCGAAACAGATTTCGCAGGTGCTTGATTTCATCCGCTATTTTCGGGAAGAACATACGCTTCTTCTGGTTGACCCTGTTATGGGGGATGACGGAAATGCTTATCCGTTTTTTACTCCGGGGCTGTTAAATGGAATGAAAGAACTGACGCTTGAAGCAGACGTGATCACACCGAATCTGACGGAAGCCTGTCTGCTGGCAGACATCCCGGAAGATGCCTTACTTCATTGCAGGACAAACACGGATCTGCTAAAACTGGCAGAAGATGTGGCCCAGCGTCTGCAAAAAAAGGTACCACACCCCCAGGATGTCGTGATCACCGGTGTCAAATGCCGTGGCGAGAAACATCCCGTCATTTATAATATTGCTGCCACTGCAAATGGAATTTACCGGCACGAATCGCCGTTTTTTGACCGGAGTTTTTCCGGAACCGGGGATCTGTTTGCCTCTGTATTGTGTGGCTGCCGCACAAAGGGCATGTGCACGGAAGATGCGATTCTGCTTGCAGGGAAATTCTTATCCCACAGTATCGGGGATACCATGAAAGAAAATACACCGGGACGCGATGGCGTTAATTTCGAGAAATTTCTTATTGACCTGATTGCAGATTCAAACGTGTAAAAAACGGTAAACCCGGAAACGAATTTCGCAATTGACTAATCCATACGATAGAAAGAAGGAATTGTTATGGCAAAAATTTTATATGTGTATAATGATCAGGTATATGCAAATATCACAAATAAATGTGACTGCAACTGTACGTTCTGTATCCGTAAACAGTTTGATGGTGTGGGTGATGCGGATACCCTCTGGCACAAAGCAGAGCCTTCTTTAAGTGAGATTATTGCCGCAATTGATGCCTTTGATTTCACCGGCTACAAAGAATTTGTTTTCTGTGGCTATGGGGAACCGACCTGTGCACTGGAGAATCTGATCGCCAGTGCCAGATATGTCAAAGAAAAAACAGGTCTCCCGATCCGTGTCAATTCCAATGGTCTGGGAAACCTGTATTATAAACGTGACATTGTACCACAGCTGGCAGAAGTGGTAGACAGTATCTCCATCAGCTTAAATGAGGCGACTGCAGAAAAGTATGAAAAAGTAACCCGCCCATCCTTCCCTCATGCTTATGAGGCAATGCTTGATTTTGCAGAGGAATGTGGAAAACTTATCCCACACACGCAGCTGTCGATCGTGGATATTCTTCCGGAAGAAGACATTAAGGCGTGTCAGCGCATCGCCGACAGCCGCGGTGTCCATCTGAAAGTACGTCCATGGGAGCACAGTGCATAAAGAAGTTACCGTTCTCATGCTTACCTGTGAGCACCAGCGGCATTACAGTCCCAGCACATCCAGAAGGATCTGTTCATCTTTCTTTTGTTTCTGTGGATGCTGTAATTCCGCATCTGCGAGGCGGGTACGGATATTCTGCATCCGCTGGTCCAGATCTGCACTGATCTGTGCACATTCGCTCAGTTCCTGTGCCAGACGCTCGGTTTCATCTGCCGGAACATTCTTTTTGTACCGCACTTTGTGCTCCAGACTCGCCCAGAAATCCATGGCAATGGTGCGAAGCTGTACTTCAACTTTCATTTCCCGTTTCTCATTCTGTAAAAAAATCGGTACTGCAACGATCAGATGCAGGCTGCGGTATCCGTTTTCCTTCGGATGCTTGATATAATCTTTCTGTTCGATCAGACGGATATCATCCTGCTGAAGCAGGCAGTCCGCCAGTAAATAGATATCTTCCGGGAAAGAGCACACAACCCGGATTCCTGCTATATCATTGATGTTCTGTTCAATCGCCGAAAGCGTCAACGGAATATTTTTCCGGCGCACTTTGCGCACGATTCCGTCCAGCGATTTCACACGTGTCTTGATGGACTCGATCGGATTACGGTCATATTCCAGCGAAAATTGTTCGTTTAACACTTTAAACTTCGTCTCTACTTCCATGATTGCGCACTTGTAATATGCCATCAGCGTATCCAGCGGTTTTGTATTTTCCTGCACAAAATCCAAAAATTCATCAGACATCAGACGGTTACGGACAAGGTTTTCCGCTGCCTGCTGCAGCTGCGCATTTACTACTTTACTTAATTCGTTCATATCTATTTCCTCTTTTTCTCCTGTAATTTTCTATATAAATAATTGTGAAATCCTTAGTTCCGGCGGACTCCCGTGTGGTGGCTCCGGCTGCGGCCTCTCCGATACGCACGAATTAGACAGAATCTTAGAATTTGTGAAAGTGATTGCGTGGCTCTAATTTTGTGTCCGGGCAACGTTTCGACAGCGGCGCGGCTTGTGTCCGTCTGCCAAGGATGCGCTCAGAATTTCTAGTCTGCCTAAGCGAAGCACTTCAAAAATTTTATGGCGCCCGCTCCCGGTTATGTCTCCCTACGGACTTTTTTGAATGACCTTAAATAAATGTAGTCGCAAACACGACCCGCGGGCACAGTATTTTGAAGCACTCCGCTAAGGCAGACACGAAATCCTTCGGACGCGTCCTTGGCAGACGGACACAAGCCGCGCCGCTGTCGAAACTTGAACGAACACAAATCATCAAAGGAGTCACGCAGTCACTTTCTGCAAATTCTTGATTCTGGATATTGAGTGCGTATCGGAGAGGCCGCAGCCGGAGCCACCACACGGGAGTCCGCCGGAGCACAAACTTTCCCAATTGTTTTAAATAAAAAGAACTTCACGGAAATAAATTTCCATGAAGCTCTCCGCACATGGACTTTCCTGTCTGGTTTCCACATGCCTATATTATAATGGATTCATCCGCAAAACGGAATAAATAAAGTCTGAACTTTTTCCGAACTTTATCTTAATCCTTGAACAGATCGGTAGAGTAATAACGGTCTCCGCTGTCCGGAAGAAGGGCAACTACAGTCTTTCCCTTAAACTCCGGTCTCTTTGCCACTTCGATGGCTGCCTTTAATGCAGCTCCGGAAGAAATACCTACCAGCACACCTTCCTCTTTTGCAATATATTTGGAATACTCGAAAGAGTCTTCATTGGAAACCGGGATTACTTCATCATAAACCTTGGTATCGAGTGTGTTTGGAATAAATCCGGCTCCGATACCCTGAATCTTATGTGGACCTGCCTTTCCGGTAGACAATACTGCAGATGTCTCAGGCTCTACGGCAACGATCTTTACATCCGGATTCTGGGATTTTAAATACTCACCAACACCTGTGATGGTTCCGCCTGTACCGACACCGGCTACAAATGCATCGACTTTTCCATCCGTATCTTCCCAGATCTCCGGTCCTGTTGTCTTCTTGTGTGCTGCCGGGTTTGCAGGGTTCTCAAACTGCTCCGGAATGAAGCTGTCTGCGATCTCTTTGTGAAGTTCCTCTGCCTTTGCGATGGCTCCCTTCATACCCTTGCTTCCGTCGGAAAGAACAAGCTCTGCGCCATATGCCTTGATGATGTTGCGACGCTCAATACTCATGGTTTCCGGAAGAACGATGATCAGGCGGTATCCCTTTGCTGCTGCGATTGCCGCAAGTCCGATACCTGTATTTCCGGATGTCGGCTCGATAATGGTGGAGCCCGGTTTTAATTTTCCGTCCTTCTCTGCCTGCTCAATCATCTCTTTTGCAATACGGTCCTTAACGGATCCTGCCGGGTTAAAGTACTCCAGCTTTGCAAGAAGTCTTGCCTCAAGGCCAAACTTCTTCTCGATGTGTTTGAACTCTACCAGTGGTGTGTGTCCGATCAGTTCCAATGTTCCTTCATAAATATTTGCCATTTTATTATCCTCCAATTTACTCTCTCTGATTCAATCCCTTATTTTCATACTTCTTTAGTAGGAATTATCTGTTGTTATGAATATACACCCTTTCCCAAACGCTGTCAACTACTTTTTACGATATTATTTTATACCCCTAAAAAAATACACGACACTCCTTATATTTTACTCCGCTTTGCCACAATTAAGACTCCAAAATTTTAACAGAGCCAGAAACTGCACAAAATTCGTAACGTATCCTATAAGAAGCATCGTGTATTTTTATCTATATGTGTATGAAAAGCCCTCCGACTTTATTACTCGTCATCCTCATCGTCATCATCGTCCGCATCCTCACCGAGCAAAGCCTCTTTTAAAGTTCTCCAGCCAAGGACTGCACACTTCACACGCGCCGGCATATGGGCGATATCGCGGAGTGCCGATGCCTCCTCAAGAGAATCAATCTCCTCCTCGCTGGCATCGCCTTTGATCATTTTCATAAAGATTTTCCCCATCTGCAGGGCCTCTTCTTTTTTCTTTCCGACAATCATGCCAAGCATGATATCTGCGGAAGCCTGGGAAATCGCGCATCCGTCCCCGACAAATGCACCATCGGTAATCGTGTCGCCATCCGTCTTTAATTTCAGGAAAATATCATCCCCACAGCTCGGGTTGACACCCTCAAGCACAATATCCGCATCCGGCAGATCATGTTTAAACTCCGGGCGCACGTTGTGCTCGGTTAAGATTTCATTATAAAAACTTCTATTTTCCATATCCCATTCGCTCCCTTATACTTGCGATGCCTGCTACAAATTTGTCGGCTTCTTCTTCGGTATTGTAAAACATAAAGCTTGCCCGGGTGGCGGAGCTGATGCCCAGATAATTAAGCAGCGGCTGCGCACAGTGATGTCCGGCACGCACACAGATGCCATCGGCGATTAAAATCTCGCTCACATCGTGTGGATGCACGTCATCAATTGTAAATGTAAGAATTCCGGTGTGTTCTTCGGCCCGGTCGGATCCAAGTACATGCACATGTGGAAGTTCTTTCAATCCGTCAAACGCACGCTTTGTCACGGCAAGTTCCCGCTCCTGCATCGCGTCAAAGCCAACAGACTGTGCATATTTTATGGCAGCATGCAGTGCTATGGCACCGGCAGCATTTACGGTTCCCGCCTCGAACTTATGTGGAAGTTCTGCGTATTTTGCGCTCTCGCGGGTCACGGATTCGATCATCTCGCCACCGGAAAGAAACGGCGGCATTTTCTTTAACAGTTTTTTCTTTCCATATAACACACCAATTCCCATCGGTCCGAAAATTTTATGTCCGGAAAATGCAAAGAAGTCTGCATCCAGATCCTGCACATTGACCGGCATATGCGGGGTGCTCTGTGCCCCGTCCACCACGACAATGGCATTTTTTTCATGTGCCATGGCTGCGATCTCTTTGATTGGATTGATCCGCCCAAGGACATTGGAAACCTGTGTGATTGCGACGATCTTCGTCTTTTCTGTAATCTGTTCCCGCACCTGATCCAGATCGAGAGATCCATCCGGGCGGCACTCGATAAACCGCAGTTTTGCTCCTGTCTGTCGGGCGACCATCTGCCATGGCAGAAGATTGCTGTGGTGCTCCATGATGGAGACAAGAATTTCGTCCCCTTCTTTTACATTGGTTAAACCATAACTGTACGCTACAAGGTTCATACTCTCGGTCGTGTTTCTTGTAAAAATAATTTCCCGCGCGGATTTGGCTCCGATAAAATCACGCACGCCTTTTCTGGCATTTTCATACAGTTCGGTTGCTTCCACACTCAGCGGATAATTTCCACGCAGCGGATTTGCATTGTGTTTCAGGTAAAAATCGCGTTCTGCATCAATGACACACTGTGGACGCTGGGAAGTTGCCGCATTGTCGATATAGATCCATTCCCTGCCATCGACTGTATGTTCCCCGATTTCTGACAGCAGCGGAAAGTCCTTGCGATAATCGGTCATGCTACACCTCCCCGAGTTCTTCGTCAATCATTCTGGCAAAGCTGTCGTCTTTGATGATTCCTTTCAGGCGGTCAATGTTTGCTCTTGCCATAATATTTTCCGCATGCTCTTTGTCGATTCCGCGGCTGGCAAAATAAAACATGGTATCCTCATCAAGTTCCCCAATCGTTGCACCGTGATTACCAACGACGTTTTCCTCGGAGCATAAGATCACCGGAACGGTTTTATTCTCCACATCATCGCCAAGCATCAGTACATTTTCCAGCTCGTTTCCGACAGAATCGGAAGAACCGGTCTTAAAATCAATCGTTCCACGGAAGATCTTCTTTGCACCGTCACGCAGGGCACCTCCCACGTTGATCTCACTCTCTGTATGCTTTCCAAAGTGGTTGACCACTTCATTCATGTCGATGATATGTGTGTGCTGCCCGATATAGCCGATATCGCTCCTAAAGCTGCTCGCATCGCCATTTAAATTGATGGTCGTATCGGAATAGATATCTCCTTTTCCGAGATAAATCTGTACCAACTCGATACGGGCATTTTTTGCACATTCTCCCTCAATCTGATTGTACACAAGAGAATTTTCTGCTGTGTGCTGCAGCTGCACCAGACGCACCCGTGCATGTTCTTCCACCGAAAGGCTTGTCCTTACGGCAAGTTTTTCCTCTGTCTGATAATCCATAAACACGGTCACCTGCTTACCGGCCGGTGCTATGATATGGATCTTTTTGCTGCTGTATCTTCCCTCTCCGGTAATGGAAAAGCGTACCTCTTCGGTGCTTCCCGCTGTCACAGTTTCCTCCGGAAGTTCTGTTGTATGCTCTTTGTCCCACGGAAGCTTGGTCTCGTTGACATGTAACCAATACCAGGTCTTCGATGGAAGTTTATTGATTGTCATTTCTGTCATTGTTCTCCTCCTAACCTATGCTTCCCTTCATCTCCAGCCGGATCAGGTTGTTCATCTCAACCGCGTACTCAACCGGAAGTTCCTTGGATACGTTGTCTGCAAATCCGCTGACTAAAAGTGCCCGGGCATCTTCTTCCGTCATGCCTCGTGACATCAGGTAAAAGACAGCATCGTCGCTGATGCTTCCGATCTTTGCCTCATGTCCCACGGCTGCGTCTTTGGTACGGATGTCCATGGCCGGAATCGTATCCGAACGCGACTCGGAATCAAGCATCAGGGACTGACAGGATACTGCTGATTTTGATCCTTTGGCATCCTTTGCCACAACCACGCTGCTTCGGAAGGTACTGATTCCACCGTCTTTGCTGATGGAACGGGTATTCATATAGGAGCTGGTGTTTGGTGCGGCATGTACGACTTTTGCACCGGTATCCAGATTCTGTCCATGTCCGGCAAATGTCACACCGGTAAATTCCATTTTGGCACCCTCACCCTTTAATACGCTCATCGGGTACAGACAGCCCACATGGGAACCAAACGATCCGGAAACCCACTCGATCGTTCCGCCTTCCTCAACGGAGGCACGCTTGGTATTCAGGTTGTACATATTCTTGGACCAGTTCTCGATGGTGGAATAACGAAGCTTTGCATTTTTTTTGACGAACAGCTCCACACAGCCTGCATGCAGGTTTGCTACGTTATATTTCGGAGCGGAACATCCCTCGATGAAATGAAGGCTCGCGCCCTCGTCCACGATGATCAGTGTATGCTCAAACTGACCGGCTCCTTTGGCATTCAACCGGAAATAAGACTGCAGCGGAATGGACACGTGCACGCCCTTTGGCACATAGACGAACGAACCACCGGACCATACGGCTCCGTGCAGTGCTGCAAACTTATGGTCATGCGGGGTGACAAGTTTCATGAAATACTTGTGTACCATGTCCGCATATTCTCCTTTTAAGGCGCTTTCCATATCGGTGTAGACAACGCCCTGTGCGGCAACCTCGTCTTTGACATTGTGATATACCAGCTCGGAATCGTACTGGGCACCGACACCGGCTAAGGATTTCCGCTCGGCCTGCGGGATTCCCAGACGCTCAAATGTCTCTTTGATGTCTTCCGGCACATCCTTCCAGGATGCCTGCATTTTGGAATGTGGGCGGACATAGGTGGCAATGTGATCCATGTCCAGTCCCTCAATTGACGGTCCCCAGTCCGGAACCGGCATCTCATTGTAAATCTGTAAGGACTCCAGGCGGAACTGCTGCATCCATGCCGGATCGCCCTTTTCTTTGGAAAGCTGCTCCACGATCTGTGGGGTCAGACCTTCTTTCATTCTGTATGCATCTTTTTCCTCATCGCGGATATCATAGATGCTGCGGTCGATATCTTCTACCTGACTCTTTTCTCTCATTTCGCACGCACCTTTCTTACTGTTCAAATTCCTCAAAACCGTTTTCGTTGATCTCATCTACTAAGGTAGCATCTCCGTTTTTCACAACTTTTCCTTCATCCATAACGTGGGTGACATCCACATGCAACGACTCTAAGATTCGTGTGCTGTGGGTAATAATCAGAAGGCTTCCCTTGCATTTTTCTTTGTAAAGCTGGATTCCTTTGGATACGGTACGGACAGCATCCACATCCAGTCCGGAGTCGGTCTCGTCAAGGATTGCAAGCTTTGGCTCTAACATAAGCATCTGCAGAATTTCTGCTTTTTTCTTTTCACCACCGGAGAAGCCGACATTTAAATCACGTTCTGCATAGGACTCGTCCATGGAAAGAAGTTTCATGGTCTCGGTCAGTTTTTTCTTGAAATCCCACAGACGGACACGCTTTCCGGTCTTCTGCTCGAGTGCATTACGGATAAATGCGCTCAATGTCACCCCCGGAACTTCCAGCGGATTCTGGAAGGAGAGGAAGATTCCCTTTTTGGCACGCTCATTCACCGGCATCTCTGTGATGTCCTCTCCGTCAAAGAAAATCTGTCCGGATGTGATGGCATATTTCGGATGCCCGGTGATGGCATAGCCCAGGGTGGATTTTCCGGTTCCGTTCGGTCCCATCAGAACATGCACTTCGTCTTTTCCAACTTCTAAATTTACTCCGTGTAATATTTCTTTATCTTCAACGTTTACGTGCAGATCTTTGATCTCTAATAAGTTTTTTTCAGACATTTGTATTTCCTCCATATAAAACATGTTGTTTAACTTTCACAGGAATGCGTCTTCTGTGAAATCATATCCTCAAGGGTATGCTTCTCAAGGTAATCATTGATCACAGCTTCCAGTCCCTGCCAGAACGGAAGTGTGGTACACTCTGCGGTGCTCTCGCACTTTTTTCCTCCTTCACACAGGCACGCGACCGGAGCTAAATTTCCTTCGATCAGTTGAAGGATCTCAATTACTTTATATTCCGACGGTTGTTTGATCAGACGGTAACCGCCACCCTTTCCGCTGGCACTCTCAAGCATCTTCCCTTTTGTCAGTATGGTCATAATACTTTCAAGATATTTCAGGGAAATGCCCTGCCTTGTGGCAATTTCTTTGACCGGAATGAATTCTCCGGAATTGTGCTGCGCAAGATCGACCATCACACGCAGTGCATATCTGCTTTTTGCGGATATCATCATATCGTTTTACCACCTCGTTTCATGAAATACGACCGCAGCGTATTCCGTGAGTTCTACGGTGTGATTATAAGCCTACTCCCCTACTATGTAAATAGGGGAATGTGAAAAATCATGTTTTTCTTCCAATACAAATTGCTGTTTAACTGTGTGGTCTGGGATCTTTTGTTTTTCAGAGGGACGGATTTGCGTGGATTGTTCTAAATATAAGTTTTTTCGATGCGACGGAAGAAGGGGACATTTCTTTCGGAAGAACAAATTTTTTTTGACTTTCCCTCTTTTTTCCCGTATGATAAAACATAAACAGGGAAACTAATTAATTAGTTTCCCTATGCTATACAGAAGAAAGGAGTTTTTATGCCAGCAATACAATACTCGCAGGAACTTATGGATCTCAGACAATACGAATCCATGCCGGAAGAACAACGTATGGAAGTATTTGACGGAATTGCTTATAATATGGCAAGTCCTTCTCAGCTTCACCAGTCGATCCTGACGGAACTGCTCGTTTCCCTACGTAATTATATAAGAAAAAACAATGGGGGCTGTTCGGTATTTCCTGCTCCTTTTGATGTGAAACTAAATGATTCCCCACTCACGATTGTACAGCCGGATCTGATGATTGTATGCGACAGGGATAAACTCGATGGAAAACGCTGCAATGGTGCTCCCGATTTCATCATCGAAATTGTATCTCCGGGGAATCCATCGGATGACTATATCCGCAAACTCTATTACTATAAAAATTATGGAGTCCGGGAATACTGGATTGTTGACCCACAGAGAAAAACTGTCACTGTGAATTATTTCGAAAATGATCTGTTGAATGTTCCATATACATTTGACTCCGTGATCAAGGTCAATATCTATGATGACTTGTATATTGATTTTTCGGAAATTGTCAAAACCTTATATATATAATCATGACGTTTAAACCACAAATACCAGGAACTGTCCTGTGCTTCGCACACTCACAATTCCTGGTATTCTATTATTACTGTTTCGGATTCACTACTTCTGAAATCCAGACTTATTGTTATATGCTATTCTTTTTCTATTGTCCCACCGCACAGCACATGATCATCCTGATAGAACACTGCCGCCTGTCCCGGTGTCATGGCACGCTGCGGTTCGTCAAACTGCGCCAGCAAGGTACCGTCCGGCTGCGGATACAGCGTACACGGTGCTCCCGCATGGGAATAACGGATTTTACCGATTGCCCTGACCGGCTCTGTCAGTTTTTCCTCCGCCATATAATTGATGTTGTCCACATGGCAATCGTGGGAAAACAGACTCTCGGATTTGCAGAGCACAACTTCATTCGTCTCCGGGCGAAGTTCCCTGACAAAGATCGGGGTTGTTGAAGAAATGCCCAGTCCTTTGCGCTGGCCGATCGTGTAGTGAATCAGTCCGCGGTGCTGCCCCATAACGTTTCCTTCCTCGTCCACAAAATTGCCCGGCATACTCTCTTTTCCGGTTTCCTGTGCAATAAAGGAGGCGTAATCGTGATCCGGCACAAAACAGATATCCTGACTGTCATGCTTTGTGGCAACCGGAAGTCCGATCTCCTCTGCAATCTGGCGGATATGTGGCTTATCGTAATCGCCCACCGGCATAAGCGTATGGGAAAGCTGCTCCTGCGTCAGATTGTAAAGTGCATAGGTCTGATCCTTTGCCGCTGTGACAGAATTACGGATCGTGTAACGCCCATTTGGAAGCTGCATGATACGCGCATAGTGCCCGGTGGCAATGTAATCTGCACCGATCTCTAACGAACGGTGCAGCAGGGATTCCCACTTGACGTAGCGGTTGCAGGCAATGCACGGATTGGGCGTGCGTGCCTTTTCGTATTCGGACACGAAATAGTCGATGACATACTTCTGGAAATCCTCCCTGAAATTCATCACATAATACGGAATCTCCAGACGTTCTGCCACACGGCGGGCATCATCTACCGCGGAAAGTCCGCAACAGCCGCCCTCCTGTGACTGCACAAAGACATCCTGATCCTGCCAGATCTGCATGGTGACACCGATCACATCGTATCCCTGTTCCTTTAAAAGATAGGCTGCCACGGAGGAATCCACACCTCCGGACATGCCTACAACTACTTTTTCTTTCATTTAATACTCCTCTTCCGGAGCCTCTTCCTTCTCACTAATATCGTTGACCGGGCGCTCTAATCCCTCGATCCTGATATTGTGCTTCTCTGCGTAATCCCATAAAGCAGCATGAATCGCTTCCTCTGCAAGCAGGGAACAGTGGACTTTCACTGGTGGAAGTCCGTCGAGTGCTTCCATAACTGCCTTGTTGGTTACCTGAAGGGCTTCCTGAATGGTCTTGCCCTTTACCAGTTCGGTTGCCATACTGCTGGTTGCAACTGCTGCACCGCAGCCGAATGTCTTGAATTTGGCTTCCTGAATAATACCGTTGTCATCAATATCCAGATACATGCGCATGATATCTCCGCACTTTGCGTTGCCAACGGTACCGACACCGCTCGGGTTCTCGATCTCTCCTACGTTTCTCGGGTTATTAAAATGGTCCATTACCTTTTCGCTGTACATACTACTCCTCCTTGTTTTTGCGCACGAAATCCTCGTAAAGAGGAGACATGCTGCGCAGACGTTCGATAATTGCCTTCAATTTGTCTACTGTATAATCAATCTCTTCCATGGTTGTCTTCTCGGAAAGTGTCAGACGAAGACTTCCGTGTGCTATCTCATGCGGCAGTCCAATTGCCAGAAGCACATGGGACGGGTCTAACGATCCGGATGTGCAGGCGCTTCCGCTGCTGCCACAAATGCCCGCCTGATCGAGAAGGATCAGCATGGATTCTCCCTCGATAAACCGGAAACAGAAGTTTGCATTATTTGGAAGACGGTCGGTACGGTCTCCGTTTAAGCGAGTGTACGGGATCTCTGCAAGCACACGTTCGATCAGATGATCACGCAGTTTTACTTCATACTCCGTGTTCTTTTCCATATTGGCCACTGCAAGTTCCGCTGCTTTCCCAATTCCGACGATACCCGGAACATTGTGTGTGCCGGCACGGCGCTGACGTTCCTGTGCACCTCCGTGAATGAAAGAACGGATCTTTACGCCTTTGCGGATATACATGACTCCGATTCCCTTTGGTCCGTTGATCTTGTGACCGCTGGCACTGAGCATGTCAATATTCATCTCGTCCACGTTAATCGGTACATGTGCAAATGCCTGTACCGCATCGGTATGGAACAGTACCCCGTGTTTCTTTGCAATCGCACCGATTTCCTTCAGTGGCTCGATGGTTCCGATCTCGTTGTTTGCTGCCATGACAGAGATGAGAATTGTATCCGGACGGATGGCTGCCTCAAGCTCGTCCAGCTTAATCTTACCATTTTCATCCACACCGACATAAGTCACTTCAAATCCGTGCAGTTCCAGCCACTGTGCTGTGTGCAGGATCGCATGGTGCTCGATCGCGGATGTGATAATGTGCTTTCCCTTGCTGCTGTATGCCTCTGCGGTTGCTTTGAGTGCCCAGTTATCGGACTCGCTTCCGCCTCCGGTGAAATAAATTTCCTCGGTCTTTGCCCCGATCACATCTGCAATCTGCTTTCTTGCTTTTGCAACCGCACGCTCCGACTCTCCTGCAAAGCTGTAAATAGCTGCCGGATTACCGTAATGCTCCGTAAAATACGGGAGCATCGCATCAAGAACTTCCGGGTATACCTGTGTGGTAGCCGCATTGTCCAGATAGATTAATTTACTCATACTCTTCCTACTTTCTTCTTTGTTATATTACATAATCCCCATTTTTTTCTCTCTGCCAGTCAACCAGATCCTGCAATGTGATATGATCCACAACACTGCAGATGGCATCATTAATCTTTTTCCAGAGAATCAGGGTAACACAGTCTTCCCGTTTCTCACAGTTGACATCGTCTCCCTCATCGAGACATGCAACCGGTGCCAGCGATCCCTCGGTCAGGCGGAGAATCATTCCAACGGTATACTCCTCCGGTGCTTTACGCAACAGATATCCCCCCTGTGCTCCACGCACACTGCGCACATAACCGGCGCGGTTCAATACGGAAATAATCTGCTCCAGATATTTGTCGGAAATCTCCTGACGTCTTGCAACATCTTTTAAACTGATCGGCGCTCCTGTGTTGTTCAATGCCAGATCCAGCATCAGTCTCATGGCATATCTGCCTTTTGTTGAAATCTTCATGATAATATATCTCTTCTTTCTTAAAAAAATGTACAGCATTTAAAGCTTAGTATTCCTACTAAGTTACTATACATTGGTAAGATAAATTTGTCAATCTATTATCAATCGATATTTTTCCTGCTTTCTTTGCGCATTTGTTTCTGGCGGTACATATTCTGATCGGCAAGTGACAGATACTCATCTATAGTCTCTTCTCCCCCCGCAAACGTCAGCTCTACACCGATACTGATCATAATGTTTTCCTTGGTCAGCCGGCTCTGCACACGATCCGTGTACTGTTGTGCCTTTTCGGAAGTCGCATATGGGAAAAATCCGATGAACTCATCGCCTCCGTATCTGCATACATATCCCTGTTCCGGACATTCTTCCTCAAGAACCTGTGCAATTCTTATCAGTACCTGATCTCCAAATTCATGTCCATATGTGTCATTCACAGATTTAAAATCATCCGCATCCACAAAGACAAGCGCACATGCTATTCCCTTTTCCTGATACTTTGCAAATGCCGGCCGGATAATGTCCGTATACGCAATCCGGTTACAGATACCGGTCAGCGGATCCCTGTTGTACAGCATCTGGAGTTTGTTTGCTGCATTCTCCAGCTGTTTTTGCTTAAACTGCGTTTCCAGTGTCTTTACAATCGTGCTGTGAATGTCATAATAATATGGATTATCATACAGAAAGCGTCCGTTTTTCATTACCAGATAGCCAACCGACTGTTCCCGGAAATGAATCGGGGTAAACAGATAGGCATTCTGACTTCCTGTTTCTTCCAGATGGCGGTTCAGTTCCCCGACACTGGCAAATGCCATTCTCTTATGGTTCTCAAATCCATCTGCCACCACAAGATTCTTTTCATCATAGCCTTCCACCGGAAAATCCGTATCCTCATCGGCCGCAAACAGCTTGCGATCCACCACAAAATATACCCCGTCACATCTCAGTTTCTGGAAATAGTCAACAATATATTCAAAAATTTCCCGGAAACCATTGCACCTTGCCATCTGCGCTTCCAATTCCACGAGAAGGGAATCATCTTCATCTTTTTTGACCGTTGCAACAATCTTTTCCCTTAAATATTCGCGGTAGTTTACCATGCCGTTATTCGGACAGCCACAGCTTTCTCCGTAAATACAGGTAACCGGAATATAGTTGCGTTCTTCCACCGGTTTTCCTTCCCAGATACGGAGCAGTACATCCACACAAAGCTTTCCGATCTCCTCCCGGTCCTGAAATACAGTCGTAATCTGCGGACGGAAATAGGCTGCCTTATCCAGATTATCAAAGCCCGTCACCAGAAAATCGTCCGGTACGCGGTACCCCCACTGTTCTGCCTCTGCACAGATTCCTGCCGCAATATTGTCATTTGCACAGACAAACACATCCGGAAGTTTCGAGCCGCTATGGACATACTCCCGCATATAGTTCACGCCGGTCTCATAGTCGTAATCCCCACATAAAATCGGATTGTCATCCAATGTCATTCCATATTTTTTCAGGCATTCGCAGTACGCAGCAACACGTTCAAAATTTCCGAAAGCATCTTCCGGGCCTCCGGCAAAAACAAATCTGCGGCATCCATGCACTTCGTATAAATGTGTCATAAGTTCACGGATCGGACGCCGGTTATCTGCGCCTACATAATAAAATCCGCTGATATACCAGTCCAGGGAAAGAACCGGAACCCCGCAATTCTGCAGGCGTTCTACAATCTTTTCTTTTTGCCAGACATCCACAATATTGCTTCCATCCAGTATAATTCCATCAAACGCTGACAGATCCGGCAGATTATAAATATTATATTCGCCCGTATTATGCAATGCATCTTTGCTCCAATTGCCATAACAATTGTACTGATACAAAGCAATATCCTCATCCAGTTCCCGAATTCTCCGAATGATTCCATCTACCCAGGCATACGTGATCATCCGGCGCCAGCCGTCTGATATCAATGCTATTTTTTTCAATTGTCCTCCCCCATATACCAATTCATGCCGATATGTTTAATTTATCACAAAAAACCAAAGGCTTCAATGCTATTCTATACAAAAAACATGTATCCTTTGTGATTTTTCACTTTTTATGATATGATAGGAGTCTAGACTTTAGAAAAGAGGATATTTTATGGCAAAAGGAACTGCTGGGAAAAACTATTGGGCACTTCTTTTGATGATTCTCGCAGGTGTTGTACTGGGTGGCTTTATCGGTCAGCTTAGTGCCGGTGTTCCGGCTCTCCGCTGGCTGAATTACGGACAGACCTTTGGTCTTTCCAACCCACTGGTACTTGATCTGGGAATTCTGGTGCTCACATTTGGATTAACCATAAAAATAACGATCGCCGGCATCATCGGAATTGTGCTGGCGATCCTGATTTATCGATTCCTGTAACAGGTGCTTATTTCAGGAATCGCTCGAGACTGCGCATATGCTCCTTCATCGTCTCCCGTCCCATACGGTAGGCGGCAAGGAGTCTCTGCCGGTCTCTTTCTACTTTGCTGACTTCTATCTTTTTGGGTGGACGAATGACAAACAATTCCCCACGTTCTTCTTTTCCCCGGATATATTCCAGTTCTTCGTTGTAATGCTCATGCCGGTGTTCCATGGCATCAATCATCGCCGGATACCTGCGAAGCGATACTTTCGCCAGCGGCATCAGCTGATTCTTTTTTTTCACATAATCCCGCGGCTGCGTCAGAACCACTACCGTTTTATCAAACCCAAGTTCCTGCATTTTCTGCACCGGAATGGAATCTGCTACGCCTCCATCAAGCAATTCATATCCATCCACGCAGACCGGCTTTGACACAATCGGCATGGATGCCGATGCTCTCATCCATTCCATTTCTTTCTTATCACACCGATCCACTTTTTTGTAAAGAGCTTTCCCGGTTTTTGCATCTGTCACCACCACGTAAAAATCCATCGGATTCTTGCGGTAAGTCTCATAATCAAACGGATCAAGATGCTCCGGGATATCATGATAACAGAACTGTTCCCCGAACATATCCCCTGTTTTCAAAAATGTGCGCAGTCCCGCATACTGCGGTTTATTACAGTACGCTGCATTGTAACGAATGACGCGTCCCGGCTGATTGGACTTATAATTACAGCCAAACACTGCCCCTGCTGACACGCCCATCGCTCCGTCAAATGTTATCTGATGCTCCATCATCACGTCGATGACTCCGGCGGTGAACATTCCGCGCATGGCTCCGCCTTCCATGACCAGTCCTTTTTTCATCATCGAATCCCTTCTTTAAAATAAACAATACTTTTCAGAATCTATCATCTGTTTTGTATTCTAGCTTTCTTTTTCCATGATTTCAAGGGGCGAAACCATGATTCTACCTTAACATTTCCTTATTTTTACATAATCCCGCTTTCTTCTGCCCAAACTAATAAATATTTGTTGAGGAAAAGGAGTATGCCCTATGTATGGTTCACTATTTTATGTATTGCCCATTCTGGCAGTAATTGCAAAAACTGTTTTCCGCGCAGTCCTTCCCTTGCTGATCGGCTGTATGATTGCCTATGTAGTTAATATCCTTATGTGTTTTTACGAAAAAGGGTATGCAAGAATATGCCGTATGGCAGCCATTGCGCCCTTACAGCGTCCCCTATGTATGACACTCTCCTACCTTTCGCTTGTGCTTGTGATCCTGATCTTATGGTGGATGATCGTTCCTCAGCTGTTATCCTGCATCCGGATCATCGCAACCGATTTCCCTCAGGTTTTAGAATTACTGTGTGAGTGGGCAAACGAACATCTGCAAATGGATCTTGGCATGGAAAACGAAATCCGGGCATGGATGAATGAACCCTTTTGCTGGGATACACTGATCGCAAAAATCCCCCGTCTGGCAAAAGGCATGAAAACTTCCCTGGAGAAACTTGGCAGCTGGCTTTTAATTTTTCTGCCGGGACTGATGTTTTCTTTTTATCTGCTTGCTGCCAAAGAATCCCTCTTACGGATGGGCAGTTTCCTGATCGACCGGTGTTTCGGTGTTTTCCAAGGGAAAAAAATACGTTATGTACTGACGGTTCTCAATCAGTCCTTCCATCATTTTCTGGCAGGACAGACCATAGAGGCAGTAATCCTCGGTATGCTTTGTACCATCGGCATGTGGATTCTTCGGCTTCCCTATGCTGCCATGATCGGTTGTCTGGTAGGTGTAACCGCACTGCTACCGGTCATCGGAGCTTATATCGGTGCCGCAGCCGGTGCGTGTATGCTTCTTACGGTTTCCCCGGTAAAAGCACTGGTATTTCTTATCTTTTTAACAATTCTCCAGCAGATCGAAGGCAATTTTATCTATCCCCGTGTGGTCGGACATTCCATCGGGCTGCCCGGCATCTGGGTACTTGCCGCAGTCATTGTCGGCGGTGGGGCATTCGGTATCTGGGGAATCCTGTTTGCCGTGCCACTTGCAGCAGCCATCTACCGGCTGCTCCGTCCCTCAATCAATTAAAGCCGTGCAGCAACGCTGCACGGCTTCTTAAAAATAAGCAGAAATCAAATAGAGCTTACGCTCTCTGTGTTTTTTAAACTAAATGGAACCAGTTCATGTGTGGCCGGTTTGTTGAGATCAATCATGCCAAACAGCAGATCAATGCTTTTTCTGGCAATCTTTTCATACCCCTGACAAACCGTCACAATCTTTGGATTATAATAATCTGCAAGAAGTGTTCCGTCAAATCCGATCACCGAAATATCCTCCGGCACCCGCAGACCCGCATCAAAAATCGCGCGCATGGCACCAACTGCCATCACATCACTCATGGCAAAAACCGCTGTAATGGATCTTTTGGAAGCCAGCATCCGGTTCATGGCATTGTATGCACTCTCATATGAGAACCGCGCTACCGCATAACTTTCTTCCTCAAATTCACAGCCATGTTTTATAAAGCTGCGCTTCGCTCCTGCTTTACGGTATTTACTTGGGGAAGATAATGCCATATCTCCCCCGATAACAGCAATATCGCGATGTCCGTGATCAAACAGATAATCAACCGCCATCTCCGCAGCTGCCATATCATCTGTTGAAACCGATGCAAGATTCCGAAATCCCAGTTTATCCGCCCGATCTGTCACCAGCACACACGGAACATTGACCAGTTCAAATTCTTCATGAAAGTACTGTATATTACCTCCAAGGAACAAAATCCCCATTGGCTTATGTTCCCTGCACATCCGCACAGCCTCTTTCACTTCATCTGCATCTTCATCCAGATAATGCACCCGCAGGGAATAATCCGATCCCTCGATAGTATCCTGAATTACCTCTATGATATTTGTAAACAGCATATTCGAAGTACCTTTTACGAGAATCAGAATACTCTGGCTCACGGTCTGTTTTAAATGCTTGGCATTGTTATTTGGTACAAACTGGTAAGCTTCCACAATTCGCATAATGCGGTCACGGGCTTCTTCGCTGACATCTCTTCTTCCATTCAGGACACGGGAAACCGTACTGACAGAATATCCTGCCTCTTTCGCAATATCTACAATTGTCATTCCTTCACCTCGTATATACAGACGAAATGTCTATTTTCTAGCCCTTGACAGCACCTGCAAGAACTCCTTCTATTATATATTTCTGGCACGCAATATAAAAGATAATAATTGGCAGAATTGCAAGAACAAGTACCGCCATCATGGCACCCCAGTCGATCTGTCCATGACTCTGCTTCAGAAACTGGATCGCAATTGGAATGGTTTTATACTTATTAATATTCAGCACCAGACTCGGCAGAAGGTAATCATTCCATACCCACATTGCCTCAAGGATTGCTACCGTTACCGTCGTTGGCTTTAAAATTGGAAAAACCACCTTAAAAAAGGTCTGTAATGGTGTACATCCATCAATCATTGCAGCTTCTTCAATTTCCAGGGAAATTCCCTTTACAAAGCCGGTAAACATGAAAACGGCCAGCCCCGCTCCAAATCCCAGATATACAACAATAATTCCAAGAGGATTGGACAGATGTAAAAGGTTTGCAAATTTTGATAACGTAAACATTACCATCTGGAATGGAACAATCATGGAAAACAGACACAGTACATAAATTGTTTTCGTCACTTTTGTATGGACTCTGGTAATATACCATGCACACATGGAGCAGCAGATAATAATCAATGCAACCGACCCTACTGTAATAAACAGGGAAATTCCAAAACTGTTCCAGAAATTTGTCTTACGGATACCGTTGGAATAGTTCAGCCAGCCACAGAATGCACGTTCAACACCATGAATAAATTTATCCCAGCCAGCGGAAAGCGGCTCTGTTCCAAGTGTAAACGGATGTCTGAAAATAAAGGCTTTTCTTTTAAAGGAATTTAAAAGGACTACCAGAATTGGTGCAATCCATAAAATGCTGATAACCGTAAATGCCAGTGTCCAGATCCAGCCATGTTTTGCCTGACGGACAGCACTTACCTGATTGTTATTCTTTTTAGCCATTAGTCCTGCACCTCCTTGCTTGTGGTCAGTTTATTCTGAATCAGCGCAATAACTGCAACCAGAATAAAGAAGATAACCGCTTTGGCCTGACCAACGCCCTGCCATCCGGTCGTGCCGTACATTGTGTCATAAATATTTAATGCCAGAAGCTGTGACATCTTAGCCGGATTACCACCGGTCAGAGCGAAGTTCTGATCAAATAACTTAAATCCATTGGTCAGCGTCAGGAATGTACAAATGGTGATCGTCGGCATCAGCATCGGAAGTGTTACATACCGAAGCAGCTGCCAGGAATTTGCACCATCAATCTTTGCCGCCTCGATTAATTCTCCCGGAATATTCTGGATTCCTGCAATATAGATAATCATCATATATCCGATCTGCTGCCAGCATACTACAATAATCATACCCCAGAACGCATACCACTGTGTGGATACGATTGTCTTGGAGAAATTGGATAATACGCTGTTAAAAATCATTAACCAGATATAACTGAGTACGATACCACCAATCAGGTTGGGCAGGAAAAATACGGTACGGAAAAGATTGGTACCCCTGATGCCTTTGGTAAGTGCCATCGCAATGAAAAATGAAATCACATTGATGATCAGCACCGATACAACCGTAAATAACGCTGTATACCATAATGAATGAATAAATGTTGTGTCTAACTTTCCGTTTACAAAAAAGATTCTCGAATAATTCTGTAACCCTTTCCATTTCCAGTCTGTAACGGTTGTGAACTTACAAAAAGATAAGAAAATTCCATATACAAACGGTACAATAAATCCAATTGCAAACGCAATCATTGTCGGAAGCAGAAAAATCGGGAAATATTTTTTAATTGCTTTTTCCATAATACATTCCTTTCACTAACTGCAGCCCCTGCCAGTACCAGCCTGCACTGCAGGTGCTTCTTTTAAAAAAGGAGTAAGCGGCATGCCACTTACCCCTTTTCCCATCATCTTTGATTACTGTGCATCACCTTCATGGGCGATCTTCCACTGATTTGCCCATCCATCAACAAATGCGGTCTTTACAGCATCCCACTCACCTTCACCTGCGGTATAGGCAGTCAGGGCAGAAACAACATCCGCTCTCCAGTCATCTACGTTTGGAGTAGCATTGAAGCTCCATGCTACAGATGTTTTTCCGTCAGTCATTAACTTGTTTGCAGCCTGTGCAAATGCATTCTTTGTCTCGTAATCACCTGTAAATGTATCATATGGAGCAGTAAGTCCCATCTGATTTGTAATGGCATCACGTCCCTCGTCAGAAGTGATTACCCAATTTAAGAACTCAAGTGTTGCATCAATATCTTCCTGAGATGCCTTTGCGTTCACTGCCCAGTAGTTCTCAGTACCAACACAAAGTCCTTCATTCTCATCATCTACACCAAAGTAAATTGGCATCATGGATAAGTCATCTGCTGTAACGACATATCCGTTTTCCTCATCTGTTAACGGAGCGAACTCCCAGTCACCATTCTGGTAGAAGACTGCCTCTCCCATACCAAACTCAGACTCTGCATTTAATGCACCGGAATTTAATGTCTTAGGATCTGCTGCGGAATCAGATACATACATATCCCATACGTTTTTGAAGTTATCAAGATAAGTTCCCTTAATGGACTCTTCCCCGGCTGTAAGGTCACATCCATCATCCTTGAACTCATAGTACAGTGGCATATTGGCAAGATGTCCGGCAAATCTCCAGGAAGATCCGTCATCCAGTCCTGCGGAAGCAAATGCCTCTGTCAGGTCAGTTCCAAGTTCTTTATTGATGTCATCAATACGGGAATTGATGTCATCTGCAACTTTCTTTAAAGTATCAAAGTTGTTAATCTCATCTACCGAAGAAACTACAGCACCATCCATGCCACAGTATCCTTCCAGAATTGTCTTGTTGTAGATCAGGCCGTAGCACTCATAGCAGTTTGCAATGGCAGCTACCTTATCATCAGAGTTGATTACAAGAGACTTATCTGTCAGATGCTTGTAAAGCTCAGAGTCCTTCAGATCATATGTATAATCGTTCCATGTCTGTGCTGCGGAAGAATTTCCCACATTGAAGATGGTAGGTGCATCTGACTTTGCCATCTCGGACTGTAATGTTGTGTTGTACTGTCCGTCTGCTGCAGTAAGCACATTTACCTCTACACCGGTCTGATCGGTATAGGTCTTTGCCAGATCCTGCCAGGCTTCGTCTGTCTCTGGTTTAAAGTTTAACATGTAAACCTTTCCAGAACTCTTGCTGGTCTTGTCTCCACCCTGTGTGGATGTGCCACCCTTATCGCTTCCGCATCCTGCGAATGCTGTGACAACCATTGCGGCAACCATTAATGCTGATACAATTTTCTTTTTCATATTTTCACCCTCCTAAAATAAATACGTTCGTAGCGTTACCGTTCATACGGCAGCCCCTGATTGAAAACGTTCACGGCAATGTTTCCGGTAACGTTTTCAGTAAGCAGAGTATACACCTATTTTGCACAGTTTCGCAAGTGTTATTCTCATTTTTGTGAAATAAGTAAGTTTTCCTCTCTATTTTTCGTGCATATTGCACAACGCTTTTCCCTTTGCTTGACATGTATAGGCTGTCGATATATACTTTCATGTATAGACTGTCTATAGTACTTATCACTGAAAGGAGGTCATATACCATGGGTATTGACAAAAATCTCGTACAGGGAAGCATGGCATTGCTGCTTCTGCGCCTTTTGGAAACGAAAGATATGTATGGCTACGAAATGATTGAAGCTCTTCGCAGCAAATCCAACAACGTCTTTGAACTGAAAGCCGGCACCCTGTATCCACTGCTCCACTCCCTGGAGAGCAAGGGCTATGTAATGTCCTACGAGGATGCTTCTTCCGGGAAAAAACGCAGATATTACCAGCTGACAGAGGCCGGCCGGCATCATTCTTCCGAAAAAAAGCAGGAATGGATGACCTATCAGGCTGCTGTAAGCAATGTGTTAAGTTTTGAAGGAGGAATCTGATATGGAGGAAAAAGAATATCTGCAGACCCTGGGCGAACAGATTTTAAACCCACATGCACGTACCCATGTGCTGGAAGAAATTCAGGAACACATTGACGAACAGATGCAGGATTATATAGATACAGGAATGTCTCCGGACGCAGCAGAAAAAGAAGCTGTCCGGCAGATGGGAGACCCGGTTGCAGCCGGCAGGGAATTAAACCGGATCCATCGTCCCCGGTTTCCGGGTGTTTTGTTCGGCATTGCGGTGGTTCTTACATTATCCGGAATTTTCATGCAATATATCCTGTATGGTTCTGAACCACTTAACACCACCTATTCCAACACCGCGTTTATGCAGCATGCCGTTTTCTATCAGGTGATTGGCTTCGGCATTATTCTGTTTGGGATGTTCAGCAATTACATGTGTTTGTCAAAATACAGCTGGTTTTTATACGGTCTGTTTTTGGGATTTGCGCTGCTCGCCTGCTTCTTTCCGGGCACGTTCTCTTTCTGGCAGACCCGTACCTTTAGCTATTATCTGTGTCTGCTGTATCCACTGTCCTATGCACTGCTGCTATACTCCAACCGGGAAAAAGGGTGGAAAACCATTGTCTGGCTGCATGTGCTGTCACTCCTGTTTTTCGGAGCGATCCTAAGCCACACCAGTGGTTTTGTATGGCCGCCGGTTCTGGCATTTGTTTTTCTGTCCGTCCTGCTGTCCGGAATCTGTATCCAAAAAAAGATTCTGCCCGGTTCCAAAAAGGTTCTCTGGTGCTGGACACTTCTTCCTTATATCGGAATCGCAGCTTTGGCAGGCAGCCTGTTTTTACGTCCGCAAACCTATCTGTATGACCGCCTGTTGACTGCACTCGGACTGCAGCATACTGACGACGGACCTGGCTTTACGAGACTTGCCCTGCAGTATGAACAGACACGTTTTTCCCTGTTCGGTGGAAGTTCTGTCAGTGACCGTCTTCCACGGGAAGAACTTTACTCTACCTATCTGCTGCACAGTATTTTTCTGTGGTTCGGCATTGCGGCCGGCATTTTAATCATCGCTGCACTTGCCTTTTTTGCGCTGTACAGCATGCACTGTGCGCTGCGGCAGAGCAACCGTCTGGCAATGCTGCTTGGTACTGCTGCCAGCGGAGTCCTTCTCCTTGAGCTGTTCAACTATGTACTGACGAACTTTGGCATCAATCTGTTTTATACCGCCTCTGTTCCGTTCTTATCTTACGGACTTACCGGCACAGTTGCCAATTCCATTCTGGTGGGGATTCTGCTGGGGATCATCCGGAACCGGAATGTATTGTATGAAAAAGAATCCGGCCCAGCCGTGATTCCGGATACTGGAACGGTTTAAACAGCAAACGGCATAGCCTGTGATCACTGCAATATGTACCGGATCACAGCTATGCCGTTTTTATCTTGTTTTATTTCCGTAGTAAAAGAAAAATCGGGTGAGCTGGCGGCTTCTTTGCCACCGGATCATCCGATTTTAGTATCTGCCTGTTACAAATCGCAGGAAGGATACCGGTTTGCGTCCGTAGCTCTTCGTCCGTTTCACGTAATCCTTGTAATACTGAACTACCTGAGCAAAGGACATGGTTGGATCGATTGCATACATCATCGATACACCTCCTTTTTTATTTTGGTGTGCGCCCTTCTCAATTATCTTATGTCATATGGGCTGATATGTTCGAAATGATTTTCTCATTTCTTGTATACATTATAACACCGTCTTTGGTAGTATTCAACAAAAATAACGTAAAATTTTTGTGCAAATCACATATTGCTTTTGTAAATATTGCTCATAAATAAATGTTCCCGCAACAATTCTTTCTGCGTCCTCTCTGCTGTCCAGAAAATATTATTGCCTGTGATTACAGCTTTTAGTGCAATTGGTTCCACACCCGACTTTTTATATTCTGCCAGAAATACATCCACCTGATCCGAATTCATTTCCGAAAAAATCAGCATTTCTGCCGGAAATTCCGGACCATCATATTTTTTTGCCTCTCTGGTAAATCCCTGTATCTGCGCCAGAGTGCCCAGTTTCTGGGAATAATCCTTGCGGGCAACATCTATGATACGAATGCCTAATGTCCTGCATACATTCTGAATCACTGCGTATTTATCCCGGTTTATACGAAAAAGTAATATTGTCTGTGCCATAATTTTCTCCCTGCTGATCCGCTGCCTTACCTGTGTCTGTTTTCATCAGACTCCAAACTCCCTGTAATCCTCCGGCAAAAAACGATGGTAAATGATATGGATTCCCTCATCCTTAAAACAATAATAATAGGGATCTTCCTCATCCTCCGCAAACCGGAACATCCAGTCGAATTCCCCATTTTCGATCTTCTGACATTCCACATGGGACGAATGTTTACAGAACAGTTCCCGGATCTCCTGCATGGTACAGCCATGCCTACCAACCAGTTCCACCAGTTCCCGGATAAATTCATCCGGCTTTTCATGCTCATGGACATATACACTTCCCTGTTCCGGAATATAAAAACAGAAACGCTCTTTTTTTGCCGTCACACCTACATCCCCGAGTTTTTCCTGCCAGGTTTCCGGCAGATGCTGCAGGCGATGAAGCATTTGTTCTTCTCCCTCCTGCACGTCAAAAAAGTGATTCAGAGAGGACAGGGGATAGTATAACCGGATGGCTTCTTTTCGAAATCCCAGTTTTGCCTGTTCCTCTTTGATCGTGTCCGTCAGACTTTTTTCCAGCCGCTCGTATCCCATCCTGTCCTCCTGTATCTATAGCTGCATGATAAAATCTGCTTTACCGATCCTGCAGCAGAATCTGCCGTGTCTTGGGATCATCCGGCGGCAGATTGCAGTGCAGGACATGAAATCCTCCGGTCTGTGACCCTTCAATCACATTGATTGCCCCATTGTAGAGTCTTGTCTTTCCGGTTCCGATCTCATGATTCGTAAGCCCTGCCAGAAGCACATTGATTGCCGCTCCATGGGATACCGCAGCCACTGCCTGATGCCCCGTTGCCGCAAGAAGCTCTATCGCACGCTCCATGCGTTTCTGCACATCGGCAAACGGCTCCATTCCTTCGACATGGTCGCCTGCCGCAAGTGCAAAATACTCTTTTTTATCTTTTACCAGTTGTCCGGAAAACGGACCAAGATCCCGCTCAATCAGCTCCTGCATCGGCTCTACACCGTCTCTGCTTAACCCGATCTGTGCAGCAATCTCCTCCCCTGTGCAGTGTGCACGTTTCAGTGGGCTTGTATACACAGCTTCTATCCCCAGTCCCTGCAGCGTCTGCCCACAGCGTACTGCCTGTGCAATTCCTGCCGCATTCAGTTCTATATCTTCCCTTCCCTGAAAACGGTTGATATGATTCCAGTCCGTTTCTCCGTGCCTGATTAAATATATTTTCATTTTTTATGTTTACCAGCCTCAAAAAATTTCTTTGTCTCATATACAACCACACCATTTAAAGCAAACAGCGCAATCATATTCGGCAGTGCCATCAGACCATTGAAAATATCGGCAATTGTCCAGACAGCACTTACCGTCATATACGGTCCGATAAATACTGCCAGAATATAAATCCAGCGGAACACCATTACTTTTTTCATATTTCCACCGGTCAGATATTCCAGACATCTCTCACTGTAATAATCCCATCCAAGAATCGTTGTAAAGGCAAAAAATACCAGACACATCATCAGGACAAAAGAAGATACCACATGAGGGAACGGAAGTCCGTTCTGGAACGCATATGTAGTAACCTGAACGCCCTCGAGTCCATCCACCTGCCATGCTCCGGTCAGTACAATGGAAAGTCCGGTCAGTGTACAGATCACAATCGTGTCAATAAATGTACCTGTCATGCTGACAAGTCCCTGACGCACCGGCTCATGTGTCTGTGCTGCTGCCGCTGCGATCGGCGCACTACCAAGTCCTGCCTCGTTTGAGAAAATGCCCCTTGCAACACCGTTTTGCATGGCAACAAACATACTGCCTACCACACCACCGGTGACTGCACGCGGATGAAATGCGCCCTGCACAACCGTAACAACCGCTGCAGGGACTTTTGTAATATTACAGATAATTAAAATCAATGCAAATACAAAATATGCAACTGCCATAAACGGAACAACAATCTGGCTGACACTTGCTATACGCTTGATTCCGCCAATCAACACGGCACCCACACAAAATGCAAGGATCAGGGAAGCGATTACAACCGTCCAGGAATAAGTTCCGATTCCCGGAATTGCCATGGTATGAACCTTATTCGGGTCAAAAAAGTTCTGGATGGCACTGGCTATACCGTTCACCTGGCTGAATGTTCCGATTCCGAACAGACCTACACAGACTCCAAAAAAGGCAAAAATCTTTGCAAGCCATTTCCATTTCGATCCCATTCCCTGTTCAATATAGTAGAACGGACCACCCAGACTGTGTCCGTCTTTGTCAACTACACGGTATTTAATGGCAAGTAATCCTTCGGAAAATTTTGTTGCCATTCCGAAAAATGCCGCCACAATCATCCAGAACAATGCCCCCGGACCGCCTGCGCATACCGCAGTTGCCACGCCGACAATGTTTCCCGTACCGATCGTTGCACTCAGTGCCGTACATAAAGCCGCAAAACTGGATATTTCTCCCTTGCCGCCCTCTTCATTTTTGATCATCCACTTGAGTGCCAGCGGAAGCCTGCGCATCTGCAGGACTCCCAGACGCACGGTCAGTAAGATACCACCGCAGAGGATCAATACCATAAGCGGGACTCCCCAGACGAAGTTGTCCACGGTCTTTAAAAATGCATTGATTGTTGTCCACATAATTTTTCTCCTTATTTTCCTTTTTCAAAAGGCTTTTCCTGCGTACAAATGTGCTTTGTACGCGCACATTAAAAATTATACGCAAAACAGGAAACAAGTGCAAGAAAAAAATCATTTTTGTCGGTGAAAACATAAAATTCTGTTGCTATTTTAAATCAAAAAAAATATACTATAAGAAAAACAGATCAGATTTAAGGGGGAATTTTCCATGAAAACATTCATCGGCACAGGTGTGGGACAGCCGGAAGCTGCCGTGCATCAGGCAGTACAGGGACTTACATCCCCAAGTGCAATTCTTTTTATGGCTTCTTATGAACATTTCAAAGAAACTGCCTCACGCTTAAAAGAACTTTTTCCGGATACTCCGTGTATCGGAACGATCGGAACCAGACTCGTAAACGGACAGGTGAATGATTCCGGTCTTGCGGTTCTTGGATTTTTTTCTGATGTGAAGATCCGCTGTGGTATCATCACCGAAGCCAGCCGTTGTCCGGTTGCGGGCACAACGCAGCTTCTGAAGCAGATTGCAGAGATTTCTCCCGGCACAGACGATACGGTATGCGTGGAATATTGTACCGGCTCCGAAGAAAAGCTGGTAACCACGTTTACATCCTGTCTGGAAACAAAGGGCATCCATCTGGCAGGAGGCACCGTTTTCGGTGTCCCGGACGGCAAACCTCCGGTCGTTGCATATAACGGAGAATTATATGAAGATGCCTGCGTCTATGCACTGATCAAAAATACAACCGGAAAAATACGTGTATACAAAGAAAACATCTATGAAAAAACATCGGCTCAGAGTCACTTTGCCACAAAAGTCGATGTGTCCCGTAAAGCACTCATCGAACTTGACGGCAGACCCGCCGCAGACGTATACAGCGCAGAACTTGGCATTCCCCGTGATAAAATCGTCGACAACGTACTGGTCAATCCTATGGGACGTGCGGTGGGCGATCAGGTTTTTATCTCTTCCATGAACGGAATGGATGCAAACGGCACACTGACCAACTACAAACGAATCAATAAAAACGACTGCATTTATTTCTTAAGCCTCGGTGACTACAAAGCAACGGAACAGCAGACACGCCAACAGATCCAGCAGGACGCATCCCATATTTCCCTGGTTTTATCCATTGACTGTATCTACCGGTACCTGCTCTACGAAAAAGAGGGATATTTTTCTACATATGCAAAAGACATGGCAGTTCTCGGACCACACCTTGGCATTGTCGGCGGTGGCGAACAGTATAATAACCAGCATGTAAACCAGACGATGGTCTGCGTGGTATTTGAATAGGAGGAACTTTTTATGTTTGGAAAAAAGAAAACCACAGGAGCCGCAACACCTGTTCCACAGGTTTCCAATAAAAAGAAAGTAGAAGATTATCTGACATCCATGTCTTTTCTCAGCCATTTTGTCATTGACAAAAAGGAATCTCTCGTAGAAGAAGAGATCAAGACCGTGCGCGAGATTGATAAAGTAAAAGACTCTTACACCGATGTCATTGAACACAATGCCTCGATCCGCGAAGCTGTTGATTCCCTGCAAAAAGAATTCGGGAAAATCGGAGAAATTTCCAGACAATTTACAGATGTAATCACCGGTGTGACCAGCGTATCCGATGATGCCATGCAGGATATCCGTGATCTGAAAGAAAGCTCTGCCAAAGTGGAAACGCAGTTCGCAGAGATTCATAAAATCTACGATGAATTTCAGGCCCGCTTTGATGAAATCCATGCAACCATGCAAAACATTGTCGGCATTGCAAACCAGACCAACCTGCTGGCATTAAATGCTTCCATCGAAGCGGCCCGTGCCGGTGAACACGGAAAAGGATTTGCCGTTGTTGCAGATGAAGTCACAAAACTTTCCATTGGCATCAAAGAACTGGTGGGTGATGTAAACAAAAGTATGGAAGGTTTGCAGACAAGCTCCGAAAATCTGACGCATTCTCTGCTGGATGTACAGGATGCACTGGATGCTTCCCGCACACAGATGGACACAACCGAAAATATCTTTTCCCATATCAATGATTCTGTGTCCGGCGTAGAAAATGTTCACCGCGGCATCAATGAGGTTGTGGAAAACTGCAGCGGACAGGTGGATCAGCTCCGGGAAGACATGGAAGCCCATGAAACCCGTTATGCCCAGGTTCAGTCCGATATTGACGGCTTAAAGAGCCTGATGACAGAAAAGGGATTTATCTATGAGGACATTTCCAATATGATGGAACAGGCTGATCCATTGATCGAAAATATCAAAACGGAATTAAACAAATAAATCTCATTATTCCCCATCTTCTGCCCAGAGCCGTGCGCACCGCACGGCTCTCTGCCATCCCCTGAGCAGCTTTTTGCGCTCCCCTGAGTCCATTACCGGTTCAAACCTTCGTCCCAGCTGCCAGTTTTCCCGGATTTCATCCCTATCTTTCCAGTAACCTGCCGCAAGTCCTGCCAGATATGCCGCTCCGAGTGCTGTTGTCTCAATACATTCCGGTCGAAGTACTGCCGCATCAATGATATCTGCCTGAAACTGTACAAGCATGTTATTTGCACTGGCTCCTCCGTCCACACGCAGACCATTCAGCGTCACGCCGGCATCCTCTTCCATGGCGTGAATGACATCTTTCGCCTGATAGGCAATAGACTCTAATGTCGCACGGATAAAATGTTCCTTTTTGCATCCCCGTGTCAGCCCGACAATCGTTCCGCGCGCATACGGATTCCAATACGGTGCCCCCATGCCGGCAAATGCAGGAACAATATAAACACCATTGGAATCCGGGACTCTCTTGGCATATTCCTCGGACTGTCCTGCGGTACGGATCATACGCATCCCGTCCCTCAGCCACTGGATGGCCGCCCCTGCCACAAAAACACTTCCCTCAAGTGCATATTCCACTTCCCCTGCAGTACCCGCAGCAATGGTCGTAAGCAGTCCATGTCTGGAAATGATTGGTTCCTTTCCGGTATGCATCAAAAGAAAACAACCGGTTCCATAGGTATTTTTTACATCTCCTTTTTCAAAACAGCACTGTCCGAACAATGCCGCCTGCTGGTCTCCTGCCACACCCATCACAGGAATTTTACCGCCAAAAATCTGCTCCTGTGTCTCTCCGAAGAAACCACTCGACGGCCGCACTTCCGGCAGCATTTCTTTGGGAATGCGAAACAGCTCTAATATCTCTTCCTCCCAGCAGCATCTGTGTATGTCAAACAACATGGTTCTTGCCGCATTCGTATAATCCGTGACATGCACCGCTCCCTTGGTCAGATTCCAGATCAGCCATGTATCCACCGTGCCAAACAAAAGTTCCCCTTTTTCTGCCGCCTCGCGCGCGCCTTTCACATGATCAAGAATCCATGCGATCTTGCTTGCGGAAAAATAAGCATCCGGCACCAGGCCTGTCCGCTTCTGCAGCATCGGTCCATATCCTTTTTCTTTCAGTTCATCAATCTGTTCTGCCGTGCGCCGGCACTGCCAGACGATCGCATTGTATACGGGTTCCCCGGTCTTTTTATCCCAGACGATTGTGGTTTCGCGCTGGTTTGTGATGCCAATGGCACGGATATTTTTGGATGATGCCCCGATATTCGCCATTGCCTCTATGGCAACCGACATCTGGGAGGACCAGATTTCCCTCGGATTCTGCTCTACCCAGCCCGGCTGCGGGTAAATCTGTGTAAATTCTTTCTGTGCCATCGTGACGATTTTTCCTGCATGATCAAACAGGATACAACGGGAACTTGTCGTTCCCTGATCCAGTGCCATAATATATTCTTTCATCATCTGTAATCCCCCATATGATTTTCCTGTAGCTTTTCTTTTTTCTATTTTACTGCATATTCCCATTTATCACCAGTTCATTTTCTCGTCAATTGTGGTTTTAACAACATATTTTCCATTTGCTTTCTGATAAATTACTTCTTGCTTACAAAATAAAATCAAAGGAGTATCTTATTATGGAACATAAAATGTTTTGCTATCAGTGTCAGGAAACCGCAGGATGCAGCGGCTGTACCCAGATGGGTGTCTGCGGCAAAAAGCCGGAAGTAGCAGCTATGCAGGATCTGCTCGTCTATGTGAGCAAGGGATTATCCGCGGTCACAACCCAGCTGCGCAAAGAAGGAACAAAGGTTTCAGAAGAAACCAACCACTTGATCACCTGGAATCTGTTTACCACCATCACAAATGCCAACTTCGACAATGAGGCGATCATCGCACGGATTCATAACACTCTGTCCGTGCGCCGCACACTCATTTTACAGGTAAAAGATACCTCAGGTCTGCCGGAAGCTGCTTTCTGGGATATAAAAACAAAAGATGGCTCTGACGCATCGGATGATGTGCTCTTTGCCAAGGCAAAAGAGGCAGGGGTTCTCTCCACAAAAGACGAGGACATCCGCAGTCTGCGTGAACTGATCACTTACGGATTAAAAGGTTTGTCCGCTTACTCCAAGCACGCCAATGTACTGCTTTCGGATGATCCGGAAATTGATGCCTTCCTGCAGCGGGCACTCGCTGCAACACTGGATGATTCCCTCACAGCCGATGACCTGGTCGCACTCACACTGGAAACCGGAAACTATGGTGTCAGAGGCATGGCGATGCTCGATACTGCAAATACCGGTGCCTATGGCAATCCTGAAATTACCAGAGTGAATATCGGTGTTGGAAAAAATCCGGGAATTCTTGTCTCCGGTCATGATTTAAAAGATCTGGAAATGCTTCTGGAACAGACACAGGGAACCGGTGTAGATGTGTATACACACTCAGAAATGCTTCCTGCCCACTACTACCCGGCATTCAAAAAATATCCGAACTTTGTCGGAAATTACGGAAATGCATGGTGGAAACAAAAAGAAGAATTTGAACGTTTCCACGGACCAATTCTGATGACGACCAACTGTATTGTTCCACCAAAGGACAGCTACAAAGACCGGCTGTACACCACCGGTGCTGCCGGCTATCCGGGATGCACACACATTGATGGCGAAATCGGTGCACAGAAGGATTTCTCGGCACTGATCGAACAGGCGAAACTCTGTTCTGCTCCGGAAGAACTCGAGCACGGTGAAATCATTGGTGGCTTTGCCCACAATCAGGTACTTGCACTTGCCAGCCAGATTGTTGAGGCCGTCAACTCCGGCGCGATCAAAAAATTTGTCGTCATGGCAGGATGCGATGGACGGGCAAACTCCCGCAATTACTATACAGATTTTGCCAGAGCACTTCCAAAAGATGCGGTTATTTTGACTGCCGGCTGTGCCAAATACAAATATAATAAACTGAATCTCGGCGATATCAACGGAATACCGCGTGTCCTTGATGCCGGACAGTGTAACGATTCCTACTCTCTGGCTGTGATTGCCCTGAAACTGAAGGAAGTATTCGGTCTCGATGATATCAACGATCTGCCGATTGTCTACAACATTGCATGGTATGAGCAAAAAGCAGTGATTGTGCTGCTGGCACTGTTGGCACTGGGTGTAAAAAATATCCACCTGGGACCGACCCTTCCGGCATTCCTTTCCCCGAATGTGGCAAAGATCCTCACGGACACGTTTGGCATTGCCGGAATTGGTACCGTAGAAGATGATTTAAAACTGTTTTTTGGCAAATAATCCACAAAGTCTGTTTTTTGTCTGTTTTCCTTTGACAAACGGTATTTATGAGAGGTATGATTATTATACAATTTAACGATTTTGCATATTTGGCAGAAGGAGAACATTACATGAACGAAAAACAGTATTTACGAGCCAACAAGCGGGTATTTCTCGCTGTCACCATTATCTTTGCCTATATCACGCTGACCATGCTTGCTGCACTGGCGGCCAGCCACGGGGACCACTTTGTCCGGATTATGATCCAGTGTCTGGTTTCGGTCGGTGTGATTATCCTTTCCGCACTGGGCTATCTGACCCGAAAGAAAACGCACACCTGTGCCATCATCCTGACAACCGCCATGATGGTCGGTTATGCAGCTGTTGCTTTACTAAATACCACGGAAGGGACATGGGCTTACGCGCTTCCCCTCATTATTGCCGCCATGGTTTATCTGAATGAACGGCTTATGAAAATAATAAACAGCGTATTTCTGCTGGTAAATATCGTTCGTCTGATGCTCAGTTTTGCCCCACACGCATCTGCTGCACTGGCCAACAAGGTGCTGGCACTGTTTGTCCTGCTTCTTGTTGCATACGCTTCTATCAGTATTACACGGATGCTTGTGCTTTTCTTTGATGAAAACATGACGGAAATTACAGAAGCTGCGGATAAGCAGAAGAAAAACCACGATCAGATGCTTCTCGTTGCCGAAAATATTTCCCGGCATTTTGAAGAAGCAATGACTGTGCTTGACAGTTTGGAAAACAGTATTGAGGTCAGCCACAGTTCGATTCAGGAAATTGCAGACAGCACCGAAAGCACCGCTGAAGCCATCCAGAAACAGGCGGTTATGTGTTCCAATATTCAGGGCAACACCGATGCGGCAGAAGCCGGCATCCACCAGATGATTGAAGCCGCACATGAAACGGATGCTACTGTAAAATCCGGTGCACAGGTCGTCTTGGAATTAAAGGAACAGGCACAGAACGTGGAAGAAGCCAGCAATATCACGGTACAGGTCATCCAGAGCCTGACTTCAAAAGTCGAGGATGTCCAGAGCTTTGTCGGATCCATTATTGAAATTTCCAACCAGACAAATCTGCTTGCCTTAAATGCTTCCATTGAGGCTGCGCGTGCCGGGGAAGCCGGAAAAGGGTTTGCTGTGGTGGCCGATGAAATCCGCCAGCTTTCCGAACAGACAAAAAATGCCTCTGCCAACATTACAGAAATTATCGACAAATTAAACGATGACACAAAACGTGCCAACGAAAGTATCGAAAACTCAGTTGCTTCCGTAGAAAAGCAGAACGAACTGATTGAAAATACACGGGAGAAATTCGGCAATGTCGGTGAAACCGTTGAACGCCTGATGGAAGATATCCATACGGCAGAAGAAAATATCCAGAAAATCCTTGATGCCACGAATGTTATTTCCGATAATATTACCCACCTCTCCGCCACCGGTGAGGAAGTGGCTGCCTCTTCCACCGAAGGGCTGCGTATGGCAGATTCCACGGTGGACAATATGAAGGGCTGTAAAAAAGTTCTGGAGAATATTTACATGCTTGCAGAAGATATGAAAGATTCCGTAGAGCATAAAGAACTCGGATAACTCTGTCTGCCAAAAAGCCGGACGCCGTTTACACAACGTCCGGCTTTTTATTGTTTACAGAAAATACAAAAGTGACAGGCAAACGGCCATGCCAAGGAATGCCATCCGGTACAACAGCACATTTGCATACCGGATATCTTCCGGTTCCACCGGACGCAGGGCATCCCCTATCGTCGGTTTCTTTACAGTTTTTCCAAAATAACTGGCATCCCCTGCCAGCTGAATGCCAAGGCTTCCCGCACAGACACTCTCGGTCTGCGCAGAATTCGGGCTGGCATGTTTCCGGCTGTCCCTTCTCCAGATCTTCCATGCCCCGGTCCCGCTAAAACGCTTCCCTGGAAGGAAGCTTGCCACGATCATAAGCAGTGCCGCCACGCGGGACGGAATGAAATTTACCACATCATCCAGTTTTGCCGCAAACCTTCCAAAATACAAGTTCTTTTCATTCTTATATCCCACCATGGAATCCATGGTATTCACCGCCTTATAGGCAAATCCAAGCACCGGTCCGCCGACTGCCAGATAAATCATCGGCGCAATCACACCGTCGGATGCATTTTCCGCAACGGTCTCAATTGCTGCCTTTGCCACACCTGTTTCATCCAGTTGTTCCGTATCACGCCCAACGATCATGGACACTGCCTTTCGCGCTGCCGGCAGATCCTGCTTTTGCAGCTGCTCATATACCTTCATGCTTTCCACTTTCAGACACTTTGTAGCAAGAATCTGATAGGTCATAATGGCTTCCACGGCACAGCCAATCGCCGGATGCAGCCCGTATGCCCCCTCAAGGATAACGGCGGCCACACCGGTTGTCCATGCGATAACAACCACAACCATCGCAAACCCGCGCAGAAATTTTTTTGTGTCTGACAGTTCCTTTTTATTCAGTTTTTCCAGTGATGCGATCAGATTACCAATCAGACGGATCGGATGGGGCAGCCAGTGCGGATCGCCAAACAACAGATCCAGCACAAACCCAAGAAACATCGCAAAGAAATGATAACTCATACTTTTTCTTTTAACTCCATTTTATTCTCTTGTAAGGACAGGCGCAGATGATAGCCCTCGGCATTTTTTACCTGATACGAAAAATAATCACCGCCACAGTAGTGCGAAAGCAGCGCCATGATCGTACCCCCGTGAACCACAGCCGCCACCGGAAGCGGCTCCTGTATCATACAGTTGTCTTCCGTTTCCCGGCACTTTGGACACGCTCTGTATGCCAGCTGCTGCCGGATCTGTTCCATAACCAGCTCCATCCCATCCACACATCTTGCGATAAAAGCCTCCCGGCTCTCACCTCCCGGAAATGCCAACGTTCCACCACTGTCAATCCATGCCTGATAGCGCGGATCTCCATTCAGCTGTGCATAATTCTTTCCTTCAAATTCTCCAAAATCCATTTCACGCCATGGATCAATTTCGATCTGTGGAATTTGCGGAAATAAAATTTCTGCGGTCTGCCGGCAGCGAAGCATGGGACTTACAAATACATATGGCATATCCCCTGTCCTGCATACCTGTGCCCATTGGTCTTTTCTTTTCTCCAGCTGCTGTCTGCCGTCCTCCGAAAGCGGTTCATCCGTCTGTCTGCCAATATACCGGTGTTCTACATTTCCCAGCGTCATTCCATGCCGGATCAGATACAGTTCTATTTGATTCTCTGTCCAATTCCACATACAATCCGTTCCACCCTTTCTGCTTTTGCTGCAATTTCACAAAGCAGCCGTCCCAGCCGCTCACGATATTCCCGCTCGAACGAATCAAGCGGCACAATTCCATTGCCTACTTCATCGCAGATAATTACTGTATCCGGATGTTTTTCCAGATAAGCCATACTTTCTGCTTCCGGGGATAGAGACTTCGGGGCACTTTCCTGCAATTTCTCTCGAAACCATTCTTCAAAATTGTCCCAGATCCGTGCTTCCTCGATGCCCCGCACCTGTGTTACATATGCTTTTTTCCCCTGAGCAGTGCCGCCAATGTATAATTCCATTAATGTACTCCCTATTGCTTGATATTTTATATTACCACGTTTCGACAAATTTATCTATTTATGCTATACTCCTTTTGTTGTCGCTCCCATTCTGGCAACAGAAGGGAGATGTATTTTGTGGATTCTATCGTTTCATTCTTTGTTTCTGTCGTGGCAGGTATAGTCACCTATTATATCTGCAAATGGTTAGACAGTAAACATTAGCGGCAATTAACCTGAATGGATGCTCGACCATACAAAATGAGAAGAACCCCCAGTAGCGGCAACTACTGGGGGTTCGTTTTTGGTGTACTTGTAAAAGTATCGCCTCATTCTTTGTTGATTGCATTATATCATACACAATCACCAATTTCAAGTATACCCCAATTCATCATCCTTCTTGCACCAGTAGCGCGACTTTTTCAAATCAACACTGACACGGCTGCCGCCACCGCCATTGCCCCCTCACACAGCGTCAGAAAATATCCCGCCGTATCTCCGGTGATTCCGCCAAATTCCCTGTAACTGCGCCAGCGATAGTAACCGAACACTGCAAATGCCGCCGCCACCGCCAGAATTCCCGCCAGAAGCGAAAGCCAGAGCATAAACAGTACACACAACAACGTCTGTACATAAAGTGCCCCTTTTACCCCACGCTCATGTGCGGTACTCGCAAAATGATAGAGCATCCCATCCGTTTTTGCGGAACGGAAGGAGACCACGCTCAGGCCACTCAGACAGCGGGACAGGAAAAATCCACAGCAAAACACTTCCAGCGCACGATAATCCACAATCTGGGAAAGAGCCGCCACATAAATCAACCCGAATTCCGCCAACTTGATCACGGAAAAAGCTCCAATGTGGGAATCCTTTAAAATTTCCAGTTTTCGCTCCCTGGGCTGATACGAATGCAATGCATCCATGGTATCCATAAACCCATCCACATGGAAGCCCCCGGTGATAATAAGCGGGAGCGCAGCTGATATCAGAATAAATGCAAGCGTACTGATTCCCAATAACGCAGACAACCGAAACCATCCCCAGAGGATAGCACCGATCACTGCCCCGATCCACGGAAAAAAGCACATGCTGTAACGCATGTCTTCTTCTTTCCACACAAATTGTGGCATCGGAATTTTTGAATAGGTGGAAAACGCCACCGCGATTCCTCTAATGATGTGCATAACCTGCTTCCTTTCTCTCTTTTACCGGAACCGGAATCCCTACAACGACTTCAGTCACCGTATCCGCCAACGCCGCTACTCCCGTATTGATGCGTCCGAGTGCACGGATATATGCCTGCGTTGTCGCATCATAGGAAATGCCATCCTCAAACACGTTATTACTGACGATCACCAACTCGTCCACTTTTGTGGAAAGGTTTTTGATTCCCTGCAATATGTGTCCGACAACCACATCTTCCGAAACGATGTCCGCACCGGAAAACATCTCATTTGCAACCAGATTGGACATACATTCCAGCAGGGCACAGCGAGGACGTTCCGTAATATTTTGCCCTGCGCGATCCGGTGGTTCCATGGCTTGCTGTGCTCTTTTCGAAAAATCTACTTCCCCGATATCCCGCGGCTGTTCAATCGTAACAAATCCTTTTCCCGCGCGAAGTCTCCGGTGTCTTGCAACTTTTTTTTCGCCCTCCGCATCGTACACCTGCATGGTTGCGATATAATATTTATTCGTTTTTCCATCCAGCAGATGCTCTGCGTAAGCCGATTTTCCGCTGCCGCTTCCACCCAAAACCAAAGTGATCATTCTGTTTCCCCATACCGCTCGTACTGCGCAATTTCCATCGTATCAAATGTTGTCTGATCCTCGTAGAGTGCCAGTGCCAGATCCAGAAGAGAAAACAGCATCACGGCTCCTGTGCCTTCCCCAAGCCCCAGTCCTGCATCAATAACCGGATGAAGTTTCAATTCCTCCGCGATCCATTTTGCCGCGGGTTCCTTGCTCAGATGGCTCGGCAGAACAAATTCCCGCACACCCGGCACGATCCGCTCCGCCACCAGTGCCGCGACCGATGAGATCAGCCCATCCAGAACGACCGGCACATGATACAGTGCTCCGCCGATGCATACACCTGCCATTCCCGCGATATCCAGACCACCGAATGCCGCCAGCATGGAAAGTGCATGCTCTGACCGGATCTCTTTTTCATATTTCTCCAGTGCCTGCGCAATGACCTGCTGCTTGCGCAACAGCCCCGCGTCGTTTAATCCGGCACCACGCCCGGTCACTTCTTCTGCTGTGCGTCCGGTCAGTGCCGCCACAAGCATGCTGCTCGTCGTCGTATTTCCGATTCCCATCTCTCCGGTACCGATCAGCTGATAGCCTTTGTCTTTGCACTCCCGGACCAGATCAATTCCCACAGACAATGCCTGCAACGCTTCTTCCTCTGTCATTGCAGGTTCCTGCAGAAAATCGCGCGTGCCCTGCATCACTTTGCAGTCGCGCACCCCCGGCAGCGTTTCTTTTGTGTTGATTCCAATATCGACCGGGATCACATCCACACCGGCGCGGCGCGCCATTTTGCCAACCGAGCTTGCCTGCTGCCCCATAAATCCTGCAACCACCGCGGTCACTTCCTGTCCGGACTGGCTGACCCCTTCTGCGACAACACCGTTGTCTGCGCACATGGTGAGGATCACTTTTTTTTCAATGGAAAGGCTGCTGCTTCCTGTGATTGCGCCGATCTGCGCAAACATTGTCTCAAACTGCCCCAGACCATCCAGCGGTTTGGCAATTTTGTCCCAGCTTGCTTTTACCTGCGCGTAGATCTGTGCGTCCGGTGGAATGATTTTAAGTTTCTCCATTTCTTTTCCTGTAATCAAATATTTTCTCCTGTTGCAATTGTAAATTGCGCAAATGCAATTCCCTGTTTCTTGCTTCTTTCAGCCATGAAATGTATGATAAGAAAAAGGAGGTGCTGATATGAATAAAACCAAAATTGATAATCAAACTATCGCTCACATTCTTCTTGATTTAAGACAAAAACATCATCTTTCCCAGGAACAGCTTGCTCAAACATTAGGCGTTACTCGTCAGGCCGTATCGCGATGGGAAATGGGAATCTCTGTTCCAAACATCCATACCCTGCTCTTAATCAGTGAGCAATTCCATGTTCCAATTGACACAATGCTCAAAAAACCAGATGCTTCAGCAGAAAACCAAAATAAAATCCAAAATCCTGCTAAAAGAACTCCCTTTATTTTTATGACCATAACCGGAATTTTCCTGTTGTGTGTGCTTCCATTTCTGGGTCAATGGGAACAATTCAAATATATGGATCTCTATGGTCGTGCATATACCGATTCCTATCACTATATTTTCGAATACCCACTGTCCATTCTTCTGGTATTATCCATTGTCCTGATTTGTGTCGGGATCTATAACATTGTAAAAATCAAGAGGAAATCCGGCTCTCCTGCAAAATAGAGTATACATACTCCATATCCAGATGCTCCCGCAATCCCTGTGCGAGCTTGTCATACTGCTGTTCCTTAAATGCATGATAATCACCGCCAGCCTCCGGTTTCCATGATACCCTTTTTTTGTCGGCCAATGCCTGTACTATGCGCACGGCAATGTCTCCATCGTCAAAAATGCCGTGCACATAACTGCCGTATACGCCGGGTGCTTCGCTGCCTTTTTCCATGCGCTGCACCCCGTCGGTTCTGCCATCTGCCAGCTGTACCAGTGGCGTCTGATGTTCCCCGGTGGAAACCGTTGTCTTTCCCATATGAATCTCATAGCCGGAAAATTCCAATCCGGAAAGTGTGGAAAAAATACCGGTCACATTCTCGAATTTTCCACGTGTCTGCGTACGCATTTTTTCCGGCATCAGGGTCGTGTCGGTGTCGATCAGTTCCATACCACGCAGGGGTAGTGCCCCGTCGCGCTTTATGCGCTCCACGGCAATTGTATCCGGCTCATGAGAAATTGCTTCGCAATGAGCCGGATAGAGCGGTTCGCATAGCGAATTCTCATTCTCTACCCCATGTGGGTCCGAAATGGTACGCCCCAGCATCTGATAGCCACCGCAGATCCCCCAGACCGGGATATGCACTGCCAGCTTTTTGACTGCGGCTTCCAGACCGTTCTGCCGCATCCAGCACAGATCCCCCATCGTATTTTTGCTGCCCGGCAGAAAAATCATATCCGGCTGTCCCAGTTCCTGCACCGAAGAAACATAGCGCACGGACACACCCTCCAGCCGTTCAAACACGTTAAAATCCGTAAAATTGGAGATCCGTGGAAAACGGATCACTGCCAGATCTATCACGCCTACATCGTGGTTGTCCAACTGGCCGCTCAGACTGTCCTCATCCTCAATGGACAGATGCATATACGGCACTACGCCGGCAACCTTCACACCGCCGCGTTCCTCCAGCATCTCCACTCCCGGATCAAGGATCGTCTTGTCCCCACGGAATTTATTAATAATCAGACCCTTCACACGGGCTTTTTCATCCTCTTCTAAAAGTATCAAAGTTCCCAAAAGCTGCGCAAACACGCCGCCACGGTCGATATCCCCAACCAGAAGCACCGGTGCATCGACCAGTTTTGCCAGCCCCATATTGACAATATCATCCGATTTCAGATTGATCTCTGCCGGGCTTCCCGCCCCTTCCATCACAATAATGTCTGCCTGCTTTTCCAACTCCGAAAAAGCCTCGCAGATCGTCGGAACCAGCTTTTTCTTATACGCAAAATAATCCCGCGCCCGCATATTTCCGAGCACCTCACCCTTTACGATCACCTGTGATCCGACATCATTGGTCGGTTTCAACAGGATGGGATTCATAAGCACGGAAGGCTTCACACCCGCCGCTTCCGCCTGCATGACCTGCGCGCGCCCCATCTCCAGACCGTCTTCGGTGATGTAGGAGTTGAGCGCCATATTCTGTGATTTAAACGGTGCCACGCGATAGCCATCCTGCGCAAAAATACGGCAAAGTCCTGCAACGATCAGGCTTTTTCCGGCATTTGACATCGTGCCCTGCACCATGATTACTTTTGCCATGTTTGTTTCCTTCCTGCTAACCAGCAATCACAACCCTGCAATCCTTCTTGAAACATGCAATTCCATATTTGATAAAATTACGCATTCCGTCCTGCTTCAGCTTATCGACATATGATTTTTCTTCCATCTGTTTCAAAGCTTCGGCACATGCAGCATCCAGATCTCCATTCCCGGCATATTTCAGTTCTATCACAATTCCTGTTCTGTTGTTCGGCACCTCAACAAGAATATCGCTGTAGCCGGTTCCTGACTCTGCATTTGACTTTATAAGCCAGTTTGCTTTATATCCCAAAAGCCCAAGTAAAATGCCATGGTAAAAATTTTCTTTCTTTTCCTTTGCAACTGCTGTATCACGTATACTTATGGTATTCCAAAGATATTCTCCATAGAGCTGCTCTATTTTTTCTGTATTTTTTTCTAAAAATGCATTGCAGAATTCTTCCAGTCTCTTACCGTCATTCGCGGACGTATCCCGGAACCATTCCCTGATTTTCTTGATAAAAAGATTTTTTATCTCTTTATTGGGAATTGCCAAACGTATCTTTCCATCCGCTGTACGCCCCTGTTTTGTCAGATATCCGGTCGTAAAAAGTACGCTCCACAGATTTCCAATGTTTTTATCAAGCTCATCATACGTAAGTTCCTGTGAAAGTTCCTTTTCAATACACTCTCCCGCGATCAGACGCTCAATTTCATCCTTGGTCTGCACATCCGCCTTATCGATCAATCTGCGGACGATCGCATTTCCACTCGAATTAGACCAGTAATCCTGTGGTTCGACCGTTTGATCATAGTTAAGTTCATCCACATAATTTATGACATCCCATGGACAGTACACATCTGCATTTCCAAAGTGATAGCCATCATACCATTCCTTTGTTTCCGGAAAATGTGAAGCCAGACCATACGACGCAAGGAGGTTTTTTACCTCATCATCTGTGAATCCAAACTGTTCATCAAATCTGGAATCCATAATAGAAAGTACCTTAAAATTATTCAATCCTGTAAATATACTTTCCTTCGATACTCGCAGACATCCCGTCAGAAATGCAAACTGTAAATAATCATTCGTCTTTAATGCCTGACCAAAAAGACCTCTGATCAGAGAAACCATTTCACGATAATATCCATTCTGATATGCTTTATCCAGAGGAACATCATACTCATCTATGATAATTACTGCCTTTTTCCCGTGATGTTTATATAAAAGCTGTGACAGTTTCCGGATGCTGTCTTCTATATTCTCATCCGTACCTGTAAGCATTTTAGCGAAATATGCCTTATCCTCGTCCGTAAGTGCATCACTTGTTTTGAGATAATAATGCCGGTCGATTTCATTGGCAAGAATCGTGCCGAGCATCCTCTTCGCATCCGCAAATGTCAGCCCCTCCACCCCTTTGAGCGTGAGAAATATCACTGGATACTTTCCCATGTACGCATCGCATAGTTCTTTATTCTTTGCAATATATAAGCCTTCAAACAGTGCAGCATCTGCACCGATTTCAAAAAAACTTTTCAGCATGCTCATATTCAACGTCTTGCCAAAACGTCGCGGACGGGTGAACAGTGTTACTTCCCCCCAATTCATCAGAATCTGTTCTATGAGATTTGTCTTGTCAATGTAATAAAATCCGTTCCTGCGTATTTTTTCAAAACTGTCAATTCCTACCGGTAATTTCAAAGTATTTACCATATGAGCCTCCAACAAACAGATCATTTTGTCATATTTACATATAGTATAACTGATTGACAGGGTAATTACAATTTCCTTTCATTAAACGGTCACCGAAATACACTGTCATGATTTACTCTCCATTCCAAAAACATTTTCTTGAAAAGATCCCCATGTTCCGTTAATATGATATTGTAACGAAAAACAATATATCAGGGAGGTAGTTATGAACTATACAATTGAAGGGGCACCATTGCCTGTCGTAATCTGCAACTTAGAGGGCGGCGAAACCATGCTCACGGAGAAGGGCGCAATGTCGTGGATGTCCCCAAATATGAAAATGGAAACCACAACAGGCGGCGGAATCGGAAAAATGTTCGGTCGTGCTTTTTCCGGTGAAAGCATGTTTATCAACCGCTACACCGCACAGGGCGGCACCGGACTGATCGCATTTGCATCCAGCTTCCCCGGAGATATCCGTGCATTTGAAATTGCACCAGGGCAGGAGATTGTCGCCCAGAAAAGTGCATTTCTCGCATCGACCGCTGGTGTGGAAATGTCTGTTTTTTTCCAAAAACGCATTGCCGGCGGTCTCTTCGGTGGAGAAGGATTTATCATGCAGCGTCTGTCCGGAAACGGCACCGTCTTTCTCGAATTTGACGGACACATCAAAGAATATGAACTTGCACCGGGACAACAGATTGTCGTCGATACCGGATACCTCGCAGCAATGACAGCCGGATGTTCCATCAATATCCAGACTGTACCGGGTGTAAAAAATATGCTCTTTGGCGGGGAAGGGATCTTTAATACCGTTATCACCGGACCGGGACGTGTATGGCTGCAGAGCATGCCGGTTGCACAGCTCGCCGGAGCGATCAGCCCGTTTATTCCAAATAAAAATTAATCATTTTCGAAAAAATCCCGGAGCCATTTCCCATGCTCCGGGATTTCATTTTATATCATTTTTCAAATTTTCCGAATCTCAAAACTGTTTTTTCCACGGGTTTTTACCTCATATAATACACTGTCTGCTTCCTTAAACAGTTTTTCATAAGGAACTTTCTCCGTCATATACACAGCACCCAGACTGAATCTGTTTTGACACCTCATTGTCATAATCCGAATACGACTGGTACTTCACCTCAATACCAGGATATTTCTTGTTAAACCCATCCAGGTACTGCTGCATATCCTGCTGGGAGATATTGGATGCTACCGAAATCGTTCCCCTGATTTCCTTTTTCTGTGCAGCATGTGCCACACTTCCAAAGTCTGCCGGAAACTGTAACAGCACAAGCAGCGTCAAAAGCACCACCACCATACGCTTTTTCTTCCACTTTTTCATCTTTCTCATCCTTCTTTTGCAGCCTTACCGCGCTTCATATGCCCTGGATACACGCTTATACTCTGCCGGTTCCGTAATCTGTTCCACAACGATATCTCCGTCTTCCGCATCACGGTATCGATACAGATACACACCTTCCTGAATCTCATCCTCCTCTATGAGAGACACTGCCATATAGTGCTTCTCTTCAACGGTAAAAGTATCCATGATGGCAAACTCTTTTTCCGTCCCATCCGAAACCGGAATACGGATTACTTCATACTCTTCCATAATATCTCTCCTTTATCGTGGCACTTTCGTAAACAGTGCAAATGCATTTTCCCGTGTGGTCTGCTCGACTTCCTCCACAGAAACGCCTTTGATCTCCGCAATTTTTGCAATCACGTACGGAATATTCCGCGAATCATTGCGCGTTCCCCGGTGTGGTTCCGGTGCCATATACGGGCAGTCGGTTTCGAGCACTATGCTCGAAAGAGGAATCATTTCCACGGTCTTTACCAGCTTTTTGGCATTTTTAAAAGTCACAACACCGCCTACACCGATGAAATATCCCATCTTTACATATTCCTGTGCCATCTCCGGCGAATAGGAATAACAGTGGATCACGCCCTTTATGCCATCCTCATATGCCTTTTCCATGATCTGCATGGTATCTTCTGCTGCATCCCTGGAATGAATGATCACCGGAAGATCTGCCTGTTGTGCCAGTGCAAGCTGCCGTACAAACCAATACCTCTGCTTCGCCTGTATCTCCGGTTCCTTATCCCAGTAATAATCCAGTCCGATCTCTCCCACCGCAACTGTCTTTTGCAGCGTTGTCTGCTGTCTGAGCCATGCATACGTGTCCTCATTTAAATCATCCACGTCACTGGGATGTACGCCCACCGCAGCATAAAGAAAAGGGTATTCCTGCGCCAGAGAAAGTGTTGTCTTTGTCGTCGCAATGGAAGACCCTGCATTAATCACCGGCGAAATGCCGCGCTGCGGTAATTCCGCAAGCAGCATCTCCCTGTCCGTATCAAATTTTGCATCATCGTAATGTGCATGTGTCTCAAAAATCATAAGAAGTGCCTTTCTATCAGATCAAGTTCCTCCATGATGATACAGTTTGGAAGTGTATCCGAAGCCACCATGCCCCGCACCTGGGCATAATCCATCCAGCGCACACTCTCTATTTCTTCGGTCTGCAGTTCAAATTCCTCTGCTTCCCGATCCAGCCAGAGCAGATAAACATTTGAAATCTGGTGATCATGAAATGGCTGTCTGTGAAATTCGCTGTCAACATCCTTATGCACCTGTCCGCAATAAATCAGATCCGACTCCTGCACTGTCACATTTAATTCTTCTTTCAACTCCCGAATTGCTGAAGGAATGTAATCATCCCCTGCCGGTATATGTCCGGCACTGGAAATATCATAGCAGCCCGGAAATGAATCTTTCTGCATACATCTCTTCTGCAGCAAAAGCTGAATCCGTCCGTTCCTGTTGCGGGCAATCCAGACATGGGATGTGCGGTGCCGTACCCCTTCCCGGTGGGCCTCCGCGCGTTCTACGGTTTCACCGGTTGGTGCTCCGGTTTCATCTACAACATCAAGGATTTCCATAATTTATGCCTCCTATTTTTATGCCTCCGACCTTGTTTAACAGATCTCTGCACCGCTTGGCATTGATTTCTCCGGTGTCATCAGAGAAAGTGTGCCGTTTTCGTCCTCTGCACACAGCAGCATGCCCTCGGACAATACTCCGGCAAGTTTTGCCGGCTTTAAGTTCACAAGAACCATAACCTTCTTGCCGACCATCTCTTCCGGTGTGTAATCTTTACGGATACCGGATACAATCTGCTTTACAGTGTTTCCGATTTTTACCTGGGAGCAAAGCAGCTTCTTTGACTTTGCAACTGCCTCACAGGAGAGAATCTCTCCCACCTGGAACTGCATCTTCGTAAAATCATCAAATGTGATCTCTTCCTTCGGATCCATATCAATCACTGCTTCATCTGCGGACTCTCCGCCATTTAATGCTTTCTGCTCTTTTTCGTACTCTTCCTTCTGCTTTGCCTGAATGGCATCCACTTTTGGCTGGATCTCTTTTGCGTCAAGTCTTGCAAAAAGGATCTCCGGGGCATCGGTTACTTTTGTTCCATCCAGATACAGTCCAAACTGATTGAGTTCATCAAAATCACGCAATGATGTCGATAACTGCGCCACGATTTTTTCTGCGGTTTCCGGAAGGAACGGGTGCAGAAGGCTTGCGCCAATCGTGATGGACTCGGTCAGATTGTAAAGAACCTCTGCCAGACGGTCTTTCTGTGCCTCGTCTTTTGCCAGTACCCACGGGGTTGTCTCATCAATATATTTATTGCAACGGCGGAACAGTGCAAATACTTCGGAAATTGCATCTGCCACACGAAGTTTTGCCATCTTCCCGGCAATACGGTCACGGGTTGCTGTCACAACAGCTTTCAGATCTGCATCCACTTCACCGGTGACTCCTGTGGATGTGACCACACCACCAAAATATTTATTGCTCATGGAAACGGTACGGTTTACCAGATTTCCAAGAATATTTGCCAGGTCAGAGTTGAAACGCTCAATGACCAGATCCCAGGTAATCACGCCATCATTCTCAAACGGCATCTCATGCAATACAAAATAGCGGGTAGCATCTACGCCAAACAGATCTACCATGTCATCCGCATAGATTACATTTCCCTTGGATTTGCTCATCTTATCCCCGCCCTGAAGCAGCCATGGGTGTCCAAATACCTGCTTTGGCAGTGGCAGATCCAGTGCCATCAGAAAGATTGGCCAGTAAATGGTATGGAAACGGACAATATCTTTTCCGATCAGATGCAGATCCGCCGGCCACAGCTTCTTAAACTGATCTGTGGAACCATCCGGATCATATCCAATCTTTGTGATATAGTTTGTCAGTGCATCCAGCCAGACATATACGACATGTTTCGGATCAAAATCTACCGGAATTCCCCAGCTGAAACTGGTACGTGATACGCACAGATCCTGCAGTCCCGGAAGCAGAAAGTTATTCATCATCTCATTCTTACGGGAAACCGGCTGAATGAAGTCCGGATGGGTATTGATATAATCAATGAGCCGGTCTGCATATTTACTCATCTTAAAGAAATAAGCTTCTTCTTTGGCAGGCTGCACTTCCCGTCCACAGTCCGGACATTTGCCGTCTACAAGCTGGGATTCTGTCCAGAAAGACTCACAAGGTGTACAATACATTCCCTCATAAGATCCCTTATAAATATCACCCTGATCATAAAGCTTTTTAAAAATCTTCTTTACACATTTCTCATGATCCTCATCCGTGGTACGGACAAAGTTATCATAAGAAGAATTCACAAGATCCCAGATCCGCTTTACCTCACCGGAAACCTGATCTACAAATTCTTTCGGTGAAATATCTGCTGCCTCTGCTTTTTCCTGAATCTTTTGTCCGTGTTCATCAGTTCCGGTCTGAAAATAGACATCATAGCCTTCGGCTCTCTTATAACGCGCAATTGCATCCGCAAGAATAATCTCATACGTGTTTCCGATATGCGGCTTACCTGAAGTATAGGCAATCGCGGTTGTCATATAAAACTTCCCTTTATTTTCTGCCATGTTTTTGGCCTCCTTATCTCACATTCGCTCTCCCCATTTTACCGAATTCCACGCCATTTGTAAAGTATCCCCTATTCGTCCGTTTTTCTGTTTATTCAAGAATATTTTCTTATATGCCAAGAATTTCTTGCTGACCTGTTTTTCCGTAGACTAATATGCTTTTATCCAGTTTTTTCCAGTACAAAACTGCCAAAGATAAATTGAGAAGGAGCACCAACATGAAAAATATACAAATCGGGGCAGCCTTAAAGACGATGCGAAAAAATCGTGGCTGGACGATCCATGACGTAGTTGTACAGCTGAATGACCTGTACAATATCGCAGTCGCCGAAAAAACCGTGTACGGATGGGAAAGCGATCAGGCCTATCCCCGCACGGAAACACTGCTGCTGCTCTGTGAACTGTATCAGAGTGACACATTCACCGGAAATCTCCTGCACATCCCTGCAGACAAATCCTTCCCGATCACTGCAGATGAACGGCATGTCATCGAAATGTATCGCCGGCATCCGGAACTACAAAGTGCTGTAAAACGCGTGCTTGATGTTCCCGTCAAAAAACCTTCTGCAAATTAAAGTCCTGATATCCTGTCCCCTGTAAAAACTATTTTCCAAAATTCATCCTGTCACAGAAGTTTCTATCTCATGCAGATATAAATCACATAAACCACATATAAAACCAGCATCACAATACCTTCTTTTCTGCTGATTTTTTCTTTTGTCCATGCAAATCCCCAGATCAACAGGCTCAAAACAATCAGAATCATAATATCTATGATGTTTTCCATCAAAAACGGCATCGGACTGATAACTCCCGCCAGACCAAGTACAAACAGAATATTAAAAATATTAGAGCCTATGGCATTTCCAAGTGCCATATCCACTTCATTTTTGCGAGCTGCAACAACAGATGTCACAAGTTCCGGAAGCGAGGTTCCAATTGAAACAATGGTCAGTCCTACCAGCGTCTGGCTCATTCCAATTTTTAATGCAATATTGCTGGCACTGTCTACAACGACATCCCCGCCAATCACAATACCAGCTACACCAACCACAAGGAACAACAGGCTTTTTGGCATCGACATTACTTTCTGTGCCTCTGCCGCTTCAATCTCTTCACTTTGCAGTTGCCCGCCTTCTTTTCCTGCTTTCAATGCCATACGAATCATGGTTCCGATAAATATGGCAAAAAACACCAGAAATACAGCACTGTCAAAACGTCCCAGTTTCATTCCCACACCACCGAGTACCAGAAGCAGCAATGCTGCGAACACAGAATATGGGAAATCGCGCTTTAATGTAGATTTCTGTACAGCAACCGGGGTCATTATAGCACAGAACCCGATAACTACCATCATATTAAAAATATTAGATCCGACCACATTGCTGATTGCCAGCGTATTCTTATGCTGGATTGCTGCAACAACAGAAACCGCAGTCTCCGGAAGTGAAGTTCCCATGGCAACAATGGTCAGTCCAATAATGATAGCCGGAACATGAAACCGTTTTGCAATACTGGAACTTCCCTCCACAAAAACATCTGCCCCTTTGACCAGTAAGAAAAATCCTGCGATCAAAAAAACAATTGCCAGCGGCATGGAACATGTTGAAATAAATTCTGTCATATCTTTTCCCTCTTTCTGTAAAATAATGTGTTAAAAGGCAATAATGCCCAAGTGCTCCAATAGTATTTTCAAGCCAATAAGTATGAGGATTACCCCACCTGCAATCTCTGCTTTTCTTTTGTAGCGGGTGCCGAAAAAATTACCGACAACCACTCCGATGACCGATAATACAAATGTCGTGCATCCGATAATCAGACAGGCTTCCATGATGGATACATTTAAAAAGGCAAATGTAATACCGACTGCAAGTGCATCGATACTGGTTGCAACTGCAAGAAGCAGCATTTCTTTGTGATCCAGCGGCAGATCTTTTGCTCCAATTTCCTGCACGTCTTTGTCACGAACCGCTTCAATCACCATCTTGCCACCGATAAACAGCAACAGGAAAAAGGCGATCCAGTGATCGACCGAAGTAATGTATTTCTGAAAACGGATTCCCAGTGCCCAGCCGAGAAACGGCATCAGTGCCTGAAATCCTCCGAAATACAATCCAATCAGAAATGCGTGTTTTTTGTTGATTTTTTCCATGCCAAGACCCTTGCAGACGGATACCGCAAATGCATCCATCGAGAGTCCGACACCAATCAAAAATAACTCGATTACCATTCTTATGTTCTCCTTTTGTGAGGGGATTCATACCTTGCGCTTCTGTCCTTATATATCAAAAAGAGACCCAATGTACACCAACGAAAAGCGCGACTGCAACCACGTTTTTCCGGTGCACATGAGTCTCATTCTTTAAGGCTTGCCAGGTCCAAATGACCGGTATGTTGACAAGTCACACAATGTGCGAACTACTCCCTCACATACTTTTGTCTATGAATTAGGTAAACTATAACAAACGGCCTTTGAGTTAGTCAATACGAACTTCTTATTTACTGATGACTTTTGCAAACTTCTTCTTACCACGCTTTACGACCTTTCCTTCTCCGGCAAACTCGTCGAGCATGTAACTGGTACTGATGTCTGTAACTTTCTCACCGTCCACAGAGACTCCACCCTGCTGTACGGCACGACGTGCATCGGAACGACTCTCACACAGAGAAGCCTTTACAAGAACTGCCATGATATCGAGCTTGTCATTGTACAGATCATCTGCAGTCACTTCAACCGTCGGCATATGTGCAGAAACCCCGCCGCCTGCAAACAGTGCATGGGATGCCTCTTTGGCTTTCTTTGCCTCTTCCTCACCGTGTACCAGTTTGGTCAGCTCATAAGCGAGAATCTCTTTTGCTTCATTCAGCTTGGCACCTTCCCATTTGTCCATCTCATCGATCTGCTCCAATGGCAGGAAGGTCAGCATGCGGATGCACTTTAACACATCGGAATCTGCCACATTTCTCCAGTACTGGAAGAAGTCAAACGGAGAAGTCTTGTTCGGATCAAGCCATACGGCACCGGACTGTGTTTTTCCCATCTTCTTTCCCTCAGAGTTTAAAAGCAGATTGATCGTCATGGCATAAGCATCTTTTCCAAGCTTCCGGCGGATCAGTTCCGTACCACCGAGCATGTTGCTCCACTGGTCATCTCCACCGAATTCCATGTTACATCCATATTTCTGGTACAGTGTGTAGAAATCGTAACTCTGCATGATCATGTAATTAAACTCCAGAAAGCTTAATCCTTTTTCCATACGCTGCTTGTAACACTCTGCTGTCAGCATGCGGTTTACGGAAAAATGTGCACCAACATCACGCAGTACATCAATGTAATTTAAATCCATCAGCCAGTCTGCATTGTTTACCAGCATTGCCTTGCCTTCCCCGAAATCAATGAAACGGCTCATCTGCTTTTTGAAACAGTCTACGTTGTGCTGAATGGTCTCCGGTGTCATCATCTGACGCATATCGGTACGTCCGGACGGATCACCGATCATGGCTGTACCGCCGCCGATCAGCGCGATTGGCTTGTTTCCTGCCATCTGCAGACGTTTCATCAGACACAGTGCCATAAAATGTCCCACATGCAGACTGTCAGCTGTCGGGTCAAAACCGATATAAAATACTGCTTTTCCATTGTTGATGAGTTCCTTGATTTCTTCCTCGTCGGTTACCTGTGCGATCAGACCGCGGGCAACCAGTTCGTCGTAAAGTGTCATTGGGTTTCCTCCTGTAATTTAACTTTTTTGATTTTTCTGGGGCTTTATGTCCCTTTGCTCCATATCTATAAAAATCCAAATAAAAATCCCCTCGTCCTAATTATAAGGACGAGGGGGATCTCTCGTGTTACCACCTTAATTCGCATGCTGTTCACACAGCCTGCCTCCGCGAGTGCAGCTACACTCCAGTGCGTCTAACGGGCACTACTCCGTTACAGCCTACTTGCCTGCGCGTTCGGTGTAAAGCTCAGGGATGTATTCCCTGCGGTAAGGGGGGACCCAGCTTGCTGGGGGGATTCCTTATCGCCCGGTTTATGTTTGTTCCATAAATCCATCTGTGCTTTCCGTGTGCCTCTCATCTACCGGCTGCTTTCTGTTCGTTCCACACATTGGTACTTGTTCCCATCTTCGCTTGTATTCTATAATTATATTATTATAGAAAGACAATCACAGTTTGTCAAACAATTTTTACTTGCCTTCTTTCGCTTCTGCCGGAACCCAGATTCCCTCTTTCCCCCATGGCTGGATCATAGACAAATACCGCTTCTGTCCATCCTTTAAAAATGTAATCTGTATACCGACCTGTGTTTTATCTGCAGATTCAGATTCTTTTTCCACGGAAACAAGCTTTTTATCCGACGATAAATTCAAAAGCTGCCGGGCTGCATCTGTCGGCTCAAGCAATGCACCAATTGGAACCATATTCTTATTCAGCACTTCACCCATACCGTTTATACAGTAGTCCATCTGTGTATCGCTGATTCCCTGCGCATATGCTGTATCAAACTCATCTGCCGATGCAATTCCATCCGTTTTAGCATCCGGACCGTCAGCAAACTGATTGATTTTTTCCTGTGTAATCTGAAATTGACCATTTTCCTGTGCATAATGGATATTCTCTATCCACACGCTCACATGCGGATCTGATGACTCCACATAATACAAAATCTCTGCAGTCTGTTCTTCCGTATTGATTTCATGCAGCCAGTAGCCATCCATTTCTTCTCCGGTTCCACCAAAGAAACTGTCAAAGGCTCCCCATGGCCATGGACTCGACCAGCCAAATGACGGTGTATCTCCATCCATCCACAAAATATGTATTTTCTCTAAATTCGACTGTACCTCTTTGGATGTCATCTGCACAATTTTTTCTGTATCCCGGTCGCAAAATGCCTGTGCCCATTCCCTGATATTCTGCTCTATTATCGCAGCTCCTGCATTTTCCTGCACTGGCTGCTGTGTACTATCCACTTTCTCGGTTGTATGCTCTGTTTTTGTCTCCGACGGTTTCTGGTTTGTCAGACAACTTACTGCCACAAGTGCAACCAAAACGGTTGCAATCGCAGCCACCCAGGTATGTGGTTTTTTAAAATTCAACACGTTCTTAATTCTCCTTCCTGCATCTGCCTCTCCAAACGCAACCGGGGCAAATGAATACGGATGCCGCTCCATCGCAAAAGCAAGTAAGGATGCGCTGTATCCTTTTTTAATCTGATTTCCAAACTGCGCAAGTACGGCCTCATCACAACTCATCTCCATGTCTCTTGTCATATAGAAAAAGGCAATCCATGCCAATGGATTCCACCAGTATACAGCCAAAAGTACGAATGCAATCAGCTTCCATAAAGGATCATGTCTGCGAATGTGCCAGCTCTCATGCGCAAGGATGTACTGCTGTTCCTCCTCTTTCATCCGAAACGGAATATAAATCTGCGGGCAGAAAATTCCCAGTACAAACGGTGATGGAATACAGTCACATTCCCAGATCTTTATGGTCCGCCGGACGTTTCCAGATGTTTCATTTACGGTTAAACGTACTGCTGTCCGTACCATACTGCGGCATTTGATATAGGAATACATTCCATATCCTAAAAATAAAAATATCCCGATCAGCCAGACAAAAAACAACACCGCACAAATTTTCTGTGAGGTCGTCATAGCTCCTGTCAAACCAGCTTCAGAAGCTGCATCCCCTGTCACACGTGAACCGGCAGATATCTGCGTCACATTCTGTACTGCCGTTTGCGCATGCACTCCAGATACTCCTGTGTAGTGTGCAATCTCACTCATTTGTGATCTGCTTTTTACCAGACGAAACAGATTAAACAAACTCCATCCTGATGCAATGGGCAAATCAAATAACATACGGATTCCAACAATTGCCCACAATGCATAGGAATATTTTTTGGGACATTTCCGCAAAAGCGCGCGCACTGCAAACACCGCGAGAATTACAACCGCCACCATGCCATTCCGCTGCAGAAATGCCAGAAAAATTACACTTGCCTTCTCCATTCTCTGCCCCTACCCTTCTTTATGCTCGTCGATCATTTTCTTGAGCAGCTTTGCTTCTTTTTTGGAAATTTTCTTTCCTCCAAGAAATGCTGTGATAAACCCTGGCAGTGATCCGTCAAATGTGCGATCCACAAAATACCGGGATTCCTCTGCCTGCACCTGTTCCTTTGGAATTAAAACAGAAACCGTTGCATCCTCATTGGCAATGTATCCTTTTTCACACATTTTCCGTACAACCGTATAAGTCGTGGATTTTTTCCAGCCAAGCTGTTCCTGACATAACTTTACAAGTTCCCCGGAGTTGACGGGGGCATGCTCCCATACGACACACATAAACCGGTAATCACTGTCACATAATTTTATATATTCCATCTTTTTCTCCTCCATAGGTTTATAGCTATCAACCTGTCTTCAGTTTATTCTTATAAACCTCAAATGTCAAGGTCTATTTTTATAAACTGCGAGAAATGTCAGAAAAATACGATGGAAAATGTTTGAACTCACCTTTTTAAAAAGTTATAATAAACGCAAAAGGCGATTGTGAAATCGCCCAAAATAAATAACTCAAAAGGAGGACATGTTATCGTGGAAAAAGTACGTTACATGATTTCCGATGCCGCCGCACTGGCCGGTGTGGAAACCCATGTGTTACGTTACTGGGAAGAAGAACTCGACCTGACCATCCCGCGAAACGAGATGGGACATCGATACTATACACGAGAAAACATACAGGAATTTCAAAAAATCAAAGAACTAAAAGAAAAAGGATATCAGCTAAAAGCAATCCGCATGATATTACATAATAAAAAACCGGAAGCTTCCGGTATTTCCTTGCCGGATTCTGTTGCCACTGATCCGTTGCCCACATGTAACCGGGAACATCATCCCACAGCTGCAGCCAAACCGGATCGACAGAACGCAGATAAAACCAACCTGCCTGTAAATACCCTTTCCGCAGAAGAACGCATGGCACAATTTCGGGAGTTGATGAGTGACATTGTAGGGCACGCAATCGCACAGAATAACGAAGCTCTCACACTCGATATCAGCAAAGAAATCCGTGAAACCGTCCTGAAAGAAATGAACTATCTCATCCGGGAACAAAACGATATGACGGAGGAACGCTACCGCCAGTTAAGTGCAGAAATTCGTGGAAAATTGCAGAAAAAACATACCTTATTTTCCAAAAAGGAAAAGGTTCCCAAAATGAAAACATCAAAAAAAGAAAAGAACCGGAAAAATGTATTAAATCCGGTCTGATTGATTTCAGCATTGACCTGACATTAAACGGTTCCATATATAAAATAAAACAAGCCTGCGGAAGGATTGCCATAGAAAAGTTAATACAAAGAAACGCCAAAACCGACATTTGCCGGAATTGGCGTTTCTTATATTAGGGACTTATTTTACAGCTCCTTTAATCAATCATATCATTCTGGAATTTTGATAAATGCTCATACGGCAAAATCAGCCGCCCCCGAAAAAGACCACATCCATCATTCATAAGGCTATTATTCACTGCCGTAAACATATTTACATCTACCCCTGACAGATCAAGATCCTGTAACAATCTACAACGCTCATAAGCCTCGTCAAAATAAATACAGCCGCCTTGTAAAATCGCATCTCTCCGTCCTCTGGAAGTTTCCTGTTTTTTTTCATAAAATAAATGATTCGCTACTCCAATTTCTGCAATATCATCCATCTCTTTTGTTCTAAGCTGCATTTCCATATAACACCGGGCACTGTTGTCAAAAAACGTTATATGAAGCGAACGATATGAATTTGTACTTTCCCCATCAATATAATCCCTGTAATATGGGCGCACAACATCATCCAATAGTAAAGAATTACTTCTTTTAACCCCACCTGTCGGCTCTGCCGTAAATCCACGTTCTTCCAAAAATTGTGGCAATACATTGGCAATCCGATATAAATACCTGATCTCTTCCTTCTTGCGATCCTGTTTTTGTTTCATATGACACCGTGGCATGGAAATCACAATACGGTACGCGATCAAATCACGAAAACAGTTCAAACGCTCCTTGATTTCTGACACAGACGGATATGATCCATTCTTTTCATAATAATCGTATATGTATTCCACAATATATCCATTAAACTTTCCCTCTGCGCGAATCAACGACTTAATTCGTCCCTTGAAAGTAAAAGATAAATATGGATATTCCTGTGCCATATATTTATAAAACTCACGAATCTTCTGCGATTGCGAAGTCAGGAAATCATTGTGTTCCAAAAGTTTCATAATCTGTATCAAAAAGTTACAATGTACTAAATCCACTTCATTATGTTTCTGTACCGCCGAAATACGTAAATCCGCTATGTATTTTTTTAAAATGCGAAGAACTGTATCCCCCGAATATAAGTAATCATTCAATGTAATCATATTTTCCCCATCCTAAAAAGTCGCGGTGCCGAGGCACCGCGATCCGCAAGATTATGTAATTGCAAGCTGATGTTTTACTTTACTCATATCAGATTCTAACACCGTCACGCGAATGGCAAGCAATTCTTTTTCATCATCTACTTTGCGTGCTTCCCTCAAATTACGCACTAAATCACAATGCCCTTCTGCAATCCGTCTGATATTTACATTTGTTTCATTTTCAATTACCAATTCCAAACCGGTAACCTTTTCATCCAGTACCGTAAACTTCTGATCCAATACCGTAAACTTCTGATCCAATACCGTAAACTTCTGATCCAATACCGTTACCTTTTCATCCAGTACCGTAAACTTCTGATCTAGTTCCGTTACCTTTTCATCCAGCTCCGTTACCTTCTGTTCCACTCCGGCTACTCTCTGATCCAGTTCCGTCACCTTCTGTTCCAGCTTCGTTACTTTCTGTTCCACTCCGGCTACTCTCTGATCCAGTTCCGTCACCTTCTGTTCCAGCTTCGTTACTTTCTGTTCCACGCTGGCTACTCTCTGATCCAGTTCCGTTACCTTCTGTTCCAGCTTCGTTACTTTCTGTTCCACTCCGGCTACTCTCTGATCCAGTTCCGTTACTTTCTGTTCCACGCTGGCTACTCTCTGATCCAGTTCCGTTACTTTCTGTTCCACACTGGCTACTCTCTGTTTTATTTCAGACATTCCACTTTTGAGTTCCCTGACATCACTCTCCAGTAAATCAAGCCTTGTGTATACAGGTTCAAATTTCTGATCTAACAACTGTGATAAAATCACAATATCTTCCTGTGTCATCCTTCTTTCACCTCCGATCTTTTTATTTTTCTTTCTCCAAACTTTTCCGATAGCTATTATGTTAACATCCTTTTTCTTATTTCGCAAGCAGATTATCTCTCATCATCATTTTTCTGTATGATTGACTTTTTAACTGTAACATCTTAACGTTTTGAAATATTTGATTCGTAAAATATTTTCAAAAATCATAAACCTCAAATTTGATTTGACAGGTTTTCTGAAAATTTAATTGTTCTCATTAACCTCTTTCCAGAATTTATTTTTCTCCCCTTACTTATTTCACATCTCCCCAGAATTCATTCCACTCACCGCCACCCATAGTGACAAAATATTTCAGCCAGATCTTCCACTGATCCATCTCTTCATCCGTCTCATGATCCTTAATCACCGAAAGCAGCCGATCCATCCGCACCATATAATCCGGATCTTTTACAAAATGCTTTTCATCATAATAGCGTTTTAATTTATGTATTGCTGCAATTGCGGCTTTTTCCGTAAATCGTTCCTGTTCGAGTGCACCGTTATATTCCGGCACAGAATGAATATAGTTCACACACGCACGATACCACTTTGTCATAGCTGTTCTAACACCTCATCTCCATACCGGGCACGGATCTGCTGTTCCAACGAGACAAACACTCCAATATACTGATGCAGAATTTTTTCAACCAGTTGCTGTGCTGCTTCTTCATTATAAATATGTGTGGCATCATTTCGATCACGCAACATTTCCAGCCATACATCTTCCTGTTCTGCCCGACAAAGCACCTGCAAATGTCTAACATACTGATCAAACTTTTTCATATAAAACAACCCCATCTTTCTCTATCTCGGATACCAATTCAGATGACACATATTTATCATCCATATTGATAATATCCAGCTTTAAAAGCGACCACAGATCTTCATTTAAACTATCTGACAAACCTCCAAAATCTGCACACCCATAAATCGCCAGATCGATATCGCTTTTTGGCATATTAGTTCCACGCGCACGTGATCCAAATAATACTACTTTTTTTACCTGATATTTTTTGAAATTTCCACTATCTGCCGATATACATTTTGTATGTTACGGTCCTGATTCTCTTTCATCACAATCATTATCCCTGTTTTCTGTTATTTCAGTGATCTTATTATACGCCAGATTCTATAAGGAATGCAACCGGCCTCTACTTCTCCTCCGTCACAACCGGCACTTCCCGCTGTTCCACAGATGTAGAAAACACAATCTGCGTCTTTGTACGCCCAAACTGCTGCAGTTCATTGATAAAATGATCCAGCTGTGCCGTGGTCTCAAACAACGTCTCAATCAGCATCGAATAATCCCCTGTCACACAATTGCACTCCACCACATTTGGAATTTTTTCAATGAACGGATAAAATACCGGCTTCTGTAGTGGCTCCACCTCCAGATTGATGAAAGCCTTAATATGGTAATTAAGATACAGTGGATTTACCCTTGCCGTGTAGCCGATGATCACACCCTCATGCTCGAGTTTTTCAATTCTTGCAGACACCGACGGCGATGACAGAAATACCTGTGCGGCAATCTCCTTTAGCGGTGTGCGGGCATTTTTCTGCAGAATCTGTATAATTTTTTTATCTACTTTATCCAGTTTTTTCATGACACAAACCTCGATTTCTCCATAAATACGCAAAAAAGGACACCTGCTTAGACGCCTGTGTCCTTCTTTTCACAATCATTTTTAAATTATGAGGTCATTATAGCACAGGTATTTACATTTGCAATCCCCAATAACAGCTCATTTTTTATATCTCGCTCCTGTAAAATTGCCTTATTTTATTAGTTTTCCTCTATTTTTTCTTTATTTTATTTGTCTATATCTCTTAATTTCTGGCTGTTTTTCCAAATATCGCTTAAAGTATTTACCTTTGATGTCAGGAGTGCTATTCTCGTCCCATTGAAAAAAGCGCGCAGAAAAGAAACAAAAACAGACAACTGATAACAGAAGAATATAAGGAGATCAAATTATGAAAGAATACATGCGTTTAGAATCAGATTCCATCGGAACCATGGAAGTACCCGAAGATGCTTATTACGGAGTACAGGCTTTACGGGCAAAAGAAAACTTCCCGATCACCGGCACCCGGTTACACCCCGTTTTCATTAAAAACCTTGCAAAAATAAAACGTGCAGCCGCCATTACCAACCGGAAAGCCGGAAGGTTGAAACCGGAAATTGCCAACGCCATCGAATCGGCATGTAACGAAGTCGTCTGTGGCATGTTTGACAAAGAATTCATTGTTGACGGCATCCAAGGCGGTGCCGGCACCAGCGCCAACATGAACATGAATGAAGTCATTGCCAACCGCGCCATCGAAATGCTCTGTGGCAAAAAAGGAGACTACACCATTGTTCATCCAAACGACCACGTCAATATGGCACAGTCCACAAACGATGTCATTCCAACCGCCGGAAAATTAACTGTTCTCGATCTTCTCAAACCTTTAGACAAAAGTCTTTCCCTTTTAACCGAAGCCTTATATGACAAGGCTGAAGAATTTGATCCTATTGTAAAAATCGGACGTACACAGCTGGAAGATGCCGTGCCGATGCGTCTGGGTCAGACGTTCCATTCTTATGCCACCATGATTTCCCGTGACCGTGACCGTCTTACAAAAGTCCGCACGGAAATGTATCCCGTAAACATGGGTGCAACCGCTATCGGCACAGCAATCAATACGTCCCCGTTTTATTTAGATAATATTGTGCCAACCCTTGGAAAGATCACCGGCTACCCACTGACCCAGGCCGACGATCTGTTTGATGCCACCGAGAATCTGGACGGATTTGTACGCGTTTCCTCCTGCCTGAAAGCATGTGCGGTCAACTTATCCAAAATGTGTAATGACCTGCGTATCCTTGCAAGCGGGCCAAAAGCCGGGTTCGGTGAGATTACACTTCCGGCTATGCAGAATGGTTCTTCCATTATGCCCGGCAAAGTCAATCCGGTCATCCCGGAAGTTGTCTCACAGGTTGCGTTTCATATTATCGGTCACGACACGACCATCACTATGGCGGCAGAAGCCGGTCAGATGGAATTAAACGCTTTTGAACCGGTTGTTTTTTACAATCTTTTTGACTCCATTACCACACTGACACACGCAGTGGATACTCTGACCGCCAACTGCATCCTCGGCATCACCGCAAATGAAAAACGCTGCCGCGAACTTCTCGATGCAAGCGTCGGTATCACCACCGCCCTGTGTCCGTACATCGGCTACAAAAAAGCTGCAAGTCTGGCAAAAGAATCCTTAAAAACAGATATTCCAGTTAAAACTCTTGTATTGAAATACGGTCTGTTAAAAGAAAGCGAACTGGATTCTATTCTCGATCCTTATGCAATGACCGAAGCCAGAACCAGACAGACACAGGCAAAAGCCGTATAATAAGATTTATCTTTTGTGCAAACTATGCTATAGTAATGGCATAAACCACTACACAAGGAGGTACTCATAATGGAAACAGTAACAGAAGTAGTTAAAAACATGGCCGGCGGAGATGGCGAAGTAACCATCAAACGCATCCTCGGAGAAAAAGAATTAAACGGAAAATGTGGTCTGTATGCACAGGTAACCATTCAGCCGGGATCTTCTCTTGGTTATCACGAACATAAAAATGAAAGCGAGACGTATTACATTCTTTCCGGTACCGCAGAATATAACGATAACGGAACCACACGCACTGTAAAAGCCGGAGATGTAACCTATACACCAGACGGATGCGGACACGCCTTAAAACCGATTGGCAATGAACCGGTTGTATTTATGGCTCTGATCATCTTTGATTAATTTATCTTAGAAACATGCAAAAGGACCGGCTATCCCAAAAGGCAGCCGGTCTTGAAGCTGGCAGAACTCTTTCCCATATCTGAGGCGGGGCCAAACGTGGAAAATGGATGAATTAAATAAATGCAATCATATACAGCGGCAATGTAATGATACCATCTTCGCCCACACCGATATTTCCATCTGCAAATTTATACCCATAAGAAATATCTTTATGATTCTTCATAAGTGACTTTAAGGAATTTGCCCTCGTATTTCCGCCTTTTACTTCAATCGGAACTACCATTCCATCTTTTTGGATCACTACATCTATTTCTCTTTTCGTTGTCTCATTTTTATAAAAATATAACTGATATCCCTTTTTATACAGAGCATCTGTTATTGCATATTCATAGATACCGCCTTTGGAATTTCCCTCTAAAGTGTTTTCTACAATATGCTGTTTTAATGAAAAGTCCTTCATCGCCATCAACAATGATAAATCAGTTGTATAAGCCCGGAAAAAATCATCTCTTGCATAATCATCCAGATCAAATCTGACATCCGTCACAAGTTTACTTAAATGTACCATATCTGCACGAAGCAACCACTCAATACTTGAAAAATACTTTTGTGCTCGGCCTCCATGCTCAACTTCTTTATATTGAAATTTGTGGTTTTCTTTATCAAGCAGCTGCTTTGCAAGTGAAAGATAACATTTCTCTGCTTTTACCTTTTCTTCCGCAGTTGCATAATGTGCTATATCATACTGATATCCCAATAAGAGGCTCCTCTGTATCTTATCAACCTCTCTGAAATCCTTTGTATCTACATATTTCTGTACAGCTTCCGGCATACCACCTATTGCTATATACTGTCTGTAATAATTCATCATTTGGGAATGAATCGCCTCAGGTATCACGGTCTTTGATTCCAGATATCCGCAGAGGTTTCCGATCATGTCTTCAGAAATCCCCATTCCCCAGAGAAACTCTTCAAAATCAATCCCATACATTCTCAGATAATCAACATAACCGACCGGATAAGACGATGCACGTTTATAATCGATTCCAAGAAGCGAGCCCGACACAATAACATCATATCTGTTATCGATTGCCCAGAATTTAAGGGATGTGATTGCTTCCTGACACTCCTGAATCTCATCGAGAAAAATCAAAGTTTTCCCTGGCAGAATTTTCTTTTCAGGAAAGCGGAAACGCATAGCCATAACCATATTATCTACTGTAAGATCACCGGAAAAAATGTCAACGGCAGAAACCATCTGCTTAAAGTTGATTTCAAGCAGTTCCTCATAATTGTCTTCTGCAAACCGTTCAATAATATATGTTTTTCCTGTTTGCCTGGCTCCCTGTACAACAAGGCATTTTTTATTTTTTGTGTTAACCCAGTTTTTTATTGAAGCAATTGCTTTTCTTTTTAACATAATACCCCCATCAACAAAATTTCTTTCTACCAGTGCGTATTATCAACATTTTGGAAAGTAAAAATGTATTTGATGTCAACATTTTGCATTATTGTATCATTGCTATAGTTCTTAATCAAGTATAATATGCCATAATTTTATTCTTTCCCATAATAAACCAACTTAACATTATTAGATATTGTCACTATGTCATTACATAAAAAAAGACCAACGATCCATCTTCTGAATCGTTGGTCAAATGTTGTGTCAAACTTGTGTCAACTCTACGTCTCCAAACGCTGAAACCCTTGGTATTACTAGGTCTACTCGCAAACGTATGGCATCATAGCCAGATGACGTGCTCTCTTGATAGCAACTGTAAGAGCTCTCTGATGCTTTGCACAGTTTCCTGTGATACGACGAGGAAGGATCTTTCCTCTCTCAGAGATGTATCTCTTTAACTTGTTGATATCTTTATAATCGATGACATTATCTTTGCCACAGAATACACATACTTTTTTTCTTCTACGCATTGGTCTTCTCTTCATGGAAGATCCTTCAGCTGTTTTATTGAAAGCCATGTTCTTTAACCTCCTATATGATGTTATGCTCTATGGAACATTTAGTTGAATGGTAATTCTTCATCAATTCCATCCGGAATATTCATGAAGCCATCTCCGGCAGCTCCGCTTGGTGATGGAGCAGAAGGTGCACCGCCGAAATCAGCATTTCCACCGGCTGCATTTTTGCTCTCCGCAAACTCTACGTTCTCTGCCACAACATCTGTGGTGTAAACGCGCTGTCCATCCTTGTTTGTATAACTGCCTGTCTGGATATGACCCTCGAGAACAAACTTGGTTCCCTTGCGGCCAAATCTCTCCAAAAACTCTGCTGTCTTGCTAAATGCAACACAACTAATGAAATCCGCTGTCTGATCCTCATTGTTCCGGCGGAACCGACGGTCAACTGCCAGTGTAAATCTTGCAATCGCACTGGAACTCTCCCCCTGAGAGTAACGAACTTCTGCGTCTCTGGTTAATCTACCCATAAGAATGACTTTATTCATACAATCTCCTACTTTCTTATACTACTGCTCGTCTTTTCTAACGCATAAGAAACGAAGAACGTTGTCCATGATACGGACATCCTGCTCAAGCTTAGCTGGAGCATCCGATGCTGCGTCGAACTGGATGAAGTAGTAGAATGCTTCGCTCATCTTCTGAACGTCGTAAGCTAACTTCTTCTTACCCCATTCCTCAACTTCTGTAACAGTACCGCCTGCACGAGTGATATACTCTTTTGCTTTCTCAACGGTTGCTGTTCTCGCATCATCTTCGATCTTTGCACTGACAACGAGTGCTAATTCATACTTGTTCATGCGAAATGTTACCTCCTTTTGGTCTCTGGCTCACAGGATTATGCCTGTGAACAAGGAAAAAATAGTTATCACGAGGATATACTATACCATGTTTTATGCGGATTTTCAAGCCTTTTCTTTAACTTTATTTGAGTTTTTCCCAAGATTATGTTATAGTGGGTTCTGAACGGTATTCATACAGAAACTGTATCGACTGCGGTATATTTATGATGTATCGCCCCAAATGAATATGTGAGTCACCTTTACACAGGATTTCGACGGACACCTGTTACACAGGATCCGATCCATTTAATTACCAGAAGGAAGGTGGTAGCATGAAAACAGGAATCATAGGCGCAGGGCGCGTAGGCTGCTCCCTTGGAAAATATTTCCGGAGTAAAAACGCAGACCTTGTGGGATATTATGATACCAATACCGCGGCCGCAAAAGAAGCCGCCGCGTTTACACAGACTGCCGGTTTCGATCAGGTGCAGCAACTGGTGCGTGGATCAGACATCCTCTTCATCACGACACCCGATTCGCTCCTTGTACCCGTATGGGAAGAAATCAAAGGCATGTCACACAGGAATCAGATTATATGTCATTGTAGTGGCGCACTTTCATCCGATTCATTTTCCGGAGCCAAAGAAGCAGGAGTATCCTGCTGCTCGGTTCATCCCATGTTACCGTTCAGTAACAAATTTTCATCATACCAGCAATTAGAACATGCATTTTTTACCGTGGAAGGCCACCCACATGCCGTACAGGTCATCACCGACTTACTCACTTCCTATGGAAATGAAGTCTGCCGGATTGATGCCGCAGCCAAGCCAGAATATCATGCAGCTGCCAGCATCTTAAGCAATCAGGTGATCGCGGTACTTGATACGGGGTACCGGCTTCTCGAAGACTGCGGATTTTCCCGCGAAAAAGCCGTTGCGGCAACTGCTGCACTGGTCCGTCAGAACATCGAAAATGTGCTCTCGCAGGGCTGTGTCCATGCACTGACCGGTCCGATCGAGCGTGGAGATGTCGCAACCGTGGAAAAGCACTTACACTGTTTAAACACAGAAGATGCCGCTTTGTACCGCATGCTCGGCACACGGCTTCTGGCAATTGCAGAAGGAAAAAATCCAGCACAGAATTATGAAAACATGAGACATGTTTTACTTGCTGATGAACAGGAAAAAGAAAATGGAGGATCTCATAAATGAAAAATACGGTTGTAACTTTTCAGGAAGCAAAAGAAAAGGGTGAAAAGCTTTCTATGCTGACCGCCTACGATTATTCTACTGCCAGACTCATTGATGAGGCAGGTGTCAATGCCATTCTCGTCGGCGATTCCCTCGGAATGGTCGTTTTAGGATACGAAGATACACTCTCCGTCACCATGGAAGACATGATCCATCACAGTGCAGCGGTTGCCCGCGGCATCAAAGATACACTGCTCATCACCGACATGCCTTTTATGTCTTACCAGACTTCCGTCTATGACGCGGTTGTCAATGCCGGACGCCTGATGAAAGAAGGCCGTGCACAGGCAGTCAAGCTGGAAGGCGGAAAAGAAGTCTGCCCCCAGATCAAAGCCATCGTAGACGCTTCCATCCCTGTTTGTGCCCATCTCGGTCTGACCCCGCAGTCTGTCAATGCCTTTGGCGGATTTAAGGTACAGGGAAAAGGCGAAGCTGCCGCACAGAAACTGCTTGATGATGCGCGTGCCGTTGAGGAAGCCGGAGCTTTTGCCGTTGTCTTAGAATGTGTGCCGCAGGCCCTTGCCACAAAGATTACCGAGAGTATTCATATCCCGACCATCGGAATCGGTGCCGGTGCCGGATGCGACGGACAGGTACTTGTCTATCAGGATATGCTTGCCATGTATTCCAACATGAAGCCGAAATTTGTCAAGCAGTTTGCACAGGTCGGTGAACAGATGCGTGAGGCATTCCGCACTTATAAAGAAGAAGTTGCTGCCGGAACGTTCCCTGCTGCTGAGCATACCTTCAAAATGGATGAAACCGTTCTGGATAAATTATATTAAGACATTCCTACGGAATCATTCGCAATGTTTTTGTCAAATAACAATAAAACCAAATTACAATGAAAATCAGGAGATCATAAAATGGAAATATATGGAGAAATCAGTAAAGTAAGAGCTGCCGTAAAGGCATGGAAAAAAGAAGGATTAACCGTCGGATTCATACCGACCATGGGCTATCTGCATGAAGGACACAAAAGTCTGATCGATGCAGCCAGAAAAGAAAATGACCGTGTCGTTGTCAGTATTTTTGTAAACCCGATGCAGTTCGGACCAACCGAAGATCTGGAGAGTTATCCGCGCGACCTCAAAAAAGATGCCGCATTGTGCGAAGCTGCAGGTGTAGATATTATCTTTCATCCGGAACCGGAGGAAATGTATGCCGACGGCTTCTGTTCCTATGTGGATATGAATGGTCTTACCACCGAACTCTGTGGAAAAAGCCGTCCGATTCACTTCCGCGGTGTGCAGACGGTTGTATTGAAACTCTTCCACATTGTAACTCCGGACCGCGCATACTTTGGCCAGAAAGATGCCCAGCAGCTTGCCGTCATCCGTCGCATGGTCAAAGACTTAAATGTGGATACCCGGATCATCGGCTGCCCGATCATCCGTGAAGCAGACGGACTGGCAAAGAGCTCCAGAAACACTTATTTAAACGCCGAAGAACGTCAGGCGGCACTTGTGTTAAACCGCAGTTTAAAAGCCGGAAAAGCCCTTGTGGATGCCGGAGAAACACGCGCTTGTGTCATCAAGTCTGCAATCACAGCAGAGATTGAAAAAGAGCCGCTTGCCAGGATTGATTACGTGGATGTCGTTGACTTTGACACCATTACTCCGGTCGAAAAACTCGAAGGTTCCATTCTTGTAGCCATTGCCGTATACATTGGCAAAACCAGACTGATCGATAACTTTATCGTGGAAAAATAGGAGATTACTCATGCAGTACAATATGTTAAAAGGAAAAATTCACCGGGCTGTGGTAAAACAGGCGGATCTCAATTATGTCGGCAGTATTACCGTCGATACCGATCTCTTAGAAGCTGCCGGCATTTTAGAATATGAGCTGGTACAGATCGTCGATGTAGAAAACGGCAACCGCTTTGAAACTTACACTATCGCGGGAGAAGCCGGTTCCGGCATGATCTGTTTAAACGGTGCCGCCGCCCGTCAGGTCGCTGTGGGCGATCATGTCATTCTCATGTGCTATGCACAGATGACACCGGAAGAAGCAAAAGAACATCACCCGAAAGTTGTTTTTGTCGATGCGGATAATCACATTGCACGGGTCACTAACTATGAAAAACACGGAAAACTGACGGATGATTTTATCGGTGCATAAATGACAGCAGATTTCTATAGTAATTTGTCCTATGCTACGGTATAATAAATGTATTGAAAACGAAGGAGATTTCCTATGAAAATTGCCTTATGTGATGACGATGAGAAGGAATTGTCCAACATACGGTCGCTTTTGGACAGTTATCAGAAAACTCACAATATTCCGTTTACCTATCAAGAATATCACAGCAGCTGTGAACTTGCCCTGCGGGCATCAAAGGAACGATTCGACATTTATCTGCTAGACATCCTCATGCCACATATGACCGGCATGCAGCTTGCACGCGAAATCCGTACTTTCGACCATGCTGCCGATATTATTTTTCTTACAACCTCATCGGATTTTGCGGTGGAAAGTTATACGGTAAAGGCCACCAATTATCTGATGAAGCCGGTATCCTCCAACGCTTTCTTTGCTGCCATGGATGACATCCTACGGGTAAAAACACAGGAACAGGGGCATTTTCTTGTACTAAAAAGCCGGATTGGCGTACATAAAGTTCCCCTGTCCGAACTGATCTATGTAGAAGCCCAGAACCGCAAAGTTATCTACTACACGAGTGGAAGGGAACAGATCGTCTGCACAGAACTGTTCTCGTCCGTATGCGACAGCCTGCTGCAACACCGGGAATTTATTCAGGTGCACCGCTCGTTCCTTGTAAATATGAACTATATCTGCTCAATCGGCACAATGGATATGTGTCTTCACAACGGCACAAACGTTCCGCTTGCACAGCGCAGAGTTGCCGATATCAAAAAACACTATCTCGCTTTTCAGATGGAGGAATGATTATGCCTGAACTTTCATCCGTTTTTTCTTTAGTTAATTATGCTTTTGTATTATTTTTCGGCATCGTGGCGGCACTGTATTTTGCCGACATCGGTTTTTGCGATCATAAGCGTGTCTATGTCCTGACGCTTTTTTTCTTTGGCATTGCCCAGCTTCTTTTTTATCTGATCATGGGGGAGTCGGTGCTTTACAAATGCTATCCGTTTCTGATCCACCTTCCTTTGATTCTCTTAATTTTCCTGCGGTTTCACCGGAATCTGTCAATCTCTGCCATCTCCGTTTTGTCTGCATATCTGCTGTGCACGCCACGCAAATGGTTTGGCACCTTTGTTGCTTTCTTTTTTGACAGAAATCCCGTTGTATCGTACATTGCCTCCATCATTATTACCATTCCGCTTCTTGTTCTTGTGATCCGGTTTGTCTCACCGTATATCATCCGGCTGAAATATGAAAGCCGCACGACACTGCTTTTGTTTTTCCTGCTTCCGCTGGTATACTATGTCCTGGAATACACGTTTACTGTCTACACGGATCTGCTCTACACGGGCGGTGCAGTCGTTATTGACTTTATGGACAGTTTTCTTGTCGTATCCTTTTTTATTCTGTCTGTTCTCTCGCTTAAATTTTCAAGTGAAAAAAATAAAGCAGAACGGGAAAATATTCTGCTTACTACGGCTGCCACACAGGCACAGAAAGAAATTGCCCAGCTTTCCGCTTCCCAGCAGCAGGCAGCCATTTACCGGCATGACCTGCGACACCATATGAATTTCATCCAGAGTTGTCTGGATCAGAATAACCCAAAAGAAGCGACTTCCTACATCCACGAAATCTGCACCAATCTTGAACACAGTTCTGTCATTCGCTACTGTGTCAACGAATCGGTCAATCTGATTGTGTCCTCCTACGCCAATCAGGCTGCCGTAAACCACATTCCAATGCAGATTTCCATTACTGCGACCGAATTTTCCCGCTTTCAGATTACAGATCTGTGCAGTTTATTTGCCAATGCACTTGAAAACGCACTTCATGCCTGCCAGCAGATGAACCCGCAGTCCCAACGCTATATTTCACTTAAGGTATATGAGAAAAATACACAGTTATGTATCCAGATAAAAAACAGTTATGAACAACCTGTCGTTTTTGCAGATGATATTCCGATATCCCGTTCCGTCAACCACGGCATCGGCGTACAGAGCATGATCTCTGTTGTCGAAAAATACCATGGTGTCTATGGATTCTTTGCAGATCATGGGGAATTCCGGTTTCAGGCTTCCATGTAACATCTGATTTTCTGTCGGTTCGTGAACTTTTTGTGTCCTCCCCGCAATTTTCATCAAATAGACACAACTTCATACGAAAATATCTCCAGATCGAAACGGAGGTTATACCTATGCGAAAAAACAAAATCATCAGTAATCAAAAACGTCTGAGGATTTGTTTTATGCAAAATTCTCAGACGTTTTTCCCTTTATAAAATCTTTTTAAATCATGCCATCCCGCAGCACATCATGATCCCGCAGCAGCTTCTCGATCACGGTTCCCTTGATCTTACCAAGAAGCGGTTTCTTGATCACATTGAGCGGTCCAAGGTTCATCTGCAGCGGGGACTTGCCATCCATCAGCTTCACGCTGCTGTCTAACAGTTCACGCACATCGTAGACGCTTCCCCATACTTCCGGCACACCGCGGTCCACACCGAGCAGTCCGTAGACCGCTTCCATTGCGGTACGCACGGAATACTCGGTTGTAAATACGGTATCTCTCGGCGTCTCGGTAAACTGTCCGAGGAATGCAAAGTTGACACAGCCATCCGGAATGACATCCGGGCGGTCTCCCTTGGTTCTTGGCATGAAAAATGCTGTGATATACGGCATCATGGTCGGTACGCAGACAGCACTGTGCTCTGCAAGATCCTCAATCTGGTCTTCCGGCACACCCAGATGGTACAGCCACTCTTCTGTAATCTCTTTACCGGTACACTCTTTCATTGGCTTCTTGATAAAATCACCCGGTACATCGGTAAACAAACCATATACCCATACGCAGACTTTATCTTTGTCCTGCTCCTTGAACTGTCCCTGACGGTTGATCGTCCAGCTTAACAGCCAACTGGAATCCTTACAGCTTACGATACCTCCGGTAACCGTCTTTCCGCTGCGCGGATCACGCTGGCAGATCTTCTCAATATATGGAAGAATCTTGTCATCCAATGTGGTAACGGTTGCCGACTCCCAATTGGTCTTTGTAATATCGGAACAGAATTTTTCCGGATGTCCGAACGCCGGATCCTGTTTTGCAATGTTCTTCCACAGGCTCCAGCAGCCACTGGTCCGCACTTCGGCATCACCGTTTGGTGCATGGTTCTGATCGCCGTAAATCGTACCTTCGGTACAGCTTCCGTTTGTGACAAATACCAGATCATTTTCGGTCAGGACGATTCCGGTCTCTACCCCTTTTACTTTGCAGTCAATAGCTTTTGCCACTTTCTTTCCATCTTTGATGTCAAAAATAACGTTCGTTACTTCGGTATTGAACTGAAACTCCACACCGGCATCTTCGAGATATTTCTTCATCGGAAGAATCAGGGATTCGTACTGGTTGTAGCGTGTAAATTTCAGTGCGGAGAAATCCGGCAGACCGGAAATATGGTGGATAAACCGCTGGAAATACAGTTTCATTTCCAGTGCACTGTGCCAGTTTTCAAATGCAAACATGGTGCGCCAGTACAGCCAGAAGGTCGAGTCAAAGACTTCTTCATCAAACACATCCTCAATGGTCTTGTCATAGAGATCCTCATCTTTTGTCATGAACAGTTTCATGATTTCCATGCAGCCTTTCTGGCTTAAGTTAAATTTACCATCGGTATGTGCGTCCTCGCCGCGATTTTCGGTTGCACGGCAGAGCGAATAGTTTGGATCTTCCTTGTTCAGCCAGTAATATTCATCCAGCACGGATGCACCCTCCACTTCCAGCGAAGGGATGCTGCGGAACAGATCCCACAGACATTCAAAATGATTTTCCATCTCACGGCCGCCGCGCATCACATAGCCGCGTGTCGGATCAAAAATTCCGTCACAGGCACCGCCTGCCACATCCATTGCCTCTAAAATATGAATATGGGAACCCGGCATCTGACCGTCTCTGACAAGGAAACAAGCCGTTGCGAGTGCTGCAAGTCCGCTTCCGACAATGTATGCATTTTTGTCATCGACTCCTTCCGGTTTCTTTGGCCGGGCAAATGCTTCATAGTTTCCGTTGGTATAATAAATGCCTTTGCTGTTCTTTTCATATTTTCCGCGCTCGGTGTTGCGGTAATCAACCGGTGGTGCTGCCTTTGCGATCTTCTTTACTTTCTGCTGGCTGGTTTTCTGTGCAGCATATACAAGTCCTGCACCGGCTGCTGCAACTGCTGCGATTCCAAGTCCTAATTTCTTATTTTTATTTGACATAGAAAAACTCCTTTCTGATTCCTGGGATACTTCTCATTTAGTGTTTCTTCGTTACAGGTTTCTGATTCATTTCAAAATCAATTCCCATAAAATCATAAAACCCGTAACACGACAGATCATTTGTGGAACAAATACGATATGGTTATCTTACCATCTCTGTGAAAAGATACCATTTACAAAATGCCTGAAATGATAAAATTTTTATCATTTCAGGCATTTTGATTAATTTTTATTTCTGTTTAAAATTCTCGATCGAACGCGCAATATTTCCGTCGAGTGCCGTTCCCATCATCATAACGATCTTATGGTAATCCTCCTGCATGCCCTTATCGATCCAGTCAAGCATAATTCCCACAAATCCATATTTATAAAAATCTGCAATAAAGCGTTTATCTCCGTCTGCAATCGTAATGCCTTTGCATTTTTCTTCCACGACATTTACGATCAGTTCATACGTCAGCTTATACAGATACTGCTCCACTTTTTCGCGGGCAACCGCATGGTATACATTCATAATAAATGGCTTGTTTTCCAATACTGCCTCAAATATCTGCGCAATTCCCTCAAGCCACGTATCGTATGTCTTTTTGCCCTGCAACGCACGCTTTCCGTCCTCCACACATACCCACTCCACCAGATCATAAATATCCTTAAAGTGATAATAAAACGTCATGCGGCTGATGCCACAATGTTCCGTCAGATCATTGATCGTGATCCTGTCAATCGGTTTTGTCCGCAGGAGTTCTTTTAAGGATGCTTCAAGTGCAATCTTGGTTGTATTTGCCATATCATTTCCTCCATCCGCCCTTTGTTATATTTATTGTAACGCAGCTGTATCACAGGGACAAATAAAGTTTTTCTAAATAGTCTAAAACTTTTAAAGTTCATTTAAGGAAGGCCTTCTATACTTCATGGCATCAAAAGAAAAAAGGTGTTGCCGCCCAGTAAATATCAATCATTTACTGATGCGACAGCACCTCTTTTCATTTCCAGCATCACACTATAATCTTCTGTATCGGACGCTCTGCCTTTTATCCCTGCTGCCCTGCTGCCTGCCGGATCATATCCTCGACCACGATGTCATAAATTTCTCCAACCGTATTGCAGTATTCCAGAATTTTCCACGGCTCATTCGTGTGGAAATGAATCTTGACCAGATCCTCATCTCCAGCCGCAATCAGGCTGTTTCCCTCAAAATTTTCCGTGATGTAATCTGCGATCTCATCCTCGTCAAGATCCCTGTCTCTTCTGTCGATCAGTAACTGTGTATCATAACGATACGCAAACTGATCATCCTCTGCATCTATGGAATGTACTCCCATGGTTCTAATCCTCCTGTTATTTCACTGGAACTGCGGTGACAACTTTATGAAGCTCTTCCAGCTGTACCAGCAGCATTTTTTCAACAATGTAATTGTATGATATCTACTTTTTAAAGTCAAATTTAAAAACACATTGTATTAAATACCCAGCTCCAGCGAATCCGCAATATAGTAATCATATTTCTTTTTCCTGCAATACTTCTTAATCCTGCGGATCAGTTTATGGTCTGTCGTGTATTCCAGCAGATAAACATCCATTCCATCCGCTTTGCATGCCTGCAGATACTGGCAGAAATACTCCCGCTCCGTTTTTTTTTGCGTATGGAATGTTTTGGTTGTAAAATCAATCCTGCTCCACACCGACTCCTGGTTTACACCCGTCATAATATCCGCAGCAGAACCATAGCGGGACTGATATGCCGTCACATAGATATCTCCTCCATTGACCACTACCGGTTTCCCCATTGCCCGGATTTTCTTTAAAATCACCGTCAGCCCATCAAAAATATCCTTTTTATGGGCATAATCATATACATCACAGTTATCAATAAAAAAGCCATCCACTCCCTTTTTCTTTAATTTTCCGGCTAATGTATCCATAAATTCCTGCCAGTCTTTATCCGCAACATTAACCCATTTTTCCTCTTCCCAGTTTTCATAATCCCCGATTGCCAGATGCTCGTATGTTTTATAATATGGCCGGAAATTTTCGACAGAGCCAATATTAAGATAGCTGTAAACTTTTGTACCGTCTGCATGTAATTTTCTGATATCTTTCTTCAAAAAATACTGTGCATCAATCACAACAGTTTCGTAATTTTTTAATTTTGGAACTGCTTTACGGTCTGCATTTAAGAATACTCCATACGCGTATTTTTGTGCCTTCCTTCCATCGGCATTACATGATGCCGAAAGACACAATACTACCGTAACCAGCGACAAAATCCCCAAAAAGAAACAGGCATTTCTTTTTCTCCTGTTTTTACCTGATTTACATTTCATACTTCAAGAGCCTTCAAATCCCACAATTACCGGGATCAGGCATTCCCCATCATAAATTTTTCACTGCTGTCCGTAATAAGCATTCGCACCGTGCTTGCGGAAGAAATGCTTATTGCGGATACTGTTCACACAAATTCTGAAATTCTCATTGTAAAATCCGGATAGATTCCCACCGGAATTTCATCTTCAAATAAATACTGCGTGCTGTCCTCATTTTCTCCAAACAAATATACCAGTACCGTACGTTTCATAGGATTTACGATCCAATATTCCCTCACCCCTGCAGTACGGTATTTGAACAATTTTGTCAGATAATCCATCCTCTGACTGCTTTGTGATACAATCTCAATCACCCAGTCCGGTGCCCCATTACAGCCCCTGTCATCCAGCTTTCCGTTATCACAGATCACAGAAATATCCGGTTCCACATATGTTTTATCATCCTGATTTAAAAACACCGCAAACGGTGCCGGATATACTTTACAGGTTCCTTTATGATCCGCAATATAATTTCCGATCGTACGGCTCAACTGCTGCACCAATTCCTGATGAATTCTGCCCGGAGGTGCCATATCATAAATCTGTCCATCGATCAGTTCTGCACGTTTTCCTTCCGGCAATGCATAAATTTCTTCCGTTGTGTGTGAATATTTTTCTGCTACTGGCATACGCTTCGTCTCCTGCTTTTATTTACCCAATACATCCAATTAAATATAGTATACTGAAAGATTCGTTTTTCATCAACACATGTCATTATATTTTCTCTATACATTTTCGCAATCGTCTATTTTACACAGAAAAAAAGAGGGGCTTTTCTAAAAAAGTATCCCTCTCTTTTCTTGAGAATATTACCATAAAAATATTGTTTAATTCTGTCCATAATAAGCATTCGCACCATGCTTGCGGAAGAAATGCTTATCGCGGATACAATCCGGTGCCGGCTGCACCTTCGGATTGATCAGTTCGGTACGGGTTGCCATCTTTGCAACTTCCTCTAAGACAACGGCATTGTGCACTGCCTCTGCCGCATCCTTGCCCCACGTAAATGGACCATGGTTCGTGCAGAGCACGCCAGGTGTGTAAACCGGGTTGATCCCTCTTGTCTCCAAGGTCTCAATAATGACTTTTCCGGTGTTGGTCTCGTATGCCTCGTCAATCTCTTCCGGTGTGAGACTGCGTGCACATGGGATCGGTCCAAAGAAATAATCCGCATGAGTCGTTCCGTAAAGCGGAATATCCCTTCCTGCCTGTGCCCAAGAAGTAGCCTCCGGAGAATGGGTATGTACGATACCGCCGATATCCGGATACTTTTTGTACAGTTCGAGATGGGTTGGTGTGTCGGATGATGGCTTCAAATCACCCTCGATTTTATTTCCCTCTAAATCCATAACGACCATATCGTCTGGTGTCAGTTTATCGTAATCCACACCGCTTGGCTTGATGACAAAATAGCCACTCTCACGGTCAATGCCGCTGACATTGCCCCATGTATAAGTGATCAAGCCTCTGCGCGGCAATTCCATGTTTGCCTCGTAAACCTGTTTTTTTAATTCTTCTAACATGCTTTCTGTCCTTTCTATATCCACAAAATCCGCCGCTGTAAACGACGGATTCTGCCTGTTTCTTATCTGTAACTATTATTTTATAAATGTTCTACTGCTGCACGCTCAATTGCAAGCCCTTCGTTGTAGCGTTTCAGGAACTGATCAAATCCTTCCACATCTGCCGGAACCGGGTTTTCAGTTACACCCTCCTGTCCGCCAAATACACGCTCATTCAGATAATCGGCAAGGCTCTCTCCTTCTTCTTTCTGAGCCATGTAAGCTGCAAGAAGTGCGATACCCCATGCGCCGCCCTCACCTGCCGTCTCCATAACGGAAACCGGTGTGTCGATGGCTGCTGCCATGATGCGCTGTCCGACTACCGGAGTCTTAAACAGACCGCCATGGCCGTACATCTTGTCGATCTGTACGCCTTCCTCTTTGAGCAGGATATCCAGACCATCCTTTAATGCGCCCAGTGCCGTAAACAAGTGCACGCGCATGAAATTTGCAAGATTAAATTTTGCATCCGGTGTGCGGGCAAACAGAGGTCTTCCTTCATCAAATGCGGTAATTCCTTCTCCGGAAAAATAGTTGTATGCTAAAAGACCGCCACAATCTGCGTCACCTTCGAGTGCTTTGTTGTATAAAACGGAAAACAGCTCATTCTTGTCAATCTTCATGCCAAAACTGTTGGCAAACTCTTCAAACAGGTTGACCCATGCATTCAGATCGGATGTGCAGTTGTTGCAGTGTGCCATGGCAACCGCCTCTCCGGATGGCGTGGTCACCAGATCGATCTCGGTGTGCACATTCTTTAATGCCTTTTCCAGTACGATCATTGCAAATACGGAAGTACCTGCGGATACGTTTCCGGTGCGGACAGCTACACTGTTGGTCGCTGCCATGCCGGTTCCGGCATCACCTTCCGGCGGACATACCGGAATTCCTGCTTCCAGTTCGCCATCGGTATCGAGAAGCCTTGCGCCCTCTGCGGTCAGCGTTCCAGCATTTTCTCCGGCAACAAGAACTTTTGGCAGAATGTCACGGAGTGACCAGTCAAAGCCGTATGGTTCTGCCAGCGCATCAAACTTATCGAGCATTGCTGCATCATAATCTTTTGTATTACTGTCGATTGGGAACATTCCGGATGCATCCCCCACGCCGAGTACCTTTTCCCCAGTCAGTTTCCAATGGATAAATCCTGCAAGCGTGGTGAAAAATGCGATATCTTTCACATGCTCCTCTTTGTTTAACATTGCCTGATACAGATGGGCAATGCTCCAACGCTGCGGAATGTTATAGGAAAATTCCTTTGTCAGTGCGGCTGCTGCTTCCTCTGTGATTGTATTACGCCATGTGCGGAACGGCACGAGAAGCTCCCCAGCCTTGTCAAATGCAAGATATCCGTGCATCATGGCGGAAAATCCAATCGCACGGATCTTTGTCAGTGTCACACCATACTGTTCTTTTACGTCCTTTTTTAAATCCCGGTAGCAATCCTGCAGACCGCCCCAGATGTCATCCATGGTATAGGTCCAGATTCCGTGATCCAGGCGGTTTTCCCATTCATGACTGCCGGATGCGATCGGTGTATGGTCTGCATCGGTCAGTACCGCCTTGATACGTGTAGAGCCAAATTCAATTCCGAGAAATGTTTTCCCGGACACAATCTCGTCTTTTCTTTCCACTGTTTCTACCTCTCTTTCTATCATAAACACCTGCCTTTGCATTTTACAAAAGCAGGTGTTACCTATCTTTTATCTGTAAAATACTTCTCCAAGCATCAGATCACGCTTGAAGTCACGAATCCTGGTATCTTTGTCAATGTATACAGCCTCAATGCCCATGGCTGCTGCCCAGTCACCCATCTGCTCTGCCGTCAGGTCATAGGTAAATGCGGTATGGTGTGCGCCGCCTGCAAGAATCCATGCTTCCGCTCCAGTGTAGATATCCGGTTCCGGAGTCCAGAAGTTGGTTGCGGTCGGAAGTTTTGGCATTGGCTTTTCTGTCTTCTTGCACTCTACATCATTAATGATGAGACGGAAACGGTTGCCCAGATCGATGAGGGATGTCGCGATTCCGTGTCCTTCCTTGGATGTAAATACAAGTCTTGCCGGGTCTTCTCTGTCGCCCATGGAAAGTGGCTGGCACTTGATGCTGATCGGGCCGTCTGCGATGGACGGGCAGATTTCAAGCATGTGTGCTTCAAGAATTCCTTCTTTTCCTTTTACTAAATTGTAGGTGTAATCCTCGAGCATGGATGTTCCCTTTGCATCCTTCATGCCTGCGGTCATCACTTTCATGAGACGTACCATGGCAGCGACTTTCCAGTCACCTTCTGCTCCAAAGCCATAACCTTTTTCCATCAGTCTCTGGATAGCAAGTCCCGGAAGCTGTTTTAATGCTCCCAGATCTCCAAAATGAGTAACGATTGCCTGATAATTCTTCTCCTGCAGGAAACGCTCAAATCCAAGTTCGATCTGCGCCTGTACAGCTACATGTTTCTTAAACTCTTCCGGATCTCTGCCCTCGAGTAAAATCTCATATTTGTCGTAGTATTCATCTACAAGTGCGTTCGTATCCGACTGGGATACGGCTGCGACAGACTCTGCGATCTCGTTTACCGGATAAGCGTCTACTTCCCAGCCGAACTTGATCTGTGCTTCTACCTTATCGCCCTCGGTAACTGCTACGTTTCTCATGTTGTCTGCGACACGCATGACACGAATGTGGCTGCTCTCTACGATGCCGACTGCGGTGCGCATCCAGCTTGCGATCTTGTCAACGACTACCGGATCACTCCAGTGTCCGACAACGACCTTACGCTCCATACGCATACGGCTCACGATATGACCATACTCTCTGTCTCCGTGTGCCGACTGGTTTTCATTCATGAAATCCATATCAATGGTATCATATGGAAGTTCCTCATTGAACTGTGTATGTAAATGCATCAGAGGTTTGCGATACTCCTGCAGTCCAAGAATCCAGGACTTTGCAGGGGAGAACGTGTGCATCCAGGTGATTACACCGGCACATGTCTCATCGTTGTTAGCCTCGTTGAATGTCTTGCGGATCAGCTCATTGGTAATGAGTGTCGGTTTCCATACGATTTCATATGGCAAAACGCCTGTCTTGTTTAACTCATCTACAATCTGTTTGGAATGCCGGGCTACCTTTGCCAGACATTCCTCTCCATACAGATCCTGTGATCCTGTGCAAAACCAAAATTTGTAATCCTTATTTAACAGCATACTCGTTCCTCCTTAGAATCAATGCTTTATATCGTTCGTTTTTATACTCTAAGTTTATAACTTGTATGCATGTATTTACAAGTTGTTTTTCATGCAAAAAATCAACAAAATTGTTGTCTTTTTTCGTTTTAATCCGGCATTGTTTTGGTCAGATTGCACAAGCTGTCACCGGTATTCCATGCAGGAATTTCCCTCAATAAGCATTGGCTGGATGAGAACACTCTCCCCTTCCTCTTTTTCTCCGTTCTGAATCATGGAAAGGAGCAGTTCTGCTGCCATGGCGCCAAGCTTTTCCTGCGGATGGTCAATGGTTGTCAGCCGAAGCCCCTGCTTGTTCGCCAGCGAAGAATTATCATAACCGGTCACCGAAACATCTTCCGGAATACGCAGTCCTTCCTCCTGTAATGCACGGATGACAAGCTGTGCCGTCTGATCGTTATAACAAACGACCGCATCCATCCGCCCACGAAGCGTTTTTCCTGCCATTTCACGGATTGCTTCATAGGGATGGATTTTGCGGTCCTCCGTATGAAACCACACCACTTTATCCGGATCATACAAAATTTCCGCCTCCTGCAGTGCCCGAACATACCCTTTATGACGGCTCTGTCCCTGCATGTCATCCGCCTTAAATACTCCCACGATATTTTTGTGCCCGTGATCCGTCAGATACTTTGTGATCATATATCCCCCCTGAAAATCATCCAGCAGCACATGCGGTTTGTCTTTCATCTGCGGGAAACATCCCTGGATAAACACGTATGGAATATGCGATTTTTCCAGTTGTTCATACAAATTCATATGCCGGCAGAAAATCTGGCTTTTACTCGGTTCAATGATAACCCCGTCAATATCCTTGCTTAAAATTTCCTGCAGGCATTCCGCTTCCCGTGTCCGGGAATTTTTTGTATTTTTTAGGACAATGCTATACCCTGCACCGGTCAGCACATCATCAATTCCCTGTATCACACGGGGAAAAATATAGTCTGACAGATAGGTTGTTACAACAGCAATATTCTTGGACGGATGTGCGTGCCGCATCATTTCCGAACAGAATGTACCGCGCCCGTGCTCTGCGTATATATATCCTTCATTCTGCAAAATCGCCAATGCCTTGCGCACCGTCTGACGGCTGACCTGATACTGTGCGGAAAGCGTATTTTCCGATGGCAGTTTCTGCCCCGGTGCAATCTCCCCGGAGACGATCTGTAAACGCAGCTGTTCCATCAGTTCCTGATATTTTGGTGTGTTTCCTCCTGTGATACTCTCCATAATGTATATCCCCTCTTAAAAAACAGATACAGCCTGTCCGGGCTTCTCTACTAAAGTTGTACCATGTATGTTTACTTGTACGGTCAGTGTAACACAGGTTTTTTCATATGTCACTAAAAGAATTGCACAAAAATACTGCCCTGCATTTTTATAACAAAATTATTGTGTGCTACAGTCCAAGCACTTTTTTCTTTGCGGCCGCAAACTCTTCATCCGTAAGCGCACCTTCCGCATGAAGCTTTGTCAGCTGCGTCAGTTCTCCGGAAGTGGATTTTGCTTCTTCCGGCTGTTCTAAGTCTTCAGTGTCTTTTACATAGGATGCCTGAAATTCCCCATTGATCTCTGCAATCTCTTTCTCCCCACGGATATAGGCATCATACATATCAAACAGATCCATGCCGCTTCCTCCCACGCAGTCATCCGGCTCCTGCCAGGAACGAATCAGTGCAATCCTTTCTTCCTTTGTCGTGTCTTTGATCAGATATCCACTCATGATAATATTTTCCTCCCTACCGGCGATATAACTCCGGATTCTTCTTTTTCATTTCCAGACCCTTTTTGTCATCTTCTTATCTATCTGTTTCCAGATTACATATCGTATATTCTACCATATTTGTTCTGTTTTTGATATACCCAATGTACTTTAGCCTGGTCAGCACTCATATTTGTTCATTGAAGCACCTGTTGCAAAAAAAAAAGCCCTGCGGTATACAAAAACCGCAGGGCTTTTCTTGCTTAGTTTCTTTTAAAAATCGACATCCGTATCGTAGTAGCAGCACTTTAAGAGTTTCTCCATCTCCTCCTGACTTGGCTGTCTTGGATTGGAACCTGTGCATGCGTCAAGAATTGCATTGGCCGCAATCTCCGGAAGTCTCTCTAAGAATACCTCCTCCGGTACAAATCCCTGCTCGGTCGGGAAGCTGTCTGCACCATAGTTTTTAATGCAGTGCGGAATGTTCAGATCATCGTTCATCCTGCGCAGATGTGCGATCAGAAGCTCCACCTTTTCATCCAGTGTGTTTCCGCCAAGTTTCATGAAATCCGCAATCTCACCGTAACGTTTCTTTGCCGTCTCATCCTTTGCATTAAATGCGATAACCTTCGGCAGATACATTGCATTGGCTGCGCCGTGGATGATGTGTGCGCCATAATCCGCAAACGCTGCACCTGTCTTATGTGCCATGGAATGTACAATGCCAAGGAGTGCATTGGAAAATGCCATACCAGCCAGACACTGTGCATTATGCATGGAATCTCTCTTTTCCATATCTCCGTTGTAAGATGGGATCAGGTCACTCTGGATCATCTTGATTGCATGGAGTGCAAGCGGATCGGTAAAATCGCAGTTTGCGGTGGAAACATATGCCTCGATTGCATGTGTCATTGCATCCATTCCGGTATGCGCTACCAGTTTCTGTGGCATTGTCTCTGCCAGATCCGGATCTACGATTGCAACATCTGGTGTAATCTCAAAATCTGCGATCGGATATTTGATTCCTTTCTCATAGTCAGTAATAATGGAGAAAGCCGTTACCTCTGTTGCAGTTCCGGAAGTTGAAGAAATTGCACAGAAATGTGCCTTGTTGCGCAGTGCCGGAATACCAAATACTTTGCACATATCCTCAAAAGTGATGTCTGGATATTCATACTTAATCCACATTGCTTTTGCCGCATCAATCGGAGAACCACCACCCATGGCTACAATCCAGTCCGGCTCAAACTCCTGCATCACTGCCGCACCTTTCATAACAGTCTCCACCGATGGGTCTGGCTCAATGCCCTCAAACAGTTTTACTTCCATACCGGCTTCCTTTAAATAATCTTCTGCTTTCTGAAGGAACCCAAAGCGCTTCATGGAGCCGCCGCCCACGCAGATGATCGCTTTCTTTCCCTTGAATGTTTTCAGGGCTTCGAGTGCTCCCTTTCCATGGTATAAATCTCTCGGTAATGTAAATCTTGCCATATAAAAAACCTCCATATACTATGTAAATCATTTCGGCTTTCACGGTTGTTTCCGGTGCTTTCCACAATGAAAATTTCAACGCCCGTCTTCCACTGTTCTGCCTTTATCACTAGACATATTGCACAAAAAATCGACCGTTGTGTGCCTGCAACTATGCATTTATTCTACCATTAAAGGTAGGAAATTTCAATTCATATTTTTTACTCTCTGCTTCCATATAATGGGTCATCCTCTCCCACCGGTTCCTCGTCTATATATTTTGCAAACACTTTATAAAAAAAGAATGAACATACATATGCAAGTAAAGCAAATCCCATCAGAAGCAGCAGCACATCCGTAATGATACTGGTATATGCCATATAGCCTGCCGCCAGTACTATCACACTTACAAACAGCGTATATGGGAAAAAATGGGCAACCGCCATGGCGGCTGCATTTTTTATCTGCACACGCAAAGGATTTTCCAGTTTTGCAATCACCGGAAACAGCCATAAGAACACAATAAAAACCAAATAGCCTACGCATACACTCACTACTGTCATAAATACGGACATGAAAGCAGGTCCCACATTGCGCCAGAAAAACAAATCAATAAAAAGCAGGCACACAAAAAGTAAGCCTATCATTCCCGCCACAAAAGACTGTTTAAAATTCTGCTTAAACGATCGGAAAAAAGTCTGTATAACATACCCATCTCCATAGCGTACCGATCGCAATGAAACAGCATACAATGCTGTAATTGCCGGTCCGATCGTCACAACCGGAATACAGCACAGCAGAAAAATCAGATTCAGTAAAATCAAATCTGCCATCTTATTTAAAAAAGCAATCACCGGATTTTCTTTTGGCATACGCTGCCCCCCTTTACCATGTATAAATGTCTGTTCGTTATAATACTACAAAAGCAGTCCGCATCGCGCAAGCGATTTTTATGCGAACTGCTTTCTTATATTTTGTTGAGGATTGAAAAAAACAAATTTTATAATTTGTTACTTATTTGATACCGCTGATTGCAATGGACTCAATGATCATTCTCTGGAAAATAAAGAACAATGCCATTGTCGGAATCATTGCAATTACGGATGCTGCCATGATCAAAGCATAATCACTCTGAATTGCATAATAGGAATTGAAGGAACGGATAACCACCTGCAATGTCCAGTTCTTTTCGCTTCTCAAGAAAATAGTAGGTGCAAGATAATCATTCCAGATTCCCATAAACCACAACATCAGCTGCGTTGCCAGAGCCCCCTTCATCAATGGCATAAAAATCTGAAGAAACGTACGGAAATATCCACATCCATCCAATTTTGCTGCTTCCATCAGATCATCCGGAATTCCGATCAGGTTCTGTCGAAGGAAAAAGATAATACTGACATTTCCAAAGCATCCCGGAATAATAAGTGGAAGCAGCGTATTGGTCCAGCCCAGTTTGGTAAACATGACATACTGTGGAATCATGACAACCGCAAACGGAATCATAATGGTTGCCAGCAATGCCAGAAACAATGCATTTTTGCCACGAAATCTCATTTTTGCAAATCCGAATGCGGCGAGGGAGGAGGTAAATCCGCCAATAATCAATACCGGAATTGCAACCTTCAGAGAATTAAATATACCGTTTATGAACTGTCCTTTTTTTAATACTTCAGAATATTTTCCTATCAGAATCGGATCCGGAAGAATTGTTAATGTACCGGACAAAATCTGATTTTTTGTCATGAATGATGTCGCAATCATGTAAATTAACGGGAAAACCATTACAACTGCACCAAGAAGAAGTAATACAAAGATAATCCAGTTAAAAATTTTCTCTTTTTTTGATACAAGCCGGGAGCTTGCCAAATCTTTTTTTGAACTCATATGACTCCCTCCTAGTCCATGGTCTTCACCCATCTATCCTGACCCGCGAAATTAAGAGCCGTGATAATGAAGATGATGATTGCAAGAATAACTGCCAGTGCACATCCGTAGCCTAACTGTCCGTTTGAAAATGCTTTATCATACAAATAATAAACAACGGTTGCTGCACTATAGTTTGTTCCACCTTTATTCGTCATAACCTGTACTTCCACGAACACCTGGAAACCGCCAATCAGGCTGGTAATTAAAATATAGAACGTAACCGGCGAGACCAGTGGAACGGTAATATGACGAAATTTCTGCCATCCATTTGCTCCATCAATGGAAGCAGCTTCATAGTAGTTACGCGGAATGTTTTGCAATCCGGCAAGATAAAGAATAATAGAAGTTCCCAATCCTTTCCATACCATGAAGATGATTAAAGCTACTTTTACCCAGAACTCATCTCCCAGCCAGTTTGGACCATGATGTCCGGTCAAAAGTTTGATGATTGAATTAAATAATCCATAATCGTAATTATAAACCCATGCCCACAAAATAGACACGGCAACCAGTGAAGATACTACTGGTACATAATACATTGTCCGAAGCAGCCGGATTCCCGGAATCTTACGGTTCATTCCCATTGCCAGAAGCAGTCCAAGGATCATTCCGATTGGAATACCGATCAAATAAATAATGGTTGTAAGCAGAGATTTCCAGAATTTTTCATCATGAAAAATATTGATGTAATTCTGCAATCCACAGAAATTATCCACCAGAGAATTCATTCCCGTCCACTTGCTCATACTTGCAAACACTGCAAAGCAGATCGGATAAGCCATAAAAAGTAAAAATCCAAGGAAAGGCAGGGCGATGAACAGCCACGCAGTTCTTTCTTCTTTCTTCGCCATTGCCGACATCTTATGTTTCGGTTGTTTTGTTTTTCCGCTCATATGCCCACTCTTTTCCTGCGGACTGCCCCATGACAGGGGCAATCCGTTTTAATCTTAATTATTAGTTGCTGCGTTCTGTAATTCGATCGCGTTGTCCAGTGCTTCCTGCATCTTTGGCGCTACCTGTTTACAATAATCATCTACGGAAACTTCTCCGGTCAGAACATTCGGCATTCCTTCCAGGAAAGTATCCCACCATTCACTGTTGTAAGTGTAGGTTGTTTCCGTAAAGATTCCTTTATATTTGTCACTTCCCTCAATATATCCGAAAATAACATCTACATTGCTTGCATATGGAATTGTTCCATCATTTACTTTGTCTTTAAATGTTGTCTGTGCATAATCCATAATGTTTGGAATCTGTAAAGACTTACCGGATGTCTCGCCGCAAAGTTCTTTCTGTCCGTCCAGATCTGTTGATAAGGACTGTATTAACTCTGCACATAATTCCGGGTTCTTTGCCTGTGAAGAAACTGCGAAACCAACGGTTCCGAGCCATGCTGTGGACTTTCCGTCTCCGTTTGGTCCTACCGGCCATCCACATAAATCCCAATTGTATGGGAATGTTGCATCATCCATAAATGCTGCTACATCCCATGTACCGCATGCATAAAAAGCAACCTGTCCGTCCAGCCATCTCTGGTATCCGCCAAGCGCAGTATCCTGTTCTACCGTTGGCGTTACTTTATACTTTAATGTCAGATCCGTATAATACTGGAAAGCATCCTTAAAATTCTGATTTTCATCAATGACTACCTTTGTCTGATCATCATTTAAGAACTGACCGCCATTGCCGTATACATAAGGAGTAAAACCAAATGCATTTGCATTTGCAACACCCCACTGATCAATTTCGCCATCACCGTCTTTATCCTTTGTCAGTTTCTGGCACACATCTGCAAATTCTTCCCATGTGTATGGATTTTCCGGATCCGGATACTCCAGTCCTGCTTCATCAAAAAGATCTTTGTTGTAGGCAAATGCAAAGCAGGATAAATCTTTTGGCAGGCAGTATAACGATCCTGAACCAATATTAGATCCATCATACATATATGCGCTCTTGATCGCCGGCCACAGATTGTCAACCGCAGTAGCATCTACGAGATCATCCAACGGCTGTACATATCCGTTATCTACATAACTTCTGACTGCTTCCGGTCCCACATAGAAAATGTCCGGAAGTTCTCCCGCTGTCATGGCAGCTGTCATCTTCGTTGCGTATTCATCCTGTGTTGTTACCTCAAAGTTTACTGTAGAAATCTCATCTGCATGCTCTTTTGTAAATTTATCAATCAGTTCCTGATAAACGGCTTTTTCGTGATCCTGTGCATAAATAAGAATATTGATCTCATTATCACCGGTTCCTTTCATCTCTGCAACGGAGCTTGCAGAGCCTTCTGTGTCTGATCCCCCATCACTCTTTTCAACTCCGCATCCTGCTACCATTGTTGCGAGCATTGCTGTACAAAGCAATGTTGATATGATTTTTTTCTTCATAGTTTCCTCTCCTTTTTAACCACCTTGATCATAATGAAATAAAATATAAGCTCCCCTGTTCGTTATTCTGACCATCTGATTCCGACGCGCCTTTAAAAATCATTCGGCAGATTAACTAATATTTTAAAATTTGTCAGGTCTTATTGGTTACATTATATAATTGCCCAATAAGTATGTCAACATGTTTTTTAGATTTTCCTAAAATATTTTATTTTATTGTTGTTATTTAGTGTTTTATAAATTATTTTCGTTTTTATTCTTTTTCTTTCACTCATGCGTTGACGCATTCCGGAAATGATACTATAATTTATAAAACAGAAATGAAACAACAAATAAAAAGGGGGTAATTTATGCTTCACATCACTTCACTGGATGATGGACTGGACATTTTTAAAGCACTTGGCTCCGATGTTCGGATTGAAATTATAAAACTGTTGATTGAAAACAAAGAAATGAACATGAACGAACTGGCAGCAAAACTGAACATTACGAACGGTGCTCTGACGGGACATATAAAAAAGCTGGAGGCATGCGGAATTGTCAATACGTCCAATGATTCCAGCGGGCACGGAAACCAGAAAATCTGTACTCTGCATCTGGATAAAATTCTCATTGATCTGGACGCACCGGAAGAAGCGCAGAATGTTTACAATGCAGAACTTCAGGTCGGACATTACTGCAATTATGAAGTCTATCCGACCTGTGGGCTGGCTACCGCTTCCCATCTGATCGGTGAAGTGGATGATACGCGCTACTTTGCACATCCTGATCGCTACAATGCAGATATTCTCTGGTTTTCCAAAGGATTTGTGGAATATGAAATTCCAAACTTTATTCCAGGTTCCCAGAAAATCACGCAGATTTTAATCTCTGCCGAGCTCAGTTCCGAAGCCCCGGGAATCAATAACGTCTGGCCATCCGATATCAGTTTTTATTTAAATGATGTCTGCATCGGCACCTGGACATCCCCGGGAGATTTCGGAGATGTCCGCGGTATTTTCACTCCAGACTGGTGGTTTCCGAACTGGAACCAGTATGGATTGTTAAAAATGCTTGTGATCAATAAAAAGGGAACTTTCATAGACGGATTGCAGATTTCAGATGTCACCATCCGGGACTTTAATCTGGACTATCGCAGCAGCATGAAGCTGCGCATGGCAGTCAATGACAATGCAGAACACGTTGGAGGACTCACGATTTTCGGTAAATCTTTCGGTAATTATGGACAGGATATTAAAGTCAGCATTAATTACGCACCAATTGAAGAATAATTTTATTAAAAAAGGCCTTTGCATGTTATTTCTCCATGCAAAAGCCTTTTTAACCAGCATCCATTATACCAGATTTCCGATTCTTTTCGCCCAGAATGCAACACCATCACTGCGCAGTCCGCACAACAGAATTGTTTCACACTTCCGCTGTGCATCCCAGCCACAATAAACCCGCACCTCCTCCGTATAAGGTCCATATGTAATCATGCCCCTGTGATCTGCAGTATACTCCCATTTTCCCTGAACAGAACAGTTCTCATAATATCCATCCGGTGCAAGTTTCATTGGCACAGAACAGGTAATTCCCTGCGGCAGTGCCGGAGCAAGCGTGATCCGCTCATAAAAACCGCATATCTGTTCTTTCGTTACCGGCTTTATCCCGTCTCCTGTATCTGTCTTCGCAAGGGGCTGTGCTGCCACAAACGGCCACCCATCCTCGCTCCAGAAAATTTCACGTATCTGCATCTCAGACGGTTCTTCCTGTTGTGTAAAGTTTTTCCTGCGGATATGACATACAAGATACCACCGTCCGTTTACATCATGTAACACTGAATTATGTCCGGGACCCATATATGCCTGCCCTTCATTCCATTGATATCCACACATGGCGAGTAATCCTGTGCTGTTATCCTCATCCTCATCTGCAATCAGATCCTTTCCGTGGAAATCAATAAATGGTCCACAGATACTCCGGCTTCTTCCCACCCGGATATTGTAATCGGATTTTAAAGATCCGTAGGAAACAAACAGATAATAATAATTATTCTGCGCATTGTATACCATATACGGGCCTTCCATACTGCCGCTCTGCCACTTCGGGCGTCGTGCAATGCATACCCCGATTCCTTCTTCTTCGGCAAAACCTGTAGTCCTGTTCAGTTTTAATACATGGCAGCCACCCCAGAAAGAGCCATAAAGCATATACTGCTCCCCTGTTTTTGCATCCTCGATAATATTTGCATCAATTGCATTGGTTACACTCTGCGGAAATTTTTCTGTAGTTTTAAGCACACACCCTTTGGGTTCGAACGGACCTTCCGGTCGGTCTGCCACTGCCAGAAAGATACAGGACTGGCGCACACCCCAGCTGGAATTGGAGCAGTACAGACGATATTCTTTTCCCACCTTTACGATATCCGGTGCCCAGATATCTTCACTGCCGGTCCATTCCACCGACTCCTGCGGCGGACGTTCCACAACTTTTCCGATTTCCTGCCAGTGCACCAGATCTTTTGATTTCTGGCATATAGCACCTGTACTGTATGTATAATAATTTCCACTAACCTCATCATAAAATATTGCCGGATCGTGTATCATGCGTCTCTCCTTCTTGTTCCCATTTTTCATAGGGACAGTTCTGTCCTTTTACCGCAGCACGAAGCTGCACATAGCATCCGCAGGCACGGCACATATGCTCCCCATACCATGTGCATTTCCCACAACATGCCAGACGCCTTGCATACGTCACATCTTCTGCCTGTTCTTCCGGCGTAAGCTGTGCAAGGTACCGCAAAAGATATTCCTCCAGACCGCCCCCGTATTGTTTTGCCAGTTCGCATTTTCTGCAATACCGTTCTGATTCTTCCATATGATCCTGTCCATTTTGCATTATTGCAGGCGCAGTTCCACCACACTGCATGGCGGAAGCATGATTTTTATCCCATCTGCACACTTTTTATATGCAGTAAACACTTCTTCTTTTACAAGTTCCGGCGCATCAAACGTATTATGTGCGTGCATCTCTGCCGAGACAACCTTTGCTTCCTTCACAGAATATACGTGTTCATCTCCGGCGATCACAATCTCTATTTCTTTTTCCTCATCCGCAGAAAGATTGTTTAATGTAACCGTAATGATATGCTCCGCATCCTCAGATACGGATTCCGTCACCTCCGGAACTTTCCATTCTCCTATACCGGTTTCGCCCACTCCTGTCAGTGTACTGTTCAAAAGCGTTGCACCCTGATGATGCCGGTACATATGGAATACATGATACGTCGGCGTCTTAATCATCTTTGGTCCTTCTGTGAGAATGACAGACTGCAATACATTTACCATCTGTGCAAGATTTGCCATCTTCACGCGATCGCAGTGCTTATTAAAGATATTCAGGGTGATCCCTGCAACCAGCGCATCCCTTACCGTGTTCTGCTGATATAAAAAGCCCGGATTGGTTCCCGGTTCAACTGTAAACCAACAGCCCCACTCATCCACGATCATTCCGATTTTTTTATCCGGATCGTACTGATCCATAATCTTTCCGTGGCGTTCCACAAGAGTTTCCATATAAAGTGCTTTTTTTAATGTCTTATACCACACTTCTTCATCAAAATCCGTTGCACTTCCCTTGATTTCCCAGCCTTCCGGATGCACATAATAATGCAGGGAAAGCCCATCCATAAATCCATGAAATTCAGGAACGGTGTGATCATGGGTTGTCTCTAACACCTTCCTTGTCCAGTCATAATCATCCACATTTGCTCCGCCACAGATCTTTTGGATCGGTTTCTGCGGATCATAATTGCGCACATAGGTCTGATATCTGCGGTACTCATCTGCATAATACTGCGGTCTCATATTTCCCCCACATCCCCAGTTTTCATTTCCAACACCAAAATAATCAATGGTCCACGGCTCCTCATGTCCATTTTTTTTGCGCAGATCTGCCATCGGGGACACCCCGTTAAATGTCATATATTCAACCCATTCCGACATCTCCTGCACGGTTCCGCTTCCAAGATTTCCGTTAATGTAAGTTTTACATCCAAGCTGACGGCAAAGCTCAAAGAACTCATGCGTTCCGAAACTGTTGTCTTCTACCACACCACCCCAATGGGTATTAATCATTTTCTTCCGGTTCTCTTTCGGTCCGATTCCGTCTTTCCAGTGATATTCATCCGCAAAACATCCCCCCGGCCAGCGCAATACCGGAATCTTAATCTCTTTAAGTGCTTCCACCACATCTGTACGCATCCCATTGACATTTGGAATTTCAGAGTTCTCACCCACATAGAGTCCTTCATAGATGCATCTGCCCAGATGCTCCGAGAAATGCCCGTAGATCTCCGGTGCAATGGTACCTTCTTTTTTATTTTTGTTGATCATTAACTTTGCCATATTTCTTTACTCCTTTTGGATATATTGTACGCCCCAGAGAGTTTCCTCGTTGTCTCCTGCAGCCGAAAAACAAAACACCGGATTTTCCGCTTCATCGGTCATTTCCATTAATACCCCTTTATAAACGACACCGTCCAGTGTAATGGTAATGTAATCTGTGCCTTCCTTTACCTCATATGTACCGCTTTTTTCTCCACCGGTTACTTTTCCATCCGCAAACGTATATGCCTCCGCTTCGCGAATCTTACTGCTGATATCTGTTCCATGGTTTACTACATAAAATGTACCGGATACATCCGATTTTTTGTACCCCTTTTCCGAGAGAGTTTCTCCCATTGTGGCAAATGGTGCTGCAACAAACCACCCATCCTCATTTGTGTACATCTGATGTACACGCGGTTCATGATACTCTGTGCCATCGTCAAACCGCTGATGATATGTAATGTAATATTTCCCGTCATCATCCTGAAATGTGGACTGACCGCCCGGTGCCATATAGGTATAATTTAAACTCGGGAATGTATAATTCCCCATCATTTTTAAACCATAATTGAAATGATCGTCCTGATCTTCCAGTGTATTTCCTGCTACATCCACATATGGTCCCGTTGGCTTTTCACTGCGAAACTGCCGAATCTGATACCCACCATCACTCTGCAGATCTCCATAAGAAACAAACAGATAATAATAGCCGTTTTCTGCGTCATACTGGATATATGGACCCTCAGCAGAGTGATGTCCACCACCAATCAGCCGATATCCATAATACGGATCGGCATCCTTGTCATCCACCGGATAAATCGGGTATCCAGTGGTGGGATCAATCTCCAGCAGAAAGATACCACCTGACCATGAGCCATAATTCATCCACATCCGCCCGTCTGCATCGGTAAAAATCGCCGGATCAATACAGTTTGGCCACTCCTTATTGTTGTATCCACCATATTCCAGATATCTGGAAATATCTGCATTTTTTCCGAGTACATCGTACAAATTCGTTTCGCTGATATTGCTTTTTCCATATCCGGAATATAAAATCGTATCCACATAAGTATACGGTCCCTCTATATTGTCTGCAGTTGCAAAACAGAGAGTCGATTTCACATAAGAAGATGTCGTACAGAAATACATGACATATTTCTTCATTGTCTCATTGTAAATTACATTTGATGCCCAGACAGAATACCCATTATCTGTGTTTTTTCCGACAAAATCAAAGGCAGCGTACGGCTCTGTCAGCAAATTGTCAAACAGTGTATTCGCTGCATCAACACCATTTGCAAAATAATTCCATTTACGCAGGTCCTGACACTTTGCCCCTACCATATGACTGCCGAACATATAATATGTATCGCCTTCCCTGATGATCTGCGGATCGTGACAGGATGCTGCAACCGTAAATCCGCCTTTTTTTATCTCATCTGCTGCGGCCTCCTTCCCAACGGAAGAACCGCCGGAGGCGCAACCGGATGCAAGGCATGCCAGAAGCCCTGCAACGGTCAACACACGAACTATTTTTTTCTTAATCATACGCAAACACCGGCTTTCCGTTTTCATCCCATTGAACCTGCATCAGATGTGCATGACGGTTTGGATTATAGAGAGGATTTCCCTCTATCTCTGTTTCTGTGCGTGCATGGTATACCATGATATCATTTCCATCTTCATCTTTGGTAAAAGAATTATGTCCCGGTCCGTAAATTCCTTTTTCATAACTGCTTTGTAATACCGGATGACGCTCCTTTCTCCAATTTAACGGATCCAGCAGATCCGTTCCGCTGGTTGCAGTAAGCATACCGACACAATAGGCAACCCCTGTGTCACTCGCCGAATATGTCAGGTACAGTTTATCCCCGTGATGAATCACTGCCGGTCCCTCATTTACCCAGAATCCCACACGTTCCCAATCATAATCCGGTGTTGTAAGAAGCACCTGCACCGTTGCCAGCTTGCACGGAGACTCCATTTTTGCAATATAAAGATTGGAAATCTGCTTGCCTACTCCAACCTTTTCTGCCCACACGTAGTAATAATCTCCGGCATCCTCAAATACGGTTGCGTCCAGAGAGAATGCTTCAAACGAGAATTCATCCCCATCTGCACGCTGCATTTTGCCTTTTTCCACCCATGCATCTGCCAATGGGTCCTGCCCCTGACATTCCAGCACATATGGACGGATTTTCCAGATATCCTCTTCTTCACCACCGGCAAAATAGATGTACCATTTTCCTTCCAGATAGTGCAGTTCCGGTGCCCAGATATGCTTGCTCATCGGACCACTCTCATGCTTTTTCCAAATGACCACTTCCTCTGCCTGTGGAAGATCTGCCAATTTTTTTGCCCGGCGCAGTACAATGCTGTCATATGCCGGAACCGATGCCGTAAAATAATACCAGCCATCCTTTTCATACACATACGGATCTGCTCTCTGCAGAATCCAGGGTTCATTAAATTTCAGTCTCTTATCCATATGTTTTCTCCACTATATTTTATAATTTTATAAATTATTTTATTTATATTTAAAATTATATAGAGGATGAACATAAAATGCAACTATTTTAGATTTCTTTAAACAATTTTAGTTATGTTGAACAATATTGTGCATTTGTTTTTGTGGAAAAACCTGTATTTGACATTTCTCACTTTATGTAACATTATTTATTAGGTTTCTAATAATTGAAAGAATCACTTCATTATCTTCTGATGTCCGACCATTTCCTGTTTCAGAAGAAAATGGGCGTGTGATATAAAAAACGGGAGGCTTTTGCCTCCCGTCATGTGTTTTTCTATAAAACAGCCTGCAAAATCAGTGACATAATCACAATGACCGCACATACCACACCGCTTATCCGCATCTTTCTGCTGACATCTTTTTTCTCACTTATCCGTTTGAGCCATCCCGTTGTATACAGTATGTTTGCAATAAGCGTGCCAAGCGTCCACGCATACAGATCCCGCTTCACACTTTCCCAAAACGGAGACACTGCCAGTCCACCTGCGTCCATGACCATTGCAATCAGTATTGTGATCACACCGGTAATTCCTATGATCCGTACCCGTTTTAAGAGCCTTGCGTTGTTTGTCTCTGTATAATCTGTTACTTTGATTACGGTTTCCTTTAATTTCTCATTCATCTGCTCGCTTTTCCTTTCTCCATCAATGATTTCCCGGATATCAACTTCATAAAAATCTGCAAGTTCCAAAAGCATGCTGATATCGGGCATATTGCTTCCCGTCTCCCAGCGTGACACCGTGCGGCTTGTGATCTGAAATTTTTCCGCAAGCTGCTCCTGTGTCAGCTTCTTTTCATTGCGCAGTTGTTTTAAAAAATAACCTGTCTTTTTCTGATCCATAATGAAATCTCCTCTTGCTTTCCATCCATGTAAATCTGCTCCTCCTTTCGCAGATTACAATACCTGTTTTTTCCGGCAAAAACCACGACATAAAGCGAGAACTGCCGTGTTTTCTGCACCGGACATGAAATGTCTGCCCGGAAATCCCGTTTAATTACAAATCATACCTATCTCTTCTTTTTGCTGCCTCGTTATAAACCTGTTCATCCGTTCTGGCAGAAACAACAATAATTTTCATAACTTTGCCCACTCTCTCAACCTTATAGACAACCCGTATCCCCAAATCTCTGAACTTTATCTTCATAAAATTGGTAAGGTTTGTTCCACTTTTATTACCCAATGGTTTCCCATATCCACCTTCCCTCACTGACAACGGATTCTGGCTGACTTTTTTAATTCCTTTTAACACCTGTATCTGAGCTGAATGGTCAAGTTTTTTCATATCCTTTTCCGCTTCCTCTAAAAACTCAATACTCCATATCATTCGATATCTGCATCCTCCGCTTCCAAAAGTTCTGCTTCACCGATGCCCAAATGTTTCATCACTGAATCATATGAAACAGTCTCTTTATTCCCGTTATCATCCAAACGTTTATTTGCTTCCAACAAAAGAAAATAATCTTCCTCAATCTCCGTTAATCTTGTATACTCTTCGGGTGACAGAATAATTGCAGAAGGCTGGTTATTTTTTAAAACAATCAGTTCTTTTTCGGAACGAAGTCTATCAAATATCTTTGCAGCCTGCCCTTTGTTAAATTGTGAAATTGGAACAAGACTCTGTAAAAAATCAGATGCAATTGCCATAACAGACACCTCCATTGTTTAATTTCACTTATATTATATGCAGGAACAAGCCAAGAATCAATATAAAAATTGTATTATTTTCTTTATAATTTTCATTATTATTTATTGTTCTTATTTCATGTTCACAGGACAATACACGGTATATGTATACGTTCCATCCTCATTTTTCACAGTAGAATCTCCATTGGGCGGTTCACTTTTTCTTGCCCTGTGACACAAATTTGCATATACTTATTTTATCAAATAACATCAGGAGAAACCCATGATCTATTTAAAAAATCCCCTGTGCCTTGGCATGGAAGAATCAGAATATAAAGAAATGCTCGCTCTGGGCGGTATGCGCCAGAAACATTTTGAAAAAAATGAAGTGATTTTGTCTGCCGGATGCACCACGCACGAGATCGGGCTGGTGCTGTCCGGAAGCGTTAATATTGAAAATCTCGACCTGTGGGGCAGCAAAAGCATTTTGAGCAACATCGGTGCCGGACAGGTTTTCGGGGAAACTTATGCATTTTCCCGCGAAACACTGATGGTCGATGCGGTTGCTGCCCAGCAGACCGATATTCTATTCTGGAATCTGGATATTCTTGTCCACACTCCGCATCCCGCAAGCACCTGGCAGCCAAAATTTATCCGGAATCTGCTACAGATCTCCCTGCGCAAAAATCTCGCGCTCTCCCAGCGGATTTTCTGTACGACACCGAAAACGATCCGCGGGCGGCTGCTTGTCTATCTGTCAAACCAGGCGGCAAAAGCCGGCAGCAATCATTTTAAGATTCCGTTTGACCGACAGGGGCTGGCGGACTATCTGAATGTCGACCGCAGTGCGCTTTCCAAAGAGCTTGGCAAAATGCGGGACGAAGGAATTCTGACCACCCGGAAAAATGCGTTTACCCTGTACTGATTGTCTCATGAGCCGCTCCTTTATGTTTCATTTTCAAAGGCCTTTCACTAATAATACAAACGAAAAATCGGAAAGGTTACAAAAAAAGGAACCCTGTCCGGATATCTTTCCGGACAAGATTCCTTTTTATTATGTTCTCCTACTCTGCCAGCTTAAACCTGCCAACCAGATTCTTCAGTCCTTCCGACTGTGCGGAAAGCTCCTGGCTTGTCGCAGAAGTTTCTTCTGCAGCTGCGGAGTTGCTCTGTACGACACTGGAAATCTGCTCGATTCCCTGCTCGATCTGCTTTAACATATTTGCCTGCTCGGTAGAACTCTCGCTGGCGCCCTTTACCGCATTCGCAAAATCATTCATGGATTCAAGAATCTTATTTAATGCAGCAACCGTCTTTTCTGTAATCTGGTTTCCGTTTTCAATTTCCTGCAGAGATTTTTCAATCAGATCGCGAGTATTGACTGCCGCCTGTGCACTGTCACCCGCCAGTTTTCCGATCTGATCTGCCACAACCGCAAAACCTTTTCCGGCTTCCCCGGCACGTGCTGCCTCAATGGAAGCATTCAGGGACAACAGGTTGGTCTGACTTGCAATCTCCTCGATGGAACCGATGATGTTTTGGATTTCCTGTGAGGTACTGCTGATCCGCTCCATGGCATTGGTCAATGCCTGTAATTCTTCTCTGCTTTGATCTGCCTGTTCTACGGCAGTGCGTACCATCTGGTAAGCCCCGGAAGCGCTCTCTGCGCTGGATTCTGCAATTCCGCTGACACTCTCTACCGTTGCTGTCAGTTCTTCTACTGCACCTGCCTGATCGGTGGCACCTTCTGCCAAAGCCTGTGCCCCGCCTGCCAGCTGCCCGGAACCGGATGCAACCTGCTCAGATGCTTCATTAATCTGTGTCATGGTATCACTCAGTTCATGTTTTAATTTGCTCATGGACTCATACTGCTGTCTGAAATTTCCAATATAAATCTGTGGATTATTACTGGATACATTGAAATTTCCTTCTGCCATTTCTCCCAGAAGATAACTGGTATCCTGCACAATCACCTCCAGAGTTTTGCATGCCTGCCGGAAATTACCGGCAAGTTTTCCGAGTTCGTCTGGAGATTCATAATTTATTTCCACATCAAGCTGTCCTGCTTTCAGTTTCTCAGCTGCACTTTCCAGTTCCTGAATTGGCTTTAGCATAATTCCGGTAATGGTGGTCCGGATGACAGTGGAGAAAGCCACTGCTCCTGCTCCTATGAGAATCATCAGAATAATGCTCACAAGTCCCGTTACCCTGGCAGATGTATACTGACTCTTTGCCTCTGCGGATGCCACTTTTCCAATATCAACCAATATATCCTGAATTTTCTCTGTTGCATCATTATAATCGGAATTAAACAGTGCCAGAGCTTCGTCATTTTTATTCCGCTTCGCCAGTTCCACGACCGCTGCCCGCTGTTTTTTCAGTTCTTCTATCGCATCTTTTAATTCCGCAACTTTCTTTTTATCATTATAAGACTTCTCCAGTGCGGTAACATTTTTTCCAACCTGATCTGCATACTTCTGTGCCAAATTAGAATAACTCTGTGTGGAACTTGCATCATCGGTTGTCATCGACCACAAAATATATTTTCCCACAAGCTGTATATCTTTACGGATTTCCATCTGCAATGTGCTGTTTGCATATGCTTCCTTGTAAAACTTATAAGTATCCACATTCATCTTTACAATGGAAACAAGCGAAACAACCACAGCAATAGCAAGCGTTACAATGACTGTAGTAAATGCATACTTCAACTTCGTTCCTACCTTCAGTTTTCGGTAAAACTCTTCCATTTTTTTTCGTCCTTCCATTTTCTCTGTTCCTTTCTTTATTCCGCTTTAAAATACTCGTTTTATCATACGCCTTTTTTCCTCCCACTGCAATGTTTCTGTCGAAAATATGCAAATTTTATCTTTTTCCACACTCAGAAATTCCCCCCTGGTTTGTCCCCTTTGCATTCCAATAAAATGATGGTACAATGATGACATAACACAAAACATCTGTTTTACATATATTGTTGGAAATGGAAATGAAATGGAAAAAGCACAGATTCGAATAATCCGAAGCAAAAGAAAAACCGTTGCACTGGAAATCCGTCCGGATTTATCGGTTCTGGTAAGGGCACCTTACTGGATGGCAGACTGGCAGATCCGTAAATTTGTCGATGAAAAATCAGACTGGCTGTATGCCCATCTCCGGGAAATGGAACAAAAACAAAAATTGGAAGCTGCACGCCCGAAAGCCGCACCTTTAACTCCCGGGGAATTGCAGGTGCTTGCAGATGAAGCACTGCGCGTAATTCCGGAACGGGTACGGTTTTATGCCCCGGTTGTCGGCGTGACCTATGGCAGGATCACCATACGAAACCAGCGTACACGCTGGGGAAGCTGCAGTGCAAAGGGCAATCTTAACTTTAACTGCCTGCTGATGAAAGCACCGCCGGAAGTGCTGGATTACGTGGTTGTCCATGAGCTGTGCCACCGGCTGGAGATGAACCATTCACCACGCTTCTGGGCACAGGTGGAGCGTGTGCTTCCAGACTATAAGGTTTCCCGCAAATGGTTACGGGAACATGGCAATGAGCTTATGGATTTAAACCCATAAGAAGGAGATACCGGTATTCCTGCATCTCCTTCTTGCTTTCATGTTATTTTTTACATGTAATATCGTTCTGTTCTCAATTACTTTCTATTGTATAAGTCCCCTCTTCAAAATTTACATGCAATTCGGCATATGCCCCGTCATATTCCCAGCGGATTTCCAGAGAACTCTCCTCTCCGGAGATTGTCACCTCTGCACCTTCCGAAAATGCCTTATGGGTATTTCTCATACGGATTAGCGCAAGCTGTTTTTGAACCACATCTTTTTTCAGTCCTTCCGCGATCTGATCAACGGAAATATTTGTCCGATTGATTTCCTTATGTCCGGATTCCCCTGCACGCTGCACCGCTTCATGGTCATTTTTTCCGGCAAACAGATCCAGATACCAGATCTGCGGTTTGCCCGGCATAAACATCTGGATGGCCCGCGCCAGAAGCATTTTTTCATCCGACTCTCCCAATGCACTGTAGTACGTGGCATTTACCTGATAATACAGATTCTTTTGTCCATGTAAATTTTTGACCATGCCCCCACGGGATACAATCCGGTCAATTAACGACTGGATCTCCTCTTTTGGAAGCAGTCCCTTTAAATCCAGAAGCGGGATACCGTCGTGACAGCCAAGCATGTTGACCGTGGAGATCTTCTTTTCCACAATTTCCTTCGCCCATGCTGCAAGGTATGTTCCGCGCCTGTTCTCAATCGCATCAATGACCAGTCCCGGCAGGAAAAAGTCGTAGGTCGCATAGCCTTTTTCTGCAAGCGTCTGGTATATTTTTTCGTCATACGCTGCGTGGATCTCCGGCAAAAGCGTAAGTCCCAAAGGTTCTGCCAGCGCATGAATCTTCTGTAAAAGTTCCCATGTCTCCGGATCATTGAGGAAGTTTTTCTTTCCCGGTGTCTTCGGCGCATAGGCAAAGGCATCCAGCCGCACGATCGCCGCTCCATAAGAAGCTATTTTCTCCAGTGTTTCACGATAAAACTCCCACACCTTTGGCGACTGGATGTTTACATCCATCTGTCCAAGATAGTGTCTGCCATGCACTTCCTGATAAAAGGTATTCCAGTACGGCACCTTTTTTCCATCTGGAAATTCCACCATCAGGATCGGCAGCCCGGGTTTGCGGAAAAACATCTGCTTCAGGCAGCTTTCCTCCGGCTGGATATAGCCTTCCTCCGTCATGGTTCCATGCCCTTCCCAGAAGCGGTTCCAGTCGATGAAAAAATCGCGGTACGCAGAAGCCTCCCCTTTTTCCACAAGATCCTGAAACTGTGGGGACTGTGCGGAAGCATGGTTTAAAATAAAATCCAGTTTCAGGTCAATCCCCATATTCTTTAACTGGTCAAGGTCTTCCCGGTTGGCAAGCTGCTCATTCAGGTCATAATCGATCACGGAAAATCCCCGGTCGAGATCGGAATGATACAGGCTCGGCAGAATGTAAAAGGAAGAAAATACATCCTGCATTGCCTCAGTTTTTAGCAATGTTACAATATCTCCCAGATTTCCTCCAAGACTGTCGGGATATGCATTGAGCATCGGTTTATGGTTCATAAACTCTTCCGTCCTTTCCCACGATTAATCCTGCATTTTTGCGCTGCACTTCAAGTTTTTCCTGTTCCAGTTCTACCACGCGGCAGATAAACGGGCTTGCGGCATTCTCATCGCGGTTTCTGCGGATACGCCGCTCCTTTGTCTCCTCTGGGGAACTTTCCAGAAAGACGGGCAGATCCACACCATGTAAATCGTCACTGCCTCCGTGTGTCCACTCCAGAAGTAATACGGATATTCCGGAAAAATCGGTTTCTTCCGATGAAATCTCGCCATCTTCCCGTCCCATATGCCGCAATGTGATCGTATCTTTTCCCTCATGAAATGCCGCAAGCACTTCATTGATCCGGTCGAAGTCAATCTCTTTCTTTGTTCCGAGATATCCACGCAGTCCATCTTCCCCCGTTTCTTTATACACACGCATCCGTTCTTCATCATTGCGTTTTGGAATCCGGTGTGGATAATCATCGCCCGAGAGCAGATAACAACCAGTTCCGTCATTTAAAAAGTACTGCTGCAATGCCGTTGCGAGTGTTGTTTTTCCGGAACCGGAACCACCGTAAAGGCTGATGACCACTCGATTTTTGGCATTCCTGTCACACCATTTCTGCACTTTTTCATATAATGTTCCAGCCTCTTTCAGCTCTGTAAGAGAAAACTGATATGCCTCATATTCTCCGGTAAACGGCGGAAGCGGAATTCCCGCATGCATCAGTGCTGCACCGGAATACTGCCTGCCGCTCTGTTCTTCCAGATACACGGCATCCGGTTTTAACCCACGCAGGCGGACATAAACGGTCGCCTGATTTGCCTCTGCCATAAGACGCACTACGCTTACCAGTGCATGATCCTGTTGCTCTGAGACGGACATCCATGCCGCAATTTCATCCGTAAACGGATCCGACAGCCGCCAGTACGTTCCCTCGTTAATGAGCGTTTCATACTTCTTGTACGTTTTGATCTGCTCCCGGATCTGCTGTTTTTCCTCATCCGATAAAAGCGCCGGGTTTAATTCGTAACCGAAAGTTCCCGCCATCGCCGTCACCCCACGGGTATGGAAACTTGTCACCCGTCCGGTCTGGTGATTTGGCACCGCCGAAACATGCGCCCCCATCGCGGAAACCGGATAGAAAAACGAAGTTCCGTACTGGATTCTTGTGCGGTTGATCGCATCGGTATTGTCGCTGCACCAGATCTGTGGGGAATAATAAAGCATTCCCGCGTCAAACCTGCCGCCGCCACCGCTGCATCCCTCCAGCAGAAGATCCGGATAGCGGCTGCACAGGTGTTCCAGAAAATCATAGACACCAAGCACATAATCATAGGAAAGATTTCCGGCATAAACATCTGCCATGCTGCGGTTCATATCCCACTTGACATAATCAATTTTTCCCTGATCGAGCACGGCACAGATCTGGTCAAATACACAGTCGCGCACTTCTTTTCTGGAAAAATCAAGCAGTAGCTGGTTTCTCGAGCGCACCGGCTTTTTCCCGGGAATCCGGATTGCCCAATCCGGATGCGCCCGGTACAGATCACTGTCTTCATTGACCATCTCCGGCTCAATCCAGATGCCAAATTTCACGCCCTGCTCATGCACACGGATAATAAGATCTGCCAGACTGCCCCCCAGTTTCTTTTCGTTGACCTGCCAGTCCCCAAGGGAAGAATTGTCATCATTTCTTTTCCCGAACCAGCCGTCATCCATCACTACCATATCAATTCCAAGGGAAGCGGCTTCTTTTGCCAGATCCACAATCGTATCTCCCGTAAAATCAAAATAGGCTGCCTCCCAGCTGTTGATCAGCACCGGACGCTGCATATGGACATATTTGCTGCGGCACACATGGTTGCGGATGCAGTTATGATACTGCTGCGACAAAGCAGACAATCCATCTGCCGAATAGGATAAAATGACTTCCGGCACCGTAAAGGTTTCTCCAGCCGCGAGCGGGTAGGAAAACAGTTCTTCATTTAATCCAAGAAGCAGGCGCGTCTGGTTGAACTGGTCTTTTTCCGCCTCACAGGAGAAATTGCCGCTGTATACAAACAGCATGCCATAGCAGCTGCCTGCCGTCTCTGTTGTCCCTTTTTCTGCCAGAATTACTGCCGGATTATACTGATGGCTGGATGTTCCCCTGCGGCTGCCAAACGCAATCGTTCCATGTCCCAGCGGGGTGCGCTCCAGATTGCGCTCCATGGCATGCTTTCCATAAAACCGCAGGACATCAAACTCTCCCTGTACAAAATCCAGACAGGCTGCCGCTGCCTTTTCGATCGTAATCTGTCCGGTTCCCGTATTTTTAATCCGTACACTCCTTGTAATGACATCGGTTTCTTCTAAAACGCCATACAGCAGATGCACTTCAACCTGTGCGTTTTCATCTGCAAGGACTATTTCCAGTGTCTGTGCTTCGTTTTCATCTGCCCAGACAGCCGGAAGTCCCTGTAACTGATACTTGCCGCTTCGGATCTCATAGCTCTTAAAAAGCAGATCTGCACTTTCCACCCCTTTTTCATTTTTGATATTCAGCGCAATATTGCGGTAATCTCCGGTGCCAAGGGACGGATATTCCTGTGGCAGCGCATCCAGCGAATAGGTGCGGTCCATGCCCGCTGCATAAGGATTTCCGGAAAATCCGCGGTCTGCATAGGTTAGGACATAGTCCATGGAACTGTTTGTTTTTTCTCCGTAGTACAGATGCAGCAGATATCCCAGTGTGTCGACCTGCATCTGATAGGTTGTATGCGCTGTATGCAGGGTAAAGATTTTTTTATTTGGATTGTATATAATTGCCATAGAAGCCACCTCGTTTTATTTTTTATCCTTTGACTGCACCGTTTGCCACACCATTTAAAATCTGTTTCTGGCAGATCACATAAAAGATCAGGATCGGGATCAGTGCCAGAATATAGGAGGCAAACGCCAGATTGTAGTTGGTTCCAAACTGTGTCTGGAAGTTAAGCTGTGCAAGCGGCAGCGTATTCTGTCCGGTTCCGGACATGATCACAAGCGGTGTCATAACATCGTTCCATGTTCCAAGGGCTGTCAGAATCGCAACCGTCGCATGCATCGGTTTCATCATCGGGAATACCACTCTCCAGTAAGTCGTCCAGGTACTTGCCCCATCAATATCTGCTGCTTCTTCGAGTGCTTCCGGAATATTTTTTAAATATCCACTGTAAAGCAGGACATTCATTGGCATGTAAAATACCAGATACAACACGATGACACCGGCACGGTTTCCAAGTCCCATGTGTGCCGTCTGTTTTACCAGCGGCATCATTAAGATGGAAAACGGAACAAACATACCACTGACAATATACAGATAGATAAAACGGAAACTTTTTCTTCTTGCCATGCCCCGCCCGATCACATAGCCTGCAATCGAGTGGATCAGAATCGCCAGTACGATCGTTACCAGAGTGATCAGTAAACTGTTTCCAAGAGAACGCCAGAAATCGGTCACTTCCATTGCCTGACGGAAGTTTTCAAAACTCCATTGTTTCGGGAAAGAAAGTGCACCCGCCACATCGTTTGTCATCTCACTTGGTTTCTTAAATGCAATGATCGCTGCCATATACAGTGGAAAAAATACGGTAACCGTCCCCAAAATCAGAACAATCGTAAGTATCCGGTTTGTTTTCTGTTTTTCTTTCATCATAACTGCTCCTCCTTCTTATTCATGACTGTCATCTGGAAAAGTGAAATTGCCACAATCACAATAAAGAAAATAACTGCATTTGCACTCTGGAATCCAAACTGTCCGCCATCCATACCATTTTTATAAATCAGGTAAGAGATCGATTCGGTGCTCTGTGCCGGACCTCCCTTGGTCAAAGACATGATCTGGTCGAATACCATGAGAAAATTCTTTGTGCTCAATACCAGATTGATTGTTACAAACGGCATAACCAGTGGAAATGTTACTTTCCAGAACTGTTTCCATTTACTTGCTCCATCAAGCATACTCGCCTCATAAACTTCCTCCGGGACAGTCTGCAGACCGGAAATATAAATAATGGTATTCATGGCAACTGCCTGCCATACACCAACAATCAGCACACCAATCCATGCGTATTTTTCACTTGCAAGAATACTGTTCTGTAAAAATCCAATGTGGAACACATTTCCCACCGTTGGGAGAATATAAGTAAAAATAAAACTGAAAATATAACCAATCACAAGTCCGCCTAAAATATTCGGTACAAAATAAATACCGCGCAGTGCACTTTTAAAACGGATTGCACTGTTTAATCCAACTGCCATGATCAGACTCAGCACATTTACCAGTATCGTTCCTGCCAGTGCATATTTAAACGTAAACAAATAGCTTTTTCCCACGCGGGAATCCGTAAACAGATCCGCATAGTTCCGGAATCCGACATAATCGTACGTTCCGTATCCTTTATAATTGGTAAAACTGTAAATCACACCTTTGATCATTGGAAGTGTATTGAATGCAAAAAATAAAATTACAACCGGTATGATAACCGCCCAGAATGTTTTGTCTCTGTTTGACATTTTCTTTTTCATTGTGCATCCTCCTGTTCTTTCTGATAATCCTGTACTTTCCGAATCAGATCCCGGTTATAGCGCTTCCAGTCGGAATCAAATTTTTTCAAAAACTTTTCCTGTGCATTGTCGCTTGTATCCAGCAGGAACGTCTGGATCATGGCATCCACACTCATCTCACTCGGATAATGGTGATCCTGATAATCTGCCATGCGGTTATTTTCAATGTAAGGACGCATATCCTTAAGTGTTTCCGGAATTGCAAAATCCCCATCCTTGCAGGCAATTCCGCCCTGATCATCCAGATAAATCTGAATGGTTTCATCGTCATACAGATATTTTAAAACTTCATATGCTGCTTCTTTGTTTTTGCATGCTTTCATCACAGAAAACTGTAAATCAATTCCTGAATTCAATACATTGTCTGATTCCTCATCATTTGCAGGAAATGTAAAAGAGCCGATATTCATATCCGGATTGACCGATTTGATCTGCGGGATCGCATAGCTTCCGATCGGATACATGACAGATTCCCCGCGGGCAAATGCTGTACATGCATCGTTATAACCATATGCATACGGATTTTTTTCGGCGTAATCCAAAAGCGCACGCATCTTTTCTGCTACCGGTCCATACGTATCGGAAAATGTGGTATTTCCCATATTTACCTGATTGCAGGTATCCGAATCGGTAAGTCCGACTGCCAGCGCATTCCACGGAGCCAGACAGGTCCAGGTATCTTTAAAGCCCAGATACAGCGGAAGTGTTCCGCTCTGTTTTATTTCATCACACAGTGTGGTAAATTCCTGCCAGGTGGTCGGAACTTTCCAGCCATTTTCCTCAAACAGATCTTTGTTATATAAAATTCCTGCCGCGTTTGCCACATATGGAAGTGCATACGTGCCATCCTTTGGAATAAACTCCAGTTCCTTATCCATATCCAGATATGCCTGCTTGACTGTCTGAACTTCATCCAGACCGGAAATATCTTCAAACAGGTCTGCATCTAAAAAGTTGGAATAGTTGATGTCTCCTCCGATTGCGATGATATCCGGATAATCCTCCCGGATAAAACGTGTCTTTAAAATGGTCATTGCTTCATTTGGAGATGAAATCGTCAAATGAATGTCATCATGTGTTTCATTGAACCGCTTTTCAATCTTTTCAAATGCCTTAACTGCTTCTGGTTTGTAGGAAACCACTTCAATCTCCGTTTTTCCATCCGCCCTTTTTTCGTTTCCGCATCCAGCAAGTCCTGTCATACACATACCAAGTGCAAGCACAGCCGCAAGACCACGGAAAATATTCCTTTTTGCCATATTCCTCTCTCCTTTTCTTAAATATATCCGCTTGCCTTTTTGATAATCTGATTATAACATACCTTTATGCGTCCTTAAATACCCATATTTTTTTAATTTTATACCCAAATGCAATATTTTGTGCTATAATAGATACTAATATCGCATTTTGGTATATACGGAGTGTTTTATGAGTAATACATTTTTTAATATTTTTCCAAATGAAAATTTTATTGATCTGTGCATGTATCAGTTTGGATACGAACAGTGTGATCCCGGTCATTCTTTCGGACCTGCAACACGCAACCACTACCTGTTTCACTACATTCTTTCCGGAACCGGAACACTTATGGCAGACAATGCAAAAGGGGATACACAGACCTATTCCGTAAAAAGCGGACAGGGATTTATGATTTTCCCGGGGCAGATCAATACTTACATTGCCGATGAACAGCTTCCATGGGAATATATGTGGATCGAATTTGACGGCTTACGTGTAAAAGAGGCTTTAAGTGTCACAGATTTGTGCAAAGACGCGCCCGTTTATCATTCCCATTCCAAAGAATTACGGGAAAAACTTGCCGACGAAATGCTTTATATCGTCAATCATCCGCAGGAATCCTCCTTCCATCTGATCGGGCATCTGTATCTGTTTTTGGATTATCTGCTGCAGTCGGCAAAGTCAGCAACGCTGATCTCCAGTGGGCGCATGAGTGATTATTATATAAAAGAAGCGATCAATTATATGGAACAGAATTTTCAGAATACTATTTCGATTGAAGATATCGCTGCGGTATGTGGCATCAACCGGAGTTATTTCGGAAAAATCTTCCGCAACTCGACCGGTCGCTCCCCACAGGAATTTCTTATGAACTACCGAATGGTAAAGGCTACGGAATTATTAAAGCTGACTTCCTTATCCATTGCAGATGTCGGCTCTGCTGTCGGATACGAAAATCAGCTTCATTTTTCCCGTGCTTTTAAAAATATTTATGGTGTTTCTCCGCGGGAATGGAGAAAACAGAACAAATAGCTTATGCTTCCTGCTTCTTTGCAGTAAACAGTTTCTTCAGACAGCTGAATGCAACCAGCACACCGAGAACCATCAGAAGAATAGCCACGATAAACTGCAGACCGTCTACCAGGAAAGTTGCCTGACCACCGGCAATATTGGAAACCAGTGCAATGGTCTTCTGGATCAGTGCGGTAAACGTAACTGCCAGCATAACAAACATCGGTATGTAAAGTGTCCAGCCGGTTCTTCCGGTTGTCTTTAAGAATACCGCAAGTGCAATCAGTACAAGTGCTGCAAGCAGCTGGTTCGCAGAACCAAACAGTGGCCAGATATTATTGTATCCGCCAAGAGTCAGTAAATAACCAAAGAATAAGGTAATAATTGTTGCAAAATATTTATTGGTCAGAACTTTCTGCCAGCCCGGCATCTTGGAAGTGTCAGTAGTATCCCCGTAAAACAGCTCCTGAAACGACATACGTCCGATCCGTGCAACAGAATCGAGAGAGGTCAGTGCCAGTGCAGATACACACATCGTCATAAATACGGTAGCAACCTGTACCGGAATACCGAATTTTTCGAAAAATCCTGCAACACCAGCAGAGAAAATAGAAAACGGAGTACCCTCCGGCTTTGTTCCGTTTACGGCAACCGCACCAACAACAACCAGTGCAATGACTCCGAGCAGTGACTCTACCACCATGGCACCATAACCGACCATCGGCATATCTTTCTCATTACTGATGGTCTTTGATGATGTTCCGGAAGAAACCAGACTGTGGAATCCGGATACCGCACCACAGGCAATCGTTACAAATAAGGTAGGGAACAGATAACTGCCATCTACATTAAATCCGCTAAATGCATTCAGCTTCATAGTCGGATGCTCGGCAATGACACCGACAACCGCACCAATAATCATGCCCAGCAGCATGAAAGTGGTCATGTAATCACGCGGCTCCATGAGCAGCCACATCGGCATGACAGAGGCAAGGAACAGATATGCCATAACAATATAGATCCAGGTACTCTTTGTCGCATACATTGGAAGTTTCATACCAATGATAAACATGACAACCAACAGGGCAATGGCAACCACTGCGCGAACCCACTCTTTCATTTTCCCGACCTTTTTCTGAATCAGGCCAAAGATGATGGCAACAACGATAAACAGCATGGAAATGGATGCCGCTGCGGAATTCGCATAGCCTGTTGCCTTTGTCATCCCTTCCACACCTTTTCCGACAAACGTTCCGGCAACCATATCGGTAAAAGCTGCCATAACCAGAAGTGTAAACAGCCAGCAGAACAGCATAAATAATTTCCGTCCGGTTCTTCCGATGTATTTCTCGATGATCATTCCCATCGATTTTCCTTCATTTTTAACGGAAGCATACAGTGCACCGAAATCCTGCACGGCTCCGAAAAACAAACCTCCGATCAGCAGCCATAACAATACCGGCACCCAGCCGAATACGGATGCCAGGATCGGTCCGGTGACAGGTCCCGCACCTGCAATGGAAGAAAACTGATGGGCAAACACTGTCAGTTTGGAGGAAGGAACATAATCCTGTCCATCTTCATGCGTATAAGCCGGAGTTTTTGCTTTCGGATCCAGCCCCCATTTGCTGGCAAGCCAACGTCCGTATAACAGATAGCCGGCACCAAGTACCACAATTGCAATTAATACGATAACTAAACCATTCATTGTTTTTTCGCCATTTGGCGACTCCCTTCTTAAATATTTGCAAAGAGACAGGAACAAGAATTTAAAAAGCCTCCGTCCCATATACCTGTTACAGTATATAAAGACGAAGGCTTATTTTATGCTTCCGCGTTACCACTTTATTTGCCGTATCAAACGACCGCTCACTCTCATCTCAACAGACTCCCCTCTGCAGAAATAAGGTTCCTGATAACGGTAGAATACCGGTGAAGCTTACTGTCCTGACGGAATTCAGCCCACAGCTCACAGAGGATGGTCACCATATCTGTCTGTTGTCTCGCACCGCCCGACAACTCTCTGGAAAAAAGTATATTGTGATCGTATTCTGTTCGATGCATTTGCTCTATGACTCTTCGTTAACAAAAAACATAGCACTTGATTCGACAATTGTCAATACACCTTTCAACTATTTTCTCTTTTTTCTTGCAAGAACGACACTTTGGATCACCAGGAACAGACAAAGCATTGCTGCAATTGTGATGCCTGTCCACCATGCCTGATCCAGTCCGGCGGAGGAAACAATATTCTGAATCGTACTGAGGGAGAGTACACCGAAGAATGTTCCAATGATGTTTCCGACACCGCCGGTCAGGAGTGTTCCACCAATAATGGATGATGCAATCGCGTTCATTTCCATTCCGCTTGCATGTGTTGCCGCACCGGAACCGACATGCAGGAAATATACATAGCCTGCAATACCGGCGAGCAGCCCACTCAGCAGATGCGCAAGAAAACGTGTCTTTTTAACGTTAATTCCAAGCATAAGAGCACTCTGGCGGTTACCTCCAACCGCATAAAACGAACGGCCAAGCTTCGTCCAGCGAAGCATGACAAACATAATCACAACGATCAGGATTGCCACAATCACACCGATTTCCACATATGCATTCACATATTTGCCAATACGGTTGACAGATCCCATTCCCGGAACAATTACACGGGTATCTTTCAATTTCACAAATGCCTCATTTTGTACATTGAACGGATCTGTATGTACGATAGAAGTCATACCTCTTGCAAAGAACATACCTGCAAGTGTTACGATAAATGGCTGAATATCCAGATACGCTACCAAAAATCCCTGTACCAGCCCAAATCCAAGACCAATGGCAAGTGCAATCAGGAGAGATACAAACACATTTCCGCCCTTGAAATCCAGATATACCGCGCAGCACATACTTACAAGTGCAACGACACCGCCGACTGAAATATCAATGCTTCCGGTAATCATAACCAGACTAAGTCCGCATGCTGTAATGATCAATGCGCCATTGGCGTTTAAAATATTAAAAAATGTCTGTGGTTTTAAAAATCCGCCGCCCTCAAAAATCATCGCGCCGATATACATCAGGAAAAATACAACGATGGTGATTGTCAAAAGCAGGTTGGCATCGGAAAGTGATACCTTTTTTAAGGATTTTGATTTCATATTAGCCTACCTCCTTTGCATTTCTTACTTTCATCTTCTGTGAAAAAGATGCAAATTTTTCCCGTACCACCGGAGCACTGATGACAACTAGGATAATAACAACAATTGCCTTATAAGCAGAGATTGCTTCGGATTTTACGTTGAACTTATACAGTGTTGTGGTTAAAAACTGAATGACATATGCACCCAGAATAGATGCCGGCAGATTAAATTTGCCACCGCTTAATGAATTTCCTCCAAGTGCTACTGCAAGGATCGCATCCATCTCAATATCTTTTGCAATAACAGAATAGTTAATTGTGGAAATACGACTTACTTTGATCAGTGCTGCCACTGCCACACAAAGTCCTAAAATAACAAAGCTCAAAAACTTGATAAATGCCGGATTTAATCCGTTTAATCGTGAAGAACTCTCATTAATACCGACTGCCTGCGTATACAAACCAAGGCTTGTAAATTTCATAACCAGTCCCATAACGATCATACATGCTACCGCAATAAAAAACGGAGTCGGAATTGGAATTCCCGGAATAAAACCACCAAAGTATCCAAACGACGGATCACTGATTACCGGAAGTTCGTTATTGTTGATCCATGCTGCAATGGAACGCCCTGCAGTATAAAGAATCAGGGTTGCTACCATCGGCTGAATCTTAAATCCGGCAACGAGGATACCATTAAATGCACCAAAGAGCATAGCTACCACGCAGCTTACGAGAAAGGCTACAATGATTGGAGCCTGCAGATGATCCGGACGGGAATTTGTGCCGCAAAGTACACGAAGGATAACCGAACCGGCAATCGCGATACCTGCACCAACAGAAATATCCTGTCCTCCAGAAGCTGCTGTAACTAACGTCATACCGATTGCCAGAATGGCAAGTTCTGAGCCGTAGTCCAAAATTGTGATCAGATAACCGGATAATACATGATTTCCGGCGCTGTTTACGTCCAGTGTTATTTTATAGAACGATGGATCGGCGATCAGATTAAATACCGCCAGCAGCACCAGGGCCACGATCGGAATCAGAATCTGCTTTCCGCTGAATATATCCATAAAGTTCTTTTTTTGTAATGTTCTTGTTTTAGCCATTCTTTTTTTCACCTCCGGCAATGGTATCCATAATCTTGCTCTGCGTTAAGTCTTCACCTGAGATTTCGCCTACTTTCCTGCGATCGCGCATAACGATCAGACGGGAGCAGGTACGCAGCATTTCATCTGTTTCCGAAGAAATAAAGGTCACACTCATACCCTCGGATGCAAGCTTTAACACCAGCTTTTGAATTTCAATTTTTGTTCCGATATCAATGCCTCGCGTTGGCTCATCCAGGATCAGATATTCCGGATGTGTCAGAAGCCAGCGGGCAAGAATTACTTTCTGCTGATTTCCACCGGAGAGAGATTTAATCGGTGTATCCGCCGATGCCGTCTTGATTTCCAGCAGCTTGATATATTCGTCCGCAAATTTGTTTGCCTGCGCTTTGCTGAACGGACGGAAGAAACCGCGCAGCACCTGTGCTGCAAGAATGATATTATCGCGGACGGAGAGGTCTCCAACGATACCATCCACCTTTCGGTCTTCCGGCAGATAAGCAATTCCGTTTTTCATAGCATCTATAGGTTTTGTAATTTTGATTTCTTTTCCGTTCTTTTTGATCTTTCCACCAATGATACGGTCCGCACCAAAAATTGCACGCACACACTCACTTCGTCCAGATCCCAGCAGACCGGTAAATCCATTGACTTCTCCTTTTCTTATATAGAAATCAAATGGTTTGATGCCTGCGTTACTCTGTAACTGTTCCACTTCAAATACCGGTGGAACATTTTCATCCGCATGATATACCTGCGTCTCATCTTTGATCTGCGCCTCATCGTCCAGCTCTTTGCCCAGCATCTTTGCAACAAGCTGCACACGTGGAAGTTTTTCAATCTCGTATTCTCCCACCAGTTTGCCGTCCCGCAGCACGGTGATACGGTCACATACCTCATATACCTGATCCAGAAAGTGTGTAACAAAGATGATTCCTACACCTCTGGCTCTTAAGTCTTTCATTAACCCAAACAGCTTCTGCACTTCTTTATCGTCAAGAGAAGACGTCGGCTCGTCAAGGATAAGCACCTTACAATCCATGTCTACAGCCCTGGCAATGGCTACCATCTGCTGGATTGCAATGGAACAGTTTGCCAGCTGCTGTGTTGCTTTTGCCGGAATATCGAGTGATTGCAGAATTCTGTCTGCATCGGCGTTCATTTTTTTCCAGTTCTGCATTCTTCCTTTTGTTCGTCCGATAAACATGTTTTCTGCTACCGACAGATTCGGGCAAAGCGTAATTTCCTGATACACGGTACTGATTCCAAGATTCTGTGCATCCTGCGGCGAATGAATTGCCACTGCTTTGTCGTTTCCTTTGAGGAAAATTTCTCCCCCATCTTTTTCATATACGCCGGTCAGCACCTTAATCAATGTAGATTTTCCCGCGCCGTTTTCACCCATCAGCGCGTGAATTTCTCCTTCACGCAGGGAGAAATCAACCGCCTGCAATGCCTTTACCCCTGTAAAGTTTTTGTGGATATTTTTCATTTGTAATACAACATTTTCTTTCACCAGCTTATTCACCCCTTGCTTTTTTGGTTAGAAAACGCGGCGCTACGTTTTCCTCATACGCGGCGCCGCGCCAAATGTTTCCTGTTTTGTTTAGATACCGTATTTATTTACATCATCCTCTGTGATGGTTGTTGCATCAAAACCTTTCTCATCCATGATGATGGTCTTCTCTGTGATTTCCTCGTTGTTCTGTAATTTCTGGATAACATCGGCAATGTAAGAAGCCTGGAATGGATTACACTGTCCATCATAGTTCCAGTTCTGATCTAACAGTTCCTGTAATGCCCACTTGTTGCAGTCAAATCCCATAACGACAACGTCTTTGCCAACACCGTGAGAAATATTTGCTTTGTCAAGAGCGGCAACAGCACCCTTTGCCATATCATCGTTCTCTGCATAGATAACGTTGAATTTCTCTCCACTGTCGATAACAGACTGTACGATCTGCTGTGCTTTTTCTGCATTCCACTCTGCAGTCTGCTCATTTACAATGTTCCATCCTTCAGCTGCTGCTGTATCTGTTAATGCTCCGGATCTTCCTTTCTGTGCTGCAGATCCCATAACACCCTGAATGTGAATGATGTTATACTCATCAAGATTCTGTGCCTTTAACCAGTCACATGCAGTCTGTCCTTCTTTATCCATATCAGATACGATTGATGCTGCATACAGGCTTTCATCTGCATCGATAACACGGTCAAAAAGAATTACCTGTGTTCCTGCATCCTGTGCATCCTTTAATACGGAATCCCATCCGGATGTGTCTGCTGCGGAAAGAAGTAAGTAATCCACACCATCCTGAATGAATTTCTGTGCTGCTGTAATCTGTTCATCGTTCTTTAAGCTGTATGCAAATGATGCATCGTAACCGTTTTCTTTTGTAAACATGTTCTTCATGTCTTTATCGTTTGCGGTACGATATCCGGACTCGTTTGGATCATTGTTAATGATTCCGACCTTAATCAGATCTCCGCTCGAACTACTGCCGGCTGCTGATGTATCTCCGGCTCCGTCCTTTGTATCGGTAGCCCCGCAGGCTGCCAGTCCAAGTACCATCATTGTTGCTGTCAACATTGCTAAGATTCTTTTTTTCATACCCTTTTACCTCCCAATATGAAATCTTTTGTTTGCTTGTGCATTTACTATACCATCCGTATTTTTCTGTTTCAATGTGATTTATGCCTGTTTTAAACGGTTTGTAATATGTTTACAATACATATTTTATATGATATCATCTAAAAAGAATACAAATTTATTTTTATGTGGAAAGATCTTTGATTTAAGGTGGAAAATCTTTTGATTTTATGGTATTTTCTGTAATTTCTGATGAGATTCTGTCTGAAATCTTATTGGTGAAAACGATAAATTTCTCTGGAAAAGTGGATTGTTTTTGAAAAAGGTAGAATTTTCTTTGATAAAAAAATTAATTACACGCCTGTTTCCACCAAAGAAAGGAAAAATTTTATGGCAATCAAATATAAATGGCTGGCAGGACGCCTGCGCGAACAATTACCGGATTATACAGCCAATGGAATTCACCGGCTTCCAACCGAAGCTGCCATCAGCCAGCGCTATAAAGTGAGCCGCCAGACCGTGCGGCAGGCACTGTCCGTTCTGGAACAGGAGGGATTAATCGAAAAAAGGCAGGGAAGCGGATCCTATATCACGGGACGCAGCCGCGGAGAGGACCGGATCGACCTTCTGCTCTCCAGTGACTCTGCTTATTTGTATCCGATGCTTTTGCATGACATCAAAATAACACTTGCGGCACAGGGCTTTTCCACGACTGTACACATCACGGAAAACACCTTTTCCACAGAACATGCTCTTTTACAGAAGATTCTCCACCAGCCGCCGCGCGCCCTGCTTGTGGAAGGTGTAAAAACCGCGCGCACGAACCCGAATCTGGATCTGTACCGTAAACTGCAGAAAAAAAAATGCCCTGTTCTCTTTTTACAGGAATCCTATCCGGAACTGACCAATTGCCCATGCGTCACCATGGATGACTTTGGCGGTGGCATTTTGCTCACCCGGCATCTGCTCGCCACCGGCCATACCCGCATCGGTGCAATCTTTCCTGCGGATATGCGTTCCGGACTTTTGCGCTGCCAGGGGATGCTGCATGCCCTGCGGGACACAGATGCACTTCCGGAAGATTCCCTGATATGCTGGTATTTTTCCGATGATCCGGACTATGGCATACAAAAAGCGATGCAGAAACTCATCTCTTCCTGCACCGCTATTGTCTGTTATAATGATACCATTGCCTATGCACTTTGCCGTGCCATCTCCGACCTGCCACAGCCACCGGAGATTACGGTTGCCTCCTTTGACCACAGCTACCTGTGTCACTTCGGACACACAGAGTTTCTCTCCCTGACACCGGCCGAAGCACCTGGCAGCCGCGCCGCCGGGGTTCTCCTCCACCAGCTGCAGGGGATTTTAGTCTCTTCCACAGAAATTTCCTGGAAGCTTTAAATACCGCTGCGGTATTCACGCGGACTGCACCCCTGCGTCTTTTTAAATACAAAACTGAAATAATGAGGATCTTTGTACCCCACCTGTGCGGCAATTTCCGATGCCGGAAGTTCCGTACTTTTCAGTAGCTTTTTTGCCTTTTCCATACGTTTTTCCGAAATATATTCGGTAAATGTCTTCTGCATATTCTGACTGAAGACAGAACTTAAATAATTAGCACCCACCTGTACCTCGCACGCAACGGTACCCAGCGATAAATTCTCACTCGTGTAATGCTCATCAATATAAGCAAGTGCTTTTTTTAACGTTTTACTGCTCAGATTGGTGTTCTGTTCATCACGCAGATTGATTGCCGTCTGTAAAATACTCAGGAAATATTCAAATACCTCGTCCTGCTGCACATGCACATTGGTTCCGTATTTGCCGATATGCGCCAGAAATTCTTCTTTTGTCACACCGTTTCGCTCCATAAACGCAATCGCCGTAAACCGGATATTAAGCACAACATAGTCACGGAATATCACGGAATGTATTACCTCGGATATGCTCTGCAGATAAGACTCTACAAAGTTGTATACTTCTTTGCTGCTTCCTTTTGCCAGAAATTCCGAGATAATTTCCGGTGACATTTTTGTCGCATCTACTTCCGCAATCCGCGTGTCATCCTGCGCCGGCAGATAACTTTTTAATGTCTCTTCCGAAAGTACATGCATTTGCGGATACAAAAAACGATATGCACCATAATGATTTACACGATCATAACACTCTTTCAGCATCGACAGCCGTTCCACAGGCGTTCCCACAACAACATACCAGTCTGCATTGGCATTTTGTGACTCGCAGTTCGTCTGGATCTGTGCAATCGCCCGCTGTGTATAATCTTCCATTTCCTCCGCATCGCATTTGACTAAAACCCCATAACAGTTGACGTTCCAGCGAAACAGGATATATTGCGGAAAACGCACAAAATACTGCAGAATTTCTTCCTGCAGGTGCACAAAAGTATTCATCTCCCGCTCGGAACCATTCTCTTTTTCCTGCTGCACGTACAAAAACAGCAGATTGTAACACGATGCTGACAGATCCAGCGACCATTTGGCAGCTTCATCATAAATTTCTGTTACACAAAGCTCGCCTTCTAACACCTGCTCAAAGAAATGCCTTATGGAAAACTGCTCATATTCGTGCATTTCGTTTGCCAGTTTGCTCTGAAAATCTTCCTGCTCCTGCTCTGCCTCGATTTTTTCTTTTAATTCCTGCAGCACCTTGCGCAGACTCATTCTCGTAACCGGTTTCAGGATATACTGATCCACGCCAATGGAAATTGCTTCTCTCGCATATTCAAAATCATCATAACCGCTGATAATGAGTATCTTTGTCTTCGGGAATTCCTCCCGCACAATCCGGCTGAGTGACAGCCCGTCCATAAACGGCATCTTAATATCGGTAATCAGTACATCCGGACGTGTCTTTCGAATCAGCGGCAGTGCAACTTCACCGTCTGCTGCCTCCCCGACAAACCGATACCCATACTGTTCCCAGGGAATCCGGTCCCGCAGCCCCTCACGGATAACGGTCTCATCTTCCACCAAAAATACTTTTAACATTTGTTTTATCCCCTTTAATACACTCTGTCTCCCAAAACAGAAAGCACATTTTTTTGTGTATACACTTTTTCTTCTACATAATTAATTTTGTCTACCGACTCACCGTCTTCCAGCCGGTTGATAATTTCCTGTATGTATGTTCCCTGCAACGGATTACATTCAATATCCACATTGATCACGCCGGACTTTACTTTTTCAAGTGCACTCCTCGTTCCGTCAAAAGAAATCAGCGTAATATCGCCTCCCGTCCCGGTCGTCTTTCCGGCCGCACGAATTGCCTCGATTGCACCAAACGTCATATCATCATTCTGCGATACAACCACATCAATATCTTTATATTTCTGCAGATATTTTTCCATCACTTCTCTGCCTTTTGCCGTGGTAAAATCAGCATCATCGGAATCCAGAATTTCCCAGTTCGGATGCGTCTTTGCAATCTCTGCAAACCCTTTTGTGCGCCCTAACGTTGCAGATGCATTGGAAGTCCCTCGCAGTACCACGATATGTACCGTTTCCTTTTGATCAAATTTCTTCCCCTTCAGGTCTTCCTCCAGCCAGCGCGCGGCATTTCTTCCTTCTTCCGTAAAATCGGAACCGACCCACGCCGTATACAGCGATGGATCACAGCTGACATTCCGATCCATGACAATCACCGGAATATCAGCCTCTTTTGCTTCCTGCAGCACGGTTTCCCAGCCATCCTCCACAATGGGTGAAAAGACAATATAATCCACACGCTGCGAAATATAACTGCGAATTGCTTTAATCTGGTTTTCCTGTTTTTGCCTGGCATTGTTAAACAGTAAAAAATAACCGTTTTCTTTGCACAGTGCCTGTTGGATGGATGCCGAATTTGCGGTACGCCACATAGACTCGCTGCCAAGCTGTGACACCCCTACCACAATTTGATTCTGACTGGGAATCTCCTGCTCTGCCGTACTTTGAATATCTATCGTTTTTCCACAACCTGCCAGAAAAAGCACCAGCATCAAACACCCGATGACCGGTATCCATCTGCCTTTCTTTTTCATGTTATCGCCTCCCCTGTTACGTTGTGCACCGCCGGAATCACGATCGTCACCTGCGTCCCTTCCCCCGGTCTGGATGCAATCTTTACCCCATATTCCGCGCCAAAATACATGTGCAGGCGTTCATTGACGTTTGCGAGTCCAAAGCCACGATCCGTCTGTTTGCATGGCTTTTCAATCTCTTTTTGCAAATCCTGCAGATCGGCTTCCTCCATCCCCACGCCGTCATCTGTCACCGTCAGTATCAGCAGATCCTGTTTCTTTTCTCCACGGATACAGATCTGTCCTTTGGAGCGCTTGCATTTGATCCCATGATACAGTGCATTTTCTACGATTGGCTGCAATGTCATTTTAGGAATCTGATAGCCATAGAGTTCCGGATCTATTAAAATATGATATTCCATAATATCATGATAACGGGTCTCCTGAATCTGCAAATAACTCCTGACATGCTGTTCCTCCATGCGGATACTGATAAATTCCTGACCATGACTGAGTACAAGTCTGAAAAAATCAGACAGGGTAACAACCATTTCCGTTGCCTGTTCTGTCTCGTTACACTCAATCAGCCACACAATCGTATCCAGTGTGTTGTATAGAAAATGGGGATTAATCTGCTCCTGCAGCAGACGTAAATCTGCCTTCCGCATTTTCTGTTCATCCTCACGCACCTTATTCACCAGAATCTGTATATTTTCCGCCATATCGTTAAATCCGTGTGCAAGCACCGCCACTTCATCGTGCGATTTTACGTGTGTCCGCACAGCAAAATTTCCCTCCGAAATCTCTCCGGTCGCATTGTAAAGCTGTCTCAGCGGGCGTAATATTCCAGACGTAACAAAAAAACCTGCGCCTCCGACAACAATCCCCAGTGCCGCAAGAACTACAGCAAACACAATAACAAATGTGTGGATCTGCTGGTTTAAGGTGTTTGTCACAGCCTCCATGTAATTTGTCTGATAATAAATATAGTACTGAATGTCCTCCTGAATCAGTTCTGTCAGGATATAGATATTGTCATCCAGCTGCCGGATGTTCTCATCGTAGCGATCACCCTTTTTGACATTTTCTGCAATATCATCCACACGGTTTTTGAGTGTATCTACATTGCGCAGCAGACTATCCAGCCACATACGGCTTTCATAATCACTCGTCACATCCCGCAAACCGGTACAGCTCTTCTTCAGGTTCCGGATAAGCACATACGGGTCTTTAAGCGTCTCATCATTTGCAATATTGTCCATCGAAACATATCCCACAACGACTTTGTAAAGACTTTCATCCATCTGTTCTTTGAATTGAATATTGTAGGTGTTTGCAATGGTAAGATGATCCACAATCTCATGATATGTCTGGTTGTAATTAGCTATGGAAATTAACAGATATACTGCAATCAGCAGAAATGGCAGCATTGATGCAGACAGCAATAACAGCAGCTTGCTCCGAATGGAAAACGCTACCTTCTTCGTTCTTCTTTTCTTTTTCATACCCTACCTTTATTTTGATATACCTCTCCCTGTCTCCTTGTTGATTATATACCCAATTATGCAAAAGGTCAAAACCCGTCTGCCTGGCTATTGACTTTTGTTTTTGCCCGGGATTATAATCGTGTTTGCCAGTAAACAGGATAAAAAGAAGGTTTTATAACTATGAAAATAAAGCAGAAAAATACAATTGATATGACCCACGGAACACTGTGGAATAAATTACTGATTTTTGCTCTGCCTCTGGCTGCCAGCAGCATCTTACAGCAATTATTTAATTCTGTGGATACCGCAGTGGTCGGCCGTTTTGCAAGCAGCCGTGCATTAGCGGCCGTGGGAAGCAACAGTTCGCTCATCGCACTGATGATTAATCTGTTCATCGGAATTTCGCTCGGTTCCAACGTAATTATTTCCCGCTACATCGGACAGAAAACCGAAGAACATGTAAAAGCGGCAATTCACACCGCCATCGTTGTCGCTTTATGCAGCGGCATTTTCGTGCTTGTACTGGGGCAGTTCATTGCCAGACCGGTACTGACACTGATGGGAACGCCAAAAGATGTTCTCGATCTGGCAGTTTTATATCTGCGGATCTATTTTCTCGGCATGCCATTTATCATGCTTTATGATTTCAGTTCCTCAATCCTGCGCAGCATCGGTGACAGCCGCCGCCCGCTGTATGCCCTGATTGCCGCCGGAATCATTAATACCGGACTGAACCTGATTCTTGTCATTGTATTTCATCTGGGAGTATCCGGTGTCGCAATTGCCACCGTTGTTTCTAATATTGTAAGTTCCGGTATTCTGTTTTATATTTTACTGCATGAACAGGAACCAATCCGTGTCAGCCTCTCTGGCTTGTCCATTGACTGGGGCGAACTGAAAAAAATCCTGATCATTGGCGTTCCTGCCGGTCTGCAGGGCATGGTCTTTTCCCTTGCCAACGTCTGCATCCAGAGCATGATTAACAGTTTTGGTTCAAACGCTATCGCAGGATCTGCAGCTGCACTGAACTTTGAATTTTTTGCGTATTTTATGGTAAACGCATTTGCCCAGACTACCGTAACTTTTACGAGCCAGAATTACGGTGCCGGAGATTTTAAACGGTGCAAAAAAGTATACCGTCTCTGCATGATTTTTTCCGTGATATTCTGTGGTCTGTTATCCGGTATTTTTGTACTTGGCCGGGACTTTTTCCTTCGCCTGTACACGACCGATCCGAATGTCCTGACTTTTGCCGTACAGCGCCTTCTGATCGTCACCACACTGGAACTTCTGACCTCCACTTACGAGATCAGCGGCGGTGCCATGCGTGGCTTTGGCCATTCCCTGACACCGGCTCTGATCACCGTGGTCGGCTCCTGCGTGCTGCGCCTTATCTGGATCAACACCGTCTGCCGTGCCGTACATGAATTCTGGGTTGTTATGATTATCTATCCGATTTCCTGGGTACTGACCGGTACGGTTATGATCACGGCGTATCTGCTTCTGCGGCGGAAACTAATGCGTTAAGCATCGGATCTGGCAAATGCATTCTTCATCTGTCCACACAGTTCAAACAGAACTTTATCGAGTGTATCGGCGGCTTCTTTTTTTACCATATCTGCCACCGCATTGTTTGCTTCTGTCTTAAGTGCCATGCGCTTTCCTGCGTCGGTTTCTTTTTCCAGCAGCTTATCATAATGATTGATAATCTCATGTCCTTTAGACAGCACTTTCTCCTGATACCGCTCGACATGGAACACCGATTTCTTATAAGAGGCATCTGCCATCGCACCAATCATCCGGCTTACCCAGTAAAAATTATCCGTAGAAACTTCTGCTGTCGTATTTGCCACATATTCCGGAGTTTTCTCCACCTGTGCATAAAACGGCACCATGGCATTAAAAGCATTGGAGCCATATGCAACCCATTCCAGTACATTGGCATCCTCTCCATGCTCCGGGCGGATATGTACCAGACCAACAAAATCATTGCGGTTGATACCGATGGAACGATACATGCCGCGCTGCCCCGGATCTCCATACGCTCCATATGGATCGTAAGGTGTTCCCTGATAATGCGAAGAAAGCACATATTTCACATCTTCCACCGTAATCTTGCGCTCCGGTACCAGTGTCCATGGCAGATCATCGGACTCCGGTGTAAAATCCGCATCCGGTCCATCCCAGTTGTATGTGTGTGGATTCAGGCAGCGCAGCATATACCACGCACGCGGTGTATTGTACACATGATCTGCATCGTCATGGCTGCCAAAAGCTTCGCGCGGATTCAGAGTGCCATCCATGGAAAGATTCAGGTGATGATCCGAAATAAACTCCCGCATATCTGCGGAACACATATGATTTTCCTGCATGGTAAATGCATCATCCAGATCAAATGCATCAATTCCAAGCTGATTTGGCATAACCACATACGCATCATCCGGCACACGGCGTGCAATCCAGTGATGTCCGCCAATGGTCTCCATCCACCAGATTTCATTCTGATCGGAAAAGGCAATTCCATTCATTTCATAAGTGCCATAGGTTTCCAGAAGTTCTCCCAATCGCTGAACACCCTCTCTTGCATTGTGGATATAAGGAAGTACTAACGATACAATATCTTCCTCTCCAATGCCATTTTCCACCAGCGGATCTGCACCGAGTACGCGTGGATTGGATGTGATTGTCTCGGTTGCCGTCATTCCAGTCCGTGCTTCATTGACTCCGCATGCACCCCAGATTCCTTTCCCTTCCACTGCATTTGGCATAGCCGTATAGCGAAGCGGATTTTCTGGAAGCGGAATTTCTACAGAAGAAAGTACCGCTTTGTATACACGCGGCTGCTCCTTTGACTGCACCACGATCATTTTCTTTGGCGTAAAGTGATCATTTCCACCCGCATCATCATTTCTCGCAATCATGGTTGAACCATCATAGGTTGCATTTTTTCCTACTAATATCGTTGTACAAGGCATATTTTTTGTCTCCTTTTCTTTCTATTTGCCATTACATTTTTATTTCCGGTTGCCAGACGGACAGTTCTTCTTCATTTTCATAATAAATATGATAATCTTCTCTCATGGAAGCTCCCTTATAAAATATCCTGCTTCTTTCATGGCTTTTGCGAACTTCTCCACCGGCATCTCTGCCTTTGTTGCTGCAATCTCAAGAGACAGTGTTCCGTCCTGCACCAATGAAAAAAGCATATCATTACGGCCCTTTTCCATCATTTCATTGTCTCTCATAAGTAACGTCATGTATTCCACCTTCCATTCCTCATGTTTTTTTGCCTTCAGAACAGCATTTTCAAGCTTATTCACGAATTGGCTATTGCCTGTCTGTCCTGTCGTAAGCCAGTTTAAAAAGTCCTTCATTTCATCCGATACATCATCTGCATGCCCACCGGCACACAAGAATATTTTCGTTGACTCATCTCCCAATACAAGTTCTGGTATCTCTTTACATTGATTTTCAAATGTGTACTTGTGTAACCCCTCCTGAAATTGATCAAATGGACAAATAAAGATCACATAGCTCTTTTTCAGTTCTTTATAATCCGCACCCCTTTCAAGTAAATTTAAATCTATCATTCCCTGATAATATCTCGTACGCTTCGGAAGATTATCTTTTTTGCTCGTCTGCATTTCACAATCATACACAATCCCGGAATCATCCTCGCTGTACACATCAAATCGTATGCCCTTTCCATCAGCCGTCATTTCTATTGGTTTCTGTTGATCAAGTCGGGTGAAAGCACCTACTTTCTTTCCAAGAATAAGTTCTAACAACTCGTGACAGAGTTCCGGGTTCGTTGTCATTACTTTACAGAACATAAAATCATCTGTAAACGTTAAGTCATCATACTTTTTTGCATTTGCCATATCATTCTTCTCCTTCTTCCTTTTGTGAATAGAGAAGACACTGGGAGCATCGATATTGTTATGAAAGTCTTTTTTATAGTATAACATACACTATTAATTAAGCAATCATTCATCCGCAGAAACAAGCCATTTTCCCAAATGCCATCCCATATTTAATTGTTAAAACTCGTGGTATTGTAAGCACCTGAACTTCTTGTGCTTTAAACGATTTGTCCAGCCTGTTTTTGACTGAATTTGATTGGTGTGAGTTTTGTAAATATAGAATAACGTATCTATCTGTTCTCGTCAACTCATATTTACAATTGTAAATTTTCCACTTTCGGAAGTGGCTGGAAAACAGGTGCAGTTACAACACCTATTTCCCAAATTTTTATCTTTATTTCAAATAGAAGACGCGGTTTTCTTTTCTTGGAATAACATCCGGATAATCCCCGTCCACATAGCCGAGCGCACAGTGTCCGATTCCCTCATATTCATCCTCAATCCCAAGGGATGCAAGCAGTTCCCTGCCCCAGCTGCTTTCAAATTCCTCTTTCGCGCGGTGAATCCAGCAGCTGCCGATTCCCAGATCATGGGCTGCAAGCATGAGGTTTCCCATCACAAGACTGCCGTCATAAACATGTGTCGGCCAGTCTTTTTTTCCTAAAACGATGAGCATTGCCGGTGCGCCGTAAAACGGATCACCCTCACTTCCCATGATTTCTGCATTTTTCTTTGCGATTTCATCGCGCTTCTCTTTGTTTGTCACCTGAATGATGATGACATTCTGTGCGCCTCTGCCGTTTGCCGCATAGGTTCCCGCTTCAATGATCTTGTCTAAAATTTCCTGTGGGATGGCATCCGGTTTGAATTTACGGATGCTTCTTCTGGTTTTCATTTCTTCTAATACGTTGCTCATTTTGGTTTCCTCCTGTCAGTCTTCTTTTGTTAATTGCTCAATCACACACGTATGCGTTTTTGTCTCTCTGTTGTAGTTGATTCCAGCAGCTTTTTCGACGCTTCGACAGAATCAATCACCTCATGCCAGTCCATGGTACTGATTGCATTTACATATTCCTGTGACACTTCTTTGTTTGGAATCGACACCGTTTTGTCCATCCAGTGATAACTCAGATAACCCAGATGAACCAGGAGTGTCAGAACATCATCCCGGTTCTGGAATGTTGTCATATCATTGGAAAATGTCCCTGTATTGATTTCCACACGATCCCCGGCAAGCATCCGCACAATGGCATCTTTTAACCCGTCAAAATTCATCTGGATATAAATTTTTAATGCCTCATATGTTTCGGTCTGATTCCAGTAATTATCATACAGACCGCTTAACATTGCATCGACCACTGATTTCGGGCTGTACATGGAATAAATTTTGGGGTTTTCTCCGTCCATTGCGACAAGTTCATAGCCATCATACCACGCCTGCGCTTCTTCAAAATTGCGCTTGTATGTTGCGCACAATGCGTGCACTTCCTCTTCGGTAAAACCGAAAAACTCCGCCATCTCGCGTGGATTGGTCATGGAATATTCCGTAAACATGTTGAGTGCCGAATGCGAACCGTATTTTTTTATCGGTAAAATTCCGGTCATGTAGGCAAGTGCCACATATTCCTGATCTTTCATCCATACCCGCAGGAAATCCAGATATTTTTTTTGCGCCTCTTTATCCTGCTTGTACTCGCGGAACAGACAGTCCCATTCGTCGATCAGTATGATAAACGGGCACTTCGTATGTGCATATACGTCTTTCATCGCAAACACCAGACTGTCTTCTCCATCCATGACATAATCAGGATATCCTCTTTTCAGATCTGCAATCATGCGTTTTTGAAAAACCGCAAGCATTTCATCCATACTGTGCGTCATGCTTAAAAATTCCTGCATATTCACTTTCAGCACATCATATTGATTCCGGTATTTCTGATAAGTCTCTGCCTTTGCAATCTGCAGAGTATCAAACAACCGCGCCGTATCGACGCTCTGATCGTAATATGCTGCCAGCATATCCGTCGCCATAGATTTTCCAAATCGCCGCGGACGGCTGACACAAATATATTTCTGCCGTGTGTTAACAACCGCATTTATTTTTTCGATTAACCCAGTTTTATCTACATAAATTGCGGAATTTAAGCTCTCCTCAAAGCCTTTGCAGCCCGGATTCAGATAACTTCCCATGCCTGACACCTCCGTAATGTCATTCGTAACCATCCACCGCTTTACCAACGAACCGTCACGACCAGATTCCTGTCTCTAGCATACCACAAACATTCTGTCTTTGCACTTATATTCCTTCTGATATTCTATTCATGATTTTACAAATGGTTCCTGTCCATTGATGTTTTCTGCCCATAATACTTTCTTCATATTTTTTGGGTAGGGATTTGTATATCCCGAAAAAATTTCAGGGGACATTGTGATTTTTTCCATCACAATGTCCCCTGCTTTAAATTATGTTCTTCCTGACATTTGAGATTCTCAAAATGCCCGGAGAATCATTCATCAAATGTCAACTCAAAAGGCATAAAGGATACTCCCCGCTTCTGACCTACTACTGTTTCCAACAATAAAACGAAACTGGACATCTCCATCTATGAGTTCCATATTCTCTCCATAAAAAGCTAGTTCCTTCCGATTAACCGTAAATTTTACTTCCTGCTCTTCACCCGGCAACAGAAAAATTTTCCGAAACCGGATAAGTTCTCTATCCGGTCGCACAACAGGAGCACAAAGTGTCTCCACATAACACTGCACGACTTCTGCCCCAGGCACTTCTCCCACATTCTTCACCTTGCAGGATATGTCAATCTTATCCTCTCTTTCCTGTTTCTCAAATATGGGTGGGGTAATGGTGAACTCTGTGTAAGAGAGACCGAATCCAAATGGATAAAGCGGTTCATTCGGAATATCCATATACCGGCTCGTAAAGCGATTCTCCGGATTCGTTTCTACCATCCGGTGTCCGGTCTTTACATCCCAGTAACTGACAGGCACCTGTCCCACACACCATGGTATGCTCACAGACAGTTTTCCTGATGGGGTCTCTTCTCCATACACCAAGCGAACAACAGCCTCAGCTCCCATTGTTCCCGGTCTCCAGACAAAAAGGACAGCCTGGGATTTCTCCGCTATTTTCCGTATATCCAACGGCCTGCCCGATAGAATGACCGTCACAATATGGGAGGTACGGCCAGCTACTGCATCAAAAAACTTCTGCTGCCCTTCCGGCAGATCAAGAAATGCCCTGCTCGCGGCTTCACCTGACTGTGCCTCATGTTCTCCAAGTACAAGTACCACGGTATCCTCCGGTTCAATTTCATCCAGTGTGGCATATTGTTTTCCACTATTCACGCATATTTCAGGTATCTCTTTATCCTGTTCTCCGCTGTCCTGAATTCTACAGTTTTCAGCCTGCCACAGCCTCCTTTCCTCTTCTGTCAGAATCTCACATTCTGGCAGAAAACGAACCGGCATCTTCCGGGCTTTCAGGACTTCTCTGATCGTTTCCACATCATCATAACGGCCGAAAATTGCCCATCTGCTCAGCAATTCCCTTGACTCCACATAAGGTCCGCCCCAAAATACCTTCCTCTCCGGTTTCAGAGGAAGCATATCATCATTTTTCAGAAGAACCGAACTCTCACATGCCAGCGCAAGCGCGGTTTTCTTTGCCTCAGCAGACAACGGTTCTTCTCCCTGCATTCCTGCAAATGGATTTTCAAACAAGCCAAGCCGATTCTTCATCACCAGCACATTCCATGCACTTTTGTCTATCAACGAAGTTGGAATACTCCCTTCTTTAACCAGTTCTTCCAGATGGAACATATATGCCGGACTCATCATGTCAATGTCAACTCCCGCACGGACTGCGGCCTCTGCGGCCTCTTTCTGGCTTGACACTACATTCTGTTCCTCCAACTGCCCTATGGATCCCCAATCTGAAATCACAGTGCCACTGAAACCCATTTCTTCCCTGAGAGTGCCTTCAAGCAGTTCCTTGTTTCCACTGACCGGTCTGCGGTCAACAGCATTAAACGCTGTCATCACCATTGCCGGATCTGCATGCATTGCCATACGGAATGGTTTGAGATACTGTTCCCGGAAGGTTCTCTGTGATATTTCCACATCATTGTATTCTCTTCCCGCATTCACTGCACCATAACCTGCAAAATGCTTTAAACAGCCTGCGATACCGGACTCCGGTATTTTTTTGTTCCCTGCCGGGTCTTTTCCTTCTTCGCCCTGATATCCTCTAAGCATTGCGGTTCCCATAACTCCGTTCAGAAAAGGATCCTCTCCGAAAGACTCCATTATCCGCCCCCACCTCGGGTCTCTGGATACATCAATCATTGGAGAAAACGTAGCCCTGATCCCCTCAGAAGCAGACTCTGCTGCGGCATGTCTCGCCATCTTTCTAACCAGTTCCGGATGAAACGAACAAGCCTGTCCCAAAGGAATCGGAGCTATGGTCCTGCACCCATGTATGACATCTGCCATAAACAGCAATGGAATATGATGCGGATGCGCTTCCACATATTTTTTCTGAATTCCCCTGAGCTTTTCTGCCCCGATCATACCTAGTACAGAACCAGCATACTGAGTCACCCACTGAGGTGGCTGGTCTTCCCCCACCTCCCCGGTAAGTACCGCATCATCATCAAAGTAAATTCCAGTCAGCTGTATCATCTGCCCAATCTTTTCACGCAATGACATCTCAGACAACAACTGTTTTAATTTTTTTTGTTCCATAATCTTCTTTTCCCTCAATCAAAATAAATGGTTTCTCCACTCTCTGCTGAACGGTACACCGCTTCCAGAATACGTGTGACAACTGCAGCCTGTGCAGGCTTCACAACCTGTTCTGCCCCATCAACAACGATGTGGTAAAACAATTCCTGTTCATAGTCTGCTGCTGACTTTTCTTTTCCTGAGAAAAATGCTACTCCACCGTTTGATAATTCCGGTTTCTCTACTACCTGTGTATTATGGTGGATGTAATTGATTCTAAGGCCATCTTTCATATCAGCTCCGGCTTTGGTACCACACAGGCTTGTTTTTGCCTCATCAACCTCCAGTGTGTTCAGTGCCCAGGCTGATTCCAGTTCGATCACTGCCCCATTTTTCATACGGATAAAGCCAAAAGCAGAATCTTCTACACAGAACTTATCCGGATCCCAGTTACCAAATGCATTTCCCTGGTCTGTCTGATCAGACAGCTTGTGGAAGGAAGCTCCCGTAACAGACTGCACTTCATAATTATCCATCATCCATAATGTCAGATCCAGTGCATGTGTACCAATATCAATCAGAGGACCGCCGCCCTGTTCTTCTTCATTCAGGAACACACCCCAGGTCGGAACAGCTCTTCTTCTGAGTGCATGTGCTTTGGCAAAATAGATTTCTCCCAATTCATCACTTTTGCACATTTCCTTCAGATACAATGAATCTGTACGATAACGGTTCTGATATGCTATGTTGAGAACTCTGTGTGTTCTTTCAGCAGTTTCGACCATCTTCTGTGCTTCTGCATAATTTTTTGCCATTGGCTTCTCACACATGACATCTCTTCCTGCCTCCATTGCTGCTATAGAGATTTCTGCATGGGAACGGTTTGGGGTAGTTACATATACAACATCCAGATCTTCTTTTAGAAGTTCACGGTAATCTTCAAATACTTTTGCATCTTCTGTGCCAAATTTTTCTTTTGTCTCCTGCGCACGCTCTATGATGATGTCACAAAAAGCCACCACCTCATAGAGACCACTTTTCTGCATAGCCGGGAGATGTTTTCCGTTAGCAATCCCTCCACAGCCTACGATTCCTGCTCTTAATTTTCTCATGGTATTTCCTCCTTATTTGCACTTTTCTGTGTTATATAACATATTTCTCCAGATATCTTTTACTGAGAATTAAAGACTTCTCCACCTTTTCCTTGGAATCCTCAAATGCTTTATCTTCTATTTCGATACATGTACAACCATCATATCCTATATCAGTAAGTGCTGACACGTATTTTCCCCAGTCCACATCGCCAAGTCCCGGAATCTTAGGTGACATATATTCCAGCGGATAAGCCATGATGCCACAGGACTCTAATTTATCCCTGTATATCTTGATATCCTTGTAATGAACATGGAATATTTTATCCTTAAATTCATAAAGCGGGCGGATATAGTCGATCATCTGCCAGATAAAGTGGGATGGATCGTAATTAATGCCAAGATTATCACTGTCCAGGATCTTGAAGACCTCTCTCCAGATTGGCGGAGTTGTCATCAGATTCTGTCCTCCGGGCCACTGTTCCTCACCAAAAAGCATCGGGCAGTTTTCAATTGCTATTTTTACGTCACATACCTCTGCCAGTTTTATGATTGGTGGCCATATTTCTTTTACAAGTTCAAGATTTTCCCGTACATTTTTGGTCTGATCCCTTCCGATAAATGTTGTGACCATGCCAACACCTAACTTTTTACTTGCACGTATGACATTCTTCAGATGTTCAATAGCAGCATTTCTTTTCTCTTTATCTGCCGTCATTACGTTAGGATAATATGCCAGTGCAGAGATTTCTACTCCCGCTTTTTCTGCATATGCCATAATATGGGCTGCATATTCATCATCCTGGTTTACCCGTTCTGCATCTATATGGCTTACACCCGCATATCTTCTTTCTGCTTTTTCTTCTGGCCAGCATGCCACTTCCACACATTCAAATCCCTGCTCTGAAGCAAAATCCATCATTTGTTCATAAGTCCATCCGTCAAGGATTGATGTAATAAACCCAAGTTTCATAGAAAATCCTCCTGTATCTGTTTTCCCTATTTTTCCCATGGAGTTGGTGTAAAATCTCCACCCCTGCACCATTTCAGATAATTCAGTGCATGAAGCTGTCCGGTCATCTCCAGTTCTCCGGAATATACAGGATCATGGTATCCCTCAATGCAGATATCGTCCTCATATCCGTTACTTCTTAAAATAGAAATGATATCTCTCCAGTTCGTGTCACCAAAGCCCGGCATACGATGCCATACAAATGGGACTGCGCCTGATATGCCACTATGTCTTACAGCATCCCAGTCTATTGTTGCATCTTTTCCATGTATATGTACTATTTTTTTGCACCATTTTCTCAGCTCTGTTACCGGATCGATAAGCTGTACCATCTGATGTGTCGGCTCCCATTCCAGTCCGAAGTTATCATTCTTTACTTCCTCAAACATCACTTCCCACGCTTTAGGGTTAAAACCGATATTACATGTCGCATGTTCCCATGTTCCATCCATAAGGCAATTCTCAATTCCCAGCTTCACTCCCTTTTCTTCTGCAAGATCAGCCAGTTCCCGGAATACCTTGCCAAACTCTTCATATGCGGATTCTACCGGCTTTCCTTCCCACGCTCCTGCAAAAGTACTCACATGTGTAGCTCCGAATTTTCCGGCAGTGCAGATTACATTTTCCAGAGTTTTCCTATGCTCTGCATACTGGATAGGATTGCAATAGTATCCAACTGTCGTGATTTCGGAATCCGTACCTGCCAACAGTTTTTCCGTGCTCAATGCCAGCTTATCAAGGTCAGTCCCTTCCAGTGACATATGGAAATTAAGAGAAAATGTCTCAAATCCTTTTCCAATAAATCCCTTTAACCATTCTTCTGCCTTAGTTCCAGGAACGCATGTTCCTATTTTTATCTGTTTCATACTTATTTTCTCCTGTTCCTTCATAAATACTTATGATTCATACTGTCTATAATCAATCACCTGGTTTGTTTCTGCTGATTGGAAAATAGCTTCCATTAGTTTCATTACACGCATCACCTGGAAGAGCTTAATCTCCGGCTCTGCCCCATCTCTTATAACTGCTGCTACATTCCTATGGAAATCCGCAATATCTCCGGACACATGTGGCAGCTCTTCTTTCACGATTGTATCTTCCCGTCTCGGAGCCATGGTTTTGGTCAGACCTGCTGCTGTCTTTACCGGCACTACTTTCTCTTCGGTTATGCCTGTTTTCCGTATGATCTCACCATTTAACTGCCAGTCCCTGATTACCGCAGTACCATCTTCACCCAGTACATACCATCTTGGCAGGGAAATATAATTATTGGTACCTACTTCAACTAAGACTTCCGTTCCGCCTTCAAATGTCAGGATTGTGGTGAACCCATCATCCACTTCCTGATTGGTAATATGGGTAAGTGATGCATATACAGTTTCAATTTTTCTATCTCCGTAAAGATACAGAATCTGATCCAGCAAATGTACACCCCAGTCAAGAACCATTCCGCCACCATGTATTTTTTCTTTTCTCCAGTCACCCGGAATACCCCTTGAACCATGCACACGGCTTTCTATCCGGAAGACATGCCCCAGCTTCTGCTCCTCTACAAGCTTTCGTATGATCAGGAAATCATCATCCCAGCGCCTGTTCTGGTGTACTGTCAGGAACTTTCCGGTTTCTTTGGCAACATTTTCCATCTCCTGAAGATCAGAAGATGACAGAGTCACCGGTTTCTCTGATATCACGTTTTTCCCCGCATGCATAGCACGGATTGCAATCGGCTTATGGCAGTCATTTGGAGTGGCAATCAGCACGACATCAATATCCGGGTCTGATAACATTTCCTCTTCCGAACCATACACAGAAAAACCTTTTTCTTTTGCTTCTATTCTCTTTTCTTCCTTGATATCATAGATACCACCAATTTCAATTTCCGGTACATTTGACAGGATTTCTGTATGCCATCTGCCCATTCCACCATATCCTATCAGTCCGTAGATTACTTTGTTTTCCCGCATTTTATACCTCCAATTAAGGAACAGCGGCTAATGAACACCATCAGCCGCCGTCTCTTTTACTTACTTAATTCATCGTTGATTTCTTTGAGAATCTGATCACCACCCTGATTCTTCCAGTTTTTAACGAAAGTATCGAATTCGCTGATATCTGCTTTTCCCATAATGATCTTTGCGAAAGTCTCTTCCTCCATCTTCTTCAGATTTGCCCATTTCGCTTCCATTGTTTCCGTCTGTCCGTTGTAAGCGTTGTAAACCGGAACATATTCCTCATTTACAAGTGGCGCGTCACCTACCATGATTGCAACCAGACGAGGCAGATTTGTTTTTGCCAGATCACTATCCAGATTCCAATATTTAAGACTGAAATCATCGTAAGGCTTTTTCTTAAGTTTCGTAACTGCTTCCATATCGTTCTTCAGCAGTTTATGTGTCGAAAAATCTACATCATCCATACTGATATCTCCTGCAAGATATTTCGTCAGCGCTTCATAAGATTTCTCTATCTCATCAGCATTGTCATACGTATTATACAAAGGATAGAAATCTCCGGTTCCCATCTCCGTAGATGTTACGCCCTCTTCTACCCATTTCTGCTCATTTGCAACTATGTAGTTAATGATCTTAAACGCAGCTTCCGGATTTTTGCAGTCCTTGCTCGCTACGACATACTGTGTCGTTGGCTCAGCCATATGCGTATAATATTTTCCATCCTCAGAAAGAGGTGTGAAATATGCCCGCCAGTCTGCTGAACCTGACAGAGTTGTATCCGCAAATGTATATGCACACCACCACGGTCCGAAAAAGATTCCTACTTTTCCAGCAAGAAGTGGCTCCTTGCTATCACTTCTGACAAGTGTCTCCGGATCAATAACACCATCCGCATAAAGTTTGGAGATATTTTCCAGTGCAGTCTTCGTCTCCGGCTGAATCGAACCATACTCTACCGATCCGTCCTCACTCTTCAGCCAGTACTGCGGATATGACTGAAAACAGCTGAACAATGGGTCAAGTCCAAACTGGTTGCCGCCTACTGCATTCATGTGGTCCGAATTTCCTGGTCCAAGAATACCGATAGTGTCATTCTCTCCATTTCCATCTGGATCCCTTGTCACAAATGCTTTAGCCACTTCTGCCAGTTCATCCCATGTGCGTGGTACATCCAGCCCAAGAGCATCCAGCCAGTCCTGACGAATCCACATTTCGTTTACACCGCCTGCTGTCAGGTTCGGGGCAGGAATCGCCATCAGTTCTCCATCTTCATTGGTGATACATTTCTGCAGTTCTTCACCGCCGGATTTCACATAACTTTTCAGTGCATCTGAAGCATAATCATCAAAATACTTATCCAGTGGCTGTATCATATCGTATTTCAACAGAGCCCTGTACTGGGTTGCATTTACATTCATGATTTCCGGAATGGTATTACTTCCGATACAGAGACTCATTTTTTCATCATAGTCTGATGTAGATGCAGTCCAGTCATATACTACCTGGATGTTCAGGTTCTCTTTCAGAAGCCTTGTATAGGAGTTGTCTTCAAATGACATTCCTTTCGGAATCTTTGCATTCGGATTCATTTTTCCGCCCAGATGTACCGTAACCGTCTCCGGGTATTTTGCCAGAGGCAGATCTTCTTTCGCTGTTCCTTCTGCTTCCTTGACCGCTTCTTTCTGCCCTTTGTCTGATGCACCACCACAGCCTGAAATCAAGGATACCGTCATAGCTGCCGTACACGCTATAGCAATTATTCTTTTTAGTTTCATAATCCATTTTCTCCTTTTCGTTTTTACTATTCTCTATTTTCGCCAGACTCTTTCTGACCGGATACTATCCTTTTACCGATCCCAACGTGATCCCAGATACAAAATATTTCTGCAAAAACGGGTATATGATCAGCACCGGGATCATGGCGATAAATATCTTCGCTGCGTCCAGCGACTGGTTATTTAGTTTCATTGCCTGTGCGATCTGTTCAACATTCATACTGGAATAATCCAATGTTACTACCATCTGCTGTATGTATGTCTGAAGCGGATAGCTGCTTTGTTTTGTACTTAGAACCATTCCCTGAAAGAACTCGTTCCAGTACTGAACAATCGTAAAAAGCGAGATCGTTGCCACCATCGGTTTTGCCAAAGGAATGTAAATTGAGATCAGATTCCTCCATGGTCCACCACCGTCTATAAAGCATGCCTCTTCCAGTTCAACTGGCAGATTCTTGAAAAAGTTTACTGCCAGAATGACGTTGAAAACCTGAAGCCCCATACCGAAGACAAGTCCCCATATGCTGTCCATGAGACCGTAATTCTTCATTGTGATATACCACGGAACAGTACCTCCATTGAAAAGCATGCAGAATACAAAGATCCACATGAAGATGCCCCTCTTCGGAAACTGTTTTTTTGTTCTTGACAACGGATATGCTGCCAAAAGTATACACACCATGCTGGCCCCTGTACCTAACACAACTCGTTTAATAGACACAAGAAAAGAAGTAAAGAAATTTCCCTCTCCCAAGATCTTCTTATATGACAGGAGATTAAATCCCACCGGCCAGAGAGCAACTTTCCCTGCACTGACAGCCTCCCTGCTACTTAAGGAAACGCAAAGGACATACCATACCGGCAGGATGCAGACCAGTGTGATCAAAATAAGGATCACAACATTTACTACGTCGAATACTTTTGATCCTATACTTTTATTTTCTATCATTTACTGCACCTCCTTAGAATAGTTTGTAACCGGTAAACTTATCTGCCAGCTTATATCCTATAACAATTAAGATAACGCTGATCACCGATTTAAACAGTCCAACTGCTGTAGCCAGCGAGTACTGCAGGTTCTCAAGTCCTGCACGGTATACCCATGTGTCTATGATATCACCAGTGGAATAAACAAGCGGATTATACAAATTGTAGATCTGATCAAAACCTGCATTGAGCACATTTCCAAGTGACAGAATTGCCAGAAGGGCTACCGTTGTCCTTATTCCCGGGAGCGTTATGTGCCAGATACGTTTGAATCTTCCTGCTCCGTCTGCCGCTGCTGCTTCATAAAGGCTCTGGTCTACCCCAAGTATTGCTGCCAGATAAACTACCGTATTGTACCCAAATCCTTTCCAGATATCTGTGCCGATCACCAGAGGCTGGAACAATGATGGCTCCCCGAAAAAATTGATCGGATTTCTACCAAATGCCTCCATCAGCTGATTAATTGGACCAGTATATCCAAAGATATTTAAAACAATCTTTGCCAGAATAACCCACGACAGAAAATACGGTAGGTAAACAATTGTCTGGATTGGACGCTTGAGCCGCTTAATACAGAATTCATTAAGCAGAAGTGCAAAAATCAATGGGAAAATAATATTCCCAATAATCTTTCCTACCGCGATTACAACGGTATTACACAGTACCTGTTTGACATCGTTCATTTGAAACATGTACTTAAAATTTTCAAGCCCGACAAACTTAGAATGCAAAATACCCTGGCCCGGATTATAATCTTGAAATGCCATGACAATACCGAACATCGGAACAATGCTAAAGAAAAACAGCCATAAAAGTGCCGGAATCAGCATAATATAATAATGCTTCACAAATCGTTTGATATACATTCCAGGACCTCCCTTCCTTTTTGTTTAATATACACCATGATACCTCCCTTCCTTTTTTTAATTATTTTATCTTCTTCCCCCATATCCTGCTAGATGATATTGTTTCTAATCTTACCAAATATTTTTTATCACAAAAAAAATGTCCGATGAAAATCAGACATTTTTACTCTCTTTTCTGTATTCCGAAGGCGTACACCCATGCTCCCGTGCAAATACTTTTGCAAAATAATGAAAATTATCATATCCAAGTTCTACGGCAATCCTTGTAATGCTCTTCTTTCCCTCCTCTATCCATTCCGCCGCAGTCTTCATTTTCCTTTGTATCACATATTGGTGAAATGTTTCCCCCGTCATCTCCTTAAACCTTGTACTAAAATAACTCCTGCTCATCCCTATCCGTTCTGCCACGTCTTCAGAGCGAAGATCCTCCCCGATATGTCCATCCACATACTTGATAACCGCTGCAAAAGCACTGATATCATTTTTCTGTGATGAGCTAAGACTCTCTTCATAAATATGTTCCCTCCAGCGGTGCACCCAGTCCAGCATCTCTTCAACCGTATCCAGCGATGGAAATTCCACTTCTTCATCTGACAGGAGCTGAATATTATGAAAACTCTTAACAAAAATCCTCTCCGCACTCCGCAGACTGATTTCTTTTGTTTTCTGACAGAGATCTTCAAATTCTTTCTCACTGAAAATCCATCTGGTGTGCATCCATCTTCTGTTCAGTTCTTCAACTTTTTCCTGATTTTCCTCTTCTGCATGTCCATCTCTGCATGTCTGCATGTACTTTTCACTGACCCGTTCCAGTATCGTTCCACACTCTTCCGGGGAAAAACTGATCTTTGAGATATAGTCTAACGCACCCATACGGATTGCCGTCTGTGCATAACTGAAATTCTCATATACAGAAAGAATTACAAATTTAATTTCCGGAAATTCCTCTCCGCACATCTGCATAAGTTCCAATCCATCAATTTCCGGCATATCTATATCGGTAAATACAATATCCACCGGATGATTTCGGAGAAATTCAAGGGCTTTTCTCCCATTCTGTACATCTCCCACTACCTCGAATCCATACTTTTCCCAGTCCATAATAGCGACCAGACCTTTTCTGGCAAGTTTGTCGTCATCTACAATCAATACTTTCATCTGTCTGTCCCACCTTATTTTCTTCCAATGTAACCTCTTTGTCTTTCTCTTTTTTTTCTTCCGGTTTCCGAACAGGAAGAAGGATCGTAATTCTGGTTCCGAACCCTTTTTTGCTGTTTACAAACAAACTCGTCTGTCCATCATAAAATGATTCCAGCATAGCCTTGACGTAGCGCAGTCCGATACCTCTGTTCTCATTCTTCCAGTATCCCCAGTCATAATCAAACGGCTGGTTAATCTCATCTATCTCCTCCTGATTCAGTCCCTTTCCGCTGTCAGAGATAGTTACAACAGCAAGATGCCTTGCCACATCTTCAAACACCTGGATGCTGATCTTCTCATCATCCCCAAGACCATAGCGGATCGCGTTCTCCACAAGTGGCTGAAAAAGCATACGGACCGTTGGCTGGTCAAGATAACTGCCATCTTCTATATTCATCTCAATAATAAAATCATACCGCATCTGCTGAAGTGCAATATATTCCTTTACAATCTCCAACTCCATCCGCAACGTTGTCTGGCGGCCTTCTTTGCCCAGATTATAGGAAAGAAGCTTCTTTAGTCTCTGTACAAACTCACTGATCTCTCTTTGGTGACTCATTTGTGCCATCCACTGAATCGAATTCAGTGTATTGAGAAGGAAATGAGGATTAATTTGATAGAGAAGTTTCTCAAACTCCATCTTCTGTATACTTTTTTCCTTTTCTACCATATTGCTGATAAGATTCTCAATCTGTCTCTTCATCTGTTCTACTTCCCTCATCAGGCTGTCAAACTCTGCAATGTCCGACTCTTCATGTACTGCCTGAAGAGTGCCATCCCCAATCTGCACCATCTGTCTGCGGAATTGACTCAGCGGTCGGCAGATCATACGATAAAGATAGAGGACAGACATGGAAAAGAGCAGAAACGTTACAACTATGATGAGTGTCATCATCATTCTCCACTGGTTAATCTTCTTCTGATATATATTGTCCGGCAGTGCCACTGCATTAATGTATCCCATCTGACTCCGGTATGCCATGATCTTATAGCCCTCTCTCGTCTGGACTTCATACTCCCCCTTTGAGAGTGATGCAGAAAACAGTTTCTGTCCCTGCATAATGACAGGATTTACGCTGTATTGTGCAACCCCTCTCTCATCCGTCTGAATATAAGTGTAGGGATATCCTTCCTTATTTATTTCTTCCGGGGTCTTCATATCAGCCTCTATTTCTGTGTAGATTTCCAGTCTTTTCCCATTGCCAAAAACTACTTCCCTCATGACGGAAAAAACTGTTTTCTCACTATTCCCAAGAAAAGACGCATGGGCTGCCTGCATAACATTTCCCGCACACTTCACAACCTTAGGCAATGCGTTCTGTCTTCCGTCCAGTGTTCTGACATTCATACCGCTGATAAGTTCCTTTTTCTCTTCCTTGTCATAATAGGTAACGCCTACCAGTTTTGTGTTGACATATCCGAGTCCCGAAAGTTCTTGTCTAAGAGATCTCTGTTCAACAAACCTGTCAAAATTATCCACAGCATCAAGATAACTGTCCGTTACGTTTCCGATCAGACCGCCCGGTCCCATATAGTTCACAATACTGAGCATATCATAATAGGCTTCATCCGTATTCTTCGTAATCTGATCCAGATACATTTTCATGTTATTCTCTATACTGTCATTCTGTATCATTCTCAGTGCCATATAGGATACAATTCCCGCAGCCAGAAGGCTTGTCATCGCACACATCGTCAATATGCCAAGCATTTTTGCCTTTAATGTTTTCTTCTTTTTTTCCCGAGCTATCCCCATATACCTGTTTCTCTCCTCAACTGCATCACTAAAAAAGACTGCGCATCGGCAATATCCCGCCAACGCGCAGTCTGTATTCTCTGTATACAAAACTCCTGACAAACGCCTGTCATCAGATATCCGTGACAGTTGTTGAATTTTATATAGTATATCACACGGTCTGAATAATGTAAAGCAGTTGTCCTGCTTTCCTTTATGATATTCTATTCATAATTTTACAAATACTTACTGTTCATTGATGTTTTCTGTCCATAATACTTTTCATATTTTATGAATATGCATTCTATGAAAAACCGGGACATATGGAGAAAAATTTGTATATTATGTCCTGCTTTTCCTGTCAGCTGGGACATATGCGAAAAAAAGTTCTTATTATGTCCCATACAAATGTCATAACAGGACATTTGTAGCATCTTCTCGTCCATATGTCCCGTTAGACTTTTACAGAAGGACTTTTTTATTATCTTTTTGTCTATATGTCCCATACAGATATCACAGCAGGACATTTCAGGCACCTTTTCATCCATATATCCCATTTGTCTTACACAAAGGGATATTTTTGCCCTTTTTTCTTTATATGTCCTATTTTGTTCTTCTGGCAGACTTTTTGCATAGAGGAGCTATAACTACAAATATTGATAAACTTAACAGGCGGCAGAAATCATCTGCCGCCTGCTATATAACGTATGCTGTTACACTTATAAAATTGCTGTTTCCAAAAAATGCTGAATGTCCTGAAATGAAGAAAAAACAGCAGTCGCCTCTCCAGTATCCTGTTTTATTCCTGAGCCAGTATAACCAATCACATCAATTCCTGCCTGTATTGCCGCATGAATACCGGTTGAGGAATCCTCAATTGCAACAACCTCATCTTTTTCAGCCTGCAATAACTGTATCGCCTTTAAGTACCCATCCGGATAGGGCTTTCTTTTTTCACACATATCCCCACATACAATAACTGAAAAATAATCTGTCATTTTGATCCGGTTTAAAGCCGTAATAATATATTTCGCGCTCGTTGATGTTACCAATCCGGCTTTCAGATTCCGTCCCTTCATCCATTGAAATAATTCCTGTAATCCCGGCATGGGACAGATGGCATCATTTTCATAGGTATTTCCCATCTCTTTTCTTCTTTTCTGGTACATTTCCCATGAAACATTTTCTTTCGACCGGCTCAAATAATGCAATATTTTTTCACGGCTGTTAACTCCAATAAATCCTTTTAACTCTTCGTGATCCATATATACACCAAACGATTTGAGAGTTTCCTGCAGATAATGTGCATTTTGAGGTTCCGTGTTTACAATAACACCATCAAAATCAAAAAGAATATATTGTTTCTTCATATAAATCTATCCTTTAGTTATGCCAGCAGCCGTGATGCTTTTTCCTGAATCCATGCTATTTCTTCTTCCGAAAGATCACAAAAATCACTGTTTTCCATAGAGCAATTGGAATCTTGTACATATACTATTTTTGTATCTTTCTGGGTGATTGAATAAAACCAGCATTCTGCCGGAACATTATATACTTTTCCCTGCTCCATCAATGTCAGATCAATAGAAAAACCATTTTCCTTTTTTTCTGCGGTAATCAGAATCGCTTTACCATGTACAAGAATAAACTGCTCATCGGTCGAATGATGGATCTCCAAGTGTTTAATCCCATTAATATCATTGTCCGGTTTCCAGTTTTTAATACATACAAGCCACTTTGGATTTTTATAGACACATAAAATTCCCTCTTCGTTATTTTCATACATATCTGGTTTCATACTTATACCTCCCTAAATTTCTGTTCTTCCTGTAATTGGTACTCCATATCCAAATGCACCTTCTTTTGCGCACATCTTTGCGGCAAACTCCGATGCCTTTTTCATTGCATTTTGAATTTTTACATACATCTGTTCATCTGAACCATCTAAAATCTTATGTTGTGGGGAATTTTTTAACATATCACTTAGGAATGCCGCAAAATAAGAATCTCCCGCTCCCATAGTATCTATAACATCCTCTGCCAATACTGCTTTTGTATATAAAAATTTATCTTTATATAATACATAAGAGCCTTCTTCTCCGACAGTTCCAAGAACAACAGAAACACCATATTTCTGTGCCTTTTTCATTTCTCTCTCCCGTTCATCTTCTGACAAATGTGCACATGACATAATTGCAACAGTTACATACGGACATACATCCCTCAAATACTCATCTGTCCAGCGCATTGAAAAATCATAGGCAATCGGAACCTTTGTCTGATACAATTTTGAAAGATCCTGTTCAATATAGCTGTTAAGATTTGTGTAAATCAAATCATATTGCTGAATATAATCCATATCTTCTTCGTTGAAATCAAATGCATGATCTTTTGCAATTCCACCTTTATTTGAGCCAAGAAAAACACGGTCTGTTTCTTTCAGTGTTACCAAAGCGAAACCGTTTTCTCCCTGAAAATGCCGGCAATGCGTATCATCAATCTCTAATTTTTTTAATGTCTCCTGCACACATTCAGCAACTTCATCATTACCGTATTTTCCAAGATATGCCGAATTGACACCATTCCATTTTGCATATACGCATGTATTGACACATTGTCCTCCCGGATACATTTTCCCACGAGATAAATATTTATCACATACATTATCTCCAATCGCTATAATTTTTGGTTCTTTCATAGATTTTCTCCTTATGTTTTAAAATACTACTGCTCCTATCAAAATTGCTGACACTACTGAAACTACAGTACATACAAGGCCAGGAAGCATATAGCTGTGATTTAACACATATTTTCCAATTTTTGTTGTTCCCGCGGTATCAAACGCAATTGCTGCAACGCACTGACCGGAAGCAGGAATAAAATAATTTGATGAACATGCAATCCAGCCAGCAACAATAATATTTGCCGGAAGCCCTAATGCAATACCAATCGGAACCATAATCATTGTAGAGGATGACTGACTTGTTGTTATTGCCCCAACAATAAACACTGCTATGATATAAATCCATGGATGTTCATTCGTGAGAACTGACATATTATCTGTAATAAACGATGACTGATCTGCAATAAATGTATTCACCAGCCAGCAAAGACCAAATGCCAGAACAACAGCAAACATTCCTGTTTTAAATACTGGCTGATCCAGTACCTTATTGCTGTCAAGTTTTGTAATTAATACCGTTACGGCTGCTGCAACCAGCATAAAAATCTCAATTACTGTGGTAAGCGGTAATTTGCTTCCATCTGAAAGTGTTGGAACTAATGCACTCACTGCGCCAAGCAATACAATACCTACCATGGCAACCAAAAATACTGCAACAGAGATTTTTGCCTCTTTTGTTGTTTTAACTTCTGCAGCATTCTCATTTTTCACAAGAGTCTGAACCTGTCCGGATGCTACACGAGCCTGAAATTCCGGATCCTCTGCCAGTTCTTTTCCTTTCTTCATTACAGCAAGAGCACATGCGACTGTACCAATCAGTGTTGCCGGGATACAGACTACAAGCAGTGTAAAAATATTAACCGTTTTATAGTTCGTTGCTTCAGCCATAAAAGCCAGAATACCTACCGTTGCTGCTGAAATCGGACATGCCGTGATTGCCTGCTGGGAAGCTATAATGGATGCTGAAATCGGGCGTTCCGGTCGAACTCCTGTCTCAATAGAAATTTCATTAATTACCGGAAGCAAACTGTAAATAATGTGACCTGTACCACACATAAATGTAAAAATATATGCTACAACCGGTGCAAGTACCGTAATCATCCTAGGATTCCTGCGAAGAATCTTTTCTGCTATGCGAACCAGGAAATCCAATCCCCCACATGCCTGCATTGTTGCAGCTGCTACAATTACCGCAATCATAATTAAAATAACGGTAACTGGCGGATCTGCCGGTGTAACATGAAAGAAAAATGTCATAATTAACATTCCAACACCACCAGCCATTGCTAAAAATGTACCACCCTTACGTACCCCCAAAAATATAATGGCAAGTACAAGTATTAATTCTACCCAGAACATATTCATGTCCTCCCTCTCTTTTATATATATCTTTTTCAGTTACATTTTGGATGTGCGCATATCCGTACAATACAAACTTTAATACAATTCTCGTACATCGCTCTTATTTGTATTGTTTTGTATCTGCTTTAATATTATATTTGTATCATACCTTTGTCAAGAACTTGTGTGTTTTTCGTCAATTATCCTATATTTTAGTTCCGATTTTTGTGCATATTTTTGTTCTCAGGCTATTTCAGTATCGTATATGTATTATTTTGTATCTACAATACAATAAGCAGACAAAAACATAGGATACAATGTCTTTGTCTGCTTATAAATTCTTTTGCCCGAATTAAATATGTTCTGAATTAATACTCTACTTTCCACATATATCTACGTGTTGAAAGCGGATGTTCTTTCTTTTCAGCCAGTTCATGGTTATAAATAGGATATACATTATTAAACAGTGAATGGTTAAAGTAATCCACAACAGAAGCATCAATTGTAGATAATCCAAGTTCTTTTGCGTCCAGAACTTCAATCCTCTTTGCATATGTATGAAGGAATTTTAAAGCCCTTTCATCCAGTTCACGGGTAGATCCTTCTGATATCTGAATCATAAACGGACGGTTTGCATCTGTGATTTCAAACGGTCCATGGAAATATTCTCCTGTATGAATACTGCTGGAATCAAGCCACTGCATTTCCATGAAAATGCAAATACTTTCCATATATGCAGCCCCATAGCCAGCTCCGCTTCCCATCGTATAAATAACGGTATCGTCCTTGTATGTTTCAGCAAACTGTTCAGCTCTTACCTGTACATGTTTTCTTGCATTCCGGATAATTCCGGTAATCATACCAAGTCCTTCGTAGAATTTATCATAATTTTCATATCCTGCGGTCTGTTGAAGTGTTTCCACTGCTACGAGCAGCGCACACATTGTTTTTTCTCCAGCATAATCAATATCACCTTTGAGATGATCCGGACTTGCATCAAATGAATACTGGATAATATAGTCACCAAACTCCACAATTTCAGATTCTTCCAGCCATGTAAGAATAATTACTGCTGCTCCTTTTTCCTTACCAAGCTTTGCTGCTGCAATCGTTTCCGGTGTATTTCCCTTATGGCAGGACAGACAGATGATCGAATTCTCTCCAAAATCTTTTGGTGTACTGTGAACAAATTCGTTGCTGTTGATCAGCGCGGATTTAATATTTGAACACTCTTTCTCCATAAATGTTTTTGCAGGATACAAAGCTCCAAGAGACCCTCCACAACCAACAAAATACAGGCTCTTAACACCTCCTTTGTCTTTTTTGTTCTCCAAAATCTCTGCTACAATGTTTTTAATGTCTTTGCTTGTATAACTCATATTCATTTCTCCTTTTTTTATTTGTCTCGTTTGTTTCTATCCAAAATATAATACAATATAATACATTTGTCAATATAAAACAGCTTTTAAAATAAATATATACAATTCTGAAACTTTGTATTATAATATATTGTATAATACAAATCAAAACACATTACGAGGTTTTTCATGGAATTAAACAATACAATTGCCAAACCACTATACAAACAACTTGAGGATCAGTTAAAAGAAGAGATTGACACCGGAAAACGTAAAGCAGGCAGCCGTCTTCCAACAGAAAATGAGTTAAGTACAACCTACAATGTCAGCCGGGTCACTGTCCGAAAAGCTCTTGCAGGTTTATCAGAATTAGGATATCTGGACCGCAAATCTGGAAAAGGAACTTTTGTTGCCGAAAAAAGAATCCAGCGAAATATCTCAAAAGGTGTTACCGGATTTTCTGAAATGTGCCGTACAATGGGAGCAGTTCCAGGTGCGAAAACCATTAAAATTGCAATAGAAGATCCTACCGAAAAAGACATGGAACTCATGCATATTACACCCGATAAAAAGATTCTCGTATTGGAACGTATTCGTTATGCCGATGAAAAACCGGTATTGTTAGAAATCAACCGGTTTCCTGAATCCTTTTCTTTTTTATTTGGAGAAAATTTAAATGACACTTCCCTTTATGATGTACTGCAAAACCACAATATTATTTTTGATCATTCCGACAAAACTTTAGATATTGTGTTTGCCTCCGCACAGGAATCAAAAATTTTGGGGATTTCAAAAGGTTATCCACTTCTTCGAATCGAGAGTACAATCTATAATACTGATTGCTCACTTGTTCAAAGATGTAAGCAATTATGTATCGGCGATAAATTTAAATTCACAATTTAAAAACTCCGGGCACATATACATTTGCGCCCGGAGTTTTATATTATTCCATGGCATACCGGATAAATTCCGGGAAAATCGCCCGATACCCTTCTTCCTTTATATGCATGCCCTCAATCGTATATTCAGCCTTGAGATTTCCGTTTTCATCCTTCAGCGGGTCATTGATATCCATATATTTTGCGTAATATTTTTCGGCCAGTTTTTTGACAGCCGCGTTTGCTTCAGTGATCTTTGGGTTGGTGCGCACAAGAAGGCAGGGCGGCTTTCACCTGGCACAGGATCTGATCGTAGTGATCAATCATCTGCGCGATCGGAATGTCAGGGTAACTCAGATCGTTGGTCCCGATATTGATAAATAATTTCGATGGTTTTAAATCCAGAATACAGGTATCGATATTTTCAAGCAGTTCATCCGTGATAAATCCACCGACTCCGCGGTTATAGAATATGATATTGAACTTTTCATTTAATTCCACATTTCAAGAAACGCTTTCACTTCCTCCGGCATGCGTCCCTTTCGCCACGCGAGAAGAAGTTCCGTCGTAAGATCCGCATCCAGAATATCACAGGACTTCATCTGATCCGACAACTTGTGCATAGAAGCCGGAAGAATGGCGATTCCAAGCCCTTTTTCCGCCAAAGTCATCGCCGTTCTGGCGTCTTCACACTCACAGTAAATGTCACACAAAAGCCCCTTTTTTTCGAACGCGGACAACAGATAACTGCGGTAGCGGTGGGACAGGATCAGTTTCTGCTCTGACAGTTCCTCGAGCGTGATCCCATCTTTGTTTTTTTCTAAAACTGGGTTCCCTGCAGCCGCCATTGCAAGCAGCTTTTCCTGCATCAAAGTCCTGCTCTCACATCCTTTGAGCACAATCGGTGTCCGGAGTGTCGTGATATCGACCACGCCGTTTTCCAACTGCTCCCGCAGCGTAAATGTCGATCCCTCGTGGATATCAAAGCGAATATCCGGATGCGACGTGGAAAAACGGATCAGGTAATCGGACATCATAGAAACCGTGGACGGCGTAAATCCGATGTGGATTGTTGCCGCCTGGCTTGCCTTTATGACTTCCCGCTTGGTAATATCCGCCATGGTAAGAAGACTGCCCGCCCTGTCATACAGTGTTTTTCCTGCTTCCGTTAATGTAATCTTTTTGGTGCCCCGCAAAAAAAGCTGCACCTGAAGTTCTTCTTCGAGCATCTTTACCTGATAACTCAGCGGCGGCTGTGTCATGTGGAGAACGCGCGCCGCACCGCTGATCGTACCAGCATCCACAATTGCCCGGAAGTATTCCAGTTGTTTTACATCCATAGCTTCTCCTTATATAATTTTTATTCGTTTAAGACATAAAAGTAATATTTTTCATATATGTTAATTCATGGTATACTAAATGTCAACAGAAAGAAAAGGATTTAAGGAAAAAATGAAACGAATTGATTTTGAACATGGTTCCATACCAAGCAACATCTTAAACGCAGCGATTCCCATGCTGGTTGCGCAGCTTTTAAGCCTGCTTTATAACATCATAGACCGCATTTATATAGCAAGAATCCCGCATATCGGCACAACCGCTCTCGGCGCGGTTGGCTTATGTTTTCCCATTATTGTGATCATCACGGCTTTCAGCAATCTGTTCGGCAGCGGCGGTGCTCCGCTTTTTTCCATCCGGCGGGGGGAAAATAATTCCCGGAAAGCTTCCGAAATTATGAATACCTCCTATACGATGGTCTGCGGCGGCGCAATTGTTTTAATGGTCATTGGATTTTTGTTTGCGCGCCCGATCCTGCGTCTGTTCGGCGCTTCCGAGTCTGCTCTGGTTTATGCATACCCGTACCTGATGATCTATCTGGTCGGCACACTTCCGTCCATGATCGCTACCGGTATGAATTCGTTTATCAACGCACAGGGATATGCCATGACCGGCATGACATCCGTTGCCATCGGCGCGGTGGCAAACTGCATTCTCGATCCGGTTTTCATCTTCGTCTTTTCGCTCGGAATCCGGGGTGCAGCAATTGCAACCGTGATTTCCCAGACACTCTCCGCTGCATTTGTCCTTTATTTTCTGAAAAAACGATCGGAGCTTAACGTACGGTTTCTGACCAGAAGCGAACTCTCCCAGTGCACGGAAACTGCCAAAAACATCGTAAGCCTCGGAACCGCAGGATTTATTATGCAGCTTACCAACAGTTTAGTCAGCATCTGCTGCAACAACGTACTCTCCGTGACCGGAGGCGATATCTATATCTCCGTGATGACAATCATCTCCAGCGTCCGGCAGCTTGTCGAGACACCAATTTATGCCATGAATGAGGGAAGTTCCCCGATTTTAAGCTACAATTACGGGGCGCGCCGCCCGAAGCGTGTAAAACAGGCAATTGGTACAATGGCGGTTATGATCTTTGTGTATACCGCCGCCATGTGGTCGGTCATTATCGTTGCACCGCATTTCCTTATCGGGATTTTCAGTTCTGACAGCGAGCTGATCAAAGACGCGGTTCCTGCCTTAAAACTTTATTTTGCCGCATTTATTTTCATGGATCTGCAATACATCGGACAGACCACATTTAAATCATTAAATAAAAAGAAGCAGGCGATTTTTTTCTCCCTGCTTCGTAAGGTATTTATTGTTGTGCCGCTGACCTACCTGCTCCCATATGCACTTGGCATGGGAACAAGAGGTGTGTTTATGGCGGAACCGGTCTCAAATGTGATCGGTGGAAGCCTGTGCTTTTTCACGATGCTTGCCACCGTGATTCCAGAATTAAATCATATGGAAAAACAAAAATAAGTTAATCTTCCATACCTGCGCGCAGCGCTGCTTCTTTTGCTTTTACGTCGGAAAGGAAATGCTCTTTTGCAAAGCCCATATCCTGCACCAGCTCCATGGTCCCGAGATATGTGCCTGTGGCATCCCGCACCGCCATATAGGTAACCAGCATGGTTTTTCCGTTTTTCTCCATCCAGATCGGCACTTTGTCGAGCGTCCCCTTCCGGAATTCCCCGATAATGTGACGCACCTGCTGCTCCACTTTCGGAGGATGGCAGGAAAATACCTCGCGGTCGATCGCCATGCCCGGACGTTTGAAATCCTTTGGCCCTTCATTGAAAAAGCGGTTGATATTGTCCTCATCGACAAATGTGATCTCCAGAGGAATCGTGTTGAGCATTGCGGTAAGCTGCGCAACGGTCAGGTGCCCGCCCGGCATGATGATTTCTCCATTCCTTACATGTTTACTGCAATTTTCTGTATGCAGATACTTCTCTGCCGCCTCCCATGTCGCATTTTCCACACCAAAGCAGACCGGATAATCTTTCGAATCGCGGTAAATTCCAAACCACTCTTCCTCCGTGAAATTCAGGGCACAGTTCGGGAAGAAAATATTGGCTTCCTTGTAGATCATATCCTCCACGCGCTGCAACACAATGCGAAAACGTTCCAGCCAGTGATCTTCCGTCTTTTGAACCGGCAGCTGCTTTGCCAGCGCTGCCAGTTCATCCCTGATCTCATCATCGGTTGTCCACATCACATCCGACGGGCCGCTGATCCCGTATTTTACTTTCAGATGCGGATACAGAAGATCCCCTTTCTTTGCATAATGGATCGCAACTTCCCGCAGCTTTCCAAACAGCTCCGGTGAAAGGGTATTGGTTTCCTCTATTTCGTTCCTGCATTCCCGGATGACGTTTTCCAACACTTCATTTTCGTGGGTAAACGTCTGCAGCGGATGTCCGGTGATTCCGGTTAAAGCCGCGGTAGCCGCCAGCTTTTTCTCTTTTACCGATGCCGCAACCGCTTTTTCCGCGTTGGCAACTTTTTCCTCACTCGTTGCACCGCGGAACAGTGCCGCATGGACATCACACAATTTCTGCACGGTCTCAAGTGGTGTGCCGCCCTGCAGAAGTTCCTGCTCCGCCTGCATGATCTCTGCCGGATCAACCTCTTTAAATTCTTTTGCGAAATCCGCCCTTACTTTTTCCAATTCTTCCCCGGCGCTCAGCCGCTCGAGATATGTTTTGATCTGTTCTACCCGTGTGTTGTGTTCCATGATTTTATCCTTTCCCATTTATATAGACTCTCTTACAAACAGTTTTTTCATTCTTCAGTTACAATATACACAAAAATGGGAAAAGAATATGTTGTTGCAACCACATTTTATATTTTATTTGTCGTACTGTACAGTTTTCGCAAAGTTTGCTTGACATTTTATGCAAAGTATACTATTCTGTTTTTGCAAAGCAAGCTATGCAAAAAGATAGTGTCAGCCCATTTGTGAAAGAAATTTTGCATGGGCTGATGTTCAACAAAAGGGGATCACCAATGAAAAACCGTATCAAAGAATTGCGCAAAGCCAATAAACTATCGCAAAGCGAACTGGCAGATATCGTGGGAACTACCCGCCAGACAATCACCTCTATTGAAGTAGGTAAATATACCGCTTCTTTAGGACTCGCCTATAAAATCGCACATCACTTTAACTTAACGATTGAAGAAGTTTTTGACTTCAGTGAAATTGAGAATGAGGAGTAATTTACTATGGAAAAGAAAATGGAAAAAATGAAAAAGGAAATCAAAACACAGAACCGTTTCTATCTGATTATCGCAGCGCTTTTTCTAATTGCACAGTGTACCAACACCTCCGGTGTACTGACCTCTGCCTACACAAATCCGCACTCTGCAGAATTTGTGCATGGGTTTGTACTTGGTCTGGTTATCGTCGTGGAAATTTTTGTAATACTGCAGTTTTGTAAAAACAGCAAAGCGCTCAAAGATGAAGCGCTGTTAAAACGTCTGTACAACGAACGCCATGATGAACGCGCACAGCAGATTGAGGCTCTCGCCAGCCAGAAAAGTGTACAGATTGCACTTATACTCGCTGTCGCTGCCGGATTTATTGTCTGCTATTTTAGCCTGGAAGCCTTTCTTGGTATGCTTGGTGTCGTTATACTGACAGGTGTCGTAAGAAAATGCTGTAAAATTTATTATACGCGTACTTACACATTGCAATAACTTTGACAGTGCTGCACACCATTGTAATACAACCATCAAATATCAGGAGGAGAGTATACATGAACGTTGTTATTGCCATCGATTCTTTTAAAGGAAGCATGACTTCCCTTGAGGCCGGGGAGAGTGCCTCTGCCGGAATCCGGCGCATATATCCGGATGCAGATATCACCATCCGCCCACTTGCAGACGGTGGCGAAGGCACGGTGGACGCTTTGACGCTTGGCTGTGGCGGCACACGCACACAGGTATGCGTAACCGGGCCTCTTGAAAAACCGGTGCTTTGCAGTTACGGCATTCTGGATGCTGGCAAAACTGCAGTCATCGAAATGTCCGGAGCTGCCGGAATTACACTCCTTTCCGAAACCGAACGGAATCCTTTGTATACAACAACCTACGGGGTTGGGGAAGTCATCAGAGACGCCATTTCCAGAGGCTGCAGACATTTTATTATAGGAATCGGCGGAAGTGCCACAAACGATGGAGGAATCGGTATGCTGCAGGCACTGGGATTTGACCTGCTGGATC
>QWCK01000113.1_pt1 | contig 185510 bp, 161 predicted proteins | sample 1972571 | NCBI WGS metagenome assembly QWCK01 (sample SAMN09866710, study PRJNA288562) | Human gut metagenome isolate term2_stool, whole genome shotgun sequencing... | isolation source: gut | host: Homo sapiens | place: USA: California
TCCAAACCTTGCTCCGAGGCCACAGATATAGGGTATATTTTCTCTGGGGGTTCTGGTTGTTTCAATCCGGCAAATTTATTAAAAGATTTGGGGAAGAAGTCAGGAGAGATAGAAGTAATTCGAGTCAATCCTTCAAAAAACAGTTACAACGAAAGCTATAACCTTCTGGAGCGTCCTCAAATCCCTCCAACAATAAATAGCAATTCCATCCCTAGCCAAAACACAGCCCTCTGTAAGATAAATAAAGCATATTTGTGGCCTCGGAGCAAAGGTTGGATGCGAGCGCTTTTACGCGAACATTCAACCTGCAGCGACTAAAGTCACAAATATGCTTTATTTTATCTTACAGAGGGTGTCTCCTTTGCCTGCGGCAAATTCCTATTTAGATTTAGCTGCTGTTGTAGCTTCACTGGAAGCTGCTGTTGTCTCCGTTGATGTCTCTGTAGCTGTGGAATCCGCACTCTTTAAGGATACCTGTGCCCAGAGTTTCTGGTCTACATCTTTATTGTAGTCCCATTTCTTCTCAAGTTTCTTAGTCCAGTTGTCATATTTCTTCTGGAAAGCTTCGGACTGTTTCTGTTCTTTTAAAGTTTTCTTATTGCTTGCTGTTTCTTCTTTATCTGTGTAAGCAACAAGTTTAGCGATAACGTATCCGTTGTCACATTCTAAGACTTTATCTGCAATATCGCCATCTTTCATGCTCTTCATTACTTTTTCGAAAGCTTCTCCCTCTTCGGATTCGCCTGCTGCATAGGATTCATCTGTGTTGGAGTAATTCTGTTCTTTGGCAACTTTCTTGATTGTCTTCTTGCCGCTCTGGATTTCTTTGAGAGCTTTTTCTGCTTTTGCTTTCACGGCCTTTTTCTCTTTTTTACTCATTTGTGTTGTCTGGCCGTTATCACCTGTCTTTGTTGTGGCAAATACAACTCTGTAGATTGTGGACTTTCTTGCTTCATCGTCTGTTACTGTAACTTTTTCTTTGCTTTCAATCTTCTTCTGAACCTTAGAAGCAAGTGTACTGTCTTCATAGATTTTTTCTACATCTTCACGAGTAGCACCACATTCTTTCATAACCTTTTTACCAGTCTTATCCTGATAATAGGAAAGTGCGGAATCACTGCACTGCTGTTTTTCTGTATGTGTTAACTTACAGTCATACTTATCTGCCTTTTTGATAAGGATGATGTTCTGTTTCATCTGGGAAATAACCTGCTTTTTTACATACTCTTCAAATGTCTGGTCATTCCCATCATCGTCTTTACCCATAGACATACTCCAGAAGTCACTTCCATAGTAACTGCTGTAAGTCTGCTCATACTGTGCGCTAAGCATCTTAGCATACAGCCATGCTTCTTTTAATGTGACATCTGTTCCGTCATAGCTGAATAAAACTTTATTTCCATCCTGTGTTTTTGTTCCTTTTCCACTGCTTGATGTAGAACAGCCAGTCATGAGACTCAAGGCCATGATTACTACAAGAACGAGGGAAAGAACTTTTGTTAATTTCGCTTTCATTTGAACCTCCTATAATTTTACACTATATTTTTCTATTATAGTACAAAAGGAAGAATACAACAAGTAAATTCTGGTTTGTAGGGTTAGAGAAATAAACAGGAACTCTGGTAAATTATTTTTCAGAAGGATTGACACTTGAAGCAACTTAGTAATTCCTTTGAATTAACAGGAAAATGCTAATTTTTAGCTACATTACCATACAGATTTTGATATTAGTTATTTATGATCCGGATTATTATCGTAAAATTGTTGAGATATTGTAACCATAGTTTGAATGTTAATCTTTAATATCTCATTTTACGGGAAGCCACAACCTATTAGAGAATCCCCAAATCCTCTAAGATAAGTTCTGATTTTGCTTCTACAGCCAACGAACAGCACCCAAAGAGAGCCGATACCCTATATTTGTGGCCTGGGAGCAAAGGTTGGATGCGAGCGCTTTAAGCGAACATTCAACCTGCAGCGACTAAAGTCACAAATATAGGGTATCGGCTCTCTTTGGGTGCGTCTCCTTGCCTGCGGCAATCAGGATTTATCCTGTAGTTTTTGGATTCCCCCAATGATTTCCCTGACTTTTGCCAGTAAGTCTTTTTTCGGTATCCCTGTAGATTCGAACACAAACACCGGATTCGCTTCTGGTTTTATTTTCATCTTGTTGCGGTACTGTTTGAGGAAACCGTCAATTTCTTCAACGCGAACTTTCGCCCGTGGGTTCATGGTAAACAGGATTTTGCTTCCTTTCTGCTCGATGGAAAGAAGCCATGCCTGATGGGCTTCTTCTCTAAGGAGTGCAACGTCCATGAGGCGGATGAGTGGTGCTGGTGTATCACCGTAACGGTCGGTCATTTCTTCAATCATGTCCTCGGATTCTTCCTGCGTCTCGATAGTTGCGATTCGTTTATACCAGGAGAGTTTTTCGGATTCGCTCTTGATGTAGGTTTCCGGAATGTAAGCATCGATGGACAGGTCAATGGATGTGGTAAATGTATCGACTTCCTGCTGTTCGCCTTTCATTGTTAATACGGCCTCGTTGAGCATTTTGCAGTAAAGATCGTATCCGACGGATTCCATATGACCGGATTGTTCTGCACCAAGAAGATTCCCGGCCCCACGGATTTCGAGGTCACGCATAGCGATTTTGAAACCACTTCCTAAGTCAGTGAATTCACGGATAGCTTTTAATCGTTTTTCGGCTTCTTCTTTTAAGATAGAGTTTCTTCTATACATTAAGAATGCGTATGCAGTTCGGTTGGAACGGCCGACACGGCCTCTTAGCTGATAAAGCTGGGAAAGGCCAAATAACTGTGCATCCTGAATAATCATCGTGTTAACATTTGGGATGTCGAGTCCAGTTTCGATGATGGTCGTGGAGACTAAAACATCTATTTCTTTATTGATAAAGCCGGACATAATCGTTTCAAGCTGGCGCTCGCCCATTTGCCCGTGTGCATACTCTACTGTGGCATTTGGTAAAAGCCGTTGTAAGCCTGCTGCTACTTCATCGATATTGTTGACTCGATTGTATACATAGTATACCTGTCCGCCTCTGCCAAGTTCTCGTTCGATTGCTTCGCGGACAAGTTCCTCGTTGTACTCCATAACGTAGGTCTGAATTGCCCGGCGGTCCACTGGTGGAACTTCAAGAACACTCATGTCACGGATTCCGGCAAGACTCATGTGCAGGGTTCTTGGAATTGGGGTTGCGGACAATGCCAGAACGTCAACATCTTTCTTCAGCTGCTTGATTTTTTCTTTCTGTTTTACGCCAAAACGCTGTTCCTCATCAATAATAAGGAGTCCGAGATTCTTGTATTTGATATTTTTTGAAAGAACTTTATGTGTGCCGATGACAATGTCAATCGTCCCGTTTTTCAGCCCATCAAAAATACGTTTTTGTTCTTTTGGCGTGCAAAAACGAGAAAGCATGGCAATCTCGACTGGATAATGTTCCATTCTTTCTTTAAATGAATTGTAATGCTGCTGTGCTAAAATGGTTGTCGGTACAAGATAAACTACCTGTTTGCTGTCCATAACTGCCTTAAATGCCGCTCGGATTGCAACCTCGGTCTTTCCATATCCAACGTCTCCGCAGATAAGACGGTCCATAATTCGATGACTTTCCATATCACGCTTGGTGTCTTCAATCGCGCTTAACTGATCTTCCGTTTCTTCATATGGAAATAATTCTTCAAATTCTTTTTGCCAGACGGTATCTTTGCCGTAAGCGTAGCCTTCTTTTGCCTGCCGCTCGGCATAAAGTTTTACCAGATCCTGTGCCGCAATCTGCACCTGTGAGCGAACCCGGCTTTTCGTCTTTTCCCATTCTGTGCCGCCAAGCTTATTCAGTTTTGGCTTTCTTGCACTTAAATTCGAATATTTTTGAATGAGTTCAAGCTGTGATGCCGGAACAAAAAGATTACTCGCATCTTTGTATTCAATATTGATGTAATCTTTCGTAATTCCATCGGACTCAATTTTTTCCATGCCACGGTAAATACCGAGTCCATATTTTTCATGGACAACATAATCACCGACTGAAATCTCCGAAAGAGAATTGATTTTCTGGCCACTGTACTGGCTTTTCTTCTTCGGCTTTTTGGCCTTTCTTTCCTTGAAAATGTCTTTTTCGGACAAAACGACAAATTTAAGCGTCGGGTACTCAAAACCATTTCCAAGTCGGCCACTCGCCACCATAATCTCCCCCGGTGCAATCGTGCGGTCAAAATCAGCTGCAAAATACGCAAGCAGACCATAATCCTTGATATTTTCTGCAAGGCGCTTCGCCCTTGTTGTTGAAGAAGAAAGCAGCAAAATCCTGTAATTTTGCTTTTTCCAGTGTTCTAAATCCTTGATAAGCTGGTCAAAACTATTATTATATGAAAAAATGGACTTTGCCTCGATATCACAAATGGTTTTCGGCTTGTAAAAAGCGTAATCCTGAATAACAGAACTGAGCAAAATAAGCGGTTCCACCATCACTTTTGACAGAATCTCCTCATATCCAAACAGCAAATCCGCCTGTCCCGGCAGCACATATCCACCTTCTAATCGACTCTGCATACAAAGGAAAAATTCTTCCTCATATGTCTTTCCTTTTTCCAGAACACGATGCGGTTCATCAATGAAAAAGAGTGTATTTTCTGGTAAATATTCAAGAAATGAAACCGTTTTCTCATAAAAATAGGACAATAATGCCTCACTTCCCTCTGCTGTTCCAAAAGAAAGAAGTTCCTCCTCTGTCCTTACCGTCATCTTCCGAAGACGTTCTTTTTCCGCAAGACGCTTTCTCTTCTTAAATGCTTCTTCCTGCTTCTTATACTCTTCCTTCATTCGGCGAACTGCCTCACCAATCTTATTTCTTGAAAGAATTATTTCTGTCGCAGGGTATACCTGAACCTCGTCCAGCTTTTCCACACTTCGCTGCGTTTCCGTATCAAAAGAACGGATGGAATCCACTTCATCCCCCCACAGCTCAATTCGAACCGGAAGTTCCTCCGTCAACGGGAAAATGTCAATGATTCCCCCTCGGATACCGAACTGCCCTGGCGCTTCCACCAGGCCACTGTTTTCATATCCAAGCTCTGAAAGCTTGAGTTTTAATGCATCTGTATCAATAATTGATTCAAAATCAATCGTCAGGCAATGCTCCTTAAACTCCTCAAACGGAATCATTTTCTCCATAAACACATCAAGACAGGCAACAATCGTGAGAGGCTTTCCCTCCACAATCTTTTTTAAAATGTCCATTCGCTGCCGCTCAATGTGATTACTATGCACATCTGCACTGTAAAACAGCACATCTCTCGAAGGATACAGCACCGTATTCGGATCAAAAAAACTCAAATCCTGATACAGCTCCTTCGCCTTCTCTTCTTTATACGTCAACACAAACCGACAAGGAAAATCCTCCCCCAAATTTGGAATAAAGTGTGCTTTTTGAGAATCAACACAACCATTCAGGACGATGGGATAAGCCTGTTGGCTCATTGCGGTTTTTATATCAATATAAGTATCGAATTTTAAAAGAGGGTTTGATAAAGTTTTCATGATACCTCCTTTTATTTTGGTTGTTGCACTTTTCTGTTGCATGCTTGCTTTTACTATTATTTATAGCGCAACGGAAAAATATTTTCTCCCTATTCCAAAGTTTTTCTCTTCTTCTTTCCTACGCTATATTTGTTCATTGCTTCTGAAAATTCATCCTGTGCAAAAAGTTCTGCTGCTTTTTCGGCTTTGTCTAATGCATCGGAGAGCAGTTCTTTTTCGTCGTCTTTGAAATGTCCAAGAACATAATCTGCAAGATCCTGTCCCGGATGTTTTTCGCCGCCGATACCGACACGGATTCGTGGAAAAGTGTCTCCTCCTAAATGTTTAATAATGCTCTTCATTCCATTATGTCCGCCGGCACTTCCTTTCGTGCGAAGACGAAGCATTCCAGGCTCTAAACTGATATCATCATAAATTACGAGGATGTCGCTTAAATCCAGCTTATAGAAATCCATGATTGGCCTAATGCTTTCGCCGCTTAAGTTCATATAAGTTAATGGTTTTACGAGAAGAACTTTGCTGCCACCGATGAAACCACTTCCTACCATTGCCTTGAACTTATGCTGATTAATATTGATTCGGTTTGCCTCTGCGATACGGTCAATCGCCATATATCCTACATTGTGTCTTGTTCCTTTATACTGGTCTGTTGGATTCCCCAATCCTACGATTACTTTCATTCTATGTTCCTTTCGTGATTTTATTTCTTCTGAGGTTTCTTTTGTACTTTTTTCTTCTTGATTTTGTAACTTTAATTGTTTTTGTTTATTTATATCTTTTTCTTTTTTTGATGTTAACTTATCTATACCCGATATAAAATTGTTATTTTTCTTATTCTTTTGCTTAGTTACGTTTGCTGTCTGCTGTTTTAACTTTTCCTGCATTCTCGCCTTTTGCTGCTGTCTTTTTCTTTGCTTTTTGCGCTCAGACTCCCAGGAGTTTACGGCTTCTTCGGCATCCTGTGTTGCCCATTTTTCGGGGAGTTTTCCGTTCTGGCTTTTGCCGGAAGCATTATCAAAAATATTCTGGCTGATGCTGTCAGGATTTCTCTTTCTGCGGTGTTTTGGGCGGTATTGATTCCACTCTTCATAGAATGGTTCCGGTTCCGACGCAGAATTCGGCAGCTTTTTGCCATTGCCGAAATAATAGTCTACCACTCTCTCCGCAGATTTGTCATCAAAATAATCGTTGTGAAGATGTGCAAATTTCTCTACTTTCGCAATATCCCACTGTTTATTTTTAATACAGTCAATCAAATCCTGCATATTTTCTACGATCGGACCGGGTGCCGTCTTTTCATAATCAAAATAAAAACCTCGGTCTTTACTTAAATACCATTCTTTGTCAAATGCATAAAGGATGATCTGACGGTTTAAAAGAGAATATTCTACTGCAATCGAAGAATAATCCGCAATTAAAATGTCCGTCATGCAAAGAAGTTTGCGGACATTCGGATAATCGGTCATATTTGCTACGGTATCCGGCACTTTTGCAGACTGAATCTGCGGATGAAGACGTACCATTAAGAAATAGTCTTTCCCAAGTTCTTTCTGAAATGCATCAAAATCAAATGCTTCTAAAAGCTTTTTATCATGTTCTTCCTCCCCACGAAAAGTCGGCGCATAAAGAACAAGCTTCTTTCCTTTCATTTCCGGATATTGTTCACTAAGCTCTTCCTTCCACGCAGCAATATCATGCTCTCTGAAAAAATAGTCCACCTGTGGACATCCAATACAGATCACCTTTTCTTTCGGTGCTATAAAAGCCTCTGCATAGTTGTCCCTGATATTTTCTGAGCTTGCCAGTATGTGGTCTGTATTTTTCGTTGCCGCTTTAAGCTCCTTTAAAACTTCCGGGTTCGTCTCCGATGAACCGCCAAACTTCTTAAAAGATCCCATCCCATGCCAAAGCTGAACTACCTTTGTCTCATCCGACAGCTTCATATATCCAAGCGGCAAAAAATTGTCATTCAAAAAAATATGGGATGAAGTCGCCATTCGAAAAGCCTTTATAGTAAAAAGCTTTAGCAAGCCTCCCAGATTACGTGGACTCACTTCATAATCTGCATGCGTAATGATATTAAAATGAAAAGGTAACCCTCTTTTTTCACACTCGTTTTTTATCTCAAACAGGCTTCCTGTACCCCCGGTATTTAATTTCTCTATCAGGGTAATCTGATTCTTTTTCACTTTCCATTTGCGAAAGAAATTAAAGCACCCTGCGAATATTTTATTTGTATTCAATGTATCTAACCTCCACTGTACATCTAATGTACTCTCGGAATCTTTTTGTGCCGTTCTGTAAGATATTGTTAAAAATCAATTCTCGAAGTTCTACTTGATATTTTTCCATAACAGCATAAACAACATATGTTTTTTAGTATATCATAGATTATGCATTTTCTAAAAAGAAAAATTTTCGAATAGCAAAATGACTCTTGCAATCTTCAAAAATCTTCATAAAAATATAGCAGGAATTCCATATATTATACAGAAATTCCTGCTATAAGGTTAAGAGCTGTTTTACGTAAGCCCCTTTATCTTCTAAGTTTTGCTACAGTTATATTTATAACGCTACCTCTGCTTCTCCGACTGTTTCCTCTTCCCCCGAGGCCATGATTGCTTCGTATTCCTGAAGAATACTTTTCTGGATGATGTCACGAGTATCAGAGTTAATCGGATGTGCGATATCACGATACTCGCCATCGGATGCTTTGCGGCTTGGCATTGCGATAAATAAACCTTTTTCTCCGTCAATTACTTTGATATCGTGCACAACAAATGCATTATCAAAAGTTACGGATACGACCGCTTTCATCTTTCCTTCTTTTGCTATTTTTCTGATTCTTATATCGGTAATCTGCATGACCTGTCCTCCCAATAATGTTGTTACTAATTACAGAATGTACCGTACATTCTTCTCAATTACTATCTTAACCTCATCATCGGTTCCGACGTAGTTCGTTCCTGGACGGAGAGTATCTCTGCTCTCTACGATACAGTTCTCAATATAGGAGTCATCTCCAATATATACATCATTCAAAATGATGGAGTTCTTGATAGTACAGTTGTTTCCAATGTATACATCTTTAAAGATAATAGAGTTTTCAACCTTACCGTTAACAATACATCCAGAAGAAATAATACTGTTCTTTACTTCTGCACCTGTATTGTATTTTGCTGGTGGAAGATCGTCTACTTTAGAGTATACATCCGGATACTGTTTGAAGAAGTAATCTCTTACGTCTTTCTTCAGGAAATCCATATTTGTCTTATAATAAGAATCTACTGTTGCAATATTTCTCCAATATGTATCAAGCTTATAGCCGTAAATCTTACGAACATTTCTATAACGAACAAGTACATCCTGTACAAAATCGTGTCTGTCTTCTCTTGCGCAGCGCTCAAGAATCTCTATCAGATGACGTCTTCTGATCACATAAACGCCGATAGATACGTTGTTGGAGGAAGCAACCAGTGGCTTCTCTTCAAATTCTACGATTCTTTCGTTCTCATCTAACTTAAGAACACCAAAACGTGTTAAATCGTCATCTGTATCTTTTAATGTTGTGTAAACTACCGTGATATCTGCATTCTTAGCGATATGAGCTTCAAGAACCTTGCCGTAATCCATCTTGTATACACCATCACCAGTTGCGATGATTACATAAGGCTCATGGCTCTTCTTAAGGAAATCAATGTTCTGATAAAGAGCATCTGCTGTTCCCTGATACCATGAGTTATTGTTCTTTGTAACAGTAGGAGTGAAGACATAGAGTCCTCCCTGCTTTCTTCCGAAATCCCACCATTTACTTGAGCTTAAATGTTCATTTAAAGAACGAGCATTAAACTGAGGTAATACCGCTACTTTAGATACGCGGGAATTACTCATATTGCTTAATGTAAAATCAATTGCACGATAGCTTCCTGCTACTGGCAGGGCTGCAATCGCACGTTTATCGGATAATCTTCCAATTCTGTTATTATTACCACCTGCTAAAATAATACCTATAGACTTCATTTATGTCACCTGCCCTCTACTATCTGATAATGGATTCGCCGCTTGCCAGAATTCCGTCTGGATAATCTTCTGCTGTTGTCTTTCCTACGATTGCGACATTCTTACCGATCTTAACGTTGGCCGGGATAACAGAACCTTCACCTATAGTAACTAAGCCGCCACTATAAACCTTAGGTTTATACTTGTTCTCTGCTTCTTCAAATACACCAAGCTCTGCGTTCTCTCCGACTTCTACGCTCTCTGCAATGATAGACTTCTCAATCTTAGCACCCTTCTTGATCACGGTATTATTCATAATAATAGAGTTCGTAACTACAGCACCTTCCTCAATGACAACACCAGCTCCGATTACAGAGTTGGAAATCTCACCGTAAACTTCTGTTCCGTCTCCGACGATGCAGGCATTTACCTTAGAGTCTGCTGAGAAATACTGTGGTGGAATAACGTCTGTCTTTGTATATATTCTCCAGAACTCTTCGTAAAGGTTAAATTCTGGGATAATATCGATTAATTCCATGTTCGCTTCCCAATATGCGGAAAGTGTTCCTACGTCCTTCCAGTAACCCTGGTAGTTGTAAGCCATAATCTTATCACCGCGCTGGTGGCAGTAAGGAATTACATGCATACCGAAGTCACAGCCAGGCTGTTCGGATAAAGTTTCCAGAGCTTCCTTTAATACTTCCCAGTTAAAGATGTAAATACCCATGGATGCTTTATTACTTCTTGGGTTCGCTGGTTTCTCTTCGAATTCGAGAATCTGATTATTCTCATCTGTGATTACCAGACCAAAACGGCTGGCATCTTCCCATGGTACTTCATATGTAGCCAGTGTGATCTGGGCGTTGTTCTTCTTATGGAACTCAAGCATCAGTTCATAGTCCATCTTATAAATATGGTCACCACCAAGAATAATTACATAATCTGGATGATAATACTCCATGAATTCCATGTTCTGATAAATCGCGTTCGCTGTTCCTGTGTACCAGTCAGTATTCTGGCTCTTCTCGTATGGAGGCAGAATAGAAACACCACCTATATTACGATCCAAATCCCAAGGAATACCGATACCGATGTGCTGGTTCAGTCTTAATGGCTGATACTGGGTAAGAACACCTACTGTGTCGATTCCAGAGTTAATACAGTTACTTAACGGAAAATCAATGATTTTGTACTTTCCGCCGAATGCTACTGCCGGTTTCGCTAATTTAGAGGTTAGTACGCCAAGACGGCTTCCTTGTCCACCAGCTAAGAGCATTGCTATCATTTCTTTTTTTATCATAATAATCACCCCTTTGTCACATAATACTTATTATAGCACTGAAATTCCCAAATGGAAAGCAGTTTAGCACAAAAAACAAAATATATTTTTTATTTTTTTATATATTTTGTATTGTCATATGGTTATCTTTTACATTTAAATGTAGAAATCCCACGAAAACAATAGGACATTATAATGAAAAGTGCCCTATTACTGGCTGTTTTGGAAATTTTTCAAGGTACCCTGGCACCCTTACTATAAGATGTATACAGAAGAGACCTTAAGTATCGCAATTCTTTCTTGAATCTCGTTTATCTGTGCGCTATACTATAAACGACTTTTTAATAATTAAACTGATTTTTTTCGCCATATTTATTTATATGTACTCACTAAGTCCCATATGACGGATTTTCTGAGACACATCTTGTGGCACTGGAGGGAAATATGTATACAATTGATTTTCAAAAGCCGATTCATGTTCATTTTATCGGTATTGGCGGCATCAGCATGAGCGGTCTTGCCGAAATTTTATTAAACAGACATTTCACAGTGACCGGTTCTGATATGCAGGCTTCCGACATGACAAAGCATCTTGAAGAAACAGGTGCAAAGGTTGTTATTGGACAGAAAGCAGAGAATATTACCGATGATATCGATCTTGTTGTTTATACTGCTGCCATTCACGAATCTAACGAAGAATTTGCTGCTGCAAAGAATAAAGGAGTCCCTATGATGACCCGCGCAGCTCTTCTCGGACAGATCATGGCAAACTTTGCGAAGTCTATCGCCGTTGCCGGAACACATGGAAAGACAACAACAACTTCTATGCTTACTCACATTCTTCTTCAGGCAGATACCGATCCTACGGTCAGTGTCGGAGGTATGTTAGACCGTATCGGCGGAAATATTCGTGTCGGCCATTCTGACCTCTTCCTTACAGAAGCATGTGAATATACGAACAGTTTCTTAGAATTCTATCCTTTATATTCTATTATCTTAAATGTAGAAGAAGACCATATGGATTTCTTTAAGGATATTGAGGATATTAAGAATTCTTTCCACAAGTTTGCTTCTCAGACTGCTGATGATGGTCTTATCATTATTAATGGCGATATGGAGCATACTGACTTTATTTTGAATGGTCTTGCTCAGAAGCACGTTACTTTCGGCCTGAATCCGGAAAATGATTACACTGCAGCAGATATTACATTTGATAAAGAGGGAAATGCTTCTTATAACCTTATTGCACATGGAGAGGAAAAGGGTCGTATCGCTTTAAAAGTAAAAGGCCGCCACAATGTTATGAACTCTTTAGCTGCCATCGCATGTACAGAAGCAATCGGTCTTCCTTTAGATACGATCCGCAAAGGTCTTTTATCCTTTGGCGGTACACACCGTCGTTTTGAATACAAAGGTTCTCTTGGCGATGTAACTGTAATTGACGATTACGCACATCATCCAACAGAAATCCGCGCTACTTTATCTGCTGCAAAGGATTATCCGCATGATGAACTCTGGGTTATCTTCCAACCTCATACATACACCCGTACAAAGGCATTTCTCCCTGAGTTTGCAAAGGCTCTAGAGCAGGCAGATCATGTGATTTTAGCTGATATTTACGCTGCCCGTGAGGTAGATACCGGAGAAGTTTCTTCTAAAGATGTAATGAAACTTTTACAGGAAGATGGACAGGATGTACATTATTTCCCAAGCTTCGAAGAAATCAAAGATTTCGTAAAGGCTCACGTAAAAGGACATGACCTCCTGATTACGATGGGTGCAGGAAATGTTGTGGAGATCGGAGAAGAACTTCTGGCTGAAAAATAAGTTCTGGGTTGCCACAGACAGAAGATGCCCTCATTAAATAAAACAAACTGTTCACAAATTTTCAGTATGATAAAGCCATCAAAAAAACAACGAATTATTTTTTTGATAGATTTTTTCATACTTTCCTCTCTTTGAACCGTTGAATAGACGGTTCTTTTTTTGCAATTTTATAACACTCCTATAAGCATCCCGCAGGGCGAACAAAAATTGTGGATACCAACTTCTGATTTTGCTTCATCAGCCAAAGAGAGCATATCTGTCTCTGCAGTAACCCAGAAAGTTATCCACATTATCCACAATTTTAAAAAATTTTTTGGGGGTATTCTGAGTCTTTCCCCATGTTGTTTACATTTTGTCCACATTGTATTTTTGTTCGTTCACACCTATATCTTGGAACTTATCACCCTTTTTGACCAGTTTTCTCCCCAAAATATCGAATTTTACCCACCTATCCACAAAGTTATCCACATTATCCACAAAAGTATCCACATTATCCATCAAGGTTTTATACAGGAGTTATCCCCAATTCTATCCACATTCTCCCCAGATTCGAAACTGTATTTTTTTTGGAGGGTGTGCTATTCTATATTACGAATTATTCAGAATATACTGATGCTATTTTCTGGCATTTGATATTTGGATAACTATTTATTCTATAGAATTTACATTTACAATTTATTAAAACGCACGATGATAACCGATAAACTACAGATGATAGAAATAAGGGGTATAATGAGCGATAAGATTACTTTACTTTACAACGTACAGAATGAAGTTACTGTTCTGCCAAACAAATTTATTGATGAATATATGATAAAAGCGGATGGAGAATATGTTAAGATTTATCTTCTGATTCTTCGTCTGCAGGGTATGGGATTGCCTGTTGATGTGGAACGTATTGCAGATTATTTAGAACTGACACGAAAAGATGTTTTGAGAGCACTTTCTTATTGGGAGAAAGCTGGTATTTTACGGACAGGAGCTGCTTCTGAGACGGCTGCTACGGTGACTGGCTCTGAATCTATGGCAAATGGAATCTCTGGTGATACAGGAACTGCTCAAACTGTTGGAACTTCTGAAAAAGTTATGGCTACTGGAGTTACTGGTTCTGATGGAAATACTATGACTGCCGGAACTTCTGGTTCTGATGGAAATACTATGATTGCTGGAACTTCTGGTTCTGATGGAAATATTATAACCTCTGGAACTTCTGGTTCTGATGGAAATACTATGGCTTCTGAATCTACAGGACAAACTGGAGCTTCTCTTTCACCAACAATCACTCCTGTACCAGATAAGAATACGTTAAGTCCTACGGAAGTACAGGCTTCAATGACGAATAAGGATTTAGAACGGACGATTTATATGGCGGAGACTTATATTGGACGGCCATTTTCCACAACGGAACTGAATAGTTTTTGCTATATTAATGACCAGCTGCATTTCTCTTCTGATTTGCTGGAATATTTAATTGAGTACTGTGTTACTCGTGGAAAGAAGAGTGTCCGCTATATCGAGAGTGTTGCGATTAACTGGTATCAGCAGGGCATCACAAGTGTTCAGGAGGCAAAGGAACAAAGTACGCTGTATTCACAGAATGTTTTTCCTATTATGAAGGCATTTGGCATTTCGAATCGTGATCCGGGGTCTGCCGAGCTTGACTACATAAAGAAGTGGAATTCTCTTGGACTTGGTACGGATATTATTATCGAGGCGTGCAGCCGGACACTTCTGGCAACGCATCAGGCAAGTTTTCCGTATGCAAACAAAATTCTTGAAGATTGGAAACGGCTCGGTGTCCGGAATACTTCAGATATTAAGCATTTAGATGATAAGCATCGTTCTACTGCTTCGTCTTCTTCAGGTTCTGCTGCCGGATATACACAGGGACAGCCTCGTAAAGGAAGTATTGGGGCAGCTGCCAGAAAAAATACTGCTACGAACCAGTTCCACAACTTTGAACAGAGAACGTATGACTTTAATGATTTGGAATCTCGTCTTCTTGATAAGACCAGGAGGTAAGCTATGGGCATTTCCACAAGACAATACCAGGATATTATGAATGAATATGATGCAGTACGCCGCCGCAATTATATGGCGGAACAGGAACGCAAAGAGCGTGTTTATGCTCTGATTCCTGAAATTCGTCAGATTGACGAACAGATTGCTCATATTTCTGTGGAAAAGGCAAAGGCACTCCTTCTTAAGCAGGTATCTAATGCTGAGGCAAAGAAGTCTTTGCAGAACACGATTTATGATCTTTCTATGGAAAAGGTCAACCTGCTGGCGATCCATGATTACCCGGCAGATTATCTTGACCCGATTTACGATTGTCCGGAATGTAAGGACACCGGCTATATAGGCGATAAAAAATGCCGCTGTTTTCAGCAGAAGATTCGCCATATTCTTTACAGCCAGTCTAATATAGAGGATGTGGCTGGTACAGAAAGTTTTTCTGCTTTTCGCAGAGAGTATTATTCTACACAAAGAAGCGGCAGAGAGAAGCTTTCCCCTCGTGAGAATATAGAAAATGTCTTATCGGCAAGCCATTCTTTTATTGAAAGTTTTGACTCAAAACCGGGGCAGAATCTCTTGATTTATGGAAATGCAGGTGTTGGCAAGACATTCCTTTCAAATTGTATCGCGGGAGAACTTCTGAATCGTGGAAAAGGTGTTATTTACCTGACTGCCTATCAGTTTTTTGACCAGCTGGCTGACTATACATTTCGCCGGGGAGCAAATAATGCACAGACATTGCCTGCTTTCCTGCATTGTGACCTTCTCATCATTGATGATCTCGGCACAGAACTTAATAATTCTTTCATTAATTCTCAGCTTTTTTTATGTATTAATGAAAGAATTCTCAATAAAAAATCTACTATTATAAGTACAAATCTTTCTTTAGAACAGATTAACCGTTCTTACACAGAAAGAGTTTTTTCAAGAATCATACAGTCCTACACCCTTTTACATATTTACGGAGAAGACATTCGCATTAAAAAGGCTTTCTCCTCCCTTGACGAATAAGAGAATGGATGTTATAAAGGAATTGTAATATGATTTATCTCACATAATAATAATTATATGATTAAAGGAGTAAAACACATGAGACCAGATGATAGCAAATTTGCAACCGTTCCTGTAGGTAAGCTTGGAATTATTGTTCACCCTAGCTGTGCAGAGCTTGGAAAGAGAATCGACCAGTATATTGTGAACTGGCGTAAAGAGCGTGAACATGAACACAAAGAGAATGTTGTATTTAAGGATTACGAGCAGGATACTTATATTATCGATGCAACCTGTTCCCGTTTCGGAACCGGTGAAGCAAAGGCACTCATCTCCGATTCTGTTCGTGGCGTAGATCTTTATATCCTTGCAGATGTTCTTAATTATAGTTTAAAATATAAAGTATGTGGCCATGAAAACCATATGTCTCCTGATGATATTTACGCAGATGTTAAGCGTATCATCGGCGCTGCTTCAGGTAAGCCAAAGAGCATTACTGTTATCATGCCGTTCCTTTATGAGAGCCGTCAGCATAAGAGAAGCTCCAGAGAGTCTTTAGACTGTGCTTACGCATTGCAGGAACTTACAGCAATCGGTGTTGATAACGTTCTTACATTTGATGCACATGACCCTCGTGTACAGAACGCGATCCCACTGAAAGGTTTTGACAATATCATGCCTACTTATCAGTTCATCAAGGCTTTACTTCGCTCTACAAGCGATCTTGAGATTGATAACGAACATTTAATGGTAATCAGCCCGGATGAAGGTGCTATGAACCGTACAATGTACTTCTCCAGCGTTCTTGGTGTAGATATCGGAATGTTCTATAAGAGAAGAGATTATTCTGTTGTCGTTGACGGACGTAACCCAATCGTTGCTCACGAGTTCTTAGGTGCTTCCGTTGAAGGTAAGGACGTAATGATCATCGATGACATGATTTCTTCCGGTGAAAGTATGTTAGACGTTGCAAGAGAGTTAAAGAGAAGAAAGGCACGTCGTGTATTCTGCATCTCTACTTTTGGTATGTTTACTAACGGACTGGAATCCTTCGACAAAGCTTACGAAGAAGGACTTATTTATAAGGTAATCACTACAAACTGTACTTACCAGCGCCCAGACCTCTTTGAGCGTCCATGGTATGTAAGCTGTGATGTTGCCAAGTACATTGCTCTCTTAATTGATTCTATCAACCATGAGGCTTCTATCAGTGCAATTCTGAATCCTCATGACAGAATTACAAAGAGATTAGAGGAATATAAGCAGTTCCATACTATTAAGGAAGAGAAATAGGAGTTTGCTAGAGCGTGTTTGAAAAATGTTCTAGAAACAGACACTGCTGAAAAGGAAGATATTAAACTGAATTGTAGTTAATCTTCTAAAAGAAAAAAAGAGTTTTTATAAGTTTGATTTTGTTCCGTTGCGCTAAACATTCCATTCTGCCAAAAAAACAGGAACTTGAGAAAAACGAGTCCCAAGTTCCTACAGTCAGAATTCCATAGCGTAAAGTCACAAAATGCAATACTTATAAAAATTCTTTTTTCTTTACCATAGTTTTCTTACAATTCCGCATATAATTTTGTTTCAGCGGCTGGATGATTTTGATATATAATATACTTAATTGGACAGCCGGGGGACGGCTTCACCTGTTCCGAGTCTTGCGGAAGGGGTGATACATATGGTTACATATACGGACTTATTCACCTATACGATAATGTTATGTGCTGTAATCACACTAGCTATTAATATACATAAAAAATAGCCGTCCTGACCCTGCGAAAGTCGACGGCTATCTTTTAGTTTAACACTTATTTGCCGGGGCAGGTGGCGCAACACCTTCCGGCTGTCTTGTTAAGTATAGTATATTCTATTCCTTTCCTATTGTCAAACAGGTATTTTACCTATGATTGCGTAAAGACAAACTTAGATTTATGTTCTATTTGACAATGACGGCAGCATAGAACATAATATACTTAACAGGAAAGCTGGAAGGTAAACGCAACTTACCCGTCCTGGCGAATTAAAACTATTTGTTAAATAGCCGTTCTATTCTTTCCAGGGAGCAGGACGGCTATTTTTTATTTACTCCCAAAACTATCCAGCCACCGAAATAAAATTTTATGCTGAATTGTAAGAAAACTATGGTAAAGAAAAAAGAATGGTTATAAGTATTGCATTTTGTGACTTTGCGCTATGGAATTCTGCCCAGAAAAACAGGAACTTGGGACTCGTTTTTCCCAAGTTCCTGTTTTTCTGGGCAGAATGAAATGTTTAGCACAACTAAACAAAATCAAACCTCGTATTCTTTTTTCTTTTTCAGATACTTTTCAGCAATCCGACTTCAAAGCACTTCAGTGGTATTTATTCTCCATTATCGGGGGTTCCACTGTCTCCGTTATTCCCGCTGTCGCCTCCATCATTATTTCCTCCGTTGTCCATTCCGGAGTCGTTGTTATTTTCATTGTTTCCGTTGTTTCCATTGTTTGCATCGTTTCCACCGTTGCCATTATTACCGCCGCCATAGCCATTGTTGTTATTTTCGGTATTATTGTCGTTATTGTTATCATCCGGATTATAATAATCCTGAGAAGTGTCAGGCTCTGTTGTATCAGCGGCTGTGTTATCTTCGGTTGATTCGGTGGTGCTTTCTGTTGTGCTTTCGGTGTCGTCTTCGGTAGATTCCGTAGTTGCTTCTGTTGTGCTTTCTGTATCGCTTAAGTAGGATTCAAATTCTTTGCGGGTTAATCCCTGATGAATCTTGTCCATGTAATTTTTCCAGATGCTTGCTGGATAGGTATTTCCTTTTAAGTTATCTACGGATTTATATTTGTCCATTCCTACCCAGACTGCGGTCGTATAGTATGGGGTGTAGCCACAGAGCCATCCATCTACATAGTCATTGGTTGTTCCTGTCTTACAGGCTGCCGGCATATCTACATCCAGCTGGCAGACATGGGCGGTTCCTTCTGATTCTGTTACACAGCTTTGCAGTACACTTGTCATCATTCTTGAGGCACTGCTGGAGTAGACAGACTTTGTCGATTTATCTTCTGGTACAATGTCGTTGCCCTTGGTATCTGTAATTTTTATGATGCAATCCGGTGTATGGTATTCGCCATCATTGGCGATTGTCGCATAACCTGCCGCCATTTCTACAACAGTTGTTCCATTTGTAAAACCACCGATACAGGTTGAGTTATATTCATAATCTCTTTTATCGAGTCCCTTGAAATTCAATGCTTCAAGATACTTCATACAACTGCGTGGCCCAAGGTCTTCGTACAGACGATAGGTCGCTACGTTACTTGACTTCTCTACCGCTCTTCTCAAAGAAATGGAACCAGAATAGGAGTAGCCTGCATTCGATACGGAATCGCTTCCTGTCATACGGCTGTCATCTAAGGTACTATCTGGTGTATATCCTTTTTCGAGTGCTGGTGTGTATACGAGAAGGGGCTTAATCGCACTTCCTGGCTGACGGAAGCTTTGGTAAGCTCTGTTTAAACCGTAACCTTCCTGATCTTCCTCACGGCCACCTACGATGGCTGCCACTTTTCCTGTGGAGTTATCAATGGATACAGCTGCTCCCTGTACCTTGTAAACACCATCGTCCGTCTTTTCTGTAAACATGGAAAGCTGGGAAGATACGGAATCCTGCAGCTGCTTCTGCTTCTCCATATCTATTGAAGTATAAATACGATAACCTGCTGAATATAAGCTTTTTTTGCAAGTGTTATACAGCTCATCGTATTCATTGTTATATTTTTCTTTTTCTGAATCACTGGAAAATGTTGTCTTAATCTCAAATCCCTGTTGTTTCATCAAGGCTTCTGTCGCACATTTTAAAATGTATGTTTCCGCGTAGTCATTCGTTGTTGTCTCTTTTTTCGGCATAATCGTTATCTTTTCAGCGACAGACTTCTCATACTGACTCTCGCTGATATAGCCGTCCTCATACATATTTTTGAGAATGCGGTCACGACGCTTTAATGTCGAGTCCTTATGTTTATAAGGATCATACCGGTTCGGACTATTTGGAATAGAACATAAAAATGCAATCTGTGAAATAGATAAATCTTTTGCATTTTTGTTAAAATACGCTTCTGAAGCAGACTCTATTCCATAGTAACCATTTGCAAAATATACATTATTCAGATAAAATTCGAGAATTTCCTGCTTTGTATACTTCTGCTCTAATGCTACCGCAATAAACATTTCTTTTATTTTACGGCTGTAAGTCTTCTCATAACCAAGGAAAATATTTCTCGCAAGCTGCTGTGTGATCGTACTTCCTCCCATTGTGATATTTCCTCTATTTAAAATGAGGGAAAGTCCTGCACGCGCCACTCCCTCCACATCAATTCCATGATGTGTGGTAAAATTCTTATCTTCTATCGAAATAATCGCCAGCTTTGCCGCATCTGGAATATCTTCATAATCAAGATAGGAAACATCCTTTTCCTGCTTTAACTTCTTTATCTCATTCCCTTCTGCGTCATATACAAGCGAGGTCTGCTCTGCTTTAAATGTGTCTTTACTGCTTTTTGCTACATCTTTACTTGCTTCCCTGTACATTGTAACTACAGGTACTCCTACTCTTTTTACTGCAATTACTCCAAGTACACAAAAAGCCAATATCAGGCAGGTTGCCCAGATCTTAAGCACCCGCCATAATAATCCATTATGTTTCTTACTCATAGTCACCTCCGCGGTTTCGTGTCTTATAAGTTCTATACAGGTTTATTATACCATCTTTTCTTTATCTTTCCCACTCTACGGAAATTTTTGCACTATATCTGTCCTTCCCTTTTCTTTTGCTTTATTTCCAGTTATAATCAGACTATCATTAAAGTATATCACAAAGAAATGGAGAGATTATGAACTTAAAAAAAATATCTGGATATCGTTTAAAATATATAGCTCTTTTTTCAATGTTCCTTGACCACATTGGAGTAATTGGCAAAGCTTTTCTGTCAAAAAACGTATATTTTCTCCTGCGGGCTGTTGGAAGGCTCTCTTTCCCCCTGTTTTGCTTTATATTGGCAGAAGGCTTTTTCCACACAAAAAACAGAAAAAAATACCAGCAGAGACTATTTATTTTTGCACTTTTATCAGAAATACCTTATGACCTGGCATTCCACTATTTACCTGCTTCAACACTTAATTCCGTCCTACATTTACAAAAACTGTCACTTACTGACTTTTCAGCCGCCTTTCAAGAGCAAAATGTATTATTCACCTTATTTTTAGGCTTTACCGCTATGATTTTAATGGAAAATGCCTCACAATACCGCCGAAATGCTTTCTATAGAAACTTTGATATTCTCATTATTTTCTGCTGCCTCAGTGAGGTTTTTCAGACCGACTGCGGGGCTGCCGGTATTTTGTGCATCTATTTCTTTTATTCAATCTATAAAAAAAGAGGAAGCTCTACCGAACTTCCAATCAAAGCAGGCTTCATCGGAACTTTGCCCGCTGCATTACCGTTACTAACATACGTCTCTCCGTTTCCAGTGCAGATATTTGCCCTTGCGGATAGTTTGCTTCTTCACTGCTACAATGGAGAAAAGGGCCGGGGAAGTAAATACTTTTTCTATCTTTTCTATCCCTTGCACCTGCTGATTTTAAGCTTTATATTCTGAGGTGACTGGTATAAGAGACGCCCGAAGGGAAGAAAATACTGCCTATTTGTGACTTTCGTCGCGGCGTGTTGAATGCTCGCTTACGCGCTCGCATCCAACACTTGCTCCCAGGCCACAAATAGGCAGTATTTCCTTCCCTTCGGGCTATCTTTGGCTCCAGTGAAATCAGTAGATTCAAACTTTGTTTGCGTCTATTTATCACATTCTCTGTCTAATCAGCAATATAAGAATAAAATACCTTTCCCGATTTTTCTAAGCGGTTTGTCACATCTGTTCTCGATGCGGCTGTAGATTTACCGGTGACAGGGTCTAAATATCTTATTTTTGTTGCATTGTAGCTCATTACGATAACGTATCGGTTACTGTTTAACTTAGCGAGTACCGGGCTTCCCTGACTGACATAGTAGAGGATTTCATCTACGGTACATCCCGTAAGGTTGCGTGCTGTGTGTCCGCTATATTTCTTCATTAATTGTTCAATGCTGCCTTTTCCGATATCTATGCTGTCTGGTGCTGCTTCTTTTCCATTTACAGCAGCAATCATAGACAGACAGCCTGCGAGTGACTTTGCATCAGACTGTACTTTGACAACATTGTCCATTCCGGCTACCTGGGCATAGTCTGCGTAAATGCATTTCCAGAGAACATTTTCTTTGCTGTCTATTACATTGCCTCGCTCTGTGTAAGCCCGAGCAATGGCTTCGGTCAGGTTCGTATAAACCGCTTTTTGTGTACCGGAAGCATATACAAAGTACTGCTCCAGCTGTTCTCCGCTATTTGAAAGATTCAATGTAACATCATCTTCATTTACCATAATTTTTGTTAAGAGAAGATCTGGAACTACCTGAATGTATACATAGTTCGGGAATTTTAAATAAAGCTGTGTCCAGTAGGTATCTGTATATTTGGAAGTCAGGGTTACTGCGTCAGATTCTTCTTTTTCTTTATAGCGAATATAATCCTTCGTTCCTGTTTTCTGGATTTTGCCTCCTGTTCTTTTTCCGAGTGTCATTTCAAGGATGCTTCCCTTAATCTGTGTGGACATAATATAGCGCCCAGCTTTTTGATATTCTTTGATTGTCTTTCCGTTAATATCAACGATGTGAATTTTGGTAATCGGGAAGCTTACAGTTCCATTACTGCTCTTTGAAACATTTACGGCATTTGCCTCTCCATAAATAAAATCATTGGATAAAAAGCCAACGGCACGGATTCTTTTATCAGAACCTGTGGTAAAGTTCTGTTTTTTTCCTGATTCGAGATCTATCATTTCTATCTGCTTATTTTTATAAAGATTTTGCTCTTTTTCAATTGCGATAATGCTCTGATCTTTGGAAGCAGTCAGACTCTCATTCACAAGACCGGATTCTAATATTTTATCCTTTTTCTTCTCTAAATCAATTTCATGAAGGTCTCCCTCAAGTATACAATAAAATACGGATTTAGAGTTCAAATAGGAGAACTTCTCTAAATCTTCCTTCATGCTGTCATACGGCAGAGATGTGGAAAGGAAAGAAATCTCTTCGTTACAGTTTGTTTTTGCATCATATTTCATGACCTGGATTCCATTCATTCCTTCATGTCTTCCACGGTTAATATATCCATAAACAAGATAGAAAATATTTCCCTTATCATCCATGCTAAGCAGCTTGATTCCGTGGTTTCCTGTTGCATTTCTTATATCTGAAATATTTTCTGAAGCAAGGCTGTATATCTTGTACATATCAGAAGACTGATAGTCATAATACCAGAGCTGACCTTCCACAGCAAAGCACACTCTGTACCCTTTATCAGAATAAATGTAACTGATATTCTTTTCATTCTGAATACCCAGGCTGATAAGGTTATTGGCCGAATCAATGATGGATTCATTATAATAAGCATCCATTGTTCTCTCATAATCAAGAAGATACATCCTGTCTGCCGTATAACGCAGCTTGTAGGTCTCACTCAGATCATAATACTGAATAACACCGTCGCTTATTTCTGTAGAAAGGATTGTATTCACCCGAATTACTGTGTACGTGTTATTCATTTCCTGAAGAGTAATACGCGGCTTTGTTTCCTGTTTTACTTCCATATTTCCAAAGGAAACGGCTTCTCTTCCAGAGTTGATACTTACTGATTCGAGATTATCATCTATCGTATCTGCAGATGTTTCAAGATAGCTGGCATTCTCATCCATTGTTGCCTTATCAAATAAATTATTATGGAATTTTAAAACAAATGCAAGGTAGTCATCTAAATGATAACCAGAACCACTCTGTACCTTCGTGTAGAAATAAATTCGTGTGCTGTCATTCAGTCTGACTGCCATTTTAAGATAATATACTTTATTTTCTGATAAGGTATTTTTAAATGTCAGCGTTCCCAGCTTTATATTTTTCTTTTTATTCTTGGTAAGCTGATTCAGTGTTCCTGTTTCTGTCGGTTTGTCCGGTGTTTTTTCAAATAATGTGTACTGAATTGCCGTAATGTCATAATCATAGTCATGAAGCTTTAAAATTACAGCATTTTTATTATTGGTAAGGGTAATCTGATTACGGACTAAAGAAAGATCAATGTCTTCCTTATATCCAGCCATCAGATTATAGCTGCTCGTATCATTTCCAATCTCAAGAACAGGATAGGATGGATTAGCCAGCTCTGCTACTGCACTTCCCTTTTCCATGCCCATTCGATTATTAAAAAAGACCAGTGCGCCGATGAAACACAATACGGCAACTGCTATGTGCAGGATTATCAACTGTACATTTTTACTCATTATTCACCCCTCCCTCTTCCTGAAGAAGCTTCCACAATGTCGGAGCAAATCCAAACTGTTCACAAAATGCATTTACCTCTTTTGAAGCCTTTTCTCTCTTCTTTGCGGACGGCTTTTTCCGATGTAAGGCACGAATTAAAAGGTTCTTTGGTGTATGCTCCATATCAATAAATTCTAAAATCTGTGTATCGTATCCCTGTTCTTCTAAAATTTTGGCACGGATACCATCTGTTGCAAGCGCACAGAAGCGCTCTTTTAAGATGCCATAATCTGTTATTGGCTCAAATTCTGATGCAGAAATCTGCTTATTAAGTTCATGCTGGCAGCATGGGACAGATAAAATAACAGATGCGCCCCAGCGTAATGCCTTATACAAAGCATAATCCGTCGCTGTGTCACAGGCGTGGAGTGTTACTACCATATCTACCTGTGTAACGCCTTCAAATTCTTCTATGGAACCTTCATAGAAATTAAGCTTATCATAGCCATACTTCACAGCCAGACGGCTGCAGTTTTTTATAACATCCTTCTTTAAATCCAAACCGATAATACGAATATCATAACCTTTTAACTCTTTAAGATAGTAGTACATAGCAAATGTCAGATAGGACTTTCCGCACCCAAAGTCAAGAATTGTAATCTCCCTGTCCTTCGGAAGATGCGGCAACACATCCTCTATAAACTCTAAAAAGCGGTTAATTTGGCGGTACTTATCGTACTTTGTCCGCACAATCTTTCCTTCTGCTGTCATAACTCCAAGATCTTTTAAAAATGGGACAGCAACTCCTTCTGGTAAAATGTATTTCTTTGTGCGGTTATGAAGCAAATGACTTTTATCTGATGACAGCTTTGCCACAGCCGGATTATTCTGCTTCTTTACTTTAATTGCTGCCTTTCCCTTTTTGTTGATAAGTGCAGTAAGCTCTGCACCAGAAGTCTGCAGCTGTACCTGTTTATATAAGGGAAGTATCTTTTCCACTTCTTCTAATAATTCTCTCTTACTAAGATTCTTATGAAAAACCTGCGTCTTTGTATACGCCGCACTCTGAAAAACAAGTTTGTCCTTCACTAGAATCGGGCGAATATTGTACTTTTTCACTTCTTCTGCTTTTCTTGGATTACTTATCGTGAGAAGAAGCATCTGCTCATTTAAATTTTCTTTGATTTTGGTGAGTAAAAACTCCATGTTTATTCTCCTGTTATTTATTTCGATAATAAATGTATATTATAGCAGTAACCACATTATACTGCCAGCGCTTTTTCCACTATTTATTTTCAATCTATACTCGGTATTTCTCCCCGGCAGACTTGCAGAGACGCGCATCTCGCAGCAAGAATGCCGGGGCATTCTTGAATATTATACTGAAAATATCAGAACATCTCTTAAAATATTCATCTTGCGGACATAGGAATCTTTTGCATTATTGTGTTGAAAATACTTTCTGTCTGCGGTAATAGCGCTGTCTTCTGTGATTAATATTCCAATGTAATATTACCTGTATCAATGTGCGAAATGGAGTGATGGCATCCCGGAGAGAGACTTCTACAAAGTATGGATTTCTTATCATCTCTTCATCATCAGCCTGTATCATCTCCTGTTCCTCGCGATACTTTAACTTATCATACACCATATCCGCAATTTTTAAAATAGTTACCTTGTCTGGATATTCAGAATAAATCGGACTTCCCTTGTACTCATATTGATCAAGCAGGGCATCTGCTACAATCCACACCTCTCTTGCGACCATCGGCAGCATCTGGATAAAATATTCGTAGTCTTTCCAGTATCGCTGTTCTTCCTGTTGTAACTGCTCTGGAGGAAGTAATGCCTCTATTTGAAGATTTTCATTGCCCCAGTCAGTTTCCTGCTGTGTATTTTGTTCCTCATTTTGACATGCCATCATCTCTCGAAATCCCGGCAGCCATTCAAAATCAAAGTCTCCTTTTTTATTCATATAATGGTTTCCTGCTTTCGCCCAGTTTGATTTATCATATGCAAAATGAGAATGATTCGTGCTTATCTATTATTTTTATCAGACAGATACAACTTGTTTTCGATTCATACCGTTATTAAATATACGGAATTACTTCTTTTAAATTTTCCACTACCGCTACACATTTTTCCTGCTGTTCTTTTGGTATTGGAAGCAAATCTGGAATGTTTATAACAGGCAGATTACCTGCAAGAGCTGCCTGCACGCCATTTGCGGAATCTTCTAATACAAGTGTCTCTTCTGACTTTACATCAAATGCTTTGCAAATCTCCAAAAATACATCTGGGAATGGCTTGCCCCTTTTCACATCTTTTGAAGAAAGCACCATATCAAAATATTCGTTTAACCCAGTTCTGTCCAGGTATTCTTTAATAACATCTGTATCTGAGCCGCTCGCTACGGCTGTCTGCAAGCCTTTTTCCCGGACAACCTGCAAAAGCTCTCTCAGACCTTCTTTTTCAGGAACTCCTTCTTCTCTGATTATCTGTTTGGAGCGGTTACCAACTTTTTTGTAAATGCCTTCCGCATCTACATCTTCTCCATAATAAACATAGTATTTCTTCTGAATGTCTTTTGCATTCATTCCCAAAAATCCTATATATTGTTCAAAGGTTGGATTATATCCCTCTTCCTTTACTATTTCGGTAAATGCTCTGTAGTTTACCTGTTCTGTGGCAAACATTAAACCATCCATATCAAAAATTATTAATTTTAACATATGTATCCCTCTTGATGAAACTGGAGAAAACCCCGAGATAGCTATAACTATTTCGGGGTTCGTCTCCTGATTTAAATCAAAATCTTTCTATCTGTCGTGTTTATTTCTTCCTGTTGCTCTGCGTCTTCTACGATATACTTCTGCACTTCCTGCTGCAAGGGCTGCGGCTGCTAATGCTGCGTAAAAGAAGATATGTGAGTCATCTCCGGTCTTTGAGTTTTTACCTTTTTTGGTTGTTTTGTTAGAAGGGTTATTCTTGCTGGTGCTTGTTTTCTTTTTCTCTTTGCCGTCATCACCATCGTCTTCTTTTTTTGAATATTTTTTATATTCCGGATTTCTCTCGGTCATATCGTTTGTGATTGCTAATGTGCTGTCGGTGTTCTGCTCTGTGAAGGAAACAGTGATATCTCCATCATAGCTTACATCAAAGCCAAAGTCCGTGTTCTCTACCGGATTACCGTCTTTGTCTGTCTCAGCCACATAGTAGGTTCCATCTGCTAAATCTGTGAAGCTTACGGAAGTACTCTTACCATTCTGAATCTGTAATTCTTTCACATCACCTGTACGGTTTGTGTAGTAAGGGTCTGTGAACAGGCTTACATAAAATGTTCCACTGTACTTCTCAGAAATCTGTTCTCCATCTAATGTAACATTTTTCGTTACAGTAAGATTATGTAAGGTATTTAAGAAGTCATCTTCCGGAATAAGAAGCTGGTTTTCAATGACAGCATATGCTGTTTTCTGTGTTGGAGTAATCTCGCATTTTGTTCCATTACCCTCAATCTTGCAAACTTCGGAAGATTCTAACTTATTACCATCCTCATCTGTTTCTGCAACATAGTATGTTCCGTCTTTGAGGTGTTCAAATACAGTGTATGCTGACCATGCGCCCTCGCATTTCAATTCTTTTACATTAGAAACTTTCTGTGTGCAGTCGGCATCGCTAAATAATGCAACGTAAAAAGTTCTGTTTACTGCCTGATTTTTGCCTTGGAATGTAACCAGCTTACTTACAACAAGTTTACCCTCTTCACCAACTGGTGTTGTATCATCTTTCATGATAATTTCGTTGCCATCCACTGCTTTACCATCAATAGAAATCGTTCCGTCTTTATTTACAGTAAATGTAATATCTGCTGCAACTTCATAACCGCTTGGCGCAGTAACCTCTGCAAGTGTATACGTTTCTCCCGCAATGAGTTTCTGCTCAAATACATGGGCTTCTGTCCTATCTCATAAATTAAATAGCTATCCCTGCATCTTTTCCATCAGACGTGCTGTATCTTCTGTCAATTTCTTTAAGGAATTAACCATAGCAGCTTTCTGTGCTGATAATTCATCGCACTGTTTCTTCTCTTCTTCCACTTTACGAAGGCTGTCTTCATGAATTTTCTTCGCTTCTTCAATGGCATTTTCCTTATTTTCCTGTGCATCTTTTAAGAGTCTTTCGGCTGTTTTTCTTGCTTCTCCGATAATATCGGCTGCATCCTGTCTTGCCTTTTCTCTTTCTCTTTCTGCCTGTTCTCTGGCTTCATCTAGAATTGCATTCTGTCTTCCTTCTAAATCTGACAGCTGCTTGCAAAGCAAATCTGCATTCTTCATGTAACGCTCATAAGCCTGGTCTGTTGTCTCTGGTGCTTTATTATTCTCAGCAGACTTCTCTGCTTCTTCGGCACGCGCTATCGCTTTCTCTGTTTTTTCTTTTTCTGCTGCGATTTCTGCCTCTAAGGCAGCTACTTTCTTCTGTGCTGCTACTAACTGTGCCTTTACAGTCTCTATCTCATCCTGTGCTTCATCTGCATTGGCTACGGCTACTGTGGATATTGGAGATTCCGTTGTAACTGTCTCTGAACCTTCCTCCTGGATATGTATACCTTCTTCTGGATTCTTTGCCTCTTCTGGCTGTTCCTCTGTCTCAACGATGTCTTCCTGTGTATCTTTTTCCAGCTCTTCCATCGTCTTTCCTGTAGCTGCTGCCGCAATACCAAGAGCTGTCTTGCTCTCTTTTTTCAGTTCTTCTATCTCTTTTTCTTTCGCTAAAATGATAGCTTCTGCTTCATCACAAATTTTATCTAACTGAATATCAACTTCATCTTTATCATAACCAAACATAGATGTTTTAAATGTCAGTTCTTCTACATATGTTAACAATTCCTGCATATTCATAGCGGTTTCCTCTCTTCCTCTGGTTCGTGTCGCGCAGTGTACAATTCCAGAATTATTCAAAATCATTTCTTACTATTTATTATAAGCATTCTATAGTATTTGTCCAGTGAAAATGGTGCGAAAACCTTCAGTATGCCAGAGCGTGTTTGAAATACTTTCTGCAAATTAGAACGTGCAGATTGCAAGAATGATTTTTCAAACCCTCTCAGCTCATTAATATTAAAATGTCAGTCGCATCTGATACCACATAGCTCCACCATGTACTGATTCTGAAACACCTTCATTCTGAAAACCAAATTTCTCATAATAATGAACTAATTTATCCTTACAGGTCAGGACCAGGCCTTCCCTGTCCTGTGCTCTTGCATCATTGATTGCGTAGCGAAGCAGCTTTTCCGCATAGCCCTGTCTTCGATATTTCGGCAATGTATTTACTCCGAAAATCATCTGCCACGCTCCCTTTTCATCATGAAGGCAAGCCTTCTCATACATTTCATCTGTCAGATTTTTTTCATCCGTTACCATTCCATCTACAAACGCAATTACTTTCTCTTCCTCACACATCAGCCAGAAATGGGTTCCATATTCCTTAATTCTCTCTGCAAATTTTTCTTTTGTCGCCGCCTCCCCAAAAGGAAAACATTCTGACTCCACAAAAGCAATCTCATCTAAATCTTCCATCTTTGCCATTCTAATCTGCATGTGTTCCATAACAATAAGCTCCTCATACATCATAATCTTATAATCTTCTTTTTATTTTCTTTCGAAGATATCACAATATCTAATATTTGTAATACACATTTGGTACTCATTTTACCTTTTATAGCATATTATAAATTACTTTTACAAAATTTCAATGTTCATTTTTAACAAAAAAGGGGATTTCGTTGCTGTGGTATTGTAGGGACAACAGACAAAAACCGGCTATTCTGTGTTTACATTTAATTTCTATCTTCCACCCAACAGGCAATTACCACAACAAAGCGGCGGAAATAATTCTGCTGGGGTCATAGACAGAAAGCGAAGAACACCATATTCTCCTATCTGTGGCCTCGGAGCAAGCGTTGGATACGAGCCTTAAAGCGAGCATTCAACGTGCCGCGACTAAAGTCACAGATAGGAGAATATGGTGTTCTTCGTTTTCGTCTGTCTTACTATAAAATTATTTCCCCGCCACATCCAATCTGGTAATTGCTCTCTTAAGGGCGAGTTCTGCGCGACCGATATCAACTCCTCCCTGTTCGGAAGAAAGTCTCCTCTCCGCGCGGGTCTTAGCTTCTTTGGCTCTATTGACATCAATATTCTGTGGCCATTCTACTGCTTCTGCGAGAATAGTCATCTTTTCAGGAGTGATCTCCACAAAGCCGGAAAGAAGTGCAGCCTGTTTCTCCTCATTCCTCTCGGTAATGATGAGCCTGCCAGGTGCAATGATCTGCGTCATCGGGATATGGTCGGCATAGATACCCACCTCTCCCTCTACGGTATTATATTCCACCATGTAGATGTCATTGGAATAAAAAATCCTGTCCGGCGCGATGATTTCGAGTCGGAATGTTTTGTCTGCCATAGAATCACCTACTTATTATATCTGGCTAATACATCGTCGATATTTCCTGCATTTAAGAACATTCCCTCTGGAATCTCGTCGTATTTACCCTCGAGAATCTCCTTGAATCCCTGAATAGTCTCCCCAAGAGGAACATAACGTCCTGTTGTTCCAGTAAACTGCTCTGCTACAAAGAATGGCTGAGATAAGAATCTCTGTACCTTTCTTGCGCGGGCTACGAGAACCTTTTCTTCTTCGGAAAGTTCGTCCATACCAAGGATGGCAATGATATCCTGCAGTTCTTTATAACGCTGTAATATTTCCTGTACACCACGGGCTACCTGATAGTGTTCTTCGCCTACGATTCGAGGGTCAAGAATTCGGGAAGTAGACTCCAGTGGATCTACAGCCGGATAAATACCCTGTTCTACGATGGCACGGGAAAGTACGGTTGTTGCATCCAAATGAGCGAATGTTGTAGCCGGAGCCGGGTCAGTTAAGTCATCGGCCGGTACATATACTGCCTGTACGGATGTGATAGAACCGTTCTTTGTGGATGTGATACGTTCCTGTAACGCTCCCATCTCTGTCTGTAAGGTTGGCTGGTAACCTACCGCACTTGGTACTCGTCCCAGTAATGCGGATACCTCGGAACCTGCCTGTGTGAATCGGAAAATGTTATCAATGAATAAAAGGACATCCTTTCCACCTTCATCACGGAAATTCTCTGCGATTGTCAGTCCAGTAAGACCTACTCGCATACGTGCTCCTGGCGGCTCGTTCATCTGTCCAAATACCATCGCTGTTTTATCAATAACGCCGGACTCACTCATCTCTGTATAGAGGTCATTACCTTCACGGGTACGCTCTCCTACACCGGTAAATACGGAATATCCACCATGCTCTGTCGCTACGTTACGGATTAATTCCTGAATGAGTACGGTCTTACCTACACCGGCACCTCCAAAAAGGCCAATCTTTCCACCTTTCTGGTAAGGACAGAGAAGGTCTACTACTTTGATACCAGTCTCTAAGATTTCTGTTTCTGTTGCCTGTTCCGCAAAAGTCGGTGCCTTACGGTGAATTGGATTTCTCTTTACTCCTTCCGGCACAGGCTTTTTGTCAATTGGCTCTCCAAGAACGTTAAAGATACGTCCTAAAGTAACCTCCCCCACAGGTACGGTAATTGGTCCGCCTGTGGCAATGGCCTCCATTCCTCTTACAAGTCCGTCTGTCGGACCCATTGCGATACATCTGATAATATCGTCACCGAGATGCTGTGCTGTCTCTGCAACCAGCTTGGAGCCATCTTTTCTACGGATTTCAACGGCATCGTTAATTTCTGGAAGAACACCCTGGTCGAATCGGATATCGAGTACTGCACCGATAACCTGGGTGATTTTACCTGTATTCTGTTCTGCCATTTATTTACTCCTTTAATATTTGTTAATTCAGAGCTTCCGCACCTGAAATAATCTCGGTTAATTCCTGCGTGATCGCACCCTGTCTTGCTCTATTATAAGCGAGGGACAGAGTGGAAATCATCTCCTCCGCATTGCTTGTAGCAGCATCCATCGCCTGCATTCTGGCTCCGTTCTCACTTGCTACTGCCTCAATAAATGCCCCATATATAATACTGTTTATATACTTTGGAATCAGCAAATCGAGAGATTCCTCTGCTTCCGGCTCATAGTTCATCGGTGCCTGGCTCTTTTTCTCGCTTTCTTCCTCCGCCTTCACTTCCACAGGGAGGAGTTTGATAAATTCTGGTGTGTGCACTACCGTATTTTTAAATCCGGTATACGCCAGATAAATCTCGCCTATCTCTCCCGCTGCATAAGCATCAAGAACTTTACGTCCAATCTCTACTGCATCAGAAAAGAGGGGCTCATTGATAATATCGGAATCATCGGATGCGATATAGTATCCTCTTCGCTCAAAGGATTCGATACCCTTTTTACCGATTCCGTAAATCTCTACACTCTCTTTTGGAAGTCCGCTGTCTGCGACAAGCTTTACAATGTTATTGTTATAGCCGCCTGCAAGTCCACGGTTTGAGGTTACAACGATTACGGCTTTTTTTTCTGAGCCGTTAAATGTCAGGTAAGGATGTTCGATATTGCCTGATTTTGAGAGAATCGACTGCACCGTATCGTACATTTTCTGGAAATACGGCTTTGCACTCTCCGCTCTGGTTCTGGCTTTCTGAAGCTTAACAGTGGATACGAGCTTCATTGCTTTGGTAATCTGCTGCGTACTCTGAATACTTTCTTTCCGCCTCTTAATATCTCGCATTGATGCCATATTCAATCACCATCCTTAAAATTGATTCTTAAATTCTGTAATGGCCTTCTGAATTAACACATCTGTCTCACTGTTGATTTCTCCTGTTTCACGGATTGCCTTATAAATCTCTGGATACTTTGTCTCTACAAATTCATAAAGTCCCTTCTCAAACTCTGCAATACGCTCTACTGGTACATCAAGAAGATACTTTCTCGTTACCGCATAAATGATAACAATCTGTTTCTCTACAGCAAGAGGCTGATACTGTGGCTGTTTTAATACTTCTTTAATACGCTCACCCTGTGCAAGACGTTCTCTTGTATCATCATCAAGTTCGGAACCAAACTGGGCAAAGGACGCAAGTTCACGATACTGAGCAAGTTCTGTACGGATTGGACCTGCAATCTTCTTCATCGCCTTAATCTGTGCTGCTCCACCTACTCGGGATACGGAAAGACCCGCATTGATCGCCGGACGGAAACCTGCGTGGAACATCTCCGTTTCCAGATAAATCTGTCCGTCTGTGATGGAGATAACATTTGTCGGGATATAAGCAGAAACATCGCCTGCCTGTGTCTCGATAATCGGAATCGCTGTAAGTGAACCACCGCCAAGTTCCTTAGAAAGTCTTGACGCTCTCTCTAATAATCTTGAATGAAGATAGAATACGTCTCCAGGATATGCCTCACGTCCTGGTGGTCTTCTAAGAAGTAAGGACAGGGTACGGTATGCCGTAGCATGCTTACTTAAATCATCATAAATGATAAGTACATCCTCTCCACGCTCCATCCACTCTTCACCGATTGCACATCCTGCATATGGTGCGATATATTGTAATGGTGCTAACTCGCTGGCAGTGGAAGCGACAACGGTTGTGTATTCCATCGCATCATGTTCTTTTAATGTCTTTACAATACCTGCAACTGTAGAAGCCTTCTGTCCGATGGCTACATAAATACAGTGCATATTCTGACCCTTCTGGTTGATGATCGTGTCAACTGCAATGGCCGTCTTACCTGTCTGACGGTCACCAATGATCAACTCACGCTGTCCACGTCCAATTGGAACCATGGAGTCAATCGCCTTAATTCCGGTCTGTACCGGAGTATCTACTGCCTGACGGTCAATAACACCGTAGGCAACTCTCTCTACAGGACGATATTTATCTGTATCAATTGGTCCTTTTTCGTCAATCGGCTGTCCTAATGCGTTTACAACACGGCCGGTAAGTGCATCTCCAACAGGAACTTCTACTACTCTTCCAGTAGTCTTTACCACGTCTCCCTCGTTAACTGCACGGGAATCACCTAAAAGTACAACACCAACGTTGTCTTCCTCTAAGTTCATGACCATGCCGTATACTTCTCCCGGGAATTCCAGAAGTTCACCCTGCATTGCATTCTCCAGACCATGAATACGCGCAATACCATCCGCCACCTGAATAACAGTACCAACATCGGTGGTTTCTAGCTTCGCCGTATAATTCTTAATCTGTTCCTTGATTACGGAACTGATTTCTTCCGGTCTTAAATTAACCAACCCCAACTACACCTTCTTTCTCCAAACTCAACTTTGATAATCCCTTGCTGAGCTTCTCAATCTGCGTTTTAAGACTGCTGTCTAACACTCTGTCTTCTATTCGGATGATCAGACCTCCAAGCAATGCCGGGTCTATCTGATAATCTACTTCAAAGGAAGTGTATTTCGTCGTCTCTAAAAGACGCTTTGTAAGTTTTTCCTTCTGGCGGGCAGAAAGTTCTGTGGCAGAAACAACCTTTACCTTACCAATTCCCTTATATTCCTTCGCCTTGTCTACGAAAAATTCAAAAATCTTTGGAATGTCTTTCTGTCTGTCCTTCTCCACAATAATGCTGAGAAATCCCAGCACCTCATCCGATGCCCGTCCGGAAAATATATTCTTCAGCAAGTCTAACTTCTCTATCTTGCTTACTTCCGGATGATTTAAAAGAGAGAGTAAGTCCGCATTCTCAAGAAGAATCTGCTGCAATGTCTGCACCTCTGATAAAAGGGCATCCATCTTCTTCTCCTCGACTGCCAGCTCAAACAAAGCATTGCCGTAAATACTGCTTACTCGTTTAGCCATGTTTTATCTCCCATCTCTTTTAATGTCTGCTCAAACAGAGCATTCTGTGTCTGCTCATCAACAGATGCGGCAATAATCTTCTCTGACATAAGCGCGGCAACAGAAATAATCTCCTGTTTTACTTCATCTTTAACACGCTTCTTCTCAAGCTCTGCCTCACTCTTTGCATTCTCCATGATACGGGCTGCCTCCGCTCGTGCGTCTGCGATAATCTCATTCTCCCGCTGCATGGCCTTCTTTCTGGCATCACTTAAAATCTGTTCCGCCTCTTTATCAATCCGTTTCAGCTTCGTATCATACTCATCCTTAAAACGAATTGCCTGTTCCCGACTCTCCTTCGCCTCTTTTTGCTCCTTCATTACCCGCTCTTTACGGTCATTCAAAATCTTTCTTACCGGATCAAGAAGCAGATAACTTGCAGCTAAAAATAAAATAAAGATGGCGAGCATCTGAAATGCTACCTGAAATACAAGCTGTGGGTCCAGGCCAAATATTCTGTTATCATACTTTAGTGCCTCTAATAACACTTTATGGCCTCCTTTCGAATTCTCGAGGACTCATCTTACAGCTTTCCGATTAATGGGTTAGCATACAGAAGGATCAGTGCGATAACCAATCCGTAAAGACCTGTTGTCTCTGCTACGGCCTGTCCTAAAAGCATGGTAGACATAACATCACCCTTTGCTCCCGGATTACGTCCTACTGCAGAAGCACCATAACCGGCTGCAATACCCTGACCAACACCAGGTCCGATACCTGCGATAACCGCAAGACCTGCACCAATTGCGGAACAAGCTAAAACTAAACCTTCGTTTGTAATTCCTGTCATAATAAACTCCTCCTTAAATACATTCTCTTTCTTTTGTCAGAAAACCTGTAAACAAACCGTTACAGTCTCTCCTAATCATAACGGTTTGATATGAATACCATTGTTAACATTCCAAATACATATGTCTGGATTGCTCCAGAAAAGAAATCGAAATATGCATGTAGAAATGCCGGTATTCCAATCTTTGTAAACCACGGCATCAATGCGTACCACAGGCCGAGCATAATCGTTCCTGCTGTTACATTACCAAACAAACGCAGTGACATGGAGACCGGAGTGGCAAACTCACTGATGATGTTAATCGGGAGAAAGACTGGAAACGGATCTAATAAATCTTTTATGATTCCAAATCCCTTTGTCTTTATCCAGGCATACTCAATCATCACAAATGTAATCAGTGCCAGACCGAATGTGGTTCCAAAATCTGCCGTTGGCGGCCGTAATCCGAAAAGTCCTGAAATATTGGATAAAAAGATAAACGCCATCAGCGCCTCTACATAATTCAGGTACTTCTTTGCGTGAATACCCATGTTGCTCACAACCATGGCATCCATCTTCTCCACTATCATCTCTACTACATTCTGCACAACATTCGGTTCGTCATAATCTTTCATGATCTCATGTCTGGCAAATAATATCAAAGCCAATAATATCAGACAAACAATTACTGTCGTGACCATCGTAGTATTGATAGAGAGGGTAACCCCAAACAGCTTAAATTCATAATAACTATGGATAAAAAAATCCACATCGCTGCTTCCCATACCTTTACCTTCCTTTCTTATATAATTTCTTTGTTATATATACATTAGTATATGCATGAAAATATGCAGATATTTTCAGTCCCAGAATTCCAATAATTATTCCCGGAAAACTAAAATATCCTGAACGCATTCCAATCCATGCAGCCAATAATATAACCACTGCCCTTAAAAGCGTGCTAAATACCATGTTCCTCCTCGCCTGATGTTCCGTCATCACAAGACAATTGTTCAGACTCTTGTACATACTCACGCTAAGTCCTATCGCTACAGCTGTCCCAAGTAACAGCCCCAGACTGTAGCTTTCTTTATTCTCCACGACAAGAAGCCCTATCGCTTCAAAAACAATACTGTACACAATACATCCGAAAATTAAATCAAATAAAGTTTCATTATCTTTATTTATCCATCTTCTCCAGTTCACCTTTATCTGATTCCCCTTTCTTCACTGTATCACAAATCAGCTCCAAAATATTATACACATTATATTATTAAGTATAAAACAATCTATTTTATAAAACGCAAAATTATCGTATAACAGGAACGAAATCCTGCCAGTATTCCCAATATAAGAAATACCAGAAAAATCCAATCTGCATGAAGCCTTTCAGCTAAAAACTTCCCGGCAATCATACAAAGAAAAATACAGGTCAACATGCTGATTCCCAATTGGGTAATCAATGCAAGCATCCTCAAAAAACTATAGTCTTTCTTCTTTCGAATCATACCAGAAGTTCTCCGATAATCCGGTCTGCAACGGCTTCCATCAAAGGCTCCAATATATCAAAGCAGGTCTGATAGGTCTCCTGATTCTCCTCCGTCACTTCCGGTATTCTCTCTTCTGTTTCTGTTGTATCTATAAATGTCCCAATTGACATACAGCTTGTTGCCTCGTCAAATGATTCCTTTATCTCCTCTGCGAGTCCTTTTGTAATAGCCAGCACTAAATCTGCTGATGCAAGATCCTCGTCTGTGAGCTGGGAAGAACGAAAATCTTCTATCCTATAGCCTTTTTCCCTTAAAATCTTTGCTGCTCCCGGAGCAACAGGTTCTGAAAAAAGTACAACCAGTCCTCTGGAAACTACCTCTATATTCTGGCAGTTTCTCTTCTGTAATATACCCCGTAAAATACATTCTGCCATAAAGCTCCGGCCAATATTGTTCTCTCCCACAATAATAATCTTACGATAATCCAAACTGATCCCTCCTATAGCGTAATCAGATGATATCCGGCTGCCTTTAGCATACGGTTCATGATAGCATTCCCCAAACCTTGCTCAAAAAAACTCTCTGAATACATATAATCACATTCTAAATCGTCAAATTCCCGAAGAATACGGTAAAGATTCGCCGCAACAGTTTCTGGTTTCTGCCGACTTCCTATACTTCTTAAAATATCTGCATGATAGGAATCTAATGTCTCATCTGTTCCAATAACTCCTACCTTATGTCCTTCTTCTTCTTTCTCCTTAACAAGTTCATTAATCCGGGCAATCACCTTATCCCTATCGCCTTCTACCAATGTAAGCTGTCCCTTTGGCGCATAATGACGGTACTTCATTCCCGGCGCTTTCGCTACCACATTCTTCTTCATAGTACGTCCGGTAACTGCCGGATCAATATTCACTTTAGGCAGCACTTCTTCTAACATATCTTTTGTAATATATCCCGGTCTTAAAATAGTCGGGGTATCTGTACTCATATCAATAATCGTGGACTCAATTCCGATTCCAACAGCCCCTCCATCAAGAATCAATGGAATTCTTCCCTGCATATCTTCATACACATGAGATGCCAATGTTGGACTTGGCCTTCCCGAAGTATTCGCACTCGGTGCTGCAATCATTCGGCCACTCTCCCGGATAAAATCACGAGCAAGCGGATGGGATGGCATACGAATCGCAACAGTCTTAAGCCCTCCCGTTGTTCCATCTGGAACACAGCTCTTTTTATTTAAAATAACTGTTAATGGACCTGGCCAGAACTTCTCCATGACCTTCTTCGCCGCTTCCGGTACCTCTGACGCAATCTCATACACCTGATCAACATCATGAATATGAACGATCAAAGGATTATCGGACGGTCTCCCCTTCGCCGCATAAATCTTCGCAGACGCTTCCGCATTCAATGCATCTGCTCCTAAGCCATAGACTGTCTCTGTCGGAAAGGCAACCAAGCCTCCTTCCCGGATAATCTCTCCAGCTTTTTTCAGTGCTGCTGCTTTTTCCTCTGGCGATACTTTCTCTATATTTAATAATTCTGTCTCCACTAATGTTCACCTCTGGTAATTATATTTATATATTAATCGAACGCTGCCTGACTGGCCGCGTCCCCATACTTAATATGTATAAAGTCAATTTCTAAAAAACAGATTAATTGACCCTTGCATCATATCACGTTTTGGCTATAAAGTCAAAAATAGGCTCATTTTTATCGGCATTTTTCAGCATTTTGACACTTTTTATCGGTTATGATGCTTTTACCTCTTTCATATACATAATAAAGAAACGATAAATTAAGGATGAACATTATGAAATTACTCTCTCATCCCATCATTCTGTCCGTATTCTTACTATGCTTCTGTGCTGGGGCATTCTTTATCGGCCATGCGGCACTTTCCTACGCTACGTTCCAGTCAGCAGAAAACTTCTGTGTCCTTCTTGATGCCGGGCACGGAGGAAATGATCCCGGTAAGGTCAGTTCTTCCGGCGTAAAAGAAAAAGATATTAACCTTGCCATCACTTTAAAATGTCAATCAGTTCTTGAACAAAATGGTGTAAAAGTTATCCTGACCCGAAATAGTGATTGTAGCTTAGCGGATTCGAATGCCTCTAATAAAAAAGCCAGCGACTTAAAAAAACGAAAAGCACTTATCAAAGAAAGTCAAATAAACTGTGCAGTAAGTATACACCAAAACAGCTTTCCTGATACTTCCTCACATGGAGCTCAGGTATTCTATCATCCGCAAAACCCTGACAGCAAGCGTCTGGCTTCTCTTATTCAGGCACAGATGCAAAACCTTACCGGCATCCAAAACCATCGCAAAATTAAAGCAAACACTGACTATTACCTCCTTCGTGATAATAATACTCCAACTGTTATCGCAGAAGTCTGCTTTCTTTCCAATCCATCAGAAGCAGCTATGATTACAGAAGAAACAGTACAAGAAAAAGCTGCCTTTCAAATTGCTATGGGAATCATGCAGTTTCTACATTCTCCTTCTTTTAATCCGCAGTAAATATCTCCTAAACTAAAGCAAATATCTGCTAAATTAAAACCTTCCTCTTCTGTATTATTTATTCTTTTATAATAATTATTCCAGAGTATGTTTGAAAAAAGCTTTCTGCAAATTCAAGAATGCCCCGGCATTCTTGCCACGAGGTGTGTATACTGCAGGAATGATTCTTCAAACCTGCTCTAATGACTATGGTTCACAATATTATCTGGGAATAGGCTTCATCCGAAATCTGCTTTTAAAATTTATAATACCTGCCGATTACATAAAAAATGTAGTTATAGTATACCAATCCTCCTGTGAATATTCATTATCAAAAATACTCGTATCTTACTGCCGCCTTATTATACTGTCTCTTCTTCGCCTGAAAATACTGGCGCAGATACACTATACCATTTTTGTTTTTATTTTACAATATTTTCCTCTAAAATTTTCTTTCCTTTTTCTTAAAGTGCAAGAATCCGCTGTCTGCGGCACATTTTAACACTTTACAGTTTAGGGAATAATGTTTATACTATACACACACAGATATCTGTCAGCACATAAACGGCTGTCTTATTACACAGCCCACATATAATCTACTATATAATTTGTAATCAGCTGCCATTTGTTTATACACGGCAATAGCTATTCTAAAAACATTCTAAAAATGAAAGAAAAGTAGATTTGTGATTAAGATTCATTTATTTGTACCCGCTGACAGATTATTTTTTGAAAAAGGAAGTGATTTCATGAAGTTAGAGAAATTAAGTGACACACAAATACGCTGCACTTTAAGTAAAGAAGATTTAAGCCAGAGACAGCTTCACCTTTCTGAACTTGCCTACGGTTCTGAAAAAGCAAAAGAATTATTCCGTGATATGATGCAGCAGGCATCTATTGAGCTCGGTTTCGAAGCAGATAATATTCCACTTATGATAGAGGCTATTCCAATATCTAATGACTGCCTTGTTTTAGTCGTTACTAAAGTGGAGGATCCTGACGAACTTGACACTCGCTTTTCAAGATTCTCTAAAATAAATATGGATGACTCATTTGACGAAGATTTTTCTGATATAGATGATACCGATTTTGAAGAAATGGATTTCCTCGATGATGAGGACGATATAGATATGGACGATGAACCTCTTCCATTCAGCCCTTCTTCTGATTTTGACAATGCTGATTCTGATGCTTCCACTTCTTCCAAAGAACGTTCTGCTATTGATGATGCATTAGACCTGATTGCCCCATTTACCCAGGCAATCGCTCAGGCTAAAAAGGAAGCCATGAGAAAGAAAAAGGAGAACCGTTCTTCTGTACAGGACTGCCAGTACTATTCTTTCCAGAATTTCTCACAGGCAGCACAGCTTGGCGCTTTCCTCGCTCCATTTTTTGAGGGAGAAAGTTCTTTGTACAAAGATTCTTTTTCCAATAATTATTATATGATTCTTCGCAAAACACAAAGCGAAAATGATACTTTCCACCGTGCTTGCAATATCGCAGCTGATTTTGGCGTGAGAATCTCTGCTTCTTATGCGACACCAGCGTATTTTAGGGAGCATTTTGAGACGATACTGGAGGAGAATGCAGTTGAGATGCTGGGGGAATTGGCTTAGGTTTGGAATGACTTATAAATAGACGAACTCCGAAGGATAAATAAAGCATATTTGTGACTTTCGTCGCGGCGGTTTGAATGTTCGCTTTAACGCTCGCATCCAAACCTTGCTCCCAGGCCACAAATATGCTTTATTTATCTTTCGGAGTTCTGTTTCTTGCCTGCGGCAAATCAGGAATTATTTATCCTTATTTGCAAGGTAATCATTTACGCGTTTTAATACCTGATCAGCGTCCATTCCGTGTACCATGCAAGCTTCTTCTAAGCTTTCCATTGCAGAAGATGGGCATCCTACACAGTGCATTCCTGCTGCCATTAAGATTGCTGCAATTCCCATATCCATCTGAAGCATTTCGCCAATTAATGTCTGTTTTGTAATCTGCTGTGCCATAATATATACCTCCAGTTCGTATATCGTGCCTACGCATTCTTAACCATTTTAAAGTATGCTGTACTGATATTATGTCTCATTATATCTGTCTTTAATGTCCTCAAGCTCTTTAAAAGAAATATTAAAAATATTGGTAAGCGTTTTTACTTGTTTTGTTCTGACTTTTGCAAGCCTGAATTTCAGTATAATACATGAAATAAAAAAGTTCAACTGTTATATTTGCAGTTATTCCTGATTATTTCTCAAAAAGCTATTTTTAAGGAAAAATTTCTAATCACTCAAAATCTCTATATCCGTATTTTAATTTACTACCGTTAGAGCGTGTTTGAAAAATGCTTTCTGAAAGATGTGCGTTACAATTTGTGGGAGATTTCGCCTGAATGAGGGCGGCGTAGCGGGCTACGTCAACTGAATGAAGGCAAAATATACCGCAAATTGGGATGTGCAGATTGCAGGAATGATTTTTCAAACATGCTCTAGGCTATAAAAACAAATCAGACGGAACAACTGCTAGTTAAACAGATATAATTAATTCTCAATTTCCTTAATAAGGTTAATCATCTCGATTGCACTTACAGCACAGTCATAACCTTTGTTTCCTGCTTTTGTTCCTGCACGCTCGATTGCCTGCTCAATATTTTCTGTTGTAAGGATTCCGAACATTACTGGAACGCCTGCCTGTAAGCCAACCTGTGCAACACCTTTAGATACTTCGTTACATACATAATCATAGTGGCTTGTTGAACCTCTGATTACTGTTCCAAGAGCGATTACTGCATCGTATTTTCCTGTTTTAACCATTTTCTCGCAGATTAATGGAATTTCGAATGCTCCTGGTACCCATGCTACGTCGATATTTTCTTCGGAGATTCCGTGACGTACAAGACCATCGACTGCTCCGCCTAATAATTTAGATACGATAAATTCGTTGAAACGTGCACATACGATTCCGATTTTCTCTTTTTTACCTACTACTTTTCCTTCGATTACATGATAAGCCATCTTTTTATCCTCCATTTATTTTAAATATTTAACAAGTTGTTCTTTATAAAGTCTGATCGGGTCAAGCTGCTTTATTTAGTATTTTGTATAATGTCCCATCTTCTCCTGTTTTGTCTTCAGGTAGAATAAGTCATCTGAGTTTGGCTCGATGATAATTGGAACACGTTCTACGATTTCGATGCCGTATCCGGATAATCCAACTACTTTGGCCGGATTATTTGTCATAAGACGAAGTTCTTTGATTCCTAAGTCCGCAAGAATCTGTGCGCCGATTCCGTAATCTCTTAAGTCTTCTGGGAATCCTAATGCAAGGTTTGCTTCTACGGTATCCATTCCTGTATCCTGAAGCTGGTATGCTTTTAACTTATTGATAAGACCGATTCCACGACCTTCCTGACGCATGTATAAAAGAACGCCCCTGCCCTCTTTTTCAATCATCTGGATGGCTGCGCGGTACTGCTGACCACAGTCACAGCGGCGAGAACCTAATGCATCACCTGTAAGACATTCAGAATGAACTCGGCATAATACTGGCTTACCGTCTGATACGTCACCTTTTACGATGGCCACATGATGCTCACCATTTAACTTATTGATGTATCCGAAAATACGGAAATGTCCATAATGTGTTGGGAAATCTGCCTCTGCTTCACGGCTTACGAAACATTCTGTCTTTCTTCTGTACTGAATCATATCAGCGATTGTGATAAGCTTTAAGTCGTATTTCTTTGCAAATTCTACAAGATCTGGAAGCTTGCCTACGAATCCGTCTTCGTCGAGGATATCACAACAAAGACCTACTGGACGAAGACCGGCCATTACTGCTAAATCTACAGCTGCTTCTGTAAAACCAGTTCTCTTTAACACGCCTCCCTGTCTTGCTACCTTAGGGAACATATGACCTGGCATACGGAAATCTTCTGGCTTAGCATCTGCTTTTGTCGCAGCGATAACTGTTGCAGAACGATCCTGTGCGGAAATTCCAGTAGGAGCATCTGCCTTGTCAAAAGATACTGTAGATACAGATGGTTCTCCATCAGAACCCTGCCAGATTAAGGCTTCTAAGCCAAGCTGTCTTGCCACTTCTTCAGAAATTGGCATAGTGATCAAACCTTTGGCATTGGTTGCCATAAAGTTGATAACTTCTGGTGTGGCAAATTCGCCGGCTACCAGAAGGGAACCTTCATTCTCTAAATCATCGTCATCTACTGCGATAACCATTTTGCCTGCTTTAAAATCAGCAATTGCTTCTTCGATTGTGTTAAACTTAATGTCGCTCATTTATCTTAGGTCCTCCCTTAATTAGAATCCATTTTGTATGAGAAAATCCATTGTAATGCCTGTTTTCTCAGTCGTGCCTTCTTCTTCCTCAGCAGGAATACTTCCGTACTGAAGAAGCTTCTCAACATACTTGCCTACCATATCATTCTCAAGATTTACGGTATCTCCCGGCTTTTTATCAAGAAGGGTCGTATTCTGTCCCGTATGTGGAATGACAGAAACCGCAAAGCTCTTATTATCTACCTTTGCTACGGTAAGACTTACTCCATCAATAGTGATAGAGCCTTTACTTATGATATATTTTAATATTGCTGCGGATGTATCAATCGTAATCCATACAGCATTATCATCCTTTTTCATGGAAGAAATAGTTCCGGTTCCATCGACATGACCTGCCACAATATGTCCGCCAAAGCGTCCATTTGCCGCCATCGCTCTCTCTAAATTAACCTTACTTCCACTCTTCAACTCGCCAAGATTGGTTCGCCTTAATGTCTCATGCATGACATCTACAGAATAATTATTTTTTCCGATGGATGTTGCGGTGAGACAGACACCGTTAAGTGCCACACTGTCACCAAGATGCAGATCTCCTAAAACAGTATTTGCCTTAATTGTAATGACAGCGGAATTCGCACCTTTTTTGATGCTCTGGATTTCTCCAACTTCCTCAATAATTCCTGTAAACATACAACCTGCCTTTCTATTAATTTTCTTTTGTTCTTTCATATTCTAAAAGAATATCCTGCCCAAATTCCTGCATTCCTATTCTTGTAAAATGCCATGCATCGGCAGCTTTCGCAAGTCCCTGACCTTCTACCGGAGTCTTTGCCTGTGCACCTCCAAAAATCTTAGGAGCAATGTAGCAATATACTCTCTGTACGATTCCTGCCTGCAATGCACTCTCGTTAAGCTGTCCGCCGCCTTCTAAAAGAATACCGTCAATCTTACGGCTTCCAAGTTCCTTCATGAGAACTGGCAGAGAAATTACTTCTTTTTGCTTCTCTTCTATAATATCACTATCGACTTCTCTGCTAATATTATTATCTGCTAAATTATCTGCCAAAAGTCTGTCCTTATATTTTAAAACTGAATCTGAACTGCTTCCTGAAAAGTCATTCACCGCAATTCCCGGAATCCTTAACACTTCCACACCCTTTTCTTCAAGCTGCACCGCCTTTGTCTCATCGGCATCTGGCAGGCAGGCTACGATAAGAGGCTGTTGCTTCGCTGTTCGTACAAGCTGAGAATCCATCGGAATCCGCAAATGGCTGTCTGCAATAATACGAACCGGGTCTCTTCCACCTTCGATACGACAGCTGAGCATCGGGTCATCAGCAAGAACTGTTCCGATTCCAGCCATAATTCCTTTATAATGATTGCGAAGTGTCTGGACATGTGCTCTGGACTCTTCTCCAGTTACCCACTTGGAATCTCCAGTATAGCAGGCAATCTTACCGTCCATAGTCATCGCATACTTCATTGCAACATAAGGCGTTCCTGTACTGATATAATGGAAAAACACATGATTCATGGCATCACATTCTTCCTTGAGGAAATGTGGGATAACTTCGATTCCTTTTTCACGAAGAAGCTTAAATCCCTTACCGGATACCAGCGGATTCGGATCATCAGAACCAACGACAACTCTTGCAATCTTCTCCTCAATAATTGCTTCTGTACAAGGAGGTGTCTTTCCGTAATGGCAGCAAGGCTCTAACGTTACATAAATGGTACTTCCCTCAATATTATTGCCTCTCTTCCTGGCATTCGCTATCGCATTACGTTCTGCATGAAGCTGTCCGTAACATTCGTGATAACCCTCTCCTATAATCTCTCCATCCTTCACAATAACGGCTCCGACTAATGGATTCGGGTTCACATGACCGCTTCCTTTTTTCGCCAGCTCTATGGCTCTTCTCATATACTTCTCTTCTGGCATATCTAAAACCTCCTGCAAGTAAAATCAGATCAGAAAGAAGCCAGTAAAAATTCGTCCATCTAAATATCAGACAGCTATATAAGCGATTCCTCTTTCTATAAGAAAATGCTTTTTACATTATATAAAAATACTTCCTGGAAATTATATAAGCTTATATAAAAGCACTTTCTTAGAAATAAAAAACGCCCTGAAATCTACGTTTATAAATTCCAGGGCTTTAATTATCTTAATCGTTCATATACTTACATAGTCTCTTTCTTCTTCTTACATCCGGACTGTACCGTCGGCTCCGGAATCACACCGGATCATGCTATCGCTCGCGGGCTTACGCTTCCTCCTAAAACTTCAAAACGCTTACCGCCGGTCGGGAATTACACCCTGCCCTGAAGAATATTTTATTTCCATCGGTATTATATCGCATTATGCTATATTATTCAACTGTTTTTTATACATTTTCCACAATGAGATATGTACAAAAGTTCCAATCTAACCTTAAATAACGCTACTTTTTTGCAAATGTAATCCTTATTATAAATCTTGTTCAAAGTTTGTTACAAATCAAACTATTATGTTTTTAAACACGCTCTAGAGCGTGTTTGAAAAATGCTTTCTGTAAGATGTGCGTTACAATTTGTGGGAGATTTCGCCTGAATGAGGGCGGCGTAGCGGGCTACGTCAACTGAATTGATTTTTTAAACACGCTCTAGTTTCCGCCTGCCTGCTGTTCATATGTACTGATAAGCTGTATATTGTACTTCTCCACTTCATTCAGGCAAGAATCATCAAAGTCATTCGATGCTGTCTGTGGCACATACCAGTTCTGTCTCTGGAAATACTCCTGTAACTCCTGATCATTAAAAATTCTTCCGTGTCGCGCATAGATTTCATTCCTCGTAATCTTCAGGCCATAGGAATCAAGTACAGAAAGATTCTGTATAGTATACTTAACCGTTGTCGTATAAGACAAATGCTGTGCCTTCTCATATCGGTTTGAGCTCTTATCATCCCCTGGAATAAGGTAAATCCTGTCTTCTGTCTCACCATCTGCTTCTTCATCAGATGAAGCGTTTTCATTCTCATCAGCACTAAAGACTTCTTCCTTATTATCCGTCTCAGAGTCTGAAGCTGCCTCTTCGGATTCTCCCTTCGTTTCTGTTTCTGTGTTCGCTTCCTGCGTACCATCAGACTCCAGGTGATCTTCTATCTCCTGCCTTTTCTCTTTATCCTTATTATATTCTGTATCCGCAGCAGAAATCAGCCTGGCATCCTCATTCTTCTTAATCATACGAAAGCCTGCAATTACAATTCCAACTACAGAAAAAATGATGATCACTGTTAGAATCATCAAACCTATCGTTCCATATTTCTTTTCGTTACGTCCCATTATTCAGCCTCCTTTGGGCATTAGCCATGTCCTGTCTGAATCGCTTTTGTTAATATTATAAAAGAATTTCCATTTCTATACAAGCCCAAACGTCAATAGTTAAAACTAATTTAATATCTTACAAAATTTAATACAATTTTTCTGTCAGTTTATGCTTGATATTAATGAGAATCTAGTATAGAATAATGAATACAGAACATAAAGTTCAATTTTATCTAATCTAAAGGAGGATACTATAATGGCATATGTAATTTCTGACGATTGTATTAGTTGTGGAACTTGTGAAGGTGAATGCCCAGCAGGAGCAATCAGCGAAGGTGATGGAAAATACGAAATCGATGCTGATACATGCATGGATTGCGGTTCTTGTGCAGGTGCTTGCCCAGCAGGTGCTATCAGCCAGGAATAATTCGTTAATTTTACGGCGAACTATTATAAGAGGACATCGTGTTTGCGGTGTCTTCTTTTTTTGTGGTCAGGCGCCGCTCTAAGCCGACTTGATGTAGGTTTCTTTATTTTGCGCGGCTGTCTCAATAAAAATAAGGCATCGTTATTCTATGTCTTTCTTTTATATTCGGCAAATATTAACAGGGGATTTAGGAGGGGTTTTCTACGAACAGAAAACAGGAAAAGGATTTTACCGCATAAAAGAACTGATTTTGTGACTTTTGCGTTGCGGCGTTCTGACTGTAGCCTCGCGGGCTCGTTTTTGAGCGAGGCTGTTTTATCAGGCAGAACAGAGCGTTTAACGCAAGGGAACAAAACAGTTCTTTTATGCGGTAAAATTCCTTTCCTGTTTTCGTCTGTTTGTCAAATACCCTTCCGTTTATTCTTTCGGAAGAACCGACTCTTTTTCTTGAAGATTCCATCTTTGGAAACTGCGATTTCCTGTCTTGCTTTTTGGGTACTTCGTATGGCTTCATCGAGTTTTTTGTAGCGTTCTTCTTCCCGTTGTTCCTGTTCTACCATTAGCTCGTCCACTTCGCGGAGCATTTTATTGCAAAGATGGTTTCCCATAGCATCTCCGAGGTTTTCTGCCTGTTCACGGAGGGCTTTGCCTACGATTCGTCCCATGATTTCTTCAAATTGCTGCATTTTTTCTTCGTGCTCGGCGAGGGCGGATTTTTCATTTTGGTGAATGGCTACGACTTTGCAGTTTCGGTCTTCTTTTACAGTTCCATTGCTGCTGGTACTGTTGTGATTTCTGTCAGAATTTCTATTGTTTGTCCTGCCTTTTTTGTTGTTGCCTGAACTGTTTTCAAAAGTATCTCTGTCATTTTCTTCGGAAAAATATACTTTGGAATTTCTTTGTTGTTCATTTTCTTTTCCATTCTGTCTCTCTTTTCCCCGCTGCATTTCCCGTTCTGTTTGAGAATCCCTTTGCTGCTCTGCTTCTTTTTGTGCTTCTTCTAATTCCTGATTTTCAAGTTCTTCCTGTGTTGTCAGTAGTTTATGTATATCAATCAGCTTTTTTTGTTCTAAATCTGGCAGTACTTCTTTTACTGCTTTTAGCTGAAATCCTTTATTCTTTAATTCTTTAATACAGTGTAATAGCTGTATTTCCTCTTCACGGTAATAGCGGTGTCCCAATTCATTTCTTGGTATGTTGAGTTCGAGTTCTTCTTCCCAGTAACGAAGAACATGGTTTTCCACCGATAGAAGCCTGGCCGCTTCCGAGATGGTATATTTGTTTTCTTTCATAATATAATCCGCTCCTGTTCCACAAATATTTTACCGGAATCTCATTGTAAATCACATGATGAATTTACGTGCAAAATACACTCAAACACAGTATTATGTAACAATTCAGAAACATACAAATTCTCAATTGATATACGATTGAGCCTAAATAGTTACAGCATTATGTGAATGCGTCCGGATGGTTACAGTATTATTATAACAACTTTAAGAAAACAGTCTCAACGCTATTCGTATTCTAAATTCTTCTCAATTCTTTCAAATAAAGATAAATAACGACAAAATTATTCGGATTTTCTTTAAATGAAAATGGCTGCTGGCAAAATTATTTGTATTTCATTTGAGCAAAAGCATATATCGGTAAAACAAAAAAGAAAAGAGCAAGCCACTCTACATAACCCGCTCTTTGTTTGCAAATTTCGTGTATTGTCCGAGCCATACCAGCTCGACGCTTCCGGTCGCACCATTTCTTTGTTTGGCTACAATAACTTCCGCCAGATTCTTTTTCTCTGAATCCGGATTATAATATTCATCTCTGTACAGGAACATAACAACATCGGCATCCTGCTCGATTGCTCCTGATTCTCGAAGGTCAGAGAGCATTGGTTTGTGGTCCTGTCTTGCCTCAACCGCTCGGGAGAGCTGGGAGAGTGCAATGATCGGAACATCTAATTCTCTCGCTAAAACTTTAAGTGCTCGGGAAATTTCTGAAATTTCCTGCTGTCTTGATTCGTTTCGTCTTGATTCACTTCCACTCATAAGCTGAAGGTAATCGATTACAACAAGCTCAATTCCATAAGTTTGTTTGTACTTTCGGCATTTAGAACGAATCTCTGCCAAAGTCGTTGCTGTATCATCAATTATAAGCTTGGAGTTACCAATGAGGGCCGCTCCTTCCAAGAGCTTCTCCCAGTCGGAATCTCTTAAATCACCAGTACGCATCTGCTGGGAATCTACCATAGATTCTGATGCCATAAGTCTTGTTACGAGCTGTTCCTTTGACATCTCGAGACTGAACATCGCTACGGCATGATTATCTTTAAATGCTGCATACTGTGCAATGTTAAGGACGAATGCTGTCTTTCCCATCGCTGGTCTGGCCGCTACTAATATAAGTTCTGCCGGATGCAGTCCGGTAAGCTTGTAATCAAGTTCGGTAAAGCCGGTAGCAACTCCTGTGACTCTTCCCTTGGTCTTTGATGCTTCTTCTATGGCACTTAAAGAATTTAAAACAATCTGCTGAATCGGAACAAAGTCGGACATACGGTTTCTGTTTTGAAGAAGCCCGAAAATGTCTTTCTCTGTCTTTTCAAGAATTGTCTCTGTATCTTCCTTGCCGAGATAACATTCATTTCCAATGTTCTCCGTCACTTTAATTAAAGCGCGGAGTGTTGCCTTATCGTGAACAATCTTTGCATACTGTCCGATATTGGCCGCCGTTGGTACAACTTCTACTAAATCACGGAAAAAGTCAAGACTCATTAGTTCTTCTGGAACTTCTTTTTCTTTTAATTTGTTTTGAAGAGTAATCAGGTCAACTGCTTTACCCTCCCGGTAAAGTTCTACCATAGCCTCAAATACGATTCCGTACTGGCGCTGGTAAAAGTCCTCTTTAGTGAGGATGTCTTCTGCCTCAACGATTGCGTCTCTGTCCATCAGCATAGAGCCTAAAACTGAACGTTCCGCCTCCTCACTGTGAGGCTGTATTCTTTTTACAAAATTCTCGTCTACTGTCGGCATTGATGATCCTTTCTAGAGCGTGAGAGGATGACAGCGAGAATTGAGATTATAATCTCAATTCTCGCCTGTCTTCTACTTTAATATTACTTTTCAGTTACTTTTACTTTTAAGTCAGCAGTTACCTTAGGATGTAACTTAATCTTTACATTGTGTACGCCAAGGCTCTTGATTGGTTCGTCTACGGAGATTTTCTTTTTGTCGAGCTCGTATCCGAGCTGTTCTTTGGCTGCGGCTGCGATTTCTTTTGTGGAGATTGCTCCAAATGTACGTCCGCCTTCACCGACTTTCATTTTGAGTTCTACACTCTTGTTTTTGAGTTCTTCTGCAAGAACTTTGGCTGCGGCTAACTGTTCTGCTGCCACTTTATCTTCGTGTGCTTTCTGAAGCTTTAAGTCATTGATGTTTTTACTTGTAGCTTCTATACCAAGCTTCTTTGGAAGGATAAAGTTTCTTGCGTATCCTGCGTTCACTTCTACTAACTGACCTTTTTTTCCGAGAGACTTTACGTCTTCTAATAAAATAACTTTCATTTTAAATCCTCCTATATCGAGTCTGTTTTTAACTCTTTTTTATAGGTCATACAAAACTTCTTTCATATAACTCTATCTTTTTAAATCACTATTTTTACTCTATCTTTATCATACTAATATCTGATATTCTCTTCAGAGTGTGTTCCTGCAAATATATTTTTAAAAATCTATACTCCAGCATCCTCTGATTCTAAATAATCATATCAAGTAGGCAGCAGACGCAATTCATCTCTCACCTTAGAGGTCGGAGTCTTCTTGCTGTAAGGAGATAAATACCGTCTATATATCCCCATCTTCATGCATTTTCCGCAATGTATGTTTTAACATCTCTGCCGCATCAGAAAGGGATACGTCTTTTAGCTGTGCTGCTGCCATCGTCAGATGTCCGCCACCGCCAAACTTCTCCATAATTACCTGTACATTAAGTTCATCAATAGAGCGCGCGCTGACATATATACAATCCTGCAAAGCAGTCAGCACAAAGCTTCCTCTGATTCCCTGTATATTCAGCAATGCATTTGCCGCTTTGGCTCCGACAACAGTCGCTCCGGAGACATTTTCCCCATCAAAGGTTGAAATAGCAAATTCATCCATGTAAATTTCTGCTTTATTAATAATCGCTGTTCGTATACGGCAATGTTCCATATCTTCACGGAACATCTTTCTTACACGAGTTACATCTGCTCCTGCTCTCCGCAGGTAGGCTGCCGCCTCAAATGTTCTGACACCCGCTTTGATAACAAAGTTATCTGTATCCACCAAAATACCTGAATACATGGCATCAGCCTCAATATTCTTAAGCTTTGGTTTATCTACAATATACTGTAAAATCTCCGCTACCATCTCACAAGTCGATGATGCATACGGCTCTACATAAGAAACAACCGCATTCTTAATCGTCTCATTACTCTGCCTGTGATGGTCAAGAACAACAATTGTTGAGATGGACTTCAATAATTCCGGACATTCTGTCATTGCCGGGACATTCACATCCACAACAATAAGCATTGCCGACTTATCTTTAAGAAGCATTGCCTCCTCATTCGTTACAAAAATATCTTCCTCTTCATCTGCCCGCTCACGGTAAATGCCATCTACGATTGGCTCAATTGCCGGACAGTCTTTGTCCATAACAATATATGTGCTTTTGTTTAGTGCCTTCGACAGGCGGTATATACCAAGCGCTGCGCCTACACAGTCTGCATCTGGATTCTTATGTCCCATAACAAAAATCTTATCATGTGTCAGCATAATCTCCCGAAGTGCATGTGCCTTCACTCTGGCTTTTACTCTTGTACTCTTTTCGACTTTCTGGGTCTTACCTCCATAATAGGAAATGGCATCTCCATCTCTTACTACAGCCTGATCACCACCGCGGCCAAGAGCGAGATCCATCGCTACCCGTGCACTCTCATAATTCTCCGTGTAGCTTCCGCCATTCACACCAACACCAATACTCAGTGTCATAGATAGCTCGTTACCGATATTGATAAGCCGGACTTCATCAAGAATCGAAAACTTAGATTCCATCAGCTGTTCCAGTTTTTCTTCTTCAAATACAAAAAGAAACTTGTCCTTCTCAAATCCCTTAATGATCGCATCGAGTCCCTGCATATACTTCATGATCTTTCGCTCTACTAAAGCAAGAAGAAGGGACTGTCTTACTTCCTCCATGTTTTCAAGAACTTCTTCGTAGTTATCAATATAAATCAATCCAGCAACCAGACTCTTCTTCCTGGACTCTTCTTTGTAACCAATAAGCTGCGTCTCATCAAAAAAGTAAAATACCTGAAGAATATCTCCCTGTGTCTCTTTATCTTCCTGTATCTCTCCCTCTGTCTGTTCCAAATTCTTAAATACCATATTTCGACATTCCACATGATACTTGTGCTCCTCATGTGTGATACAGTACTCCTTCATCTGTCCATTCTGAGGGAAAACCTTCTTATAAAGTCCTGGAAAAATCTGTGTGATACTTTTCTTTGTGATCTTCTGTCCTACAATCTCTGAAAACTGTTCATTATGCCAGATAATCGTACCATCCTGGTCCGTCATTACATACGGTACTGGCAGTTCTTTAAGAATCTGCTTCTGAATCTGACTCTGCTCAAAACCAGCCGCCAGAAATTCCTTGCTAATCATCTTCTCCGTATATTCATAACATAAAACAGCCGCAATGAGATAAATAACATCTCCTACCAAGATTGTATATCCAAGACCGGGATTCACTTCTATCACACCTAAGGCCGCTACTAATATAAAGACTACCACGATAATAGGCAGCCATAAATTCAGAGCGACCCTTCTTGATATATTCTTTTCTCGTTTCATTTCTTTCTCCCAATTAGGAAATATACATTGTCTATTTCTCTGAGTTTAAATTATTACAGATATAGTAGAAATTATTATAACACTGTTTCCCCTAATTTAAAAGGAAAATAATTTGAAAGCAAAAATCCGGCAGGCCAGCGGGCAACTGGTCTACCGGATGAAAACTATGGCAATAGTTATCAACAATATTAATTATTTATTCTCATTTCTTGCCTGAAGAGCCATCTTAGCCTGTAAGTTTCTCTGGAACTGGTCAATTAATACAGCCAGAATGATTACAAGACCTTTGATTACCTTCTGCCAGAACTCGGATACACCACACATTGTCATACCATCATTGATGATACCGATTACGAATGCACCGATTACTGTACCACCGATTGTACCAACACCACCTGCCATAGATGTACCACCGAGTACAACGGCTGCAATGGCGTTCATTTCCCAAGTATCACCTGTGTTTGGATGAGAAGCTGCAATCTGTGCCATTGTTACAAGACCGATCAATGCGGAACATGCACCGGAGATTGCGTATACAAGAATAATGTTTTTCTCTACTTTGATACCGGAAAGACGAGCTGCCTTTTCGTTACCACCAATAGCAAGGATATGCCATCCAAAAGGAGTTTTCTTAAGTACAAATGCTGCGATTACTGCGAGGATAAGGAAGAGGATCGCTGCGATTGGAATACCAGGAAATCCGCCAACTGCGAATACACGGCTATCAAACTGCATGATACCTACGTTTCCGAGTGCTTCCTGACCTTTGATACTTGAGAATGTATTTCCGCCGGAACGGATATTTGCAAGACCACGGCCGATGTACATTGTACCTAATGTTACGATAAAAGGTGCTAATTTACATTTTGCGATTAATGCACCGTTAACAATACCGATGATAATACCGATAATGATACAGATTACTGTGATAGCTGGAACGCTGAAGTAAAGTGTAACTCCGGCAAATTTTAAAGTAAGACCTTCCTGGATAAGACCACCGGCGATCATTCCGACTAAACCTACTACGGAACCAACGGAAAGGTCGATACCGCCGGTAATGATAACGTAGGTCATACCAATACCAAGAATACCATACTGTGCAACATGCTTACATACTAAAAGTAATGAGTTAACTGTGCAGAAAGAATCGGCTTTAATAGAGAAGAATATAAATAAAATTATGAGTACGAATAATGTTCTTCCCTTTAAAAGTGTCATCATAAGATTCGAATTATCTTTTTTCTTATTCATTTTGATTTCTCCTTTTCCTTGTTATGTACTTCGGAAGACTTTTCCGGCTTCTGTTAAGCTGGCATAGAAAAATTCCAAAATACATTATTAGTTTTAGTGATGACCTTTGTAGGATGCTAATACCAGATTATCCTCTGTGATCTCGTCATCTGTAAATTCTGCGGTCTTAATACCGTTTGATAAAACGACAACTCGGTTGGCGATTGCCAGCATCTCCTTAAGCTCTGAACTTACACAGATAATGGAAAGTCCACGGTCTGCATACTGGTTGATAATATCAAATACCTCTGTCTTGGCACCGATATCAATACCACGGCTCGGCTCATCCATAAGAAGAATCTTAGGATCTGTCAACACACCTTTACCGATTACACATTTCTGCTGGTTACCACCGGAAAGGGATAAAATCGGAAGATGTTTATCTGCTACTTTAATATGAATATCTTTAATCTGTGCATCTACATATTCGTCTTCCTTTTGTTTGGATAAAACGAACTTATTACAGCAGGTCTTTAAGCTGGAAAGGGAAATATTCTTTTCGATATCCAGTGTCTGTACAAGACCTTCTGCCTGACGGTCTTCAGGAACTAAGGCAAAACCATTCTTGATCTGCTCTGCAATGTTCTTAATCTTAATTTTCTTGCCGTCAACATAAACCTCTCCAGTGTGTTCTGGATGAAGTCCCATCAGACATTCAAATACTTCTGTACGTCCGGCTCCCATTAAGCCGTAAATTCCGAGAATCTCTCCTCGTTTTAACTTAAAGCTTACATGATCAAGCAGCCATCCGCCACCTTTCTTTGGAAGACAGAGGTCTTTAACTTCAAGAACAGTATCCTGTTTCTCCCAGTCAATATCTCTTTCTTTCTTAGGGTAGGATTTGTTACTACCTGTCATCTTCTGTACGATCCAAGGAACGTCAATATCTTTAACTGCTGCATCATCTACATATTTACCATCTCGAAGAATAGTAACGTGGTCACCAATCTCCATAATCTCTTCAAGACGATGGGAAATATATACGATGGAAATACCCTGGGCATTTAACTCACGCATGATCTTGAAAAGTACCTGTACCTCTGACTGACTTAAGGAAGATGTAGGCTCATCCATGATGAGAATCTTTAAGTCATCCTGAATTAAGTTACGGGCAATCTCGATCATCTGCTGCTGACCTACACGAAGGTCTCCGACTTTCGCCTCCGGATCAATTGGATACTCCAGTCTTTCAAGAACCTCTTTGGTCTTCTGTTTATGTATTTCATTATTTACAACGACACCTTTTTTCTGTTCGTTGTTCATAAAAATGTTCTGGTATACGTTTAAGTTGGGAAAAAGGGAAAGTTCCTGATGAATGATACCTACTCCCTTTGCTCTCGCCTCTGTTGTGTTTTTGAAGCTTACTTCTTCGCCGTCAAGATACATCTTTCCTGAAGAAGGCTGCTCGATTCCGGCAATCTGCTTCATTAACGTGGACTTACCTGCACCGTTCTCTCCGATTAACACGTTAACTTTTCCACGGTAAATGTTAAAGTCAACATCGTCAAGAGCCTTTGTACCAGGATAAACCTTTTCCATGTGCCGGCATTTCATTACGATATCTTTATCTTTATTCTCAGCCATCCAATTCATCCTCCTCTAACTGATTCTTACTGTGTTCTGTCTGTTATTTTACTTCAAGAACAACCGGAGTAATTACGATTGCATCATTGGAATCAGCAGTGAAACATCCAACAAGGTTTACTGTTGCTCCTTCTGCAAGGTCATCGTATACAGGTTTTACAACTGCTTCTTCAACTTTTTCAAGCATACTTGTATTTACCTGACCCCATTCTGTCTGGTTTGTAAAATCAGAGAAGTTAATGAAACTCATATCATCACGAATAGATGAATTCTTATATTTACCAATCTGACAGGTAACTACTGTCTTTCCTGTGTAGCCAGGAACTTCTAATGTTACTGTTCCGTAGAAAGAATCTTTATCTACTTTTATAATCTTTGCACCTTCTAATTTTACTGCATAGTTATAATAAGAAGCTGCTTTTGTCTTTAAGCCATCAAATTCTTCGCCCATTTCTGTGAGCTTGCCATCATACTTTGCTAAAATGTCAGATACATCTACTGCTTTTTTCTCACATTCCGGAATTACTTCTGAATCCCAGATTGCTTCTACACTGTCACCAGGATTGAACTCTTTCTGCCCTGTAAGATCTCCCTCATGACCAATCTTTACTACCTTCACACAGCCTGTTAATAAAACGGCTGCCATTACTACTGTTAAAACAGTACTTATCAAACGTTTTGCCATGGTTTTCTTCCTTTCTCTATTCCCTGCTGTCCCTACATGTGAGAAGGGTGCCGAATAACTTATTGGCACCCCTCCACACACTGAAGAGAGCCTAACCCCCTTCAGACCTAACAGATTCAATTAAATTTATACTACGAACTTCTCTTATTCTGCGAAAACAAAGTTATCTAACTTGTCAGCGTTATCCTTTGTAATTACAACACAGTCAACTAACTGCTTCTCTTCAAGACCTGTAGTTCCGTTTGTCAGGTAATCGTTAGCCTGAGTAACTGCATTTCTTGTGATCTTATCAATCTGCTGAAGAGCTGTTGCAAGTGCTTTACCATCTTTGATGTTATCTCTCATATCGTTAGATCCGTCAACACCGATGATATATACGTCATGGTCAAGGTTTGCTGCTGCAACTGCTGCTGCTGCACCACAAGCCATAGTATCATTACCACAAACGATCGCTGTAATGTCTGGATACTGCTGTAAGATTGTTTCAGCTTTGGACTGGCCTTCTGTCTGATCCCAGTTAGCGGACTGCTGAGCAACCATCTTCATGTCTGTCTGGTCAAGAACTCTGTGGAAAGCGTTAGAACGAACCTGGCAGTTTGTATCGGACTCAAGTCCTAATAATTCTGCGTAGTCACCTTTTCCGCCTGTAGCTTCTACTAATGCTTCTGCTGCTGCCTGAGCACCCTGGTCATTGTTAGCTACGATCTGAGATACGCAAAGACCTTCTTTGTTGATCTCACGGTCAACCATGAATGTAGGGATTCCAGCATCATAAGCTTTCTGAACTGCTTCGATAGAAGCATCTGCTCCGGCGTTATCACAAACGATTGCGGATGCGCCTTCGGAAATAGCTGTATCGAATAATTCGGACTGTTTTGTAGCATCATCATCATGAGATACACATTTAACTTTGTATCCTAACTTCTCGCCTTCTTCTTTACATGCTGTCTGAACAGTACCGAAGTAAGGATTAGAAGTAGATGGTGTGATACAGTAGATCAGCTTGTTAGCTGCGTTAGTGTTAAGAACTTTTGCAGGAGCTGCTGCTTCTGTTGTAGCCTCTGCTGCTGCCTTATCTGATCCACTATCTTTTGTACTACTATTGCTGCTTCCACATCCAGCCATTGTAGCTACCATTGCTGCTGCAACGAAGCCAGCTAAAACTTTCTTAAACATTCTCATTTTTCATTTCCTCCTCATTTTGAAAAATATATGCTAGATAACACAGAAGCTGTTAGCCCTTCTGCGCAAATCTCAAGGATGTTTTGCGATAATACAAGTGTACTCCAATTTCTTTGTGAAATCAATACTATTTTATTAAAAAGTCTTGTATTTTTTTGTTTACTTTGCTATGAATTTAACATAGTATTGGGAATTCCCCTATACTATTTTGTTAATACGAGTCCAACACTCTCTTTCCAGCCTGTATATTTTGTGCATCTTGTCTCCGCATCCATCTCAGGGGTAAATCTGGTGCGGTTAAGACTTTCAAATAATGCAGTCTGTTCGTAAATTCCCATAGCGATTCCAGCGGCATATGCCGGGCCCATAGCAGATAATTCCTCTGCATCTGGTACCTGTACCGGAATATCTAAAATATCACTCTGGAACTGCATAAGATAACCATTCTTAGTTGGGCCGCCATCTACGCGAAGCTCATCAACCTTGATGCCAGAATCTTCTGCCATTGCATTAACTACATCGCTGATCTGATAAACGATACAGTCAAGTGCTGCTCTTACCAGCTCTGCCTTACCTGTTGTGCGGGTGATTCCGCTGACAACAGCTTTCGCTTTACTGTCCCAGTAAGGGGCGCCGAGACCTGTAAATGCTGGTACAAGATAGGTAGTATCTCCCGGATTGGCACTCTTAGCCAGTTCTTCTGTTTCCTTTGCGGAGGCAATCAGTCCGAGGTCTTTTTGCAGCCATGTGATAACTGCTCCGGTGTAATTAATATTTCCTTCAAGAACATAATTCACTTTACCGGAAAGAGACCATGCAAGGGAAGTAACAACTCCCTTGTCACTGAAAATAGGCTTCTCACCAACGTTCATCATAATAGAAGAACCTGTTCCATAAGTTGCTTTAATCATTCCTGGATTCACACATCCCTGTCCATATAAGGCTCCGTGGGAATCTCCCATCACACCATGAATCGGAATGGCTTCCTCAAGATATCCATCAAAATCTGTATAGCCATATAAGGCATTGGAATCACAGATTTCTGCTAACATTTCTTTTTTAATTCCAAATAAGGAAATTAATTCTTCATCCCAGTCAAGGGCAGACACATTAAACATCTGTGTCCGGGAGGCGTTTGAATAGTCTGTTTTAAACGCATGGTCTTTTGTAAGCTGGTATACGAGGTAACTGTCCATCGTTCCTACTGCAAGTTCTCCCTTATCTGCTGCCTCTTTTGCTTCTGGTACGTTCTGAAGTACCCATGCGATCTTTGCTGCAGAATAATATGGAGACAGCGGAATTCCGGAATGTTCCTGTACCATCTGTGCGTAACCGTCCTCTGCAATCTTGTTACAGATTGCTTCACCACGGGCACACTGCCATACAATTGCGTTGTAAACCGGTCTGCCAGTATTTTTGTTCCAGCATACTGCGGTCTCACGCTGATTACTGATACCCAGGGTAAGAATCTCTTCTTTATCAATGCCCGCCTTCTCCACAACATTCTTTACGACCTGGATAACATTTTTCATAATCTGATCCGGGTTATGTTCTACCCAGCCCTTTTCGTTGATAATCTGATCATGTGCAAGGTCGGTTCGGGCAATAATCTTACCTGAACCGTCAAAAATGATACCTTTTGTTCCCTGCGTACTCTGATCAATACCCAATACGTATTTCTTCATAATTATGCTAAAGCCTCTTTTGCTTTTGCTGCAATGCCTTCGCCGTTCATTCCGTAGTAATCAAATACTGCTTTGGAATTACCAGTGATTACTGGTGCATCTGGCAGTGCTACGTTAACTACTTTCTTAGGGCAGTTTGCGCCAACAACCTGTGCTACCATGGAGCCAAGTCCGCCAAATGGAGCATGTTCTTCTGCTGTTACAACTGCTTTGGCGTTTGTAGCTGCCTTGATGATTGCTTCTGTATCTAAAGGTTTTACGCAGTACATATCAAGAACTGTTGCGCTGATTCCCTCTTTCTCAAGGATTTCCGCTGCTTCTACGCAAGGTCTTACCATCTCGCCGCAGCCAATTAATACAACGTCTGTACCTTCTTTAATCACAGTAGCTTTGTCCATCTCAAATGGGCAGTTGTCTTCAGAGTAAATATCTTCTACCGGGTTACGTCCTGTACGGATGTAAGCTGGTTTTTCATCTTTTAATAACGCTTCGATGAGGTGTTTTGTCTGAAATCTGTCACTTGGCAGATACACTCTCATGTTAGGAATTGCGCTCATTGCTGCAATGTCCTGTGCGGAATGATGGCTCATTCCAAGTTCACCGTAGCTGATACCACCACTGATACCAACTAACTTAACGTTTGTGTTAGAGTAAGCAACGTCAACTTTTGCCTGCTCGTAACTTCTTGTAGAAATGAAACTTGCCGGGGAGAAGCAGAAAGGCTTCTTGCCGCATTTTGCCATACCAGCAGAAATACTTACTAAGTTCTGCTCTGCAATGCCGATTTCTACACTATTTTCAGGATAAGCATTGAAAAATGGTGTCATGGATGCTGAACCACGAGAGTCACTACATAAAGCAACAATGCTCTTATCCTCTTTTACCTGTTCCATTAATGTCTCACAGATTACCTGACGGTTTGCAATCTTATTCATTTGCTGCGTCCCTCCTCTTTAAAAGTTCAGCGGAAATTGTCTCGTACATTTCCTGTGTAGGTACTTTGTGGTGCCAGTCAGCTTTGTTTTCCATGATCTCGCCACCGCCGTAACCTTTAATTGTATCTGCGATAATTACCGTTGGTTTTCCTTTGCAGGTCTTTGCTTCTTCAAATGCTTCATTTAAAGATTCGATGTTGTTACCCTGTGCATGAATGGAATTCCATCCAAATGCGCGGAAACGTGCATCTAAGTCATCATCAGCCATAACATCTTCTGTGTTACCGGAAATCTGAAGACGGTTTCTGTCAACTACTGCACAAAGGTTGTCTAATTTGTAATGTCCGGCTGCCATAGCACCTTCCCATACAGAACCTTCTGCCAGCTCGCCGTCACCCATAACTGTGTAAACACGGCCTGTCTTTCCATCCATCTTATTTGCAAGTGCCATACCAACACAAACTGGAAGTCCATGTCCAAGAGAACCGGAGTTCATCTCGATTCCTGGAAGTTTGTTATTTGGATGTCCGATGTATGGAGAACCAAATTTGGAGAAGTTCTTAATTACATCTTCGATATCTAGGAAGCCTTTTGCTGCAAGAACAGCATAGTATGCTTCTACGGAATGTCCTTTACTCATAACGAATAAATCCCTGTCAGGATCGTCAAGATTATCAGGACTAATATTCATCTGTTTAAAGTACAGAGTAATGAGGATATCCATTACACTGAAGTCTCCACCGATATGACCGGCTCTTCCTTCCATGATCATATCAAGGACATTTTGTCTGCATTCAAAGGATAATGCTTCTAAATTCACTTTTATGCCTCCTATATAAATGTAAATGAATGCGATAACTATTCAGAGTTCATCTTTTATGCTCTTTTGCAAATAAGTTTGCTTCGCTATATATTTTTTATATATTTTTCATGTAAACATCATTCAAAAATTATCCGAATCTGAATAGTTATCAAATTACAATTGTTAACTTAAACTACTAATTATTTTTCTACCTTTTCACCGCGGATGATAGCTTTTACTTTTTCCTCGATTGGGTCATATAAGTCTGGTGTAACACCGATGTACTTACATGCTTCGTATAATACAGGTACAACATCCTGATGAACACCTACGCAGTGGTGGATGTAAGGTCCCTGAACGAGTTTATCTTCTAAGCGGTCAAGGTTCTCAACTTCAACCCACATATAGGTACCTTTTGTATAAGGGCCATCTACTGTCTTAGCGTTTCCAAGAAGTAAGGAGTATTCTCCGTTATCTCCGTCAAAACGTACTAAGGAAATGTGTTCTCCGTCTTTTGCCTGTGCCATTAAGGAACCAGAACAATCGAATGCAACTGGTGTGTCGATCGTTGGTTTTTCTTTTGCGATAGAGATTGGCCATGGACCACAGTGCTGTAAAAGCTCTGCGTTGTCATTATATGGATGGCGAACTGTCCAGTCAGCGAAGAAAGATCTTGTCTCTCCCATTGCTGCAGCCTCTACTAATACAGAAGTGATTGTTCCGTGGATATCTGTCTCACATGCGATTGGGAATCCCTCATCATTGCAAAGTGCATTTGCTGCACATGGCATGATTCCGATTTCATCCTGAAGTGCGTTCCAGCACTGAATCGCTCCACAGTTACATCCGTATTTCTTTCCTAATCTTGTCATAGCAATCTTTAATGCTGCTACGTTATCAAGCTGTTCTGGTGTAACTTTGATGCACATTTTCTCACGGCAGTAATCTGTTACTTCTTTAATCTCTTCTGGAGAATTCTCCTTTACATCTTTCATTGCCTGCGTTAATTCTGGCATTGGGATTGGGGAAAGCTGAATTCCAAACTTCTCAAGTAATTCGCCTTCGTTGCACATTGTTGACCAGAAATCAAATGGTCTTGTGGAAATCTGAAGAACTCTTGTGTTACGGAACGCTTTTACTACGTTACAAACTCTTAAGAAACGGTCAATTCCTTCTGCGAAGCACTCATCTTCAAGGTTACAGTTCTTTAAATATGTAAATGGAATTCCGAATCTTCTTAAAACTTTACCTGTTGCAAATAATCCACACTGGCTGTCACGAAGACGCATACCGTTCTCATCTGGACATTCGTCTCTTGGTCCCCATAATAAAACAGGAACATTTAACTTCTTAGCCAGGCGGCATACTTCGTATTCTGTACCGAAGTTACAGTGAGGAACGAATAAACCATCTACTTTTGCATCTCTAAACTTTTCGTAGATTTTTTCCATTCCAGCGTCATCATAGAGAAGACCTTCATCATTTACATCGTCAATATCTACGAAATCTACATTTAACTCTTTTAATCTCTTTGCTGTTAATCCTCGATATACTACAGCTGCTGGTGCTGAAAAAATTGCTCTTCTTGTTGGTGCAAAACCAAGTACTACCTTATCCATCCTCTAATTTCCTCCTTCTTTTGAGGCGGAGTTTAAATCAATTACGCTGTCGCGCTCTACAAACTCCGTACATACCTGTGTCTTTGTATTTATTTTACCGCCGTCCTTCATGACTTCTATCAATCGTCTGACTGCAATCTGGCCCATCTCGTATTTAAATACTTTGATCGTCGTCAGTCGCGGTGAAGAAATCTCGCAGAACGGAAGATCATCAAATGAAGCGACCGAAATATCTTCCGGTACTCTGTATCCTGCTTCCTGAAAAGCCTTGATACATCCAAGAGCTATCATGTCATCATCTGCAAAAAATGCGGTCGGCATCTTCGCTCCCTTTGCCAGATATTCCTTCATATCTTTGTAAGCCCCATCCATCGTGGTACTCACTGTGAAAATATACTGGCTGTTTAACTCAATGTTATTCTTGGAAAGTGCTCTGCTGTATCCCGCACACCGGGAAGTAAATGCCTTGATTCGAAATCTTCCTCTGAGATATCCTATTTCTCTGTGCCCCTTATTAATAAGGTACTGAACCGCCGTCACCGCAGAATCTGCATTATTAATAAGTACGGCATTCACAGAGTAATTCGAACTCCAGCAATCCAACAGCACCATCGGACAATTTCCACTCATATATAGAGGAAAGTCCTCATCCATCATCTCTGTTCCAAGCAAAAGTATCGCAGAAGAGGTATCATTCAGAAGCAGCTTTACCTGTTCCTCATAATCTGGATCGTTACGGTCTACATTACATATAACCATCTCATATCCAGAAGCCCGGCACTCATTCTCTACACCCTTCAATAAAATAGGAAAGAACGGGGAATCATCAATAATCAACCCATTTCTCTTGTAGATAACCAGTTTTATTTTTGTAATTTTATTCTCTAAGATATATCCAATCTCCTTCGCTACCTGAAAGATTCTTTCTGCGGTCTTCTGATTCACACCTTTTTTGTGATTCAGCGCATTCGAAATGGTCGCCGGAGAAAAGCCTGTGATCTCACTAATCTGTTTTATACTGGCTTTCATGTCTCACTCCTCCTTGCTGTGTTCATTATAAAATTTTTATATAATTTTTTCAATAACTTTTTATCAAAAAGAAGTAAGGAAAATCAAATATGTGAAATATAACTATATGTAGGATACATATTTTATGCAACTTCACAATTATTTTTGCATCTTTTTTCCAATTTCATTCTTTTTAAACATTTTGACATCTAAATATTTATATAAATATTTTATATAAACATTTAGATGCTGTTTTTCTGAAAATTTTAGGGTTTTATTTAACTGAAGGAATTGGCAGGTTTGGCAAATAAACAGACGAACCAACAAACCCTTATAAGCAGAAGACTTCTACCCTCTCCCTCAAATCCCCAGCACAAATGACAATTTGCACCTTCCCAGCCAAAGTCAGCCTCCAAAGAGAGGATAGCCCCTATATTTGTGGCCTCGGAGCAAGGTTTGAATGTAAGCGCGTGAAGCGAACATTCAAACCGCCGCGACTAAAGTCACAAATATAGGGGTTATCCTCTCTTCGGAGGCGTCTCTTTTCCTTTGACAAATTCCATTCATCAATCATTGCGATTTTTGTCAAAATTCAGTATAATATTTATCAGTACTACTTAGTTTAAGGGAGGTTCGTATGAACGATAAATTTTCACTTTTAAAAAGAATGCGCCGTCTTTCCGGTATCTTAGTTCACCCAACTTCTTTACCAGGAAAGTTTGGTATTGGAGACTTAGGCCCAGAAGCATACCGTTTCGTAGATTTCTTACAGGAATCCGGCCAGCATTTATGGCAGACTCTTCCGCTTGGACCTACTGGCGGACATAACAGTCCTTATCAGTGCTTTTCCTCTTTTGCAGGACAGCCATTGTTAATCAGCCCTGAACTTCTGAAAGATGAAGGACTTCTCACAGACGCTGATTTAAGTAATGTTCCTCACTTTTCAGACGAGGAAGTAGATTTCGCTGCTGTAGGAGAATATAAAGAAGAACTCTTTAAGAAAGCATTTGCCTGCTTTAAAGAACTTCCAGAGGACAATCCGTTAAAATCTGAGCTTGCACTGTTTTGTAAGAGCGCACACTGGCTTGATGATTATGCAATGTTTATGGCAATCAAGAAGTCCAAAGGCGGCGCTCACTGGTTAGAGTGGGAGAAGAAATACCGCAAACCTACAAAGTCTCAGAAAGCTGTTATTGAGCGTGAGTTTGAAGATGAGATTCTTTATGAGAAGTTTCTTCAGTGGACATTTTGCCGTCAGTGGAGCCAGTTAAAGGCCTACGCTAACGAGCGAGATATTCTTTTAATCGGAGATATTCCTATCTTTGTTTCCGGCGATAGTGCTGATGTATGGGCTGAGCCAAGACTGTTCCAGGTAGATTCCGATGGATTCCCTACTGTTGTAGCCGGAGTACCACCAGACTATTTCAGCGCAACAGGTCAGTTATGGGGCAATCCTCTTTATGACTGGAAATACCACAAAAAGACTAATTACGAATGGTGGATGGAACGTTTCAAAACACAGTTCTTATTAAGCGACATCGTCCGCATTGATCATTTCCGTGGTTTAGAAAGTTACTGGGAGATTCCTGCCGACTCTGAAACTGCTTTAAATGGTAAATGGGTTGACGGACCAAAGGATGAATTCTTTGAAGTATTAATTAAGACTTTTGGAGAAGAACCTCCAATTATCGCAGAAGATCTTGGTATCATTACCGATGATGTACGCGCATTACGCGACAAGTTTGGATTACCAGGCATGAAGATTCTTCAGTTTGCATTTGAGGACGAAGACAGCAATTATCTTCCTTATAATCAGCCATATAACTGCGTATGCTATACAGGAACTCACGACAACGACACAACTACAGGCTGGTATGCAACCGCATCTGAGAAAGCCCGCGATAAAGTACGCCGCTACATGAATACAGACGCTTCGCAGGTTAGCTGGGACTTCATCCGCACCTGTTTCGGTTCTCCTGCACGTTTTGCGATCATTCCTGTTCAGGATTTATTCTGCCAGGGAAGTGACTGTCGCATGAACACACCAGGAAAAGCAGACGGCAACTGGGCTTACCGCATGAAGAAGGAACTTCTTACAAGCGATGTTGCAAAACGCCTTTATGATGTGACAAAACTTTACGGACGCTAGAGTGTGTTTGAAAGGGGGAAATTATGACTTTTCGTTCTATCTGCATTGCAGTTTATGTATTTTTCTATTTAATATTTACGACCCCAATGCGGGCTCGTTTAAAAAAGCTGGAGAAAACGGATCCACAGGAAGCTTCTCGCATTGCACAGGAGCAAGTTCAGAAAGTATTTAAGCATCTTTTGAAAATATCCGGTGTTACCATAGAGGTAAATGGACTGGAAAATATCCCGGATGAAGCTTCACTCTTTGTCGGAAACCACAGCAGTTACTTTGACATCATCGTTACAGGTGCTACTATTCCCGGCGGTGTAGGCTTCGTTGCAAAAGACAGTCTCGGAAAGATTCCCGGACTTTCTTCCTGGATGAAGCGCATCCACTGTCTGTTCTTAGACCGCAGCGATGTGCGTAAAGGATTACAGACAATTCTTGAAGGTGTAGACTATTTAAAAGAAGGGTACTCCATGTGCATCTATCCAGAAGGCACAAGAAGTACAACCGGCGAACTTGGAGAATTCAAGGGTGGCAGTCTGAAAATGGCACAAAGAGCCAAAGCACCTGTTGTTCCTGTTGCCATCACCGGCACACGCAACATCTTTGAAAATAATCCGGGACTTCGTGTTTATCCTTCGCATGTAATAATTTCTTTTGGCAAGCCATTCAAGTTTTCTGACCTTCCGGCGGCTGAGAAGAAATTTGCTGGCGAGCATGTTAAGAAAGCTATTGAGGATATGCTGGCAGCTCAACAGTAACAAATCACATCCAGATTATTATATTAATCTGGATGCAATACTAAAAAAACGATCAAAGATTATGCTTACCCAGTAGTAACCAGCTTTAAAAAGCTTATTTATACGAAAAAGTAGCATAAAACCGTAATTTTTTCTTTTCAATTAACGTAAATAATGTTAGAATGAAATTTGTGTTATCAAAAAAAGAAAGAATAGGAGGAATATTATGAACCCATGGATTGTTTTTGCAATTATCCTTTTAGTTGCACTCGCCATTCTCGGATTCCTTTATTACAAAGGTTCCAAGCTTCAGAAAGAACAACAAGAACAAAAAGAACAGTTATTTAGCGCCGCTACTCCGGTTACTATGCTGGTAATAGATAAAAAGAGACTCCCTTTAAAAGATTCCGGTCTTCCACAGATTGTAATTGACCAGACTCCAAAGAGAGCCCGCCGCGCAAAAGTACCTGTAGTAAAGGCTAAGATCGGACCTAAGGTTACAAGCCTTATCGCTGATGAAAATGTATACGATTTAATTCCAGTAAAAGCTGAGATTAAAGCAATGATCAGCGGTATCTACATCACAAGTATCAATAACTTCCGTAAAGCTCCAGTTCCAAAACCAGAGAAAAAGGGAATGATGGCTAAGCTTCGTAAGAAGGCGGATAATATGACTACTAAATAGGCGATTTGTTTTTTGTGTGGATAAACAGACGAAACTAAAAAAGAAAAGATATAACAAATGCTTCGTATCACTGCACTCTTAATGCTCATCCGCATTAAGAGTTTGCTCTAAGGCGCATTTGTTATATCTTTTCTTTTTTAGTTTCTGTTTGTTGGGACAAAATCAAATTACTGATGGAGTAGCCAAGTCATCTTGAACCCATCCTTATTCTTCTGAATATCTCGTACTGTCGCTGTAGCTCTGCTTCTTCATCAAGTAATAATCCTTTTGCTTCTAATATTCTTTCAATAGCCTGAGATGGGGCTAATGTATGATATGGCAAAAATAATTCCCGTAATTCTTTAGGTTTTATGATTTTATAAACTCGTGCTGATGTGAATTCGTAGGTAATTGCAAAATATCTATAGATGTATCCAATCCAGTACATCTCATTATGAGTATATTTTACCGTTCCATAATGTGAAACTCCATATTCCTCATCCACTAACTGCAAAATATCATTTGCCTGAAGATTGCTATCAAGAACTGATTTGTCATCCATTCTTTTGGCTATATTGCTTTTCATAAATCTTCTAATAAAAATCTCAGAACTTGAATCCATTTTATCTATAGAATTTTCAAAGGCTGTTGCCTGAAGTTCACACAAAAGCAAACCATCCCTATCTATCTTTTTCATACATTATGGATTCGTTCTTCCTAATTCATTTCTTGAAATCGTTACCTGTTCTACTCCAATCTGGTCTGCAAATTCACTCTGAGAGATACCTAATATTTCTCGAATAGATTTCAAGTCTTTTGAAAAATTGTATTCCATATTAATTACCTCAAACTTGTTTATAACATATTACTTAAATAAGTTCAATATAAACTTATTTATAACACATTACTTAAACAAGTTTTGATACAACACTACCCAATCCATCCTCCTCTCTAACCATAATGCACTCCAGGAATTTTTTTGTGCTTGATTTTGTGAGAAGATTTTTTGTCAGTTGTGCCCAAATTTTTAAGGCGTACGGGGTGCGTACGTTAATGAAATTCGGGTGCGACTGGCGGAAAATCAGCCACAAAAGCAAGTGCAAGAAAGACTTCGAGAGTACATCCATATAGAAAAAGAAGAATATCTACTCTTTCCAAACAAACAAAAAAACTCGCAAATTGTAATATTGTATTTTCGGCTTTTCGTCTGCTATAATGAACTTAATAAAAAGGAAGGAGGAGTTCACATGAAGAAAGACAACTATCATAAAGAAGATGTTTCAAAAGAGAAAAAACCTCTTCCTATAGGTATATCGGATTATATCCGAGCACAGGCAGAGTACTATTATGTAGATAAAACGCTATTAATCAAAGAATTTTTGGACCAAAAGTCATTAGTATCCTTATTTACCAGACCAAGAAGATTTGGAAAAACTTTAAATATGGATATGTTGAGAGTATTTTTTGAGAAAAGTACGGCAAATACAAGTGTTTATTTTGCAGATAAGGAAATTTGGAAATGTGGAGAAAAGTATACAAATCACCAGGGAAAGTATCCGGTTATATTCCTCACTTTTAAAGATGTAAAATTCGATTCCTGGGAAGCTACAATAGATAAAATCAGGGCACTACTTCAAGCAGAGTTCGGAAGGCATCACGAGCTTATGAACAGTGAAAATATTGCAGAGTATGAAAAACAATATTTTCTTAAAATTATGAATGGAACACCAACAGAAGTAGAGCTTACCTCGGCTTTAGAGAATTTATCCAGAATGCTTACCGAACACCACGGAAAGGCCCCTGTCATTATCATCGACGAATATGATACCCCTATTCAGGAGGGATATTCCAGAAATTTCTACGAAAAAATCATTGGATTTATGCGTAATTTTTTCTCTGGAGCATTTAAAGATAACAAAAATCTTTCTTATGGATTTCTCACAGGAATTTTGCGGATTGCACAGGAAAGTATTTTCAGCGGATTGAATAATCTAGTTGTAAATTCTGTATTAGATAATGCATATAGTAACTTCTTTGGTTTTACCTATTCTGAAGTATACGAAATGTTAGAATACTATAATATGACAGATAAAGAAAAAGAACTGAAAGAATGGTATGATGGCTATATTTTTGGCAACGAAGAAATCTATAATCCGTGGTCGGTAATTAGTTATATCGCAAAAGGATGTATTCCACAGGCTTATTGGGTAAATACAGGAAAAAATGAGATTTTAGGCGATGTTCTGAGTATCGCTACAGAAGATATCACGCAAAAACTGTATGCTCTTTTACAGGGAGAATGTGTAATAGCAAGAATTGACCAAAATGTTGTTTACAAATCACTCAGCGAAGAACCAGAAAATATATATAGTCTACTTTTAGTTACTGGCTATTTAAAAGTATTGAAAAAAGAATTGCAGGCAGATGGTTCTTATTTATGCGAGGTTTCTATTCCAAATAAAGAAATCGCTGCTGTATATAAAAACGAAATCCTATCGCATTTATTGCAGATTGGCGCAATTAAAAGAACAACAGCAAATAAAATAGCAGAAAGTATTTATGCCAATGATTTGGGGAAAATGCAGGATGCAATCACAGAATATATAGATAAAACAATTAGTTTTTATGATGCTGGTACAGAGGGATTTTATCATGGCTTATTATTGGGATTAGTTTCACTTACGGATACCCAATATAAAATAAAATCCAACAGAGAATCCGGTGATGGGCGATATGATATCAGCCTTATTCCACGAAATAAAAAATATTCGGGCATAATCATAGAATTAAAATCAAAAGGCGGATTGAATGAAGCAGAATTAGAAAAATTGTCGGAAACTGCTTTGGAACAGATTAATTCTAACCGCTACAGTACCGAAATGGAAAAGGATGGAATTACAAATATTCTTAAAATGGGAATTGCTTTTTCGGGAAAGAAGATGGAAATTAAAACTCAAACTTTTTAAAAAATGACCTTTCCAGAAAATAAAAAACCATATTTACAATTTGCGGCTTCGGAGCAAGGAATAATGCGAGCAAGCATTTTCTCCCCAGTAAACTAGAGCAAATTGTAATATGGTTTTTTCGGGTCTTCGTCTGTTATTTTTTGTCTGTTATCTGTTCACTATCTCAGATTTTTAAAGATTTCCAAAATTTCTTTTTTATCTTTTGCTGTACGGAGTTTCTCGACATTGCCCACATCCGTACATACTTCTGCGATGTTTCCAAGTATCTCAATATGTTCGCCGTTCTTTCCTGCTATGCCAACCATAACATAAGCAGTTTCTCCGTCAAAGTCTACACCATCTGGAATCTGCACGAAGGAAATGCCAGATTCTTTGATGTATTTTTCGGAACCAGCTACCCCATGTGGGATTGCGAAATGGTTTCCTAAGTATACGGAAGCTTCTCTGTCTCGCTGAATCATTGCGTCAATATATTCTGGTTCTACATAACCGTGGTCTTTGAGCAGATTTCCAGCAAGGCGGATTGCTTCTGTTTTATCCGCTACTTTTGCGTTAAGGATAATATTTTCTTCTGGGAAAAGATTTCTTGAGGAGGTCTTCTCTTCCTCGGAAGTAATGTTGTCCTGTGTTAAAGTGTTTGTACTATTTGTGTTATTATTTTTTGTGTTGTTGTTTGTGTTACCTGCATATTCTGTGTTTATTGCTACACCCTCTGTATTCTGTGCTTTTGCCGCTGTCTCACTTGCTACACCTGTGGCATTTGATGTTCCGGCAGCATTTTCCTTTAATATAGAAATCAATTCATCATAATTGGCTTCATCTAAAAGGTTTGCCACTCCAAATACAGGGATTTGTTTATCATATTTTGAGATAGTGTCTTCCACTCTCGCTTTTAATGCATTGGTTGTAACAATCATGTCCGGTTCGTCCGTTAAGCTTTTTACGGAAATGTGTTCTACCGTTACGTCAAGTCCGGCTTCTTCTACCTTTTTCTTCATCAGAGAAACTCCCATAACGCTTGAACCCATTCCTGCATCACAGGCGAAGAAAAGTTTTTCGATTTTTCCAGATACAGATTTTACAGTTTCTTTGGCGTTTCCTGCGGTTTTTCCGAAGTTTGGCTTATTTACTTCTGGAAGTTCGTCCATATCTTCTGATTTATCCAATTTAAGAATAATTCCAACTAATACTGCCGTTACAACTAACGCTACAACATATCCTGCAATATTTGCTACAAAGCTTCCTTTTGGTGTCATGGCAAGCAGAGCGAAAAAGCTTCCCGGAGAAACCGCTGCAACAGTTCCACCATTTAATGCTGTAAGGGTAAATAATCCTGCCATGTTTCCAAGAATCGGAGCAATGATTGTTTTTGGTTTTGATAATACATATGGGAAGGTTACCTCTGCGATTCCGCCGACTCCCATGATAATTGTTGCGGCAGGAGCAGACTTCTTTGCCATTCCTTTTCCCCAGATAGCAAATCCAAGAGCAACTCCAGTCCACACTCCACCGTTGGCTTCTACGAGGAATAAAATGGACTTTCCTGCTTTGGCTGCCTGCTCTACCCCAATAGGAATCATAATACCATGATTGATAGCATTATTTAAGAATAACACCTGTGCCGGCTGTACGAAAATGGCTGTAAGTGGAAGAAGATTTTTCGCTACAAGCCAGTTAACTCCTGCAGACAATACCGTTAATACTACATTAAATACCGGCTCTACTGCAAGGAATCCAAATGCCATTAATAATGCACCGACGATTCCCATAGAAAAGTTATCGACTAACATTTCCAGTCCCGGTTTTACTTTGCCTTCAAAACACTTATCGACTTTCTTCATCACCCATGCGCCGAGAGGTCCCATTACCATACCACCAATAAGCATTGTGATGTCCGCACCGATAACTACACCCATTGTTGCCAGTGCGCCTGCCACACCACCGCGCTTATCGTAAACCATTTTACCGCCGGTATAACCAAGCAGTATTGGCATCAGATAAGTCAGTGTTGGGCTGACAAGTTTATTCATTGTCTCATTTGGAAACCATCCTGCCGGAATAAATAATGCTGTCAAAATACCCCACGCAATAAATGCACCAATGTTTGGCATAACCATTCCACTTAAGAAAGCTCCAAACTTCTGAATTTTTACTTTTAATTCTCCCATACCGTTCTCCTCTTTTGTCTGTTAAAGACTTTCTTTGATTGCTTTTAACTCATTATAGTGTTTTACAATCTCCCCAAACATTCTGCTGTCTTTTTCAATTCCGGTATAGTGAGAAATTGCTTCTTCGATTCCGTGTTCTTTTACATAAGCAAGTAATTCTACGGACTGTTCGTCTTCTTTTACATCAAATAAAAATGCTGCCGCGATACCTTTTAAGAGCGTATCATTTTCCAGTCCACGTTCTTCACACTGGTATGCAGGTCCAACCAAACGGTCTTCATGTCCCAGTTTACGAATTGGTGCTCTGGAAATACGGGAAATAGGGTCGGAGATTCCCGGTGTTAAGAATCTGTTAATTGCAAAGTTGACGTAATCAAGCATTTCCTGATGTGTAAATCCGTGTTTTGCCTCTAATAAAGCGGCAACTTCTAACATAACACTTCTTGTCAGTTCTACATTTTTTTCATCTGCGAAATAGTCCTGAATAATTTCATATCCCATGACATGAGCAACATAGCCTGACCATGCATGACCACAGTTAATCGTATATAACTTTCTTTCAAGATATTTCTGAAGGTTATCTGTATATTCTGCTCCTTTGATTGGCAGTTCTTCTGGATTAACCAGTTTATTTACTTCTACAGCAAGTTCGTGGTCTTTTCCAGCTTCGATACCATCTCTGTCATCTCTCTGTGTTCCGAATACCATACGGTCTACCGCTGTATTTGGAATTGCGGCAATCTGGTCTACTTCTGCTTCTGTGATTAAGCCTGTGGCAATAATCTCTTTTTTCAGCATATCTCCACAAAGTAACGCATTCTCACAAGGAATTACGTTAATCTTTGTCTTGCCTGCTTCTAATCTTGCCTTTAAACCTTTTGCCAGATTACCTGCTATCTTAGGGAAATTATCCGCTAAAACGGCTGTTGTTACAAGGTCTGCATCCACAATCGCCTGCACAACTTCCTCTCCCTGTGTAATTGGAGATAAAGCAGAAACATTATCTATTTCCTCTCTTCTGTAACCCTCTTCAATAATGTAGAGATAGTAGTTATGATACTTATTTAACTCTGCATTTACTTTTTCATTTACATCTACAAAAACAATTTCATATCCACTATTATGTAATAAATCACCGATAAATCCTCGTCCGATTTTTCCAGCTCCAAAATGTACCGCTTTCACCTTTGATTCCTCCTTATTTACTGCCCCAGACCACATATTGACAGCGATTCCGAACTCCACTTACAAAATCATTGTCTGCCGTCTGTACGACTGTCCATAACTATATATTATTCAAGATTTCCGTGTCTTGCAATTAAATCATCATTGCTCTGTCCGGTTTTTTCTTTTAATGTCATGATAACACTGTCATAAGTGAGCCAGCTTAACTGTTCAAACATAGAACCTACCGGCTGGATAGAACCTTCTTTGTCCTGGTTATCACCTAAAAGTCTTGTTGTTCCCGGAAGTTTGATATAAACCTTTGCCATAGAACCGATTGTATTCTCTGGATTGATTGTAACGGTTGCAATGTCTGCTCCCTGTTTCTTCGCTTTTTCTGCCATAACAACCAAACCGGCCGTTGTTCCTGAACCAGAACCGATTACTAAAAGGTCACCCTCTTTAATTGGTGGTGTTGTTGGGTCTCCAACAAATGCCACATGAAATCCAAGATGTAACAATCTGTTTGCAAATCCTCTTGCTGCAAATCCAGAACGTCCTGCACCAGCTACAAAAATATTTTTTGCTGCGATGATAGCGTCGGCAAACTTTTCAACCTGTTCTTCGTCTACCTGTGTTGCTGCGTTCTGAAGCTCTAAAATAATATTTTTTAAGTTTGTACACTCCATTGTTTCTATCCCCTTTTGGTTCTATATATTTTACATATATCCAGATACTCTGTATTAAACCATTCGCCATAATCTGGCTTTTAGCTTTACATTCTCTGTATCCACTTTTCTATATCTGTCTCTATTTTTATGACTATCTATTCTTTAGAGCGTGTTCTTTATTTACAAACACGCTCCAAATTTTTCAGAATCTATATTTATGAGAGCATCTTATGCATGAACTTTTTCGTAAATAGCTTTTGCTGCTGCTACTGGGTCTTCTGCGTGGTTGATTCCACCACCAACGATTACAACATCTGCTCCAACTGCTTTGTATTCATCTACTGTATTTACGTTAATTCCACCTGCTACAGAAATCTGAGAATGTTTGCTCGCTGCTTTGATACGCTTTAAATCATCCATAGGTGTTACACCTGCTGCCTGTAAATCAACTCCAGTGTGGACTCCGATGCAGTCAACTCCTGCTGCTTCGATTTCTGCCACACGACCTTCAATATCCTTTACACAAATCATATCGACAAATACTTTCTTGCCATATTTCTTTGCTGCGTCAAGGCATCCTTTAATAGTAAGAGTATCTGTAACACCGAGAACTGTACAGTAATCTGCACCAGCTTTGTATGTAAGCTCTGCTTCGTAATCTCCTGCATCCATAATCTTTGTATCTGCAAGAACTTCTAACTCTGGATATTTTGCTTTAATTCTCTTTACTGGCTCCATACCGCAGTCGATGATAAATGGAGAACCGATTTCTACGATGTCTACATAATCGTGAACTTTGTCTACCAACTCCATAGCGTCCTCTAAAGTGATGTCGTCTAATGCTAACTGTAATTTCATAATTACCTTCCTTTCTTGTGGAACTTTCCACTATTTAATTGTTTATGTGTGTTTATTTGTGTTTCTTTTGTGTTGTTATTTGTGTCTATGATTGTATTATATCCACAAAGTTCCACATTGTCAACACGTTTTTTCTTGATTTTTAGATGTATTATGTATACTTTCTTGATTTGTGGTTCTTTTTACTATATAATTAGCACAAAGAACCACAAAATTCACATTTTTACGTGTGTTTTATGTGGCAGAACACATTTTTGAAAGGAGAGTCTGTATAAAAAGAGTAACTTGTTGGAATATATTTTCTAAAAAATGTGCGGTGTTTTGTGGACATTTTATCCAAATAGCGGCGGCGTTCGTTTTACGCTAACAAAATAAATATGAATATACCACAAAATAAGCGTGCAGATTGATGAACATATATTTTAAAGCCACTCTAAATACAGAGATAATAAATTATGGCAAAAAAAATAGCCGCACAGCGGCAAAAAGAAATCGTAGAATTATTAGAAAGAAATGGCGGATACAAAATGACGGAACTCGCCAACATTTTTAATGTTTCAAAGGAAACCATCCGAAGAGACTTGATTCACTTAAATGAAATCGGTGCAATCCAGAAAAAGTATGGCGGTGCAGTTTCTGCCTATGAATTCCAGTCACAGCCCGTTTCTATGAAGTTAGAAAAAAATCATGACCTAAAAGAAAGAATCTGCCGAAAAGCACTAGAGTTCATTCCACAGAACTCCATCATCTATATTGATACCGGAAGTACCTGCACCTGTTTAGCTTCCATGTTGAAACAATATGAAGGACTTACTGTTATCACAAACTCCCTCTCTGCAGCAGAGGCACTTGTTGATTCTAAATGTATGGTTCACGTTGCTGGCGGGCAGTTAAATAGTCTTAATCTTTCCTTTGAAGGCTACCAGACAACAAGCTTTCTTGGAACTATCAAAGTAGAACTTGCTTTCATGGGAAGTACCGGATTTGACCAGCATAATGGGCCAACTACGATTTCCTTCCTTGATACACAGGCGAAACAGACGATTTTGCATAATTCTAAGACAAAAATCGTGCTGGCAGACAGTTCTAAGGCGGAAACTACGGCATTTGCACAGTATGCTACGTGGCAGGAGATGGATTACTTTATTTCGGATACGAATTTGCCGGAGGAAACGGTGAAAAAACTAAGCGAACTTACAAATGTAATCACAGTATAACTTCTGATTTGTGTGACAGGATAGACGCTCCAAAAGAGAGCCGATACCCTATATTTGTGACTCTATCACTGCGGGTTGAATGTTCGCTTAACGGCTCGCATTCAATCCTCGCTCTAAGGCCACAAATATAAGGTATCGGCTCTCTTTTGGAGCTGTCTTTGGCTATTGGAACAAAATTACAATTTTTCTCTTGCATAATGCCAAAGGTTATTATATAATATAGATAGTAAATTTATGGAATTAAAGTTTTCGAATTACAAAAAGGAGGTATTTGTGGGCGCATCTATTAAACAAACAGTGATAGCGTCAGATGAAGAGGCTCAGTATGATGAAAAAGCAAAGAAACTTTTAGGACATAAGATTATACTGGCCTACATATTGGTAAATACTATAGATGAATTTCGGGGAATGAATCCCAAAGATGTGGTAAAATATATAGAGGGAGAACCTCATATCAATGTAGTTCCCATCGACCCCGGCGTAACAAATACATCAGAAAAAACTGAAACTGAATCCATAAAAGATAGAAAGATACCTGAACAAGTTATTGGCTTAAACACAGAAAACAGTGAAATTAACGAAGGAATGGTTCGTTTTGACATTATATTTTATGTGCGTATGAAAAATGGGCTAAACCAGATAATTATTAATATTGAAGCACAGAAGGAAGAACCTAGTAAATATAAAATATTAAACAGAGCTGTTTTTTATATTTGTCGAATAATTTCTTCTCAAAAAGGTAGAGATTTTGTAAAATCGGAATATAATAAAATGAAGAAAGTCTACTCTATCTGGATATGTATGAATATGAAAGAAAACAGCCTGACTCATATTCATTTAAGTGAAGATGATATTATAGGTTCTCATAACTGGAAAGGAGATTTAGAACTCCTAAACATCATAATGATAGGAATTGCGGAGAATCCCCCTAGCAAAGAGGATGAAAAATATACACTCCATCGTTTATTATCCACCATTTTATCTTCAAATTTGAAGGTAAACGAAAAGCTACAGATAATAGAAACAGAATACAACATTCAAATAGAAGATAGCATAAGAGAGGATGTGGAAGAAATGTGTAATTTAAGTCAGGGAATTAAAGAAAAAGCATTTGAAGGTGGATATACTGAAGGATATTCTAAGGCCATTTTAAGAATGTATGAAGCTGGACTTCCCATTGAACAAATCGCTACCATCATGAAAGAAAGCGTAGAAAATATCAAAAAAATGTTACAGCAATTTACAACAACTAAATAGTGAATTTCTGATTTTGCTCCAGCAGCCAAAGTCAGCTTCCAAAGGAAGAAGATATCCTATATTTGTGCCCTTAGAACAAGGATTGAATGCGAGCATGGAGGGCGAACATTCAAATCGCAAGTGATAGAGTCACAAATATAGGATATCTTCTTTCTTTGAGAGCGTCCGTCTAACTAGACAAATTAAAATTTTTCATCTCAACCCAGTATAATCAAGAAAAAAACAAGTAAAACTGACTGTTTCTCTTCCTTCATTTCGATAAACATGCATCTGATCTGTTTCAAATTTATAAACCTGTTCTTTATTGATTATCTGCGTATGCCCATGACATTCTATCGTAAGTACACCTTCTGTTACTGTAATGTACTCTCTTGTTTTTTCTCCATGACTCCCACTCATATAGACCCCACCGGGTTCTATGTCAATCCGATATACTTCTACAGAATGAGAATCTTCATAAGGGAAGCAGGTCCAGACTTTGTACTGTCCTTCGAGTTCTTTTGTAGGAAAAATTTCTTTCGGGTTCACAATGCAAAAGTCTTCTCTTGGAGGATCAATAAGTGTCTGAAACTCTATACGGAGACCACTTGTAATCTTTCCAAGTACGCCAAGAGAGGGATTGGCTGTGCCTTTCTCAATCTGAGCAAGCATACTTTTGCTGACTCCAGTCTGCTCCGCAACCTCGCCTAGACTCATGCCTTTGGACTGGCGAATCTGTTTTAAATTAACCGCTACATTATATGACAAATAATCCATAAAAATCCTCCTTGATGTAATGATTTGCAGAAAATATCAATCCAAATCCCCAAATCGCCCTTTAATAGATCATTAATTAATATTACCATAATATCAAAATAACCAGACACCTACAACTCAAATCCACATTAAGCTTCTAGAGCGTGTTTGAAAAATGCTTTCTGCAACCACAACAAAGCTAACAGCTCACAACCCAAATCTTCGCAGGACTTCTATTTATCAAAGACAGAAACTGAGAAAATTGTATACTAACATCTGTGGTCTTAGAGTTGCGAAAGTACAATATCGTTAAAAGCTCCTTCTTAAAATAATTAATTTTGTGACTTTGTGTTTTTTACAACGGAATCAAAATCAATTATTTTAAGAAGGAGCTTTTATAGCTACCCTTGCCCGCAACGACTAAAGTCACAGATGCCAGTATACGATTCTCCCTGTTTCGTCTGTCATCCTAAATAGAAGCCAGTACTCTATCTATTGCTGCGTCAATTACTTTGTCAAGTTCTTCATCATCTGCTTCCGGCATCAGTGTTGCTGCGTCTTCATCAGAAATAAGTTCAACAAGATCACCGAAGGATTCTTTGTATTTTCTCTTACATACAACATAGAATACTACACCGAGTAAACTCCAGGCTCCTACCATTCCCCATTCAGGAAGGATCAGGCTTCCGCCGCTGCCTGGGATACAGTACATACATACCATGAATCCGGACATGATGACTGCCATTGTTCCGAAGAATTTATAAGCTGGAACTTTATATGGTCTTGGCATATCGGGTTCTTTTTTTCTTAATATCATAAAGGAAACCGCTACCATACAGTAAGCAAGACAGCATGCGAAGTTACCTGCATCAGAAATCCATACAAGAAGCTGTCTTCCGGCAAATGGAGCAAGCATTGTAAGGACACCAATAAGAATAAGTGCATTAATTGGCGTTTTATGTTTTGGATGAAGTTTTGCAAATGTTTTTGGAATCATATAGGATTCTGCCATGGAATACATTGCACGAGAACCACCAATTAAGAAGGAGTTCCAGGATGTGATAATACCGCACATACCACCGACAATAACTACTTTTGCCATGATTTTCATTCCAAATGCTGTTCCCATTGCATCGGCTGTAACAAGTCCGGTTGCTTCCTGTGATTTTATGATCGCACCTGAGTCAAGAACAAGTCCTACGGCGATAATTACAAGTGCATAGAAAACAACGGCTAAAATTACAGATAAAATAAGCATTTTACCGATTTTCTTTGGAGGAACATTAATTTCTTCTGCTGCCTGTGGAATAACGTCAAAACCAATAAAATAAAATGGTGACATTGCTGCAACACCGAGAATTGCTTTGATATTAAGTCCCGCGGTGTTTCCGACAAACATCTGTCCATCTAAATTATCCACAGTACCATTAATTACGGAAGCTACAATCAATAAAATTCCTGCACCACCGATGATACAGGTAAGTACCGTCTGTAAAATAGCGGCTGTTTTCGCTCCCATAATGTTAATCATCATAATCAAAAATGCGACTATAATTGCAACTGCAAGCCATGAAGCATATACATCAAATCCTGCAACGGTATACAGATACCCTTTTAAAAATCCCGGCCACAGGTAAGTGATGATTGTTGGAAATGCACAAGCTTCAAAACACGCTACACTGACATATCCTAAAACGATTGCCCAGGTACAGATAAAAGAACCTGTCGGACCCATTGCACGATGACTGAATACATGTTCTCCACCACACTGTGGCATTGCTGCTGTCAGCTCTGCGTAAGTCAGACCTACGAAGAAAATCATAACACCACCAAGACAAAATCCGAGTGCCGCTCCAAGAACGCCGCCCTTTTCAATCCAGTTTCCGGTTGATACAACCCAGCCCCATCCAATCATAGCTCCAAAAGCGATTACAAGGATATCCCAGGCACTAAATACTTTGTTAAATTCCGATTCTTTCTTGTTCATATCCTGTCCCTCCTATTCGTGAAATACTTTCTTTGCTACTTCTTCAATGAGTTCTGCAGTTCCGTCAACGCCTAAAAGACTGCTGTCGATCAGCATATCTCTGTTATGACGGTCACCACGGTTACTTCCTGTCAGAGCAAGATGTCTCTTATGATAACGTTTATCTTTTTCTGTAATAAATAACTTTGCATCCTCTGCAGAAAAGTTATGGCTCTTCATAACATTTTCAATTCGAACATCTTCCGGGGAATAAATAAAGATTCGCAGTATTGGTTTCTGCTCTTTTAAAATGTAATCAGCAGAACGTCCGATGATCACACAGGACTCTCTGTCTGCAAGTTTACGGATAATTGTTTTCTGGACGTGAATCGCACGCTGTGTTAAGTCTGCATATTTGGAGAAAGAACCACGAACATCACCTTCTGCTCCTTTTCCGGCAATTGTTCCACCTTCTTCTACCTTTTCCATGATGTCTTTAGGAATACCAACTTCCTTGATAATCTTATCAACCGTATCACGGTCATAAAACTTTATTCCCAAATCCTTTGCAACTTTTCTTCCGATCATGTTGCCTTTCGCGCCATATTCGCATCCTATCGTAATAACAAGATGTGCCATATTTTTTTCCTTTCTAACTTCTATGATCTTTTAATATAAATGTCGGCTATAATGCTCACTTTATAAAAATGTCATCTTTAAAACTTTGTAACTATTCAGAATTCATTCGCCAAATATATCTGCGACGTTTCTATCTCTGTCTACTTTTTCTGTTCTTTCAACTAGAAAAAGAAAAGGGCATCACAAACTCACTTGTGACACCCTTGCCTAATAACGTCTTAACATAATGCTTTTACAGCTTCTTCAATAATCGCACAAGCCTCATCACACTGTTCCTCTGTAACAATCAGTGGTGGAATCATACGAATGACATGTGCCCCGATTGCTGTGATAAGAAGCTTTCTGTCAAGACAGCCATGTTTTACTTCCACACCGGAAATCTCATCATCAAATTCTACACCAACAAGGAGTCCCTGATGTCTTACTTCTTTTACATGTGGAAGTTTCTCTAATTTTGCTGCGAAATAATCTCCAACTTTCTTTGCATTTCCTGCTAAGTCTTTGTCAAGAAGTTCTTCTACTTCTGCCAAAGCTGCTGCACAACTGATTGGATGTCCACCAAAAGTTGTTCCATGAGAACCTGGGGTAAATGCTTTAGATACTTCTTCTGTTGCACAGATAGCACCGATTGGCATTCCGCCGCCAAGACCTTTTGCCATAGAAACGATATCTGGTTTTACTCCATAATTCATATAAGACATTACTGCTCCGGTTCTGCACCATCCAGTCTGTACCTCATCTAACAATAAGAGCATTCCCTTTTCATCACAGAATTCTCTAAGTCCTTTTAAGAACTCTGGTGTTGCAGGATGAACACCACCTTCGCCCTGTACCGGCTCAACCATGATAGCGATTGTATTCTCAGTACATGCATTCTTAAATGCTTCTAAATCATTATATGGCGCATAGGAGAAACCATAAGTCATTGGACCAAAACCAACCTGGCATCCATTACCCGGCTGACCTGTTGCGGACATGGCACCAAATGTTCTTCCGTGGAATCCCATCTTAGCAGTTACGATATGATATTTATTAGGGCCGTATTTTTCAATACCATATTTACGAGCCATCTTAATCATCGCTTCGTTCGCTTCTGTACCGGAGTTCTGATAAAAGATTTTATCCATTCCAAGAGTCTTACAAACCTTTTCAGCAAGTAATGCCTGTGGAATTGTGTAAGGATAATTAAATGTATGCATGATATCGTCTACCTGATCCTTAACTGCTGCAACAACCTTTGGATTTCTGTTACCAGCGTTATTTACAGCGATACCTGCATAAAAATCAAGATATGGTGTACCATTCTCATCGTAAATATACATTCCCTCTGCTGTCTCAGCTAAGAAATCAAAACGCTCGTAAGTCTCGATCATATATTTATTTACTTTGTCCTTAATATCCTGTACTGTAAGTCCTGTATCTTTTAATTTCATGATAAAATCCTCCTTATTATCTAAAACTTTCATTTTCTTCTTACAAACCGGTTTTTATCATATGGGAAATGACATCTTCCCCATGAAACAAAAAAAGCAAAGACACTTACAAATTGTTGTAAGCGCCTTTGCTTTAACTGTCTATTATTTTGTACGCTTATACAATATCACGTCTCTCTTAATCTGTCAACAGGTAATTTAAAAAGATTTTTTGTAGATTTCAGACCCTAAATTCGAATGTTTTTGGGTTTTCCATTGCATTTTGTCTATTATATTGTTCGTATAATTTGACAAACGACCCCAGGCAGCGGCAGACTCCTCAGCTGTGTCTTTCGTCGCGGCGTGTTGAATGTTCGCTCCACTCGCTCGCATCCAACACTTGCTCCCAGGCCACAGCTGAGGAGTCTGCCGCTGCCTGGGGTCTGACTTTGATAAATTGGAGGGAACTAGATTAATAGATGGAATGCAATGGTCAATTCAAACACACTCTAGCGGAGATTTGGTTTGGAAAACACAAAAATCTGGGAGGGAGATTTGGGGATTCAGGCTGAAGTTTTCTACTTGCTCTAGTTTGCTATCATTTAAAAAAGAACTTCAGAGCACACAGGAAGCTTCCGTCCTCTCCCACAAATCTACCCCCAAACAGGAAGAAATCCTCTCGAATCCCTATAGAATCTTTGTAGTAATTCCCCTGACCTCGCCAAAGTCAGAAAACCGAGGCCGCTTATAATCGCAGAGGTGGCTTTGGAGCTGCGAAGTCTATCTCTGGTTAAAAAGCGCCTGATTAAAAGTATTGATTTTGTGACTTTGTGTTTTTTACAACGGAATCAAAATCAATACTTTTAATCAGGCGCTTTTATAGCAGATTTCTCCCTGCAGCGACTAAAGTCACAGATACGATTATAAGCGGCCTCGGTTTTCGTCAACTTTAAGCCGGTACCCCGGAATTACTACAAAGCCTTTCTATATATCTCAGCGATTTCTTCCTGCGTAAATACCACTGGATTGTTTGCTACGCCTGCGGCGGATACTTTCATGCAGTTTTCCGCCATCCACGGAATATCCTCCTCTGCGATGCCGAGGTCGGACAGTTTGCATTCTAAATCAATGGCTTTTAAGAGTTCACGGATTTTATCTGCACAGTCAGCTGCAGATTTTCCGCCAAAGATTTTCGCAATGTTTCCGAATTTTTCTTCGTCTCCTTTATAGGATGCGTCAATGACTACTGGTGTTAAGGCAGCAAGTCCCTGGCCGTGTACGATGTTTTTCAGTCCGCTTGCTGGATGTTCCATTCCATGTGCGAGGGTTACTCCGGCTGTGTTGATTACCATACCGCCGATTGTGCTTGCCATTGTGATATTTTCCCACTCTTTTTTGTTTCCAGTTCCGTTGTATACAGAAACAAGGTTATTCGCAATGAGTTCAATAGCGTATAAGCTCAGTGCATCTGTGAGTGGCTGTGCGATTTTGGATGTGTATGCTTCAATATCATGGCATAATGCGTCAAATGTAACGGATGCGAGTACTTTTTTCGGCATTGTCATCATACATTCTGGGTCTACGATGGACACTTTGGCTACGATAGCATTACAGCGAAGAGACTTTTTATCCCCGTTATCAGGATTGGTGAGAACGGCAAATCCATTTCCTTCTGAACCGGTACCACAGGTTGTAGGGATGAGTACTAATGGCAGGGCATCATCGCTACGCAGGCGATTATAGATATAATCGTTGATATCCCCATCATTTTTACTTAAAAATGCAATCGCTTTTGCACAGTCCATGATACTTCCACCGCCGATGGCAACGACAACATCACAACCATTTGCTTTTGCAAAATCTGCACCTTCCTGGGCTGTTGTTGTGAGTGGATTCTGGCTTACTTTGTCAAAAAGAGCTGTTTCTAACCCTGCTGCTTTTAAGCTGTCGTTTACCTTATCATAAAGTCCAGACTTTTTCGCACTGCTTTTTCCAGTAACAATCAATGCTTTTTTACCATAAGGTTTGGTCAGTTCTCCGGTCTCCAAAACCTTTCCAGAACCAAATACAATATTTACCGGCAGAAAATAATTAAATTCCATGATGCTTCCTTCTTTCTTTACTTTGCAAATATTATGTTTCTAAAATATATTTAACACCAGCTTTTATCCAAAGCGTGTTTTGAATCGGCCAGACAATCTGCCATCACTTTAGAGATTAGCTAAAATTGACTCTTCAAAAATCTTTAACCCAGCTTCCATCTGTTCTTCTGTCATACATAATGGTGCAAGGAATCTTACAACATTACTGGAGGAGCCTGCATTTTCCAGTAAAAGTCCTTTCTGGAGTGCTGTCTGAACCAGTTTGGATACAAATTCTGGATTTGGCTCTTTACTTTCTTTGTCTTTTACAAATTCTACACCGAGCATGCCGCCGATTCCTCTGACATCTCCGATTATATCATATTTTTCTTTCATTTCCTCAAATGCTTTTCTTACGACAGAGCCGATGTGGAGAGATTTTGCACAGTAATCTTCCTCTTTCATGATTTCCATTGTCTTAATCGCTGCTGCACAGGCTAATGGGTTACCACAGTATGTACCACCGATTGTTCCTGCCGGTGCTGCATCCATCACTTCTTCTCTTGCACTGATGGCACTGATCGGCACACCTGCTCCCATAGATTTCGCTGTCGCAATGATGTCTGGCGCTGCTCCTGCCTCTTTCCAATATTCGGATGTAAAATATTTTCCTGTACGGCAGTTACCGCACTGTACTTCATCTGCAATAAGCATAATTCCGTTATCATCACAAATCTTGCGAAGTTTCTTTACAAATTCGATTGGTGCAGGAATAAATCCACCTTCACCCTGTAATGGCTCAATAATGATTGCTGCAACATCACTTGCCGGAGCCGCCTCATCAAAAAGCTTTAATAATTTGTCAATGTAATACTGAATTGCTTCTTCCTCGCTGTATCCTTTTGGCGCACGATACAGATATGGATACTCTGCACGATAAATTCCTGAAGGGAAAGGACCCATGCCGAGAGCATACGCTTTCTTGGCTGTCAGCGCCATTGTCAGATTGGTTCTTCCATGAAATGCACCGGAAAAGCAAATGATATTATCTCTTCCTGTGTACGCTTTTGCAATCTTAATCGCATTCTCGTCTGCCTCAGCACCGGAGTTTGCAAAATATGTTTTCATTTTCCCGCCCTTACATGGAACTGTCTCATTAAACATTTCTGCAAGTTTGACATATCCTTCATGAACATATACATTAAAAATTCCGTGGAAATATTTCTCTGCCTGTGCCTTTACTGCCTCAACAACTTCCGGTCTGCTGTAACCGATATTCAGAACCCCAACGCCTCCAATCCAGTCGAGGAACTTATTACCATCCACATCCTCAAGCATTGCGCCCTCGCCTTTTTCCATACAAATTGGATAGGTACTTCCACATAATCCTTTTGGAACTGCCTCATTTCTTCTATCTAAAATAGCCTTTGCCTTTGCTCCTGGTACACTTCCTGTAACTATTTCTGGTAATGCTTCTCTTAACATATCGAATTTCTCCTTAATTATAAAAGAAAAAGGTGCAATCCCAGCGTTTGCTGTTATTGCACCTTTGCTTGTTTCCTATTTATTTTTGTTACTTATTTATTTCATGACATTACTATAACACAATTCTTTGATATTACTATCGTCACAATACACAAGGTTGTTGTGCAGCATTCATAATGGCTGTTTCATTCAAGGCAAAAGCAGAAGGACAGACGCCCGAGAAGAGAGCCTATGCCATCAAATCAATCCCAAAAATTCATCAATCTGATATGCCATATACCAGTCGCTTCTATCTTTCGTGGAGTTGAGTGTTTTCCCCGTGATTTCAGCGATTTTTTTCAGATGATAGGAGACAGTATTTCTATGCAGATAGCATTCGGTTGCGACTTCCCCGATATTTCCGTTAGTTTCGAGGTAGCATTTTAAAATACGTATGTATTCGCTGCCGGTTTCCTGATCGAGTCGCTCTAATTCGCCAAGCATTTTTTCTCGATACTTTTCCAGTTTTTTGATATTGCCGATTGAGAGCCAGAGCCTGCTTATGCCGAGTTCTTCTTCCTGACAGATATTTTTGCCTTTTTGTCTTCCCCAGCGACATAAATAGGATAAGTCTCTGTATTTTTCCCACAGGTTTTCTACCACAGTTTCTTCGTCACCGACTGCCATGTAAAGTTCTTTTTGCCGGGCAAAGCTTTCTGAAAATGTTTTTATCTGTTGGATTACATTTTCCCTTTCTGTGCCTGTAGGCATTTTTGCTACGAGTGTGATATACAAATCTCGCTGAAAAATGACGGAGAGTACCTTTTTCTCGGCAAATATTTGCTGGCACTGCCGGATAAAGCGGTAGAAGAACTGGGTATTGTCGAATTTATCGTCTGCCTGTATATCTTTATTGGCTGGGAAATAGCACTGAATCATGAAGAATTCTGTGTCTTTATGGATATGATTCTCATGCAAGACAGGCATATACTGTTGTTCTTCTTTATGGGAAAAGATTGCTTTCTGGAGTGCCGTTTCCAATCCGTCCTGCTCCTGCATCGTTTTATAGATCAGGTTACATAAATCTCTGTTAAAGTCTACGAGATGGACTTCCCACGGTAATGTAAAGACAGGGAATCCTGCTCCTTCACTGTATGCAATAACGCCCCTCGGTACTCTGGTGATGTATTTTCCAATATTAATAACCAGACCGCTTGCGCCTGTTTCATGCAGGCTTTTTACAAATCGGACGAGTGTCTCTTCGTCCTTTTCCCTGATTCCAGTTGTGATAATAAGCTCTCTGCCTTTTAAAAAAGAGACATAATCCATCTCCTCGACGGTATGTACCCAGTCAACGAGATTTCTTAAGCCTCTTCCTCCGGCAACCAGCTTCATATTGTAACGGTGTAATGCCACCTCATAGATTTCTTCCAATATTATCGCCATTGTTACCTCTTTTTTAGTTTCTTCTATAAGTCATTTCACAAAATACTGCCAGACAAATAATGATACATAGATTAGTAATTCACGTCTTGGAATATTAAATGCTTTGCAGTATTTATAGTATTGCCATAGTTCTTCTTCCTACTCCATAAACTTCGCCAGCACCGTCAAATCATAATCTGATACCAACATTCCATTCATGATAAGAGAATATTTAAGCTGTAATTTAAAATGTGCATCTCCGTGTAATACACGGATTTTCTTCGTGTCGGACACCAGTTCCATCGGGCCTGCCGGGGACTGATAGAGGCAGTTCTTGTTATGCTCTGTGTCAAATACGAGTACAGAGTTGAAGTTGCCCGCTCCAGTTTTGCGGAGTTCTACGTTACCCGGAGAAATGGTGAGGCGGTTTTTGATGACCGCCCCTTCTTCTGTCCGCTCTGAATAAAAAATGTAATGCACACCATTTTTATGAATATAACTTCCTTCGGTAACCAGAGTGACGGGTTCTTCCTGATCGAACCCTTTCTGGATACCTGTTATCGTAAGCCAGACCTTTCTTGCCATAACTTTACACGTCGTATCTGTTCATTGCAAGATCGATAAGTTTCTGGACAAGAGCCTTTTTGCTTAAACCTCTTGCTTCCCAGAGCATTGGATACATACTGATAGCTGTAAAGCCTGGAAGTGTATTGATTTCGTTAAATACAACTTCGTTTGTATCTTTTGTCAGGAAGAAGTCTACTCTTGATAATCCGGAGCAGTCTAATGCTTTAAAGATTGCTACGGCATCTTTGCGGATTTCTTCTGCTTTTCCTTCTGGAAGTTCAGGATCTACGACCGTTCTGGATTCTTCGTTGTTGTACTTCGCATCATAGCTGTAGAATTCTTCAGCAGATAATACTTCGCCAACACCAGAAGCCTTAGGCTCATTCATTCCAAGAACACCACACTCAATCTCACGACCTACGATTGTCTCTTCCACTAAAATCTTAGAATCGTGTTTTGCTGCAAGATTCAGTGCATCAATCAGTTCCTCTCTGTTCTCTGCCTTGCTGACACCCTGAGAAGAACCAGCTTTAGAAGGCTTTACGAATACAGGATATGGAACACCTGCTTCTACTCTTGCCACTACTTCATCCATGTGTGTAAGTTCATGTCTTCTTACGCCAACAAACTTTGCCTGACGTACCCCGATGGAATCTACAACGATCTTAGTGTAGAACTTATCCATAGAACATGCAGAAGCTAACACGCCACATCCTACATATGGGATTGCTGCTAACTCTAAAAGCCCCTGAACCGTTCCGTCCTCTCCGTTCATTCCGTGAAGGACAGGGAAAACAACATCGATAGAAATACGATCAACCTTGCCGTCTCTTTCTAAGAGAAGTTCCTTTCTTCCTGTATCCGGGCAGATATAAGCACTCGTCTTACTATTTACCCAGGAACCATCCTCAAGATGATCCAGTCTGTCAACTAACTTCCACTGTCCATCCTTTGTGATTCCTACCATAATTACGTTATAAAGATCTTTATCAATGTTTTCGATTACTGTTTTTGCTGAAACGAGAGAAACATCATGTTCAGAGGATTTTCCTCCCATAAGCACTACTATATTTTTATTAGCCAATATAATTCATCCTTTCAAAAGCTCATTTTAATTCATTTCACGCCTTATTCTAGCACATTGAAAAGCTTTTGAACACAGGATTTTAAAATAATTAAGATGTAACATTTACAAAAATTTTCCCTTTTTACGGCAAAATCCGCACTAATTTCTCATATTTCATGAAATCCTCTCTGGTAATTCCACACTCTCCAATTTCCCGGGGATTCTTTACACCTTTCTTTCCATCCGCATGATAATCGGAACCGCCGGAAATAATTAAGCCACGGCCTGCATAACGTTCTATCACTTCTTTTTTTATCTCGTCCTTTGTCATCGTGCCGCCGTAACTGGTCTTATCATATGTGTAAGAAGCTTCGATTCCATCAAGTCCAGCTTCAATTAAAACCTCTATAAATTCCTGTCTGGACATCTCTTTTCCTTTATAAGATACCGGCTCAGAAATAAGATACGGATGCGCCAGTATAATGATACCGCCAAGTTTATGAATCTCTTTGATAACAGAAACTGCATCCGGCTTCTCTCTCTTCACGCTAACTTCCTTACTGTTTTTCACATATAACTTTGCTTCTTTCCAGCTTTCCATATAGCCTTTTCTCGCCATAAGTTCAAAAATCATTTTCTTTTGAACAAACTGCTCCTGGACTGGGTAACCGTTATTCTGAAGAACTTCCTCCCAGGTCATTTCCATTCCCTGCTCGTTCAGAAGATCAATCAGCTTACGGTAACTGTTGACCTTACTGTTAATCGTAAATTCATCTAATTCTTTAAAATATGGGGCATTCCAGTCACAGCCAAGACAGACAAGATGTACATCATCAATATATGTCTCACAGGAAATCTCAATTCCTCTGAGAAGTTCAACTCCAATACCTTTTGCGTAGGCCGTAATCTCCTGTCTTTTGCCCCCGCCTAACTCTATCATCTCTGGCGGAACAATATCATGGTCTGTTATTGCCAAAATCTTCACACCGCGATGTACCGCGTGTCGAATATACTCTACAGGACTGTCATTTCCATCAGAACGATTGGTATGTCCATGTAAATCGCATTCATAATTTGCCAGCATACTTTTCCCTCCTTGAAAACGTGTATTTTAAACTAGAAACTTGTTCTCTTTCCCGAAAATACTTCCAGATGCTTCTTCACTTCTTCTTTTACCGCATTTTCCACTTCGGTATCAAATGGAATCGGCGCAAACTTTTCACCGGAAAGAATGAGTTCTTTTGTCTTATCAAGATACGCATTCTTCACTAATGTAGAAATGTTTACCTTTCTTCCGCCAAGTTCGATAAGACGGGTAAATGTTTCTGCAGATAATCCAGAACCACCGTGAATTACGACTGGAGTTTTTTCTTTTCCAAGTTTCTCAACGAGTTCAAAATTAATTTTAGGAACACCGTGATAAATACCATGCGCTGTACCGATTGCCGGTGCTACCGCATCAATCTGGGAGCGCTCTACAAATTCCATCGTCTCTTCAAAGTCAGCACCAACGGCTTCATCACTTACAATGTCTTCTTCCACACCGGAAATAACTCCGATTTCTCCCTCAATCGCAACATTCCTGCTATGTGCATATTCTGCCATCTCTCTTGTATTTGCGATATTTTCTTCAAATGGCAGATGAGAAAAGTCCATCATAATGCTGTCCCATCCAGTATCTGCGCAAAGCTTTCCAAGTTCTTTATTACGGCAGTGATCAAGATGTAATGCAACTTCTATTTTCGCACCTTTTCTCGCAGCGTCCACAATATCATAAAGCTTCTGTGCTCCAAAATGTTCTACTGTCCCCGCAGATGTCTGGATAATCAGGTTAACACCGATTTCCTCTGCTGCTTTTACTGCTGCCTCTGCTGTCAGATAATTAAAAATATTTACTGCTCCTACTGCGATATTCTCTTCTTTTGCCTTTAATAGCACATTCATAAATCTGTTATTTTTCATGATGTTTCCTCCTTATTTTGTCATGCACTCTCGGAATCTTTTTGTGCTTGATTTTGTAAGAAAATTTTTGTCAGTTGTGCCCAGATTTTTGAGGTGTACGCAGTGCGTACGTTGATAAAATCCGGGTGCAGCTGGCGGAAAATCAGCCGTAAAATCAAGTGCGGGAAAGACTCCACGAGTACATATTCCCATAACAATATTTAACTTATATTCTCTTTTGATAGTCCCATAATATCATACTTGTATATACAAGTCAATATATAAATTCACACTACAGCATATTTAAAGAATACTTTCTGCAAATTGAGGCGTGAAGGTTGCAGGAATGATTTTTCAAACACGCTCTGACGCTATTCTTTCTAATCATTAATACATCTATTCTATCGTCTTTATTCCTCATACTGTAAACGGATTTTAATTCGGTCTCCACGAAATACGACTTTCGTATATTCATATGGGCGGCTAATCTCATCATAAAGAACATCCCTTAACAATAATAATGGGTGACCTTTTTCTACCGCTAAAAGTTCTGCTTCTTCGTTAGAAGCAACCACAGATTCTAATGTTTCGGATACTTTCTTTTTGTGAATCCCATAGTTCTCGCTCAAAAGCACACAAAGCTGTTCTTTCTCTAACATCTCTACTGTTAGCTTTTCTTTGTATCTTGCATTAATATAAGATATATGAAGACTGATCGGATCTCCCTTAATATAACGAACTCTCTTAATCTTAAATACAGACTCTCCCGGTAAAAGATTGAGCTTTTTAGCTACTGTCTCACTTGAACGCTCTTCCTGACATTCAACAATCCTTGTCTCAACCTCATATCCCATCTTCTCTAACTGCTCACGAATACCGATATAGGATGGACTGACTGTCACAATCTTCTCTGCAACAAACGTTCCCTTTCCCTGCACTCTGTAAAGAAGGCCTTCTTTTACCAGATCGGTAAGTACAGAACGGACCGTCATTCTGCTCAGTCCATAAATAGAACTCAATTCATTCTCTGATGGAATCTTTTCATTCGCTTTCCACTTTTCAGAATCTATTGCATCAACGAGAATATCTTTTAACTGTTGGTACAATGGTTTTGGACTATTTTTCTCTAACATATTTTTCTCCTTACCTGTACAATGCTATAATAAACTATAAAATAATATCTAATAATAGTCAAGTTATACTAATATATCTGACATTTTTTCATAGTTATCTGTAATATAATTTATAAATAAATGAATAAATATATCAAAAAGCCGCGCCCAGGCACATGATACCCAGGCGCGGCTTTTCATTCTTTTTAAAAATCAGATATACTAAATACGATTATTTAAATGCTATTATTTTTTAGAAAATCTTCTTATCTAAAGCATCATATACATCACAAAATCTCTTATAAGCCGCATCATAGGCTGCGTAGTTATCTGGATTAGGGGTGTATTCTTTTGTAGTTCTGGCTACTTTTGCTGCCTCATGACAGTCTTTATAAGCGCCTACTCCAACACCTGCGTAAAGAGCTGCTCCAAGACATCCTGCCTCTCCATTTTCAAGAATCTGGATTGGATGTTTGAAAATGTCTGCCATCATCTGACACCATAATGGGGATTTTGCAGCACCACCGGCCAGGCGAATCTTGTCAATCTTAATTCCAGAATCTTCCTCTGCACGAATAATATCATACATTTCATAACAGATTCCTTCCATAACGGCGCGGGCCATGTCTGCTTTTCTTGTTCCAAGTGTCATTCCTACAAAAGTTCCTCTTGCTTTTCCATTGATTCTTGCTCCTCCAGCACCCTGAAGAAATGAAAGGAAGGTAATACCATTTGCTCCAATCGGTGAAGTTGCGATCTGTTTATTAATTAAATCATATGGGTCTTCTCCCTGTTCTTTTGCCATGAGTTTTTCATAGTCGCAGAACGTATCTCTATACCAGCGGTATGAGGAAGCAGCGGTATTGGAAAATGCTTCAATGGTGAAGTTTCCGCATCCATGATTTCCTTTTACTACAAGTCTTTCTTTTGGATCACGAATGGATTTATCAGATACTACGAAACAGGAGCCAAATGTTCCCATTACCAAAACAGCAGTTCCGTCATCAACTGCTCCTGCACCGAATGTACAGCAGTTCTGGTCATGTGCGCCCATACAGATTGGTGTGCCTACTGGAAGTCCTGACTTTTCCGAAACTTCTTTTCCGATATGACCTACAACTTTTCCTGGTTCTTTCACAATCTTTGCACGTTTTGAAAGGTCGATTCCCAAAATATCATGCATTTCTTTTGACCAGCACTCGTTATCAACATCCATCATTCCCTCACGGCTTGCAGAAGAATAATCAGTATAGTAATCATCTGCTCCGAACTGTTTTAAGAAATAGTCCTGCATTGTGGAGAATAATGCTGTCTTTTCCCAGTTTTCCGGCTCATGTAATTTCAGCCATGCCAGTTTTGCATTGGAAAAAGTAGTTCCTACCGGGTCACCTGTCTGTTTGTAGATCTCGCTTCTTGGAATACGGCTTGTCAGGTATTCAATACCTTCGCCCTCACCTCGAAGATCCTGCCATCCAACCCAAGGTCTTAATAATTCGCCGTTCTCATCTAACATTCCGATTACGGAACCCTGGCTTGAGAATCCAAATCCAATAATATCTTCCGGATTAATTCCAGATTTATTAATTGCTGTCTTGATACTGTCATAAAAGTTAGGAAGTAAGTCTTCCGTAGTCTGCTCTACCCATCCTGGTTCTGGATAATAAGAAGGATATTCACGATAATCGCTTCCTACTAACTTTCCATCAAGATCAAAGATACATGTTTTACAACCTGTAGTTCCACCGTCTAATCCTACTAAATACTGTGCCATATGTAACTCCTCCCTATTCAATTAACGTCTCCGTAAATGAACGAATACCTCCTCCAAAGATATATCGTTTGTATCTCTACTGGTATTTCCCTTATACCTTATCTCGGTTCAAGCACCTTATATTGTCCTTATGTATAAACCGTATTTTTTCTTAATATATCGGCCTGCCGCCTTATATTAAATTATCGGCTTATTCTTATTTATCTCCTGTATACGCTGGTATTAAGCCGATTTTTCTTAAATCATCTACTGCATCAAGGATTTCTACTGCAGCTCTTGTTCCAATCAATTCAGCCCCCGCCTGAATGAAACAGAACGCATTCTGTGGTCTTGGGTCCTTCACTCCCGCAACCTTTACCTTTGTCTTTGTTCCCTTTACTGCATCTACCATGAGCATAACATCCTGAACAGATGGCCCGCCATACTGGCCTGTAGATGTTTTAACCCAGTCAATTCCTGCTTCACAGACTAACTTTGTTGCCGTCACGATTTCCTCTTTTGTAAGGAAACAGGTCTCAATAATCATTTTTGTCATTACGCCCTGTGCGGCATCCACATACTCTTTAAATTCTGCAAGAATCTTATCGTATTTTTTATCTTTTAAGTCTCCAACGTTCATACAGTTATCAAGTACTGTTGCTCCTAAACGTACCGCTTCAGCTGTCTCAAAAGCCTTAACCGCACTTGACTGCTGGCCAAATGGGAATCCGATTGCTGCTCCGACCATGATATCTGTTCCCTTTAACTCTTCTGCTACAATTGGAGTCCATTCAGAAGATGAAAAACAAAATGCTTTACAGTTATATTCTTTTGCAATCTGACATCCTCTTCTGATGTCTGCTTCTGTTGACTGTTTTGGTAATACAGAGAAATCAAATAATTTACCCATATCCCATTTTGTCATTTTGGATAAATCAACCATAACTTTGCCCTCCCGTTTTCATATCTCCAAATCATCTATACTTTGCCGTTATTTATTCTCCTTCATATGGAGGAATAATTCCAATCTTTCTCATTGTATCAAAAGAATCAATAATCTGTGGAGCCTGTCTTGTTCCGATAAGGTCTGCTCCTGCTCTTAAGAATACATATGCGTTCTGTGGTCTTGGGTCTTTTACACCAGATACTTTTACTCTTGTATTTGTTCCCTTACAGCAGTCAGCCATTAAGATTACCTGCTCGAGAGTTGGTCCTGCATACTGTCCTGTGGAAGATTTAACCCAGTCAATTCCAGCCTCAATACAAAGCTCACATGCTGCCTTAATCTCGTCATCTGTCAGGTAGCATACTTCAATAATCATCTTCGTCATTACGCCCTGTGCAGCTTCTACATACTCTTTAAATTCCTGTTTAATCTCATCGTATCTTTTATCTTTTAATGCTCCAACATTCATACAGTTATCAAGCACTGTTGCACCCATACGAACGGCTTCTTCTGTCTCAAATGCTTTTACTGCACTTGTCTGCTGGCCAAATGGGAATCCGATCGCTGCCCCAACCAGGATATCCGTTCCCTTTAATTCTTCTGCTACAATTGGAGTCCAATAAGAAGATGAAAAACAAAATGCCTTACAATTATACTTAATTGCTTCTTTACAGCAGTCACGGATAGTCTGCTCTGTTGTCTGTTTCGGTAAAATAGCATAGTCAAAACACTTTCCTACTTCTTTTTTGGATTTAATCTTTGAAAAATCAATCATTTGTTACCCTCCTCATTTTTTAAAAATTCTTTTATACCCCCATAAACTCCATCTGCATCTAACTTATAATAAGCCATCAGTTCATCATAAGGGCCATTGCTGGCATAGCAGTGCGGAATTCCATGCATTTTTATCGGAACGTTTATACCATTATCATTCAATGTTTCCATGACAATTGTTCCCAATCCACCTTTGATATAATGTTCCTCTATCGTCATGACTCTGCCTGTTTTCTTTACAGAATCACAAATAAGCTCTGCATCAATCGGCCACACGGTCGGCATTCCTATATGTTCCACCTGGATGCCTTCCTCTTCTAATCGCTCTACTGCCTCCATTGCCGCCATTGTCATTGAACCTGTTGTGATTAACGTAAGTGCCTCGCCTTCTGTAATCTTACGTCCTTTTCCAATGACAAATGGTTCTCTTTCAAAAAGTACCGGAATCTTTGGGTTTCCGATTCGCATATAAACCGGGCCATTCATGGAAAGCATTGCCTTCACTGCTTCTTCAATCTCATATGGATCCTGCGGTGCTAAAATAGTAACTCCCGGAATCATTCGAACAATTGCAAAATCTTCTAACGAATGATGTGTCGCACCAAGATCGGAATAAGTAATCCCACAGTTTCGGCCTACTACCTTTACATTCTGGTTCATGTATCCAAGATCATTTCGAAACATTTCAAATGGTCTTGCCGTTACAAACGGTGCGATAGCACAAAAAACAGGTACTTTTCCTGTAGTGGCCAGTCCAGAGGAAATTCCGATGACTCCCTGTTCCATGATTCCACATTCAAAATATCTGTCTGGATATTTCTCAATGAATTCTCCAAATCCAGAACTTTTACCACTGTCGGCAGAAAGAACAACAATATCCTCATTCTTTTCCGCCTCCTGTGTCACAGCTTTTCCAAATGTTTTTCTCGGGTCCATGTAATTATCAAATTTCATCTTCATACCCCCTAAGCTGTTCCATCAAATCTTTTTCTAATGCATCACAATCTTCCTTACTTGGATTCCAGTAATGATAGGACGCCTTGCCTTCTCCTTCTTTCAGTCCCTTTGCCTTTACGGTATGAGCAACAATCATAGATGGTTTTCCTTCTTCAAATGGTAATGCATCAAATGCTTCCACGATTTCATCCATATTGTTTCCATCAATTTCTCTTACCGCCCAGCCAAATTCTCTAAACTTATCTCCAATTGGAGTAAAATCCATTACATCGCTAACCTTACCACTAATCTGTAATCCGTTAAAATCTACAATTGCTGTAAGATTATCCAGTTTATAATGCGCTGCTGCCGCTGCTGCTTCCCAGTTAGAACCTTCCGCTAATTCTCCATCTCCTAAAATGGTGTATACCTTAGATGACTTCTTATCCAGCCGTAATCCCATTGCCATTCCTGTCGCAATAGAAAGGCCATGCCCCAACGCACCAGTACTTGCCTCTACTCCTGGAAGCTTATGCATATTCGGATGTCCTGCCAGCTTAGAATGTAAATGTCCGTATGTATCCAGAATTTCTTTTGGAAAATATCCTTTTTCAGCTAAGACTGCGTACTGTACCATGCTCTTATGTCCTGCTGATAAAAGGAACCTGTCCCTATCCTCCCAATCAGGATTCTCTGGATTTACATTCATCTTGTAAAAATATAATGCGGTAACCATATCTATAGAGGAATACGTTCCTCCAATATGACCATGACCACTGGCTCTCAACATTTGAACTACATTCAGCCTGCATTTCGCTGCTGTTTCTTTCAAACAGCGTATAGTCTCCCTTCTCATCTTTCTCCCCCTCCAACACTTAAATATTCCGTGTCGTTCTTGTATATACAACTATATGCCACATTATACAAAATGTCAAGGTTTTTTCATTAGATTTTATATTTTATATGAATTTTTATATATTGTCCTTCTCTGGGACCGTCTGTTTATTCTAAAAAATTACTAAAGGGCCAGGTACTACATTACCTGACCCTTTTAATTATTCAATTAATCTAAAATTAAAATAATTAACTCATATTATTTGCTGAAGCTCCAATACCATCCATACGCATTACGGAAAGCCGTCACATCACTGCTGGAAAGGGAGCTTACCATCTGGCTGATATAGCTGTATGTCTCAGGACGCTGGCTCTTTAATGCAGATGGATTCTCTGTGTAATCACGGAATGATTCTGCAAAGTATTCTGCTGCATCCTGTGTTACATATGCTTTATTGTTGCCTACATAAGCAGACTTCTCTTCATTATAAATTCTTGTAAATTCTGAGGACTGATCAATCTTCTTACCATTGCGTCCCTTTAATGCAGATACAAAATGGCCTAACTCATGGAGTAAGTATGAGGACTGACCTCTCTTTAACTGGATATTATGATTCTTTGTACTAAACACACCAGTTGTTGCTAATGCGGAATTAATCTTAAATTCAAATCCAAGGTTTACAAAGGCATCATAAACTTTAGAATCTACATGACCTTTAATATCACTGAACTTGGAAATTGCAAATCCTGAACTGGAAACTGCTGTAGAAGCTCCTCCAGAAGCAGCATTATTCGTTGTAGTTGTTGTAGTTGTTCCAAATGTCTGAGTTGTTGTTTTAACAGTTGTAACTACTGTAGTCCGAATTGTCTGTACTTTGGATTTCTTCTTAGTAGATGTCTTCTCTGTAGTCTGAACAGTTGTCTCTGTTACAGTCTGTACGGTAGCCGTCTTCTTTGTTCTCTTCTTCTTAGAAGTCTTCTTTTTTGTAACTGTTGCCGTCTTTTTTGCTGCTTTCTTTAAAGTCTTCTTCTTTGTCGTTGTTTTAGTTGACTTCTTAACAGAAACCTTTGGTGCGCTGGCTAATGGTACTTCTTCTTCACCAGCTACGATCTCATCTGTACCGGTCTCCGGCATAGTATCTGTGACATCTGCAACTGTTAAGCCTGTACCGCCATTACCTGTATAAAAAATAACACCCGCACATAAAACAAGAGCTGCTACTAAATAAGCTGCAGAAGCTAAAAACGACTTGTTACTTGTTTTCTTCATAAAAACTCCTCCTTTTCTGATAAGTGCCTCGCTTATGGCATTATCAAATGTTACGAGTTTATTATGAGAATATGCGGGGATGAGGACTATGTCCTCTTAATTCTACAAAAAAAACCGCCTATATCTCTAGCAGATACACACGGCCGCTCCTAATATTCGATAATATTATCCATACGCATTAAAACACGGCAACCGGCTGTCATAGGTTATACCCTTAGACCCTTGGCTTTGCGTCCCCTGCTTTCACAAGGTTTACCCACTAGAACATATTAATTTACTATTTTTATAAGAACACAGAGGATTCGTCACGTCAATATTTTTTCCCAAATCCGTACTAATTGTACACCTTTAAAAGTTATCCACCATACTAGAGCGTGTTTGAAAAATGCTTTCTGCAAGATGTGCGTCGCAATTTGCGGGAGATTTCGCCTGAATGAGGGCGGCGTAGCGGGCTACGGCAACTGAATGAAGGCAAAATATACCGCAAATTGGGATGTGTAGATTGCAGGAATGATTTTATATAGTCGCTGCATATTAAATCTTCCTCCTTAATTATTTTATTATAACATGAATTGATGATAAAAAGCATTTTATAGTAAGGCAAAAAGATCTCAGAAGTGATAATAACATTTTCTTTGCGATTTCAACTGACTTTTCATGGGCCGTTTCTCTACGCATATTTTCCATTTCTCTGCACATTGTTAAAATTCCTTTCTTATCTTCCTTAAAATATCGCACTCTGTCTGCTAAAATCTTATAATACATATCCTGCGGTTTTGTACATGAAAAATCATGCATAAGCTTTCCTAATGTGGTATCGTCTTTAATTTGAGAATCAATGAGTATTCGTGTGAGCGAAGACTGCCTTTAAACGAAAATTTCCCGGATTCAGATAACTTCCCATGCAAATTCCTCCCGTCAAAGTTTTATAGAATATATTATACTTGATTCTCTTAACAATCACAAGCAATTCGCATATCGAACTCAACTTCAAGAATCCTCCGACATTCTTGCTGTGAAATGCGCGTCATGCAATGCATGACATACTTCTTCTGCACATCTCTGCAAGTCTACTCTCCGTTTTGCGCCCTGCCGGAGGCTTTGTCATCCTTTATAATGCCTCTCATATGGTTCCCATGTTTTCTCACTGATTATATATCGAGGACGATGCTTTGATTCCAGATATATCTTTCCAATATATTCTCCAATAACTCCAAGCGAAAGTAATTGAATACCGCCAAGAAAACAAACAATACAAACGATAGATGTCCAGCCTGCCACCGCATTCCCAAGAATAGCTGTTATAATAGCCCATATAATTCCCACAAATCCAATAAGACTCACTACACAGCCAGTTCCTGTTATAATAGAAATAGGCCTGACGGACAAACTGGTTATTCCATCAACTGCAATGGCAATCATTTTACTCAACGGATAGTGACTTTCTCCCGCAATTCTTTCGTGACGTTCATAATAAACAGTAGCATTTTTATATCCCACAAGCGGAATAATACCTCTTAAAAAAATATTTACTTCCTGAAAGCCTGCAAACTCCTGCAATACTCTCGCGCTGATCAATCTGTAATCAGCATGATTATAAACTGTTTCTACTCCCATCTTATCAAGAAGTTTATAAAAACTTTCTGCTGTAAACCTTTTAAAAAATGTATCTGTATCACGCTTACTTCTAACACCATATACTACTTCTGCTCCAGCTAAATATTCATCTACCATCCTCTCCATTGCTGTAATATCATCCTGACCATCACAATCAATGGAAATTGTAATATCACAAACATCCCTTGCTTCCATCAAACCCGCAAGTACAGCATTCTGATGCCCTCTGTTTCTGCTCTGACTAATTCCAATATAATATTCATCTTCCTGTGCCAGCTTACATATAATATCCCATGTCGAATCCTTTGATCCATCATTTACAAATAGAATCCTGCTTTTCGCACTGATTTTTTTCTTTGAAATCATTGTCTGAATCTGTTCTAAAAACATAGGTGCTGTGATTGGAAGCACATCTTCTTCATTGTAACATGGGATTACTATCCATAATATTGGTCTAGAAAAATCCTCTTTTCCCTCATTCAATACATTATTCATATTTCTATTTTCCTTTTATAATTGAATTATATCCCTGTTTCTTCCTCAGCAATCTTTAATGCTTTCTTTTTTTAATCTAACAATATAATACCAAACATATATCAGATATATTGCAAAGTTAATTATTGACATTATTGTAACATTATATCCTTTTTGAAACAAATAGCTGCTATAAGTAATTACAGTACATAATTGCAAAGCTATACTCAAAAACATTGTTCTTTTATCATATACCATAAGTAAAATTGCCAGAATTTCATATACATATCCATATCTTTCATGCATTCCTGGTAAAAAAATAACTGCTGTGTATGTTAAAATAAATGCAGTAAAGGTAAATGTATAACTTGTAAATTCTATTTTCTGATATATCACCCATACGCAGAACATTCCCAATACACAAAATGCTAATATCAAACACAAGCTCTTAATATACATTCTATTGTCTGATACACTATCCGCATTAATAAATATGTTACAAATTCCTGGATAATTATAAAAAATACTATCGGCATCTCCACTTACCTGACCAAAATATATTTTTAATATATCTAAAATATTTCTGCCATTTAGTATCCCTGGCAAAGCAAGGCATACTATTGAGACAATACTTCCAACAAACTTTTTTAATGGGAAGTCTTTATTCTTTATATACATTAACATGATCATTGGTAAAATAAACACTGCCTGAAGCTTAAATGAAAATGCAGCACCCCAGAAAAACATTGCCAGCCAATATTTTTTCTGAAATAATAAGTAAAGTGTCACAATACAAAAAAAGCAATATATTGAATCACATTGCGCCCAAAATGATGAATTTAATATTACAACAGGGGACATAAAAATACATCCAAAGATTAAAAAACATTCCAAAGCATTTTTCTTCCATATATTTTTTGCCCAGATTCCTCCCATTATTGCTAATGCAATATCAAATATTATGGAAAAAATTTTATATAAATACAACGGATTTACTGGTAAATAAGTAAATATCGCAATAAAAAACTGATATAATAAATTATAATTTCCAACTTGTTTTCCAAGACTACTTATTCCTCCATTAGATTTGATTTCTTCATACCATGGAAGCAAAAATATTTGGGCATCCCTTGATACAAACTTTCGCAGCATAATTCTGACTGCAATTCCCAATAAAAATATCGCAATAAATGCAATATATATTATTTTCTTTTCAATCCAGCTCTTAACCTCTTGTTCTACATTTTTCATTTACAATTCATCCCCTGATAATGTATTGCGTTTTTTAACAAAAGAGAGAGACTTCACAAAACATTAGTGTGCGGAAAGATAAACATCCACAGATTTCTCTCTTTTTGTTCCCAATACTTCTGGTAAGTATTGGGTTCCTGCTTAAATTATTATATTATAAATGTGTATTCTGATTTACATTAATTATTTTGTTGCTTTTTTTCTTGCAAAATAAACAATAGCGCATCCACTTACAAGTGCAATAGCAAGATAGAGCATAATCTGGCTGTTATCACCAGTCTTAGAGCTTTTACTTTTCTTAGATGTTTTCTTTTTCGTAGAAGTTGTATTATCCTTCTTTGTTGTTGAAGATTCATCCTCTGTATCTTCTTCTTCCGTTGTCGCTTCTGGTGCCTCGCTTGTTGTCTCCTGTGCCACTACATTAATTGTAGCTGTAACACTCTTTTCTACTCCTGCATCTAATATATACGCAGAAACCGTATGTTCTCCAAGAGATAATGTTTCTAAATAGGTACCTTTAATTGTTACTGGGACAATTTTTGTCTCTGTCTCTGCCGCCTGTACATTTATTGGCGTAAGTATATTGTAACTTTTTACTGAAGATTTTTTAACTTTTCGTGCTGCTGCCGATGGGTCCGGTAGGCTCTCTGATGGCTTTGGGCTCTCTGATGGCTCTGGGCTCTCTGATGGCTCTAGGCTCTCTGATGGCTCTGGACTCTCTGATGGCTCTGGTGTCCCTGTTGCATCCGTTGTTGGCGGAACTTCCTCTGAATCACCATCACTCCAATTATCTCTATCCAGCTCGTTATCATCACGATCAACTGTTACTTTATGTATCTTTTCTGCTGTTATAGATATACGCACCTTCATAAGATGGTCTTTTTTACTTCCCTTTACATAAGTACCAGTTGCACCTTCTACAATTTCAAAAACTGTTTCTGACTCTGCTGGCGGCTCCGTCTCTTCAGCAAATACATTTGTTCCTATTTAAAGAGGTACTTAACAGCACTCCCATAAGGACTGCACCTATTCTCTTTTTCATGTCTTTTCATCTCCTCTCACAAATACACATTCCTCTTTATGTCTCTTACGTCATGTCATTTATAATAAAACCGGAATCAGGCAATATATCAGGCAGGAACTGATGGCGTACCCCCAGCATTATTATACAAATCCAGTTTTGAAAAATATTCAGTAAATCGCTACTATCTCTATAATGCCAGGCTCCATGTTGGAAGCCATTCTAATATCTGATTAACAAAGTCTATATTTACAGCTATTCCTGATAGTACCGGATAAAATAAAACAAATAATACGATAGACATCCCTCCTGTGATCACCATATATTTTCTTCCTTTTAAACAATGGCTAAAGGAGTTCGCAATCATTAACACCAGGAATATCATCCCGAGAAAATACTGGTAAATAAACACTGTTCTGTGAATAAACAGCCATGGGAGCATAACCGATACATAAGCAAGAACAAGAAATACTGAATTATTTGATCGTCTTGTTTTCCATAAATAAATCTGGTGAAATAATGCTGCAAAGCCGCCCCAGCATAACAACGGATTAATAAAGGTTGCTACTGTGCTTATTTTGTCCCTGCTTAAAATGGAATAGGAATCCAGTAATGGACGTTTATCCCACAGCCATTCATACCATTCTGATGAATATGGATGTTCAAAAACGGTAACTGAATGATAACTAAGCATCAGCTTTCCATTATCAATTGCTGTTTGAATCAATCCTTTATCCGTATATACCTTTATAAATGGAATATAGGAAAGCACATAGATCGTAAGCGGAAAAATAATAAAGAAAACGGTACTTGCCGCCGCAAGCTTCATAAGATATTTCCGCTGTTTACTTATGTTCCGATATCCTCCAATATATTTATACACATTTACAAAGTAAATCACAGCAATTCCAACAGATGCATAAACTCCCGTCCATTTAACAGATATTGCAACACCCATTGCAAGCCCGCAGAGAAATAGCCATAAAAACTGTATTTTTAAACTCTTCCCTTTCTCCAGTACTTTTACAAATCCAAACATAAGGGCGAACATAAGCAATACAAAAAATGCTACAATTATATCTAACGTTGCGATTCTTGCCAGCGTAAAGTTCATAAAACCTGTACCTAATATTATTGCTGCAAAAAATGCAGTTGATGTTTTTCGAAACATATAAAATGCCAGAAGATACATGAGCGGCATCATCAATATTCCCGCAATAGCACACATAATTCTCCAGCCAAATGGATTCATTCCAAATATTTTGATTCCAATAGAAATTATTGTTTTTCCAAGTGGTGGATGTGTATTCTCATAAATCGGAAGCTGATGCAAAAATTCATACGCGGTACGTGCGTGATATACTTCATCAAACATGCTCTGATCATAATACGTCCTTATCCCCGGAAATAGTCCCTGCTCATCAAATAAATTTGGATAATTGTCCGCATTAGACGGGAAAACCCTATTCCCATTACTATCCACGCATACAATCTCATGAATACGTGCTTCCCCTTCCATTAAAACCATTCCAAGTGAAGTAAATTCTCTGTTATTAAAGTCTACCTCATTCCAAGCAAAAGCACTTTCTATGTTATGATTAGCATCCAATACATTCCACCCCTTACTGGCTTCATCCCAGCATGAAAAAGAAATGCTCCGCTTGGAATTATACCCAAGATAAATATAGATTTTTGAAAGGTTCACTTTGCCATTAAAATTCAGTATGATTTCGTTCTGGCCTTTCTCCCCAACCTTAAAGTCCTGATATGTTTCCGGTACACGATGACTTCCTAAGCGAAAAAGAACGAGTACAGCAAATATGCCTGTCACTACTAACATCAGCACGATATCTCTTGTGCTAAATCTTCTCTTCCTGACAGCCTTTACACTGCTCCATCCTCCCACCTGTTCTATATTATCCATTTCCACATTGTTAAAAGGTTTCTCTTTCTTTCTCTTATCTGCATCAGAAAAGACTTTACTAACTTTACTTCCTTTATTTCCAAAATTTCCGCTTATAATTTTATATACTGACATTCCTAATGCTAAAAATATCAAAACTATTGAGATACTATATAATATGGGTACAGTCTCTTTTGAAAAAATATCTTCAAACCTCTGCCCCATCACTTTTTTTGCTACAATCCACCCCAGCATCCCAATATTTAACAGAAAATATTCTGTTACAAATTGCAGAAGAGTCCCTCCTTTTTTCTTCACATATCGGTCTGCCATACAAAGAAGCAAAATACCCAAAACGGACAGACACATTCCCGTACTATCTCCCGAAAGAATAAAGAGAATAGACAATGGGCAAAACAGATAAAAAGCGATCACACGCATATAAACTTTTTCAGTTTTCTTTGAATAAAGATAGTAGCTTAGCAATCCAAAAATAATCCATTCTAATAACAGAAGAATCCATATCTCTGTCTTTCGTTCAGGAATCATGAGAACGGGGACAATTCTCGTAAAAATATAAAATAACAGCAGTTCTATGCGAGAATACTCTACGCAATTATTTTTATTGCATAAATAATAAATTCCCCAAAAGAACATAAATACTATTCCAAAAGCTGCATATGACGAAACCATGTCTCCCCGCCTTTCTCTTCGTGATATTCCTTCTCTGTATTTACTTTCCAGAGACTTGTCTTCTCTGGTCTTCTCTTTTGTAAATCCATATACTTATTCTACCATTTGTGAACCATTTTTCAAAATAAAAAATGACACAAAAATCCCTGTTATATATAAATACATATAACAGGGATTCCTTTCACCGCTTTTTTAGTTAAATCACTTTTTTAGTTAAATCAGTAAATTTACATTCACGTGTTTAGTAAACACTATTTGATCGTGAATTTATGCTTTACTGGTTTGAAGATTTTTTTCTTTATCTTCTTAAGTTTTTTAAGCTTTTTACTACGCACTACTACTTTTTTAAGCTTTGGAAGTTTTCCAAATGCCTGACTCTTGATTGTTGTAACATTCTTACCGATTGTTATTGTGTATAGTTTCTTTGCATTATAAAAGGCTTTTGTTCCAACAACTTTTACGTTATTGCCGATAACAACTTTCTTTACTGTTTTGTTCTTCAAGAAAGCTTTTGGTGCGATCGATGTAACTTTAAATTTCTTTCCATTAATTGTTATTGTCGATGGAATTACTATTGTCGCTGCTTTCTTTCCTTTGGCAAATCCGCAAACTTGTACATTACCATTTTGTTTTTTAGTTACGCTAGTCACTTTATAAATATATTTTCCTCTGGTAACTTTTGCATTTTTCTTTATTGCTGGTTTTGTTTCTGGTTTACTGGAAGGGTTCTTCTCCCATTTTGCATAGAGAGTTGTTTCTTCCTTGATACTATCTTTATCAAAGTCAAATGCATTCGTACATTCTTTATTCGTATACCAGCCTTTGAAAGTATACCCTTCCTTTGCCGGATCTGCCGGTTTCTTAGCAAATTCTCCGCATTCTATGGTCTGTTCCTCTACTTTGCTTCCTCCCACAGAATCAAAGATTACTTTATTCTCCGGATTTATTACAACAAATTTATTACCGTTTTTCTGTGCATAAGCTTCTGCTGTAGAACCTGCATATCCATAAATTGTGACATTTTTAGGAATAGCAATAAAGTCTTCAACTGTCTCTTTTGGATTATATATATAAACTTTTGTTTTTGCTGCTGATTCCTCTTCTGTAACATCTTCTGTTGTTGGTTCTTTGATTACAAGATCTTTATTCAGAATCCATATTTTCTCTAATCCACTCTTTCGGAATGCTTCTACATCCATTGTCTGAACATTCTTAGGAATTGTTATATCCTTCAGTGCTGTTGTTTCATAAAATGCTGCCTGATTGATTACTTTTACAGTTTTTGGAACGGTAAAAGATTTCAGCTTCTTATTTTTCATGAACATAGAACTTCCAAGATTCTGAATATTGTTCATCTGGATATCAATTTCATCAAAATCTAATCCATAGAATAAAGCAGAACCAATTTTTCCAGTTGCCGAATAGCTCTCACCGAGTATAACTTTCTTTAATTTACCTGTACTGTCATTTCGTGTATTGCTCCAGAATACCTCATTAAAGCTACTGCCACTGACCTTATCAAGCGAAGCATAAACTTCTAACTCTTCCAGAGCTGGAATCATCTGAAAAGCTTGTCCTTGTATAGATGTTACACTCTTTGGAATTACTATTTTCTTTACATTTCTTTGTCCAAAGAATGCTCTACTTCCAATTGTCTTTACGGATTCTGGAAGAATAATATTTTTTATTCCACCATCTTTAATTTCATCTTTATATTTTGTATAAGAGTCTCCTTCAGCAGAATTTCCTCCATTGGCATTAATTATAGAAAATGCATAGTCTCCAATCGAATTCAGATTTGTAAGCTTTGTAAAATCAATATCAAGATTAACATCAGAATCAAATGCATTATTCCCAATTGTTTTTATGCTTGATGGAAGAACAACCTTTTTTAAACTAAAGCATTGCTTAAATGCTCCACTCGGGATTGTCTCCATTCCCTCTGGAAGTGTTACGTTCTCTAATGAAACAATATGTGCCGCAAAAGCACTGCTGTTATCTAATGCAGTCCCCACTCCATCATTCTTTATAATTAAAGTCTTTATCGCTGTCTGTCCTGGATATTTTGCTCTGAATTCTTCATTGCTTCTTATCGGATTATTTACCTGCTCATCGCTGGTATGCATATTATAAGAATACTTACCCTTCACATAGGAAAAATTGCCCAAAATGCTCACCATTTTTCTGAACCCCAAATCCTCTCCAGACAATCGGCTTTCCAAAGTCATTGTTTCTAAGCTGGTACAGCCGCCAAAAGTTATTGCACCAATTTTTTCTACAGAAGATGGAATCGTTACTTCTGACAATCCGGCTTTTATAAAAGCATAGGACATAACCTCTTTTACTTCTGTTAAATCAATAGATTTTAAACCAGTACATTCAGCAAAGGCTGCTGTTCCAATCGTTTTTACATTTTTATCCATATTAACCGTTGTCAAATTAGTACATCCGGCAAACATTTCATATGGTAATTCTGCTTTTGTTAATTCTGCTTTTGAATCTCCAGAGCTTCCTATCGTTACTTTTTCTAAAGTGGTACAGCCAGCAAAAAGCCCTGCTGCCGATCCTCCTCCATAGTTTTTAATTGATTCTTTCGGAAGATAAATTTCTTTCACCTTTACTCCCTGAGCACTTGTTGAGGGGCCAGATGGATTTATATCATAAAAGTTACCAAGGCTCTTTAAATCAATTTTATATGGATAATACCCAAATGCTCCATATTCTATCTTTGTAAGTTTGCTCTCTTTTGAAATATCAATTGTTGCCAGACTGGTACAGCCGGAAAAAGTTTCTGTTCCAATCCGAGTTACACTGTCCGGAATTTTAATAGAAGTTAATGCTGTACAGTCATAAAATGCTCTCCAATCCAAATCTTCTATCTGTGCATCTGCCGCAAAGTTCACCTGTGAAAGATTCGTACAGCCGGCAAATGCTGCCCCACCGATTGCTTTGACGGATGCCGGGATATTTACTTTCTTAACATCTGTATTTTTGAAAAGTGCTTTGTGTGCAATCTTTGTACATCCGTCTTTAAAAGTAATTTCCGATACTTTTGAAGCATCATTTTTTGCCTTCGGTATATAAACCGCTACTTTCCATGCGCTTTTACACCATCTCCCGCCAGTTCCTGCTTTTTCTTTGCAGCAGTCGCTTTTCTGCTATTCTCTGCCTGCACCTGACCCGATCGCAACTTTCGGTTCTGCTCCCGGCTGCTGGAAAGCAGGGCATACTCTATAAGACAGGCCACACACAAAATAATGCTGATAAATATTAGTAAGAGAATTCCCTTTTTATTTCCGCTCTTCAAAACCGTCCCTCCTTATCCCGAAGCACTTTTCAAAAGAAAAATAACATAAAAAATTTCTATTACATATATAAATACATATAACTGAGATTGCTTTCACCCAGAAAATGTTTAAAAAACATTTTTCAGACATGCCCTGGAAGCTTTTGTGCCATCAATTCCGGAGCCGTTGCATAATCCAGTGCCGTCTCCCTCGTTATTTTCCCTTCTTTATATAACTTTGTAATATACGAATCCATTGAGAACATTTTCTCCTGCCCAGAAGAACCGATGAGTCCATCTATCTGATGCACTTTATTATCTCGTATCATATTTTTAATCGCACGGTTGACTGTCATAAGTTCAAATGCCGGTATGAGTTTCCCTTCTTTATCTGGTAAAAGCTGCTGGGAAACAACCGCATTCAGTACGGAGGCAAGCTGTACGATAATCTGTCTTTGCTGATTAGCCGGAAATACATCAATAATTCGGTCTACCGCGTTGGCTGCCCCCAGTGTATGAAGTGTAGAAAAAACAAGATGTCCCGTTTCTGCGGCTGTCATCGCAATATTAATAGTCTCATAGTCACGCATCTCTCCAAGGAGGATAACATCGGGACTCTGGCGAAGAGAAGCCCTGAGCGCTACTTTATAGCTTTCTGTATCAGAACTCACCTCACGCTGGCTTACAATACTCTTTTTATGACGATGCAAAAATTCCAGAGGGTCTTCCAATGTAATGATATGTTCTTCCCTCGTGCTGTTAATCTGTTCAATCAGACAGGCAAGTGTTGTAGACTTTCCACTTCCTGCGGAACCTGTTACAAGAACAAGACCCTTTCTGTATTCTGCAAGCTGCATAATCTGAGATGGGATACTAAGCTCTTCTGGATTTGGAAGCTGGAATGCAATCAGACGGATTACTGCTGCCAGAGAGCCTCTCTGACGGTAAGTAGAAACACGGAATCTTCCTAAGTTTGGAATAGAGAAGGAAAAGTCATCATCTCCATTTTTCTCTAATGTTTCTATCTTTCTTTCCTGTGCAATCACATAAATATCTTCTATTAACTTACGGGTATCCTCTGGCATCAGCCGATCCCCCACCCTTATCATCTTTCGATTAATTTTATAAGTTAAAGGTAATCCGGCTACGATAAATAAATCAGATGCACCCTTTCCCGTTGCTTCCTGTAAATATTCCTGTATTCCCATTTCATCTACCCTCCAATGTTATAATGTTATTCGCCACTCTGATATACATCCAGAGAATCATCGGCCTGCCAGTCATCTGATGAGCAAAGTTTCCATTTTTGTATGTAATACTGTGGATAACCTCCTGTTTCATCTAGCTGTAATGTAACAACAAGCTGCTGGCTCTTTGAAACGCTTTCTGTCAACTTTATCTGGCTTTTCGCAACTTTTTTAATATCCTTCTGAGACTGCTTCTGCATATTCTTTACAGTTTTCACTTTTATCTTTTTCTCGGTACTCTTAGTCTCCGCAGTTTTTATTTCTGCTTTTTTTTGACTACTCTTAGCCTCTGTAGTTTTTGTTTCTGCTTTTTCCTGAAGTTCCTGATTCTCCTTCGCCAGCAGCTCCTGCATATTATTCACTGCCTCGTAATATTGTGTGGTATGCTTTGCTGTCTTTTTACTAAGAGAATAGTCTGAAACTGCATTTTCCAGAGACAGAACAGCAAATGCAGCAAGGCAAATATTCATAAAAATTAAAATGATAAGTGAGATACCGACATTCATTACAGGGATTTCTCTTTTCTTCATAAATAAAATCCTTTCGTTTGCCATAGGCGGAAACCCACTACCTTTAGGTGGGAGGAGCCTTGTTAACTGTTACCCAATATGCTAGCAATATCTATCGGAGATTAAAGGTCGGAGGTGTAAGCCGTTAGTGCGACTGGGCAGTTACAAGCCCATGACCTTTAGGTCGTGGGTAGTTGACTCTGGAATGTACTTGTCCATGATATCTCGTCCTTTTACGGTATATAAATACTCAGGTTCAAATGATAGATTTCTTCTTTTTTTGAACTTTCTCCTTTAGAATTCTCTCCAGAATACACCGCAATTTTTACCTTTTTTAAATCGTCTTCCTGCGCCTGATTCTGTGCCTGCGTTACTTCCAGCCAGTACATCTTTTCTTCTTTATCACACTGATTCCAGTCTTTATCATAATAAACAGAAATATTATCCAGAGAATCTATATCCTTTTCTAAAATTTCTGCCATAGATGCCGCTTCCTGCTGAGCCTGATACAGATTTTTTGCATCCTGACTCATATTGTGGGACTTTACAAAAAACTGTATACAAATTCCCGCTGTAATGGAAAAAAATAAAATACAGATCATTAATTCAATTAAAAATAATCCCGATCTGGAATGTCTTACTCGTTTCATTTGCTATCTTCCCCGTATATTCTTATATACAATAATTCTTCTTGTCCGTCTCCGCTAAGTTCTATCTGCAACAAATCCTCCTTTTGCTTCGTAACAGAAAATGTATCTGCTGAAACAAGTTCCTGCCCGCTGCTCCAGACAACATCACGCCCTTTTTTTGTAAAAAGTTCCCGCAGCTTGCCTTTATACAAATAAATGTATGTCACATAGTCGCTATCGCCCTCTTCATAAAGTGCAATTACTGTCTGCCCGTCTTGTGAAAGAACTTCTACCTGAGATTCACTGCTGTACTCCCGCACCTTTTCCTGCAAATACGTTGCCGCTGTCCGAATAGTATAATTCTGCTTTAATCCATCCGTTGTATCCTGGTATACATGGGCACCGGAAAGAACCAATGCCAGTGCACAAAATCCAAAAAGAAGAATAAAAATCAAAGGAAAAACCGTATCAATTGTATGTATTTGTTTTTGTTTATTGTTCATAGTGCTTCCCTTTTCTTTTTATTATAGTTATTTTTATACTTTTACTCTCATGATTTTAACTTATTGACTTTTTCCCTTCTAAATTTCAATTCTCCTACTTTTTATCTTCGATTTAATAAATTCTTAATTTCATAATTATCTTTGATTCAATAAGTTTTTGCCCTCATAATTTTTAATAATTTTGCTTCTTCATTTTTTACTTTCCTGTAAAGGTATCACTTTGACCTCTGGTCTGATGTTTTTAGCAATAATCTCATAGGTCACTTTATACTTGCTTTCATCCCATGTGATTCCATAATGCTTTTTCAGATAATCAAGTGAATCTGGATAGGCTCCCTCTACAGAATAACAATGTACTGCTGACTGAACTACTGCATTTTTCAGGCTTTCCTGCTCTTTTTGTGCTGTAGCATTCGTCACAGAATTCACTCCATAAAATAACATTACCATCATCAAAATGAAAATGCATACCGGCAAAATATATCCTTTTTTATAATCTTTTTTCTTTTTTTCTACATTCTGTTCCATCGTAATTCATCACCTGCTATCCAATCACAGAAAGTATCCCCATAAGAGGCATCATTACGGATAGTAACATTCCTTCGACAAGCACAGAAAGCACAATGACAAGTGTCGGTTCAATAACTGATACAAAATTCTGAATATCTGCAGTTACTTCATCATCAATCTGTACTGCAATTTTAGAAAGTGCCTGATCTGCCTCTCCCGTTCTTTCTGCAATCATGATCATCCTTGACTGAAGTGGGGAATAAATTTCTGTTTCCCTGATTACTTTAGAAAAAGACTCTCCTTCAAACATTTTTTCTTTGCAGTTCATTAACTTTTGCTTCGTTTCCTCATCATTTTCAAGCAAGGTTGCTGCCATGTCAAAGGAACGTCCATAATCCATACCGCTCTGTAATGCCATAGAAAAAGCAGACGATACTCTGGCACTATTCAGTCTTTTTACAATAGACTTTGTAGAAAAAACCTTTCCTGTCAGTCTGCGTAATGCCACATTTCCCTTTGTTGTTTTTAAGAGCCACCATACCCCGACTGCAAATACGCAAAGAAGTACTGTCGGAATAATCCAGTACTGTTTCAAAGCTTCTCCTGCCTTTAAAAGAACGGCACCTGGCCCAGTAATCTGCGTCCCAAGCTGCTCATACACCTGATTAAATACCGGTACAACCTTTACAGCCATCACGAGCATAATTGCAAGAAGCATACATAGAATCATTAAAGGATAAGAAATCGCACTCTTAATATCCTGCATCGTATTCTCTTCCCGCTCATAATATGCGGCAAGCCCTTTCATCACAACATCCAGATTACCTGTTTCCTCTCCTATTTTCGTCATTTGAATCACATAACTTGGAAAAAGTCCAGTTTTTGTAAGTGCCTCATGAAAGATACCTGTTTCTTCAAGACACATTCTCATATCCTCATACATTTTTTTATATTCTGTATTGTGCGGCTCCACATCCTCTTCCATAATAGAAATGCCTTCAAGCATTGATAATCCCGACTCCAGAATCATCCCGCTCTGCTCACAAAATACAGCTACTTCGCTATTTGATAACATTTTGTGTCCTTTCATATGTATTTATTTTATATTTATCTTGTAATCATTTACAAATCAAAAATATTTGCAAATTCTCATTTAAATTATCCGCCTTATAGAAACCAGCTCTTTTAGACTCAAATAATCGCTTAAGTAATTCAAGAATGCCGGGGCATTCTTGAATTAGACAATAATACTTTTTAGTAATCTGTTTTAATGTATATATTCTATATTATAATTTGAGGAATCGGTGATAAAATCCTGAATTCCTTCGCCGCCTCCTGCTGCAAAAGTTGGATCCATCATCGTCCAGTTCTTTCCGTCAAATTTAATGACGTTATCTACCCAGCCCTGCTCATCTAAATAAGTACTGATCCATGCATGGTAAATGTTCGTTGCATAGCCAATATCAAGGCGCGTCGGAATTCCCGAAGAGCGTAGCATTGCTGTCATCAGCGCCGCATAGTCAAAACAGATTCCTTTTTTGGTCTTCAGTGTGTCATCCACATTCGGCAGATAACCACTTTTTACCGTTGCTGCCTTTTCATCGTCATAAACAATATTCTTTATAACATACTCATACACTTCCTGCACTGCCTCAATCTCCGTCTTACCTTTTGTAAGCTTCTTCGCCAGCGCAACAGTCTTTGTATTCTCATCAAAATTCACATACTGATTAGAATATAAAAATGGAAGAACTTCATTCTCCAGTGTCACATCTACTATCTTGGTAAAAACAACAGCATATCGGTTATCTCCCACATTCTCATATGCTGTTACTGCATAACTTCCATCTCCGGCAGTCAGCGGTAAAGCGTTGTATTTCCCATCTGGGTCAAAATAATATCGATACGGAATGTTATCGCTGCCCTCTACCTGAATCAACAGCTTGTCTGCACTCCCCGTATACGCTGCCATAAAATATCCCTGATCTGTATGCGATAAATCAAGCTTCACGCCCTCATGTTCTTCTGTCACTTTTCCATCTGCCTGTGGAAGAAAAATCTTTCCTTTATGATAGTAATTCGGAACAGAGCTGGAACTCTCCTGTTGCTCTGTTCCTGACTCTGATGTTCCAGTCCCAGAAGTCCCACATCCTGCCAGGCAAAATATAAGTAAAAAAATGTTTCCCATCCATAATAAACGAGAAATGATCTGTTTTTTATTCTTCATTCTCACGTTACCGTCCTATGATAATGTTACTTAAGATTATACCGCATTTGGTGGAAAGTTCCAAGAAATAAACAGATGTTTTTGCCGGCTTGCTAAAGCTATTGGTAACGAAGAAAGCATCCGAAGAATGTATTAGTTTTATTCTGTTGTGCTAAACGCTCCTTTTCGCCCAATAGGGCAGAAACTTCTTTAATTTGGTGAAATAATGTTTTGTTTTTTTCAGCCATTTTCCCTGAGTTAATTCTGTGATCTTTTTCCACTGTTTTTTTCCGCTTTCGGAGAGGGTAAAGTTTTTTTCCGGGGTGTAGCAGAGGTTGGGATAGAATGCACACCACCAGTTATGTCCGGCAGCTTTGCCAATATCTACCCGGAGTGCCTGATATTCTCCTGCGGGGAAAATGGCAGTTCCGTAATGGCGTATTGGAAATCTTTCTTTGGTAAAGTAGACACGGACAGGCTTCCCGTCTGAAGCGTTCGCTGCTACCTGTGCGATTTCTTCTGTTTTTTCTGCAAGATTCTGTTTCAATTCCTGTGCAGAATCTGCTTTGTATACATCCTCCTTTACATAACGCAGTACCGCATCTCTGACAATAAGCTTTCTTTTCTGGGCTTCCTTTTTATCAGAATCTGCTCTCACATGAAATCGCAGAGTGTTATCGTATATTGGATCGGTTTGTTCTAAATATACCTGATACAGCAAGCTGTAACTAAATAGTAAACATATTAAAAGTGTGAATGATATTGTTATTTTATTAAAAGTCTTCATAGGTGGAGTATTACCATTTAATTTGAGGAATAAACAGGTAAACAGACGCCACCGAAGAGAACCTATCCCCTATATTTGCGACTTTAGTCGCGGCGGTTTGAATATTCGCTTATACGCTCACATCCAAACCTTGCTCCGAGGCCGCAAATATAGGAATGCGGTATCTTTCAGGGTTCGTCTGTCATTATTTTTAAATTCCCGTTTTCTATAGTAACCCGGTACAGTGTAATTTTATCCTCTTGCTGCTGTTTGGCACGAAGGTAGTCTATTGGCGTTTCGCAGATTTGTCCGGAATATTTTTCTTTGTTTTGTTCTGCGAGAAGGTTTATTTCCTGTCCTGCTGCTCCGGCAGGAATATTTTTTATTTTGTATAGTTCTTTCGGGTTTTCGGGACATAGTGCCAGAAGAACATTCGGAGATTTCTGCCACTCATTATCCCATTCTTTCAGCAGATGAGTGCATGCTGTTTTATTTGATGCTATTCCCGAACCTAAGAAAATTGTATAAATATGATTCCACTCGGTTTTTCCGGGGACTGTTTCCAAGTATTTTTCTTCTAATTGCTGTAGATTCCGGGCTTCTATTTTTGTAATCTGGCAGGGAATTTCGTCGCTTTGCCCCTCCATTTCGCTTAAATTTGCCCGAGCTATCCAAAACTGATAAGCATTTTCTTCATCAGAGGAATAATCGACGTACATGGATAAGATATAGTTTTTTTCTTCTACATCGGTAAGGCGCTGGCAGCCAGTTAAGGAAAAAAGAATTGGGAGAAAGATTAAAAGAGTTATTCCTGCAAAATACTTTACCTGCTTATTGTTCCTATATTTTACAATACTATTTTCTTTTACTTCTTTATCCTCTTTATATTTTGCGACACTATTTTCTTCTGTTTTCTTGTCCTCTTTATATTTTGCGATATTTTTTCTTCCTTCCTTATCTTTTTGTGTTTTTTCTTTTGTTTTTTCTTGATAATTGAAATCTTTCTGTCTTTTAAAAAGCCAAACTACAAGTGGCAATATTAAGGACAGCGGGAAATCCACAAATGCCTTATATTTGAGATAAAACGTCCACAAAAGAGTGTGTTTTTCCACAACGCAAGTCAAGAGCACTAAGCAGACAAAAGTAATTCCTAAAAAATTTTTCAAACATCCTCCAGAGCGTGTTTGAAAAATACTCCGTCCATAATAGAGATAACCGCTTAAAACCGCCATCATGCACAGTATCCAAAATATAATCGGCAGGATATCAAATCGTTCTAAGAACCCGCCCGGCATTCGGATTAGCTGCATCATTTTGATGACTGGCCATTCTGACTGGCTTGTGAGAGTTGGGCCAAGTGTTCGCACGGAAAGGAAACAAAATAAAACATTACAGAGAATCGCACCTGCGACGGCTGTTATTATGTCCCGTATTGCTTTATCATCTTTACCTTCTCTATTATTTTTACCTTCTTTATTATTTTTGTCCTCTACTTTTCTATTTTTTGTTTCGGTTCCTCTTTCTTCGGCAGCAGGCCTCAAAAACAAGAGAAATTCTATTGGACTGCTGCACAGTAACATCAAATATCCGTTTCCCATGCTTCGGAAAATATTATCTGAAAGAATTCCTTGCCAGAGTTCTCCTGCATTCCCTATCTGCATTGCTTTTTCAATTCCGATAAATGATAAAATCACAGCAATAAAATACGTCGTGATAATCCACGGAAAAATGATTTCTAAAAATCTGGCTCTTTTTTGTAATGTTGTATACAAGCTGTAGCAAAGCAAAATCGCAGCAGGAAAAATAATAAATAAAAAGCTGCTTTCTGGCATATAAACAGTCTGAATTGTCTTACCAAAGAAATAAAAAAGTGCTACTGCATTTATGAAAAAACGAATCATGTATACAAATTTTATTGGCTGTGGTAAAACTTCCGGAAAATTTATAGATTTAAGCCTTGTTTGCATTTTTGAAACATTAATATTTGCATCCCTTGCCAGACCTGTCTTACCTATTTTTCTGTTTTCAAAATTTTCTTCACTTATTTTCCCAGAAAAAATAATAAAAAAGGCAATCGTTCCCGTCAAAAACACCCCATAAAAAATCAGGCTCCAAAAGCCATTCTGTTCTTTATAGCAGGCAAATGCCGGTATAGATAATGCTCCCGCTCCAAATGTTTCTATAAAGATCATTCTGCGTAACTGCCTTGCAGAAATCTTATTTTCATACATTTTATACATCCTCCTCTCTGACCGTCCCCCATTTTATTTTTATTTTTATTCTATTTTCGTTTTCTTTTCTTCATCCTTTTATGAATCATTACATCTTCTGCCTGTAAATTTTTTCGATTCTCCTATCCGAATCCGACAAACACGCCTACACGAATCATCACATCTTCTGCCTGTAAATTTTTTGATAGCGTATCTATCTTTTTCGAATTCTCCGGCCCTCTCTCGTAAATACTGGTCTTTTTTTCATATAAGCAAATGGATAGCGAACATAATGATCCTTTTTATCATCATAATTTAAGTTTTCCCCACAAACAGAAGGCAGCATATATGGAACACCGAAGGATTCTATCTGAGATAAATGCAATAATAATGCGGCAAAAGTGAGAAGATAGCCGTAAATTCCCCATATTGCTGCAGTAACAATAAAAAGAAACTTTAACAAACGAAATACGGCGCCAAAGGATTCATTTGGCACGATAAATGATGCAATAGCTGTAAAAGATACAACGATAACAACGATTGTACTGACAATTCCCGCTTCCACTGCTGCCTGGCCTACGATGAGACCACCAACAATGCCGATTGTTCCTCCGAGCTGTCCGGGCAAATGAATTCCTGCTTCTTTTAATAGTTCAAACTGAAATTCCATAAGCAAAACTTCTAAAGCAACTGGAATGACGATGCCAGTTCGCGCTGTTGCAATGGATAACAAAAAGGAGGTTGGGAGCATTTCTGTATGAAATGCTGCTATGGCAACATACAATCCCGGAAATCCTATCGCAAACAATGAAGCTGCAAAGCGAAGCAAACGGGCAAATGATGCCACTTCAAATCGGGTATAGTAATCGTCACCTGCCTGAAAAAACATTTGATAAGTGACGGGCAAAATTAACACGCCCGGAGAGTTATCCACAACAAGAACGATTCTCCCCTCCAGTAATCCACTTGCCGCCTTATCCGGCCGTTCTGTATGTTGAAATTGTGGAAATGGTGTCCATACATTCTCTTCTAAAAGCTGCTCTACCATTCCTCCATCTAAAATACCATCAAAGCTGAGTGCATTTACTTTTTGTCTTACCTTTTCAAGAAGTTCCGGCTGAACAAGATCATCCATGTATACAATTGCCAAATCTGTTTTGGAGCGCTCCCCAACCATCGTATGCTCCATTTTCAGGCGAGAATCACGGATTCGGCGGCGAATCAATGCCGTATTTATTCGCATATTTTCTGTAAAACTATCTTTCGGACCGCGGATAACCATTTCCTGCTGGGTTTCCCCTACCCCTCTTGATGGGTATTTCTTTGTAGATAAAATAATTGCTTTCGGGCAGCTTTCCAGCAAAAGCAGGGTATTTCCTGATAAGATATCTGTTAAAATATCTTCAAAACTTTCATCCTCTTTCCAGTCCACTGTTTCCATCACATGATTTTCTACATAAGAGAGGAAATCCTGCCCTGTTTTTTCACATTTATTTTTAAGGAGAGGACGGATCACGAAGTCTTCCACCATATCTGCATCCGTCATTCCATCGACATAGATGACTGCTGCTTTTTTAGGCTTTATTTTTTTATTGTTCTGCGTAGTTTTCACTATTCTTTTCGAAACTGTTTTTCTACCTATATCACTGTTTATGTCACTGTCCGTATTTGCATCTGTTTGCCCCTTCGTAGCACTGCTTATGTCACTGTCCGTATTTGCATCTGTTTGCCCCTTCGTAGCACTGCTTATGTCACTGTCTGTATTCGCATCTGTTTGCCCCTTCGTAGCACTGCTTATGTCACTGTCTGTATTCGCATCTGTTTGCTCTTCCATAATACTGTTTGTGTCACTGTCTGTATTTGCATCTGTTTGCTCTTCCATAATACTTTGTATATCAGCGGTGTCTCCTACATAAAATACATTCTTTACAATATCCCCGCTCCGGTCTAATGCTTTCTCCAAAAATGCGTAATCTTTATCAAAATTCCGGGTAAGATTTCCTTTTATTTTCTGGTCTCTGTTATACTTTATTCGCACTTTTCCCCTCCAGCTCTTTTTAATAGGCCACTAAAAATATGCCACTAAAATCTCTTATTTATTATTCTTAAACTTTTGCCTGCAGGCTTATAAACTTTTAATATTTTACTGGAATCTCAAATTGTTATACCCGCATAACATTAAGAATATTTCTCCCTATATTTTCCGCAAAAATACTCTGTTAGTATTGAGAAATTTTTTCTTTTTTATACAGGTGTTTCTTTCTTGATTTTTTGCAAAAATGCGTTATAATAATTGTATACAAGATACAGAGGAGGTACAATTTTTATGACTCAGCCCTTACATTTGAAAGCATATGCCAAGGTGAATCTGGGACTGGACGTACTTAGAAGGCGGGAAGACGGTTACCACGAAGTCAGAATGATTATGCAGACAGTGAAGCTTTTTGACTACATTACTTTACAGAAGAATACATGCGGACAGATTCGTCTTTCTTCGAATCTGCCTTACCTCCCCCTCAATGAGAAGAACCTTGTCTATCGGGCCATTGACACGATACGTACTGCATATAATATTTCAGACGGTGTTGATGCAGCAATTGAAAAGCACATCCCTGTTGCTGCAGGAATGGCCGGCGGAAGTACCGATGCTGCCGCTGCTCTGGTAGGCATGAATCAGCTATTTTCTCTTGGAATAACACAGGACGAGCTTATTAAACATGGGCTTACCCTTGGCGCAGACATTCCATTTTGCATTATGAGAGGAACCGCACTTTCTGAAGGAATCGGTGAGATATTAACTCCTCTTCCTTCTATTCCGCCATGCTGGTTTTTAATTGTAAAACCATCTTTCTCTATGTCTACAAAGTTTGTATATGAGCACCTGCATCTCGATGAACAGACAGCCCATCCAGACATAGCCGGAATGATTCAGGCCATCAGCCACGGTGACCTTACAGGTATCACCGACCGTATGGGTAATGTATTAGAACAGGTTACAGAAAAGCATTATCCAGCTATCGTACAGATAAAAAAAGATATGAGAAGATTAGGAGCTGTCAATGCGCTTATGAGCGGAAGTGGCTCCACCGTATTTGGTATATTTACCTCAAGAGAAGCCGCCGGAAAGGCAGCTGAATTTTTCCATAATGACCCGGGAATCCGGCAGACCGCCGTTGTCCGCCCATTTAGTAAAAATCTCCCACGGTCGAAATCGCAGAAAAATCATAATCATTTTTCGAAAAAAAACAGTTCGCTGACACAGGGGGATAAATATACAGCGAAAAAGGGAAGGAGAAACAACTAATGAAAGACACTAACTTTAATGTAAATGAATATCTGCCACTTCGTGACGTTGTATTTAACACACTTCGCCAGGCAATTATTACTGGTGAATTCGCACCGGGAGAACGTCTCATGGAAATTTCTCTTGCCAACCGCCTCGGTGTAAGCCGTACTCCTGTAAGAGAAGCTATTCGTAAGTTAGAACTGGAAGGCCTGGTTATCATGATTCCACGAAAAGGTGCTCAAGTAGCCAGAATCACAGAAAAAAATCTTCGTGATGTCATCGAAATCCGTACTGTTCTTGAAGAATTCGCTGCTGTTCTTGCCTGCGAACGAATTGATCAGTCTGGGCTTCATGATTTACGTCAGGCTCATGAGGACTTCATCCGTTCCGTAGAGAATGGGGATATTCTCGATATCGTAGATAAAGATGAGACTTTCCATGATACCATTTTCCGCGCAACAAATAATGACCGCCTTATTTCTATTATCAATAATCTGCGCGAACAGTTCTATCGTTACCGCATGGAATATGTGAAAGATATTCGCCAGCGCTCTAATCTTGTGGAGGAACATCGGGAATTGCTTGATGCCATTTCCAGCAGAGATTCTATAAAGGCAAAGGAACTGATGAAAACACATCTGCTTAATCAGCAGCAGGAAGTAATTAATAACATTCAGGAAGCATAGGAAGGGCGGACGAAAGTCAGGCATCCCTATTATGCAAAATTTACAAAATACAAAACCAGTCACAAGAAGCATCTCTTTCCTTCAAGAGAAAATCTGCTCTTTGTGGCTGGTTTTCATTTTAAATGCCTTTTATTATTTTGTTTTTTTATTATTGCCTATCAAATCTCCCCTTTTCAGATGAAGAAATACCTGATTACATTTTAAATGTTTTCCTTCCTGTCCTTTTTTCCGTGTACGGATAAGGACACGAATTAAAAGCATGATAAGAAGAATAATTCCCATAACGGATGCCGTGATTGTCGGGTCAATCTGGAACGCTTCTGCTGTAACATGGATATGCTGCGGTTCTCCGGTTCCGATACAATGGCCACGCACAAGCAGACGATGTGTATTAATACCATACGGTGTACAGGTCATCAGGGTACAGTAATCCTTTTTATCTTCAATCTGCAGGCTATCCGTTTCATCTGGAAGAACGATAGAAATATCATCAACCTCGTAAGTAATCTCTCGATTCAAAATTGTAATAGTAAATGTATCTCCTACTTCCATTTTATCGAGGTCTGTAAAAAGCTTTGCGCTCGGCAGACCACGGTGGGCAGAAATAACACTGTGCGTACTGTCTCCGCCAACCGGAAAACTGGTTCCTTTCAAATGTCCGGCCGCAATCTGTAAAATACCCTCATCTGTTCCATGATAAATCGGAAGCTCTACACCAAGCTTCTTGATTGTGATATAACCCATAATACCTGTACCACTAATATCAAGTATTTTCTCATAACCTTTAATTTCATCCGGGTTATAAAATGCAGATGGATTTTTCGCAAGCTTCTTATTGTACTTCTCCGCCGCTTCAAAATACTTCGTATAATCCTCCGGCTTCATTTCCGACACCTTTTCATCGTATGCCGCAATCGCCTTTGACTGATGCCTCTGATTAATATAATTGCTCACGGTCGGATATAACATCACGGACAGCCCCACGAGGAAAATCAATATTAAAATGATAGTGGTAATATTCGAACTCAACTTCTTTTTTTTCAATGTTTTCTTTGATTTTTTCTCTGACTTCTTTCCAGACTTCATAGTTCTCTCCCTGATGTCATTTCCTTTTGTATATTTATGCTCTCACAAAATCTTGTTTGTGTAACTGTGCAGGCATATATTTACCTTTAAGATTGGGACAGGAGCTAAAAGCCCCTGCCCCTGAAAATCTCATAATATCAAATTGTTGTTATAAACATTCAGAACGGATTAGTTCTCAGCACGTCTCTTTGTGATAAGAAGAACTGCTGCTCCAACCATTAAGATAGCACCAACAACGTAGAAGATTGTTGTACCGATACCACCGGTGGATGGGAGAGTGGAACCTTTCTTGTTGACTACGTTTGTAACTAATTCACTCTTGTCATCATTAGGTGCAAATGTAATCTTTCCATCTTCCTGATTACCAGTCAAACTAGTAAGCACACCTGTACGATTTGTACCATCCCATGTAATTGTTGTATTAAAAAATATGCGTCGCTTACGGTTCTGTCGTGCTAACCGCCGACGTTCAAGACGTATCTCTTTAATCGAGGGGATGTTTACTTCCTCTTTACTCGTCCGCTCCATTCAGCATCTGCTCCTTTTCTGCGGCTTTCTGTTCTTCTTCCATTGAAACGTTCGCTGCTTTAATAGATGTGAGATAATCATCGGCTGCGGCCTGGGCAGTAGAAAATATATCGTTCAACTGAAGGGCAGCCTCTGCAATAAAGCCTGCCTCTGAAATCTGAATCGTACGATTGCATTCTTCTTCTGCAAAGATTCCTCATTAGATTTTAACGCATATATAATTTCTATTAATTCAGGACGACTCATCCTTCTTAATTCTTTCTCTGCCATAACTAAACCTTTCCCCGGCTTTTAATTCTTAATTATGCTCTCAATCTTATTAATGTCTGCAACGTCATACATGATCCATCTAATATCCCCATAATATAGATGTTGTATATACGTCTTAATGCCGTGTCTTATTTATGTTTCTTATTTTACAATCCTCGTTTTTTCTTATCAATAAGTTGAAAAGAATTATCCTTTTTTTTACAATATTTTTATCATTTTCTTGCTTATACTACATAAAACGCAATTATTTAATGTAAATGCGTACTTTTTCTATATATTTTTAAGCACAAAAAAGACGGAATCAGAAATTACTCTGACCCCGGCATTTTTGTTCATTACTTTTATGTATTTATCCTCTTCCAGCAAGAAGTCTCCCATCTTTACGGCAGGTGGAGGATGTCACTCCCCTATGAGACTTTCCATTTCTTTTAACAGGAACAATTTCTGCCCTGTTTCTAATGGTTCTGTGAGATTTTCATTATATTGCTTCATTTTTTCTATTGTCGTTCCGTAATGTTTTGCGATATTCCAGAGAGTGTCTCCGCTTTTTACGATATAGCCTGTAATAGACGGAATCCTCGAAATTTCTTCCTCACTGTACGGAATTTCCTCTACTTCATCAATCATATACATTGTCTGTGGTGAGAAACCGGTTACATAGATTCCGGCAACCGCCCTGATTTCTAATTCGTTGCTGTCCACAACATAACCACCAATCTGTTCCAGCACACCGCGAATCTCACAGCGGTCTGTCTCGGCTACTTCTGGTATTTCTACTAAATATTCAAATGGAATAACGATTTCTTTGGACTGAATCGGCGCGGTATCATCTCCTGCTATATAAAGAACTTTGCAGAAAATGAGTCCCTCCGTTGCGATGCCCTGTTTAGTAAGCTGAAAGTCTTCGATTCGTACATTTCCTTCTACATTAAGAACCTGTAAAAGTTTATGAATCTCTCCTGCTGCCTCCACCCGCTGACTTACCTTTGTTTTCGCGTTATTCTGGAAAATGAGATTTTCAAATGTAATCGGACTGGTTTTTAATTTTAATTTTCGGTCATTTGCATACATATCTTTAAGCAAAGGCATTTTAAATTCCCGATAAGCTTTCAGGTCAAGTTCTAATACCGCCTCTATTTCCACATCTCTTGGCTCGCCGTCAATATCCGGCTTAATCACTGCCTGATGGTTTCCGAGCATTACCGCTATATTCCCAATAAGATTCTCCTGACTGTCCGCACAGTCTAATTCGTTGGTAAATGGAATCTCCCAATCGTAGTATTGCAGTGATTCGCTACCCTCTTCTGCCTGATAAAGAATGAACAGGAAAAGACTTCCCCGGATAGATAATTTATTTTCCATCATACGGATATCTACATCCCGAAGCTGCATTGAATTCCAGAGAATCTCTTTGATATTCGGCTTACCTGCTGGCAGGCTGACACTTGCCTTAATCCTCTGAATATCTTTTTTATTCATGATAATTTCCGTCATGGACGGAGACTCATATAAGCATTGGACATTTTCCTTTTTCTCGATTCCAGTCGTACACTCCACAAACTTCATTTCGGAAATGGCTATGTGAAAATATATAACAGAACGCACACCACATTTTCTGGAATTGATAATGGAAATCGTGAGATCTTCAAGGTCGGCCGTCACCTTTGCGATATCGCTGCTTTCTGCACTCTCCACATTCATAAATTCTTCTATGGAAAACTCATGCTCCATGCAGGAAATCTGCTGCTCTTTATCCGTACTCAGATACAAAATTTGCACGAGGAAATTCCCCCGCAGGCGCATACGGTCTGTCAGCACTTCTATCTCATCAATATGTACCTCGCCCCGGCTCTCTATAATCTTTTCCACATCCGGCCGGGTATCCGGCACATTCATATCCTCATCAAGCGTAATCTGCACATTTTTTTCTAACTTTAAAATACCTGAACGAACCGCTTTCTTTTCAACCTTCATAAATAAACCTCCACCCAATAAAACTTGCTATATTTTATGCGGACACACTCTGCCCGTCTTTTCGGCTTCATTATCAGTATATGTTGCTTCTGGCTGGTTTATGATTTTTTCAGGACTCAATCCGGCACAAAAGTTCTGTCCGCCCACAACGCACAACTAAAAAGGGATACGTCAGCGTTTCCACTACTTCTTCCCCCGCTGCCGGACCTATTAACTGCGTTTCTAAGTAAAGCTGCTCCTTATCTTTCCAACATTGCTCCACCCTGACACTGTAACCACTATAGGATTTCTCCCCATAACAGACCACCAAATATGTATATTTCGAATTCTTATATGCAAATGTTCCCGGTTTCTTTTTTCTCTCTTCAATAATCTTCTGCAGTCGCTCCGGCATATTCTTCCCACTGCATATCTCATACTTTACCGCCTGCCCCTGCTCTTTCTTTCCCATCTTGCCGAAATGAAAACTATTTATGTTTAAGACGGTGCAACCGTTGAGGCAAAGGCAGAATATAAACACCCATAGTGGAAAAAGGACTATGGATATTCCTTGCTTTTTTGTACTTTGAGACATATTCTGATACTCCTGAAAGGTGCTTACTTTAATATATGCAAACAAAAGGAAAATAGTAATTTGTGGTTGGGTGAATAAACAGACGAGCCAGTGAACCTCTTCTCGAGCAAGCAGAAGCTCTCGCATCTCGTCCCCAAATCCCCTCCCCTGTCTAATTCGTCTGTAGTTTGTCTAATGAATTAAATAGTAATAAACCTTTTTTTATGTTATAATTATCGCAATAAAGAGATAAAAACATTTTCGAAAGGAGGGGGATTAACCCATGCATATTTCTATTCCAAAACATGCCTCTGATATTATCAAGACACTTTCTGCTCATGGTTACGAAGCATACGTTGTTGGTGGCTGTGTAAGGGATTCTATTCTTGGAAAAGAGCCTGCGGATTGGGATATTACTACTTCTGCGCTGCCGGAGCAGGTTAAAGCATTATTTCCAAGAACAATTGATACAGGACTGAAACACGGTACAGTTACGATTATGATGGATAAAGTCGGATATGAGGTGACAACTTACCGAATTGATGGAACTTATGAAGACCACCGCCGTCCGAATGAAGTGACTTTTACCTCTGATCTTAAGGAAGATCTGATGCGTCGTGATTTTACGATTAATGCGATGGCTTATAATGAAGAGCAGGGGCTTGTTGATTTATTTGGAGGAATTCAGGATTTAACTGATCGAATCATCCGCTGTGTTGGTAATCCTGCAGAGCGATTTGATGAGGATGCGCTTCGAATGCTTCGTGCAGTTCGTTTTGCAGGACAGTTAAATTTTAAGATTGAAGAAAATACTAAGGCGGCGATTGAGGCCCAGCATATATTTCTTAAGGATGTAAGTGCGGAACGTATTCAGACAGAATTGATGAAGCTGTTGGTTTCCGGTCATCCTGAAATGATTCGCACTGCTTATGAGACTGGCCTTACAAGTGTTTTTCTTCCAGAGTTTGATCGTATGATGGAAACTCCACAGAATAACCCGCATCATATTTATTCTGTAGGTGACCATACAGTTCACGCTGTTGAAACGATTGCCCCGAATCCGGTTCTTCGTCTCACAATGCTGCTTCATGATATTGCCAAGCCAAAGACTCGCACAACGGATGAGAATGGTATTGATCATTTTTATAATCACAATGCCGTCGGTGCTGACCTTGCAAAGGCTGCCCTCAAACGGCTTAAGTTTGACAATCAGACTACGCACATGGTCACAACATTGATTGCAAACCATGATATTCGTTTTAATGACCCTTTAGGTACAGGACGTAAGCATGTAAGGAAGATTATTCACAGAGTCGGTGCCGATCTTTTTCCTTATCTTCTTGATGTGATGGAAGCTGATATTTCCGCACAGAGTGATTTTATGCGCCTTAAAAAGCTTACTGCCCTTAAAGAGACAAGGGAAGCTTACAGAGAGATTCTTACTGCAAATGACTGTCTGACTTTAAAGGATCTTAAAATTAATGGAAATCAGTTAAAAGCATTAGGTATTTCTGAAGGGAAAATGATTGGTGCAATTCTTAATGCATTGCTCGCACAGGTGCTTAATAATCCTGAATTAAATGAATATGAGAAACTTGAAGAACTTGCCTTGAAAATTTATCAGGAAGTTCAGTAATTTTACACATAACATCCCTCTTTTACACATAGGATAGACCATGTTTATTCCGTAATCCGTTGTCTGTCTTATATGTACTCTGAGAATCTTGCTGCGCTTGATTTTGTGAGAAGTTTTTTAGAGTACATTAGTTTGGAGGGATTTTTTTGAGCGAAAAATACAAAGAATTATTAGAGCAGTACGATGTAAAAGTTCTGTCTACTTTTCGAAGCCGCGGAACTTTCCAGTGCGAGACAGAGCAGGGGCTTGCCTTATTAAAAGAATATCACGGTTCCCTCCAGAAACTTGCTCTGGAATATGAGTGGAAAGAAAAGCTTGCTAATGCCGGTTTTCTTACTACAGACCGTTATTTTCTGACAAAGGAAGAGAGTCTTGTTACCTATGACCGTTACCGCACTCCATTTGTCCTGAAACATTATTTTAAAGGTAGAGAATGTGACTGCCGGAACCTGTCTGATGTGGCTGCTTCCTGCCGAAATCTTGCTTTTTTACATAAGGTATCTTCTTCTATTGAGGAAATTCCTTTTGAAAATCTGAAAACAGAAACCACAAGTCATCTTTTTGAGCGAAAAAACCGTGAACTTCGTTCTATCCGAAAATTTATCGGGAAAGTTCGCGGGAAAAATGACTTCGAACTTCTTTATATGAATTGTTTTGATTCTTTTTATAAGGAAGCTTCCCATGCCCTTGCACACCTTCTTAAAGCAGAAGCTGATCTCGCTGATACGGACTGCGGCATGTGCCACGGCGCATATCATTACCATAACGTATTAATCTTACCGGATTATTCTGTTGCTACAGTCAATTTTGAATCTTTGTGTTATCAGCCTTACCTTTTGGATTTCTATCTTTTTCTTCGAAAAACTTTAGAAAAAAATCATTACGACTATGCCTTTTTTGAGGCAGGGATTTCCGGTTATTCTATTTACCGGCATCTCACAGAAAAAGATTTTCTTTTCTTATATTTACTTTTTTTATATCCTGAAAAGTTTTGGAAAATATCCAATCAATACTATAATCACCGAAAAAGCTGGATTCCTCCAAGAACACTGGAAAAACTGCAAAAAGTTCTGGCACAGAATGAAGAACGACATTCTTTTTTGAAGCAATTTGCAGACTTTTTGAGAACACTTAATATAAATCTTCTGTAAAATAAAAGAAAAGACTCCTATCCCTAAAAGCTATAGTTGCCTGTTCACCTGTAAATATGCTAAAATGTTTTAAGCATATTTTTCTGGGAGAGTGAGTGATTCGATGGGCTATATGGCTTTATACCGGAAGTGGCGTCCGAGTGATTTTGATGAAGTAAAAGGGCAGGATGCCATTGTCCAGACATTGAGAAATCAGATTATTTACAACCGAATAGGGCATGCCTATCTTTTCTGCGGCACCCGGGGTACTGGTAAGACTTCCATTGCGAAGCTTTTTGCAAAGGCAGTAAACTGTGAACACCCGGTTAATGGGAACCCTTGTAATGCCTGTCCTTCCTGTCAGGCAATTAATAACCAGAGTTCTCTTGACGTTTTAGAAATTGATGCGGCTTCCAATAACGGTGTGGAGAATATTCGTGATATTCGGGAACAGGTACAATATTCCCCAGTTGAGGGACGTTATAAGGTATATATTATTGATGAGGTTCATATGCTTTCTTCCGGAGCATTTAATGCTCTTTTGAAAACGCTTGAAGAACCTCCTTCTTATGTTATCTTTATTTTGGCTACAACAGAAAAACACAAAATTCCTGTTACGATCCTTTCCCGTTGTCAAAAATATGATTTTAAACGAATTTCCGTTGATACGATTACGAACCATCTTGTATCCTTAATGGAGAAAGAGAAGGTGGATGCAGATGAAAAGGCTCTTCGTTATATCGCCCGTGCAGCGGACGGTTCCATGCGAGATGCCTTAAGCCTTCTTGACCAGTGCATCGCCTTTTATCTTGGGCAGACGCTTACTTATGACAATGTTCTCGAAGTACTTGGTACTGCAGACACTTCTGTTTTCAGCGCACTACTTCGCAATATTTTAAATCATGACTCTATCGCCGCTCTTGATATCATTGACAGCATGATCACAGAGGGCCGGGAGCTTTCTCAGTTCCTTTCCGATTTTCTCTGGTATCTGAGAAATCTTCTTATCTTAAAAGATCAGGAGGGCGCTGAAGAAAGTCTTGATATGTCAAAAGAAACGATTGCCGCTCTAAAGGAAGAGTGTTCTATGGTAGATACTATTGCACTTTTACGCTATATCCGGCTGCTTTCCGAACTTTCTAATCAGATTCGGACTGCCACACAGAAGCGTGTTCTCCTGGAGGTTGGCTTCATTAAGCTCTGCCGCCCCGAAATGGAATCCGATACGGAAAGTCTTTCGGAGCGTATCCGGCAGTTAGAAGACAAAATTGCACAAGGCATCCCAATGATTCCTGCAAATGGACTGGGGAATACCGGGATGATAACCAACAATGGTACTTTTGCCTATGATCCATATACCGGTCAGCCTCTTGGCACTTCCGGCGCAGCAGGTGCAGGAACAGCAGGTATGGTTAATGGAACTGGAAACAGTGCCGTATCTGGTGCATTTCCGCAGGGAACAGAAGGACAGATTTCACCGGAAGAAGCATTAGAAAAGCGTTTTTCCCCAGCAGAAGCTGATGACTTGAAAGAAATTGCAAGTCACTGGAACGATATTGTAAATCAAACATCCATGCCGATGCAGCAGTTTCTTCGCGCCGCCAGAGTTGCGGTAGCTGACAGCAGTACTATTTTGCAGCTTGTCTTTACAAATAATGACCTGGCAAAAGAATACTTTGAGCGAGAACATCACAAAAATCTGGATCTTTTATCTGAACTTGTTGCAGAACAGACAGGTAAGGTCGTAACTTTTGAATGTACATCCAGTACACATCAACCAACGGAACAATCTAACTATATTGATTTAAGCAAGATTCACCAGACGGTTATTTTTGAGTAATTAATTATTGGCAAAATATTATTTCTGGTGTATAAACACATTAAAGCGTGTTAATGTGCTCCCGGAATCTTTTTGTGCTTGATCTTGTGAGAAGATTTTTTTCAGCTATGTCCAAATTTTTAAGGCATATGCAGTGCGTACGCCTCAAAAATTTGGGCGCAACTGGCGGAAAATCAGCCGCAAAGGCAAGTGCAGGAAAGACTCCAAGAGTACATAATTATTAAAATGGAGGATTTTATTATGGCAAAAAGAGGTGGATTCCCAGGTGGTATGCCTGGTAACATGAATAACTTAATGAAACAGGCTCAGAAGATGCAGAAGCAGATGGCTGAGACCACAAAGGCATTAGAGGAGAAATCCTACGAGGCAAGCGCAGGCGGCGGTGTTGTTTCTGTTACTGTTTCCGGTAAAAAAGAAGTTACTGCTATCAAAATCGCTGAAGAAGTAGTTGATCCTGATGATATCGAAATGTTAGAAGATCTTATCATGGCTGCTACTAACGAAGCATTCCGCGCTATGGAAGCAGACTCCCAGGCTCAGATGTCCAAGTTAACTGGCGGCCTCGGCGGAGGATTTGGATTTTAATGAACTATTATAGTACGCAGATTACTAACCTTATTGAGGAACTCAGACGTCTTCCTGGTATCGGCAGTAAGTCAGCACAGCGTCTCGCTTTTCACATCATAAATATGCCTGAAGAGCATGTACATCATCTTGCACAGACACTTGTTACCGCAAGAGAAAAGATTCGCTACTGCAAATACTGCTGTACCCTGACAGATTCAGAAGTATGCCCTATATGTGCCAGCACCAAAAGAGATCACAGTACAATCATGGTCGTGGAGCATACACAGGACTTAGCTGCTTATGAAAAAACGGGTCAGTATCATGGTGTTTATCATGTTCTTCAGGGAACGCTTGCTCCAAGTCTTGGAAAAGGCCCGGACGATATCCGTTTTAAAGAATTAGAAGAACGCCTGAATAACCCGGAAGTAAAAGAGTTGATCCTCGCCACAAATTCCAGCCTCGACGGAGAAGCTACCGCAATGTACATCACCAAAAAAGTAAAACCGCGCGGCATAAAGGTAACTCGTATCGCCAGCGGTGTTCCTATTGGTGGTGAATTAGAATACATTGACGAAGTAACACTCTCACGAGCTTTAGATGGACGAGTGGAACTTTAAAACAGATTATTTTAACTACAGATTATTATAGGAATTGCAGATACTTGATTCCATTTGTAAAATTTAATTATCAAATTCTTGATATTAATTTGGGAGCATTACGTTTTATCTATTTTACGACTGGATTATCATAATGGAATCCTGCTCTGCGAGAAGGGAGATTACGATGAAGAGAATTGGTATGCTGACTAGCGGTGGAGATTGTCAAAGTTTAAATGCTACCATGCGTGGTGTTGTAAAGGGTCTTAACGTTCTTGAGGGAACAGTTGAAATCTACGGCTTCATCGACGGATATAAAGGATTAATTTACGGCAACTACAAACGACTGACTTCGAAAGACTTCTCAGGCATTCTGACAACCGGCGGAACCATCCTTGGTACATCCAGACAACCATTTAAATTAATGAGAACACCTGACGAAAATGGTCTTGATAAGGTAGAAGCAATGAAATCAACTTATCGCTATCTTGATTTAGACTGTCTTGTTGTTCTCGGAGGTAACGGAAGCCAGAAAACTGCCAACCTTTTAAGAGAAGAGGGTCTTAATATTGTCTCCCTTCCAAAAACAATTGATAATGACCTCTGGGGAACAGATATGACATTTGGTTTCCAAAGTGCAGTAGATATTGCTACTCAGACAATTGACTGTATTCACACAACAGCCGCTTCCCATAACCGCGTATTTATCATAGAATTAATGGGACATAAAGTAGGATGGGTTACTCTTCATGCAGGAATCGCCGGCGGCGCTGACATCATCCTCATCCCAGAAATCCCTTATGACTTAAAACACGTTATTTCGGCAATTCAACGCCGCAATGAACAGGGCAAGCACTTTACAATCCTTGCTGTTGCAGAAGGGGCAATCTCAAAAGAAGATGCAAAATTGACAAAGAAACAGTACAAGGCAAAACTGGCTAAACGTAAACATTCTACAGTTGGTTATGAACTCGCTTCACAAATCGAAAAAGCCACTGGTTTAGAAGTTCGTGTCACAATTCCAGGACACACACAGCGAGGCGGAAGCCCGGTTCCTTTTGACCGCGTAATTTCCAGCCGTCTTGGTGTTGCTGCAGCTGAGCTTATCGCCAAAGAAGATTACGGCAAAATGCTTATCATGAAAGGTTATGATGTCGCTACTCTTCCTCTGGAAAAAACAGCTGGAAAATTAAAATATGTTTCTCCTGATGACCAGATTGTACTTCAGGCGAAGCATTTGGGGATCTCCTTCGGAGATTAGGGAGCTAGAGCGCGTTTGAAAAATACTTTCTGTAAGATGTGCGTTACAATATAACAGACGCCCAAGAAGAGAACCACGATACCCTATATTTGTGACTTTAGTCGCGGCGGTTTAAATGTTCGCTTATACGCTCACATTTAAACCTTGCTCCGAGGTCACAAATATAGGGTATCGGTTCTCTTCTCGGGCTGTCTTTGGCTGGATTTTAATTGAATTAAATAACAAATCTACTTATCATTGTGATTAGAAACCCTCCTACAAGTCCTCCAATATGCGCTGCATTATCTATGCCTGTAGAAAAGAATCCATACGATAATGCTGAAGCAACCATGAAAATCATTCCCGTCAAACCAATCTCCTCTACACGATGTCTTTTTTTCTGAATGATATCAGAAATAATACAATATAAAAGACCTCCCATAACACCAAATATTGCTCCCGATGCTCCTGCACTTACAGTATTCGGATTATTTCCGAGCGTAAATATAATAGATGTTCCTGCGCCAATCAGGCCTGCTCCAATATATATGAGTAAATATGATAGTTTTCCTGTGATTCTCTCTAAGCGGCATCCAATGACTAATAAAATCAACATATTTTGTAAAAGATGATCTGCTCCAAAATGAAGAAACATTGAGGTAAATAGTCGATAGTACTGATGCTTTTCCACAACATCCATCCAATCCATCGCTCCATGTGCCGCCATAAATTCTGCATCTGTAATATTACCCAAAAAACTCAAGATCATAAATACCACTACATTAGCAAGCACAAGTATTGTATTGACTGGCGTTAGCATACGTCGAAGTTCTGTTCTTTCTTCAGTTATTTTCTGCTGCAAAAATTTCTGTGAAAAAGGTTCTAAAGAACTTTCTAGTCCACAATATTGGGACTTTTGATATTCATAAATATACAGTTGTCCTGCTTTTATATCAAAAAACCATATATCTGGATATTTTTCCGCTTCTTTTCTTTCTTCAAAATCTGGTTCTCCCTTATTAAGTATTAATAGCAAGTGTTCCACTTTTTTCTGATACTTTAGCATAATCTGGCGTTCTATATCGAGCATTTCTTCTTCTCTTTGTTTCAATCCAATTCGCGGCTGCCCTGGAAGAAGTGGCGGAACAACTTCAAGTAATGAGAGCTTATCGCCTGTATCTTTCCCCCACAAAATCTTTGAATCATACTTTATTTTCTGAAACCCCTGATGGAATAAAAATTCCTGTAATGCTTCTACAAATTCCATAAAAACTTCTCTTTTACCTTTCTTTATCTTATGTTCTCCATTATAGCGAGGCTGCCTGGATTGTCAAATATCCTGTATCAGAAATTCATATTCTTTTTTTGCAAAACGTATGACTGCACCATCTTCTAATTGTTCCTGATTTCCTCTTTTTATCTTTTTCCCATTAAGCCATGTACCATTTGTCGAACCCATATCTCGAAGAATATATCCCTGTCCGTCTCCCTCATAAATATCTTCTAAAATAACTGCATGTTCTCTGCTTACTGTTTTATCCTGTATATGAAGATGATTTACACCCTCTGCACTTCCGATATAAAAAGGACAATTTTTTATTACATAGATAATTCCTAATTCCATATCCCGTAACATCGGATGACATATTTTACCATCTTCTTTTTCTGATTCGTTACCATAGTTTAAAATGGTTGTTCCTTCTGTTCCTGATTCCCAATCAACTTCCGTTTTTATCATTTGCGGTCTGTTCTGTAATTCTTTTTCCTGAATAAACTTATCGGATATTGGGCTTCCCTGCTCGCCTCTTTTTCGATGTCTCACTTTATTTTGCTTGTTTATGTTGTCTTTTATACTATTCATACTATTGCTTTTATTTTTTTGTTTTATTTTTCGTACTGTCTGTGCACTCCATATGAATCCACACGCAAACACTATAATTAATAGCATTCCGCCTACGGAATATTGAAATAACTGTCTTGTAAAACCGCTTCTCATTCCGTAGAATACAAAGATTCCTTCCAATATTACTGCCAGAAATGTGCATATTACAGAAATTATTTTTAAACCATTGTACACAATGAGATAGTTATTTTCATTACTTTGACTTTTACTTCTATTATTTAAGTCTTTATTTTTCTGGTTTCTATTACTTTGATTTTTATTTTTTTCATCTCTATTTCTCCCATTTCTCTCATTTCTCTGAACTTCCCGTCTGCTATTTCTTCTGCCATTTTTTATTCCTATCTGAAAATCTCCTGTTTTTTGTTTCCTGTTATTTGGACTTTCTATTTTTTGTTTTTCCAGTTCTAATTCTTCCTTAAAAAACTCCTCATAGGAAATACTTTCATTATTACTCCTTCTATCCTGTTTTATTTTACTGCTGTCTCTCACTTTTGCACTTGTTTTATCGACTTCCTCTATATCATAATATTCTTTTTGTCTTTTTGTTTGGATATATGTCTCTAATAATTCCTTTGAAAAACCCAGTTTCCTTACTTTATTATAAAATCGATACATAAATTGAACTGCATCTGTATCTTCATAATCAATCTGTGGGAGCATCCATGCAAATAAAGCTTCCATTCTCTTTTGTAAATCCTCGTTTTTATTTTGGAGTTCTCTATCTTGCAGATTCGATTTTATCTCTGACTCTAAAGAAGTCTGCGGAAAATAGATCCATTGAATCTCTCCCTTACTATCTTCATAAATATATTCCGGACGAAGCTCTATACAATTCAGATCAAGCATATAGTCTTCTACTTCCTGAATCATATTGCTCATATTCTGCAAAATTTTTTCACATTCTTTTTGAGAAAAAGCTCGTTCTTTTCCTTGCCGTTTTAATGGCCGTTTACCGGTAATATCAAACAAAAGGCTTTTCTCTTCATCTTTTTCTCTAAGCTGTGCCGATACTAGCGTTTTTAACTCGTTTCTTTTCAGGATTTCATATTCCACAGACAAATAATAATCCCATGATTCATTTTGCGTATGCACTACTGACTCATCATATACAGGTGTCCTATATTCAATCTGCTTTAGCAAATATGTATATGTACCCTCTTTTATAACCTCCACAATCTATCCTCCCCACAACAGCAACACAATCCTATTATCAGATTACCGCAAATTCCCGCTTAATTTCCTAAGAAGTTCTTCCTCATTAGTTATATCGGCTTTTTCTTCACATTTAAAAATCCATCCTTTTATCCCTGTATATTTTCGCCCTCCCAAAAGAGGATTTCCAAGTCGTACTGATGCCTGAACGAGAACTTTACCTCCTGAGATAGAAACTTTATAGGAATCTAACGAAGCAATATTTAATCTGGTTGCAATTCTTTTTTGCAGCCTCAACCTTGTTTTGCTTATGAGCTGTCCCCTTCTATTCATCTGAAGAAAGTTCTTATTCCTCAGAAGAAGCTGCTGCGATTTATATGTTCCATCTGCCAACTTCCCGTCTGTTTTCCATACATCTGCCGCTTCATCCGCCAAACGCATTGTTTCACTCTTAGCTACTGACATATCAATCAAAAACAGTCCAAAAAAGAATTCTGTGACTACGATAATTAAAATAATCGGTACAACCACGGAAGCTTCTACCGTCATCATTCCTTTATTTCCCATATATAATCTACCTCCCAGAAGCACAGCGGGAACATGGGCGCAGTCTACCCACATCTTTTAATCTTACCGCTTTTATCGTTCTTTTTAATCCGCTACATCCTAAAGTCGAATGGTAACAATCACCATATGCAGTCACAAATATTGCGGATAAAGAAGACCCTTTATGAATACACTTTTCACATGCTGCATATTTTGAGGAATGAACTATGTCCTGTATTGCTGCATTCCCCGTAATCTTTAGGCAAATGTGCGAGCAAGATGCATTTTTATGGTATACCACTCCATTTTCTGCAACATAAACAATACTATTATCTCCAGCCGCATCATAATCTCTTCGATGTTTTACATAGCCGGAAAATACTCTTCTTTTTACAGCAGTATCCTTCTGAAATCGAATAGGACGAAAAAAAGGAACTGATAATTTCAATGTATAAATAGCTTTAACCTGTACCTCTTCTTCAGATGAAAAAGCAGATTGTACTGAAATTCCTTTCCTGCCTCCCTCTACTAAACTGTCACAAAGAGACTTTGCATCATAAATATCAAAAAATACACTGCTCGCATTTCTTATACTTTGTCTGCCATTTGTTCTGTCACTTTTATGGATTCCATTATCCTCCTTCACATGATTTGACTTCTGATCATCTTCCTCTGGTATTAAAGAAAACATTTGCTGCTTTGCACATATCTTTGCAGTCTGTGATACCGCATAATGTACTTCCGTCTCTACTAAGATCATCTGTGCTAATCCTATAAAGCAAGCCACGGCACATAAAAATATCGGAAATACCAATGACGCTTCCACAGTTACAGATGCCCGACAAGAACCAAAGCAGGATGCTCTTTTTCTCTTATGAAAGATCCATCTTATAACCCGTGCCTGGAGAGACAATTTTTTTCCTGAATCTTTTTCCGAACATTGAACATTACACATTTCCTGAAAGGGGTCAGGTCTTAGGTATTTTAAAGAGAGCACCCTGCTTCACCTCCTCCCGCAGAGCGTATTTTAAACACGCTCTATCGACATTCTTTCTCTATCTTTATTAAAAATATCAATAACTACATTGTTTCACAAAGTTTAGTTTCACACCTCCGGCCGCAAGACTTCCTTTCCAGCTATAAGAAAACAGACAATTCTCCATCAAAAATCCTGGCTCTTTATAAGCTATATTCTCCTGCATAATATCCATCATGCGATAACACACTGTTCGAGAATTTCCTTTTGTTAGAAGAAACAGCTTCAAATAATCTTTATAAGATATATTTTTCTTTCCTTTTTTTACAATCTGCTTATTTCTTAACTGCTCTGCCATTGTTTTTAATGTAAGATTCCACGTTGTCTTATCTTTTATCAACGGAACTTCGCCACCAGAAAATAATGTGTGTAATTCCAGAAGGGATTCTCCGTAACTTATTGCCATTCTTATAAGTACCTGTACTGCTTTCATCGTCTGCGGCATTCCCATAACCCCAGTTATAGCCGATGCCATCGTATTTATCTGCGTTTTCATCTGAGTATCTTTTCCTGTAAATATATAATTATTTATAAAGCGTAATAGCAGAATATAATTTGCTACTCTTTTTAGATTATCTATATCTGAATTCTTTCCGCTAATAAGATATTCCACCTCATACAGAAGTGCATTGTCCTTTTTATCACTACTTCCATAAAAAGAAAAACAGTCTTCTATATAAGAAATAATATATCTGTCCTTTGTCCACAATGTACCTCTTCCATCCACAGAAATATCCACAGAAAGTAATGACTTTATCCCCTTTAAGCTTGAAAAGGATAATTCATCCATCTTATCCAGCAACCTTTGCTCATTATCAAAAGAACTGCCTTTCACTCTTTTTGACGGAAGATTCGTTCCTGGAATACTCTGTCTTGAAAGATTCTCCGGATGCTCAGCGGCATAAAATAATATACCTGTTCTCATCAAAAGCTGTAATGTTTCCTTAATCTCCTTCCAGTTACTACGTTCCTTTAATGTTTCCTCACTCACAGGTTCTATTTCTTCTGATGCTGCTTTTTCGTCTGATTTCATATTCTCCACATTATCTGTATTTTTATCTACATCTCCTTTTAAGTCTGATTCCGTATCCTTTTTATTTGCTTCTTCTTTTGTTTCTTGATTCACTTCTTCATCCTGTTCCTTTTTTATATCCGTTTCTGCGCTATCTACTTCTTCCTGGCATTCCTTTCTTTCTCCGTCATTTTTCTTTGTATTTCTTATAATATCTTCCAATACTTTTGCTATTTCCTTTTCCTCACGATATTTCATCCACTCCCGGATCTCGTGTTTCAGATACAACCCATCTTCATCCACTGCCGTCTTCTCTCCTGTAACTTCTAAAGAATCGCAATATATATCAAAAAACGAATTACCAGAAAAATATTGATTGATAAATTCTTTTCCATCAGTCACGATGTAATCTTTTTGTCGCGGATCAAGAAAAAACAAATGATAATTTTTAAAAAGTTCTCTATCATAGTTGGCCATAATACTTTCTCCTGCACCTTTTACTGCATCTTCCCCAAGACTACTGGCACTGTAACTGATTACGCCCTCTACAATAAAAAGGAAACTCATCATCAACACCAAAAACAGAAGCGACAAAAAGATTGTAATCTGTCCTCTTTCATCAAAATATTTATCGTATTGAACCTGCATTTTTCTGTATTGTGGAGAAAATGGATGCCACCACACCTTTAATATTCGTCTGGAAAATAATCACTAATCCAATAAGGACTACGATAATTAAGATAACCTCAACAACCCCCATTCCATCCTGTGATAACAAAATAGATTGTAACCGATTCTTTTTATATACTATATTGTTCTGATGCATCTGCTCCTTTTTTCTTTTTATAAATGCCATATCAATTCCCTCCTTTTATTCAGCAAAGTACATCCATATCCTAGATTATGTTTGAAAAATGCTTTCTGCAAAATCTTCTATAAATCAGGTTATGCAGATTACAGGAATGATTTTTCAAACACACTCTAATAACATCTTCTAAAATCAAAATCCCTGAAAGCGAGTCAGTGCCGGGTACATCACCAATAACATTACCTGACACAATAATAAAATCATTGGAAAAAGTAATCTTGTTGAAGCCTCCTCTCCCTCTTTTTTTGCTCTGTCTATCCGCTTATGAAACGCCTCTCTTTCTTCTGCTTCCATTAACATTGCTGCTTCCTTGCTGCCTTTCGTAAAGCTCTGAATCAAGATAAGCGAAAGCTTCTGATAACTGTCTGTCCTAAACTGCATTCCCCAGTCCTGACATGCCTCTCTCTGGCTTACACCATTACTCATCTGCTGTTCCATCCGCATCATTTTTTCAAAAGCATATTTTTTAGAATCATCCAATTCTCTCTGCTTTTGATAGTTCTGGCTAATTCTTTTCACCGCAGAAAAAAAGGATAGTCCCGCTCCCATATATAGAGTGAGAAGATGAACAATAACCGGGAAGTCCCGCTCTGCCTGCTCCTGGCACTTTTTCCCTTCTTCTTGCAATTTTAAATAATTATGTAGCGGGATAAAAATACATACAGTGACAAATAAAATCAATATGCCTGATATTCCTCCTTGATTTTCCTGTCTTTTTGTAATTTCAATATCTTTATAGACAGACGGTATTTTAATATCACGACTATATCTATTCTCCTGCTCCTCCTTCTTTAAATATTGCTGTATCTTATAAAACACATTTGTTTGAGATATATTTTCCTTCGGAACAATCCTGATTTTATACTTTTTACTTTTCCGATATTCCCCGTACCGTGCTGTTACCACAATATATGTTCTATATGTTTCTCCTCGCTTTAGCTTTGCTTGTTCTTCTTCATTTATCGAACCGTCCAGACGAATATATCCATCTTCTGCAAGTTCGTATGTAATCTCAAAAGGATATCCGTCTACTGTATCCGGCAGGTTCAGTGGGGTCTGCATCTGCTTCAATGACGTATTATTTTTCATCATTATCTTTTTTAACTTTTTAAAGAACTGTATATACACTTTCGACTCTTCTTCTGCCGATAATTTCTGTTCATCAAGTTTATAAGTTATCTCCTTTTTCTTGTCATCCTTTTTTAAAGATAACTGCACTTCTTTTGATCCTTGACCAAATGAATTTCGACTCAGTAAAATATCATCTTGCAAAAAGGCTGCTCTTATAATCAAAAAAGCCAAAAAAACTGCTCCTGCTATGATTTCTATTAATATAATCTTCTTCTGCTTTTTTAAAAACTGCTCCTTCCTTTGTCTGATCTGTTCTTCTGATTCCGTATACTGGCTCTTTAAATCGCTGATTATCCGGCTCTCTATCTTTTGTTTCCATGAAACAAAAATGTTATTCAAAAATTATGCACCTCCTGTTTAAAACCGAATATTCATAATTCTCTCCGACCAGAAAAAACAAAAAACAGTAATCCCAATCATACCTGACATAACGAAATGGCCTAAAATAGTGTTGTAAAAACACGCTACATATTCAGGATTGGCCAGGCGCAAATATAGTAAAATAAAGAATGGCATTGATAACATAATGTTTTTTTCAAATAACTTTCCACTTAAAAGAACTCTTATCTCTTCCTCCGTATCCATCTTATATTTCAAATGCTGCATCGTCCTTTTTAAAATCTCTACCATATTTCCCCCGGTACTACGCACAATCTCTATCACGACCGCAAACTGCTTTGCCTCTTCTAGTCCTGTACTCTCTGCAAACTCCATAAAGAGTTGTTCTAAAGTAATATGCAGATCTAATCCCTGTATGATTCTTCTCATCTGCCTTAACATTGGATTATTCTGGTCTTGATACAGCTCTTCTAATTCTTTTAGTGCAATCCTGCAGGAATTATTCAAAGAATACCCTGCCTGCAATGAAGTCATCATTGATTGCAGCAGATTCTGAAATCCCTTCTCATATAAATGTTTTTCTTTCTCCCTTTTCTTTCTTTTTAGAACATTAAAACATGGAAATAATAATATTTGTTCTAAAAGCAGCCAACGTATATCTCCATAACATAAAATATTCAGTAAAATAAGACCTGCTTCCACAATCAAAAAGGAACTAACCCTCTCTCTTCTCTTCACAAAACAGTCTCACCGCCTCACAATAGTTTTCATACTGCCCATAGCTCTTAAGCTTTTCCGTATGAAAAAGTTTCCCTGTCATTTCCAAACTTTCTGTCTGTCCTGCTTTATATTGAAATAGGGTACGAATATCATACTCTGCTCTACTGTAATCCTTAATTTCGCATATCTCTAATATCTTTCTTTTCCCTGTAGTAAGTCTCCCTAAATGAATGAGGATGTCTACTGAAGAAGCAATCAGTCCCTGTATTGCTGCAAGAGGCATATCCATTCCCATTAAAACCATCGTTTCTAAACGTCTTAGTGCATCTCGACATGAATTGGCATGTATCGAAGATACAGACCCACTATGTCCTGTATAACCATCTACATCCTTTTCCCATGTAAAAAAAACAAAATAAAAAAAGTATTTTCCCGGTTTTAATAAAAAATAATATACCTCCTAACATCTTCCTAAAAAATATTAGGAGGAAAAATTAATGAACATAAAAATTTTATTAGATGAAAGACCTTTTACTTCAAAAGAAGAAGCAAAAAGAAATGCCGGAGCTATATCAAAAAGAATAGGCTCTCAAGAAATTATTGAAAATATTTCAACCATCGCAAAAAAAGTTGGCGATAATGGTTGTACTTGGAATCCCTGTACTTATTTAAACGGCAGAAGAACAAAAGAAGAATTTAAAGACTGTCAATTATTTGCATTAGATTTTGATAAAGGTATTCCATATGAAATCATCAAAAATAAGTTTAATGAATATCATATTCCTATTTCATTTTCTTACCACACGCTAAGTTCTACGCCAGATAAACCTAAATATAGAATAGTATTATGCCATGAATCAATAATCACCGACAGCCGCATTGCTACATTTATCTTACTGATTTTAAAAAATTTATTTTCAAAGGAAGCTGATTTAAGTTGCTTTGAACTTGCCAGACTTTATTTTGGCGGAAAAGAAGTTATTGAAGTAAATGATTGCCCCAACCACAGTTTTAATATATATGATTTATCTTGTACTTACCAAAAAATTATGAGGGAAAATGACATGAAGCATTTTTCCGAAAAGCAACAAAAGATTTCTAAAGAATGCCAGATTGAATTAATGGGAAAATCCCTCTTCAATCTGCAATGTTTTGATAACTCCGTACCTTGGGATTTTAAGAGAAGTTCTAATACTATTTATATAGAACTCCCCCTAAAATCCCAAATGGTAGCCATTAGCCTAGGGGATGCACCCACCACCCCTCACCCCAAAAATAAGCGTGAAATGGCAATTTCACGCTTAGAAAATATAAACCATCAGAAGATATGCGGAATATGCAGATTGTGGGATGATTTTTATAATGGCACTACTCATTTGACACATAATGAACGATTTGCATTAGCTTTAAACATAATCCATATCAAAGGAATGGAAAAAGTATTCTTTAAAGTTCATGATATAAATTATCCCGGCTCAGACCAAATAAAATGGCTAATAGATATTGAATACGCAAAAGCTCATGACTACCATCCACAAAATTGTTCTTTTTGTAAATATAAGGACTCCTGCTCTCACAACTATAGTTTATATGAAACACTCAAGGAAAATATATCCATATATCCATTAAATCATTCTCATGAATATGTCTCTGTAGATTCTTCATATGACGATATGGAAAGGAAATTAAAAAAAATACTAAAAAAAAATACCTCTAATATATATTTAATAAAAGCACAGACTGGTTTAGGAAAAACTAAGTTATATGTTGACATAATTAAAAATTCTATTTATAAGAATCATAAACCATATTTAATTGCTGTACCAACTACCAGTTTGAAAACCGAAATTTACAAAAAAATAGGTGATACATATATCGCTAATTTCCCCTCATTAGAGGATTTGCCCATTTCTTACGAGTTATATATAAAAATAAAAGAATTGTATTGTCGAGGTTTAAATAAATACGCCAATCATCTATTGGAAGAATTTTATAATGATAATTCTGATTTTAAATTAATAGAACTATACTTACATCCACATAAGTTTTTGTATGAAAATCACCGAAATGTAATCATGACTCATTCTCGTTTTTTACAGTTACCAAAAGCTATCCTAAGAAAATATGAAATAATTATAGATGAAGATATTTTGTATTATATGCTACATTGTACAGGAACAGTTCACATAAACTCTTTAAAAAAGGGCATTGATAATAAAATCTTTACTCCAAAACAGGAGAACAAAATAAAAAAAATCTTAAATATAAAAAACGACCACTATGCTTACCTTCCCAGTTTAGCTACTGAATATAATAATATTGAAAAATTAGATTCATTGAATATTAACGATAATCTAAATGCTCTTTTTCATGCAGAAGCTTTTTTCAAAACAAAAGAAACTATTTACTATATGCTCCCTCTATCTCTGGAAAAGGTAAAAATAACTATACTCTCTGCTACACTAAATGTAAACTTATATGACTCTTTTTTCCCTGATAGAATAATTAAATTCACTGAAATTGCAGAGGCACAATACAAAGGGAATCTCATACAATATTATCACTATAGTACCAGTAGAAATAAAATTCACGAATTAGGAAAGCAGTTCCACTCATCTTCTATCTTTTTTAAAAAAATAATAGAATTTGTGCCCAATTATGATTATGCTATTACCTTTAAAGAATTTGAATCCCATTTTTCAGATAATACATTACATTTTGGAAATGTAGCAGGCATTGATTATTACGCAGGAAAAGATGGAATTATTGTTGGAACATATCATCTTCCTGAAAGTGTATATAAACTAGCTGCCTGTTATATACATGAAACCGGAAAAAATTTACACAAACAAATTCTACGACGTAGGACAGTCTATTTTAATGGATACCATTTCCCAATGATGTCATATGAAGATAAAATACTGCGTAACATCCAGCTTTACCTCATATCAACAGAATTAGAACAAGCTATAGGACGTTCAAGATTACTCCGCACAAATAGCACAATCTATTTATTTTCTAATTTTCCCTGTCAGCAGGCAACACTATCTAAAATAGATTATTTAAAAAAAGGAAATGCCGATGCTCTTAGCTAAGAACACCGACAAATATTGTAATTAAATATATGTTTTTGAAATAAAATATTGCCAAAAGTTACTTTTCAAGAACTTTTGGCAATATTTTAAGCCATATGTAAATTTTTATTAAGACTAATCTAAAAATTATATTATAAATATTTATAACTCAATTTCATAATGGACATTAACACCGCTATGTATCCTTTTCAAATCAGACCTTCCCTCCAATCTATATATTGCATCATCTAAATTTATTTTTTCAAAAATATCAAATTCAGATAATTCTACTTCCATATTTTCTGTACCACTAAGATATGGATAAAAACTAAATGTAATATCATCAGCTTTTGCTATTTCTTTTAAATCCCTTACATATTGTCTCCCGATTTCTGTAAGTGATACACTTACATTTGCATAGTTTGACAACAAATGTTTATTAATAATTTGTTTTGTTACTTCCCCATTTAATTCTAACCACCCACCCCCATGACAATCATTTTCAATTTTATACATCCTAGCAGTCTTCACCTGTATTCGATTATACTCTTTATCCTCTATATTAATACTCCAACGAGATAATCTTGTTTTTCCAACTAAAATATTCTTATATACCTGTATTTTCGCATCTTCTTTAATTTTTTCTTTAATCTTTTCGTATTCTCTATAAAGAATTTTTTCATATACTTCCTGCTCAGAAATCATTTTCATATCTGGTCTTATACTATTTAGTTCATCTCTAAAACTCATTTTCCTGCTCCCCTTTTAATAACATTTGCTACAAGGTGTATATCCTCTTCTAATAGCTTCCGATTTCTTCACCTTGCTCGGACTTCTCATATTACTGCATGAAGAACAAGAATGATATTTACTTCCTGTGCGTGGAATCCACACATAAGAAGATGAAGATGTCTGTTTACTGCTATTCTTCTTTGTATTAGAAACTTTTTTTGCTGTGGTGTTCTTCGTAGTATTCTTGTTAGAAGAACTCTTACTATCTGGGAAGGCTACCTTGTAGTTCTTCCAGATACCAAGTTTTTTTCGCTTTGCAACCTTTTCAGAAGCTCTTAACTTGTTAGTATACTTATACTTGCCGTATACATAATAAACTCTGGCATAGCCTTTTTTAACAAGTTTATCCTGTAGTAGTTGACCGTCTACAAAAATCCACGCTAGTTTACGACCATATTTATCCGTTCGGTTACCATCATACTGGACTTCAATTTTTTCTGCTTTTGCCAATGCAGATTTTGTGTAATTCGATGCTTTTTTCCCCATAAACGCAGGTGGAGTATTCGGCTTTACAGTTTCCGGCGTATCTATTGCTAGAAAACGAAACGTATAGGTCTTTCCCTTTACAGAAAGCTTTGCTGTATCTCCATCAACTCCTCGAACAAACTTAGCAGTTTGTTTCTTAGATACAGCCGCCTGTACCGTTGTTGCTGGAATACTTGTCAGATTAGAAACAGGTGTAATGCCACTAACTAACATCAGCGTTAACAGGAAACTTAGCATTGTTTTCTTTAGTTTCTTCATATTTTTTTCTCTCCTCTCTGTATATTTTATATTATATCACTTTTATTACTTATGAAGAATTATATTCCCTATATTTTTTATAATCAATCACTTATACTGAATAAACTCAATTACTGCCTGCTTTCTTATCTTCCAACGATTCCCTACTTTAAAAGCCTGTATCTGCCCTGTGTGTATCAAATCGAGTAAAGTATTTTTTCCAACTTTTAATAGTTCTTTACATTCTTTGAATGTCATTACTTCTGGAATATACTCATACATAAATTATCACCTCATTCATTTATTTTTAAAAATGTGTTCATTACCGTTCAAGACGGTTTATTCCTGTCCTTTATAGACTAATTTTAAATTTTATTCGGTAAATATTTTATACACAAAAAACGGGAAGAATCATTAAAAAGATTCTTCCCATCAGACCTTATTCCATGCTACTTATTAAATCAATATTCGCTTTTTCGTATTTGTTAAGAACACTTTCATCAAAATCATTTGGTTTTACTGTTCCTTTATACCAGCTTTTCGATTCAAAGTAGTCTTTTAAATCTGCACTGTCAAATATTCTTCCGTGACGGGCATATATCTCATTTCTAGCCAGTCTACGGTCTGCATCGCTGAGATTTTCTACTTCTTTTTCTGTAATGTATCTGGAATCACTACCCTCTAATATGTAATCGCCATCCGTGGAAGAATCTTGTTCTTCGTCTACTTCTGATTCATCGCTATTTTCTCCGGGGTCATCTTCTCCTTCTCCAGTTATCTTCATTACAATAGCGTCTCTTGCGTTCGTTTCTTTATCTTCTATCTCCGTAATCTTTTCTTCATCCTCTTCAAAGGTAGATGTGTCAGTAACCATGTAATATAATGGAGGATTAGAAGTAAATCCTTTTGAATCTGTCACTGGTGTTGTATCTCCAATATCCACATAAGAAATCGTATAAATTCCTGCTTCTGAGAATGGATTTTCTTCATTACAATGGATAATGCATCTTTCATCTCCTCTTAATCCACCATCTGTCACATTATAAGCCACCCAGTTTGAAGAAGGTCCCGACTCAGCTTCTTCCATTCCTTTTGCAATCGCTCCTAAAATTGTATCGTCATACTCAGAGCTTAACCTTTGCGTAATATAAAAACTTTCACTATCTAGCCTTCCCCCATAAATATCAAAGCCATACTTGCTCATATCTATGCTTTCTCTGTCAGCCAAGCATTGGTCTAATACTTTTTGATTAGAAATTAAATCATCTATTTTCTTTGTATTTCCCCAAAAGTCAGAATATACTTTCACCATTTTGGTGAATTTTTTGCTTTTATCTTTAGACCAATCATCCCCATCTTTAAACACTTTAGAATACAATGTATCTTCCCATGCTACTAGGAAAACATCCTCTCCCGTCTGTCGCATTCTGTCCGCATCTATATCTTCCAATTTCTTACCTTTATATAACTTCCCAATAAGTCTCTCAACACCTTCTTGGTCGAAATCTGGTAATTTTTCCTCTGTTGTTGCTTTCTGTTTCTTAGTACTTTCTGTTTTTTTCGTTTCTTGTACCGCTTCCGTTGTCTGTTCTTCACCTGATTCATCATCATTGCCCCAAGCAGAACACATAGAGAGCAATACCATTATTACAAACAGCCCCACTAATACTTTCGCTATCTTTTTCATACCATATACCTCATTATATTTCAATTTTCTAATAGTAAAAAGTGCAGGAAGTCATTTTATCCTTTACCTCCTGCACTCCCACTAAATCACTTTATTTTTTTGCTTTAACGGATTTTACATTACTCCATCCAGAATAATACGTCTTTCCATTTACCTTTTTACATACACGAACTCTGAAATAATATTTTTTCTTTACTTTTAATCCAGATACCTTTAATGAATTTCCTTTTGCTGTTTTTGTCTTTGCTCTCGCAAAATTCTTTTTCATAGAATACTGAACCTGATAGCTGGAAGCTCCCTGCACCTTATTGTATTTTATTAATGCTTTTTTCTTCTTTAATGCAGAAACTTTTTTAATCACTGTTTTAGACACACTAATATTTCCACTATTGGTAGTTGCTTTTTTTACTCGAACATTACAACCAGCCCAATAATCTAAACTGTCTGTTGTTGCATAGATTACCGTTTCTCCCGATTTTAATGCTGTAACCTTACCTGTCTGGTCTACTTTAGCAATTTTAGGATTTGAGGAATGCCATTTAACCCTTTCTGTAGTATCAATCGGAGATACTACTGCCTTTAATTGTTTCGACTGCCCCTCTTTTAATGTAATTGCATCTGGAATTATATTAAGTTCCACCGCTAAAACTTGTACATTTACAACACATTTTGCTGTTTTTCCATTTGCCGTACTTACCCAAATAGTAGTTGTTCCAGCTGATTTTGCTGTAATTTTCCCACTGCTATTTACTGTTGCAATAGATGAATCATCACTAGCCCATGTCAGTTTTTGATTTGTTGTATTTGTCGGATAGACTGTAGCCTTTAGTTGATAAGTTTTTCCTTTTTTCACATCAATTTTAGACTGATTTAATTTTATAGATGATGCAAATATTTCTTTGACATCAATATCAAAAGATACTTTTTTTCCACCATATTGAATAATGATTGTTTGAGTTCCAAGTTTTTTCATATCATATGAACCCAGCATATTATTTGACACGGCAATATTAGCATCTGTTCCATCATCATAAACAACTTTTACAGCCGCTCCACTTAAATCTAACTTATCTCCTTGATTATAGATAATTTTGTTTGGTTTTGACAATAATATTACATTTTTCACTCGAATATATCGGTTATCTTTTAATTGTGGATATTGATAACTACAATAAGGGTCAATTTCCCATGTATTCTTAAAATCAAAACCTGTAAAAGTCTGTGCATATTTCATCTGGGCATTAGTCAATGCAGTTTCGCCTTCCTGCTTCCATTCTTCTTTATTCTCTATACTTCCTTTTAAATAAAAACAATTCCCACAAGTTGATGATGTAATTCCTCCATTATAAGCTGCACCTTTGATTTTTCCAATCGAATAACAATTTTTACACACCTTACTATCGAAATCTGCACCCCAACAATTACCAAGAATTCCTCCTGCATAAGAATCAGCACTTGCCGTACCTACTGTAATATTAGCCATATTTAAACAATTTTCTATTACTGTATCATCAGAGTAAACATTTGCTCTTATATACCCTGCAATTCCTCCAGATGAATAATATGTATTATATCCATTCGTATTTCTTATATCTCCTGAAATATAACAATTTTTTATTACAGAAGTTTTTGGCGAATTTTTAAACTCTATTCTACCAACTAAAGCTCCTACATGTCTTGCCTTTACATCTATATTTACATTTTTCATCCCCAAATTTTTAATACTTCCATTGTTTAGAAGTCCAATTAAACCTACATTCCATGTTTCTTCCGCACTTTCATCTGTATCTGTATAAATGTTCATTCCGATAATCTGATGTCCATTACCATCTAATACTCCAGAAAATTCTTCGATCGGAGTCCAGCCCATTCCATTATCCCAATCTCCACCTTTCTTTGTATCTTCGGTCATATCAATATCATTCATAAGAATATATTTTCCAGATGGATTATTACGAATTCCGCTTAAATCTGCAATATTATAAATCCCCGTATATCCATCTGGCACACTTGTTTCCTGTGCATTGGCATTGATATGTAACCCTAAAATTAAAATTCCAAAAACCAACAAATTAAATAGAATATTTCGTTTCTTCATCTTATTTTCTCCTCTCTGTTTGTTGCTTATATGGCTACTCTTTTTTCTTATTTCTACTTTTTTCTACTTTCCCCCTTTATACATCATCATACACACCTATTATATCTATAAGCACGAATTATTGCATCTATTTTCTTATTATTTTTTTAATTTTATAGATATATTTATTCTATATTATCCCTTGTGTTAATTCATTTTCTCTATTCTTTCAAGTCGATATAATAGTTATATGATTTCAAAAAAGGAGGATGAGAGAATGGAGAATTTAAATAAGTTAATGGGTGAGCGAATCGCTAAACTTCGTAAGGAAAACCATATGACACAGGCAATGCTTGCGGAAAAATTAAATATTTCCGTCAGACATTGTAGTGCGATTGAATGTGGTAATGCCCGCTTATCTATCGAAAAGCTTATTGAAGTTGCCGATTTATTCCATGTCACCCTTGACTATCTTATTCTTGGTCGCCGTTCTTCCAATAAATATATTGACTTGTTTCCGGATTCTTTGATTCATTCTTTGCAGTCTGGAACAGATGCAGAATTAGATTTATTTAAGCAGTATATACAGATGTTCCATAAAATCTACTCTTCAAAAAAAGAGTCTAAATAAAAAACGGAAGAAACCTCTTGCTTTCTTCCGTTTTTTATTACATATGAATTACCAAAATATCTATCCTGCTACCTCTGCCTCTCCTTTGTCTCCATAATAATACACACTATTTGAAAGAAGGTATTCCGCTGGCAGTTCTTTATTAGATTCAATAATTGCTTTTTTCATCTCCTCCACTTCATCTGCCTGACTTTCGGGAACTATCATTAACTCAAAAATTGAAACAGGCAGCATATAAAATGACTCTCCAATCTTTTTCTTTGCTTCATCTAAGACACTCTTTTGTAATAAGGCTAATGCTCCTTGATTTTTCTGCAAAACATCTTCCAAAGTCATAAGTGAATTTTCTTCCTCTGTCACGATCAGCATCAAAAACAGGCTTTCTTTTCCCATGTTTTCTAAAACCTGTTTCCATATTACTTCCGGCTCTACCGACCAGATTTTAAAAATATCCTTTGTTACCGCAGTCCCTCGATGTGACGGAGCCTCTTTGTAATCTGGCTGTGTATCTATGTGATACACGACCGCTAAATCAAGAAATGGAACATAGTATTTATGCTCCAAATACTGCTCGTTCCATTCTTTGTTCACCATCTCTACATAGAGCCGGTCTTTAATCCGCTCATAACTCCATATATCCTGCTGACTTAATAACGAAATGTTCCCCGCTGTCCTGCGGTACTCTTTTAAAACCTGCTCGCTAATCTCCTGCACACTGATTCCTGCCTGAAAATCTTCATAGCACCTGTCTAAAGAAACAACAGGCGATAACTCCTCTTCCAGCTTTTCAATAACCAGTCCTTCATAAGATACACCGTTATTTTTCCAGACACGCTTCTGTTTCATTTCAAATTCTTTACCTAACTGGCACGATAATTCATAGAATAGCTCTTCAATAAACTTGTTTTTCTCCATGACAATCTCCTTTCTTATGCTACTCTTGTATCTGTATTCTTTAACGCACTCATTATCTTCTTATAATCCCTCTCTGTTAAATTCGCCAAAGATACATGAAAGCGTTCTACAATCTGCTGTTCTGTCACACCTGTACGTTTCATTTCATCATACAGTTTTCCCATACGATAATCGGAAAGCTGGTTTTTATTTGCCGTTTGAGAAGCCTGTTTAGAAACTTTATTCCCCATGTTAAACTGACATACAATCTCATTCTTTTGATTGCGGATTTCCAGACTTTTAATGACTTTCCCATTTTCATCATAGGAAATGTATGACACATTAAAAGAATCTCTTACTTTTAACTTTCCATTGCCCTCTGCAATACTTACTTTATCTGACGGAATCCAGATAAACGGGGCGGTATAAAGTTCCCTGCCTATGCCGATATTAAAACAGGCACGTTTAAAAGAATCTGATGCTGCTCCTTTTACTGCTTCTGTGTAAGACTCTACTCCTACATCCTGTTTAGAAATCCATTCTCCATTTTCGTCACGAATACTGACTGTGCAAAATAAAGATCCATTTATTAATTCATGATGACGTTTCCAGCCAGTGATCCCAAATGTTTCATCTAATATATTCATATCACAACGTGCATCCTTGTACAGCAATAATGATATACCGTTTTTCCTAACAACACCTACACGAACTTCAATCTCATCTGCTCTTAATTCCCGAATCTTCTTCATTTTATACCTCCAAAAAAGAGAGGATACCATTATAGATACCCTCTCACTATATTTTTATTATTATGCTACTGAAAACTTACGATAGCTTACTTCCTTTTTACAGGCATCGTAAATCTCTTTGTGTTCTTTTTTGAGTTTATTAGAATCAATTCTAGTCTGAACTATTGGTTTCCACTTTACGATGTGTCCTCCTACTCTGCCTGCTTCATTTTCTGCTAATGCAGATTTCAACTGATTCTCAATAAGCTGTTTCTGCTCTGTTAATGAATCTAACTCTACTTTTATCTGCTCATATTTTTCGATGGCTGAAAGCATCTGCTCATCCAAATCAATGATAGAACCAACCTTTGGATTACTATATTTTGTTCCCAAATAAAGACTTGTGGCTTTAGATGCATCCACATCCGGTTCTTCCCCAGTCTTAACACAATGCCAGAAGTGAGATTCCATGCTTACCAGCATCTTGATAAACTGTTCATCCCGGTATATTTCCGTCCAATAGAATTTATTGCCGCCTACCAATACAGCAATGTAGGCTTTCTGAAAGCCTGTGACTGCCAGATAGTGCTGAACCTGTAACTGATAGGCTTTAGGAATCTCTCCATTCTTCCAGTCATTATTTTTAAATTCAATAGCGGTCTTTGCTTCAAAAATAGAATAAGTGCCGTCAAACTCACTGACGACACCATCTAAATCTGCAATCATAAAAGGATATTCTTTGCTTCTAAGAATGGAATTTTTCCTTCTTACCATTAAGCCTGTACGCTGGATGAACTCCTTTCTTACGACATCTTCAAGAACCTTACCAAAATGCGTTACTTCTGATTCTTCTTCCTTTACTGGAATCTCCCCACGTTTCTCCTGCCATAACTCAAAGATGCTGCGGTAAGGATTACATCCGGCAATGATACCTGCATCACTGCCGCCGATTCCAAGCGTTCTTATTTTCAGCCATTCTTCTGTTGATAAATTTTTCGTGGAACACACAATATCGTATTTCATTTTTAACTGCCCCTTCCTTTATGCTGCAATGGTAATGCCATGTTCTTTGTCATAATGATATACGTTATAACTTAAAATCTCTTTTTCAGCCACAATGGTTTCATTAACATCCCGGACCATTGCTTTCAGTCCATCTACCCCTTCTCTTACTTCACTTGCTCTTACAAGAAGTACCTCATTTACAGAGCTAGGAAGGATATATAAATCATCCTCTAACATTTCTGCAATAGCTCCAACCAATTCTTGACTCATAAGATAGAAGGCACCATCCACTTCCTTTTGATTGGTAAGGATGTATGTTGTTACTTCATCTTCTACAAATAGAAGTTTTGCTCCAATACTCATTTCTACATATCCCTCTAAATTCATTAATTTAGGAGGAAAGAGCCTTAATGTATTTTTTAATGCAACAGCATAAATTTCCTCTTCGGTCATACCTAAGATTTCAGCATCTTCTTTTGATAATGCCATCGAGGCCATTCCCTCTTTATCCATTTTCAAGACGACTCTTACGACTGCAGAAAGATCTAAAAATTCTTTTGATATGGACTGCTCAACTAATGACTCATTTCTTTCTGTATTAACCAGCTTTACAAATAAACTCTTTTTTGCAATTTTCTTTAATACTTTCTGTTCTAATGTTTTCATTATCTTTCCTCACCTTTCTTTTCTTCTGTTTTCTCTGTCTTGTTCCATAACTGCTTTAAGTATTCAAATAAATCGGCTACCCCTAATAACTTTTCTAAGAGTACTGGGTCAAATTTCTTTAAAATGATACAGAAAATTTCATAGACCGGATGACCTTCACTTTCTTTCTCCCCTGCATCACTATTTGTTACGCCAGATACAAAATTGTCTGATTGTCTGTACTTTTTCATTTCTTTAAGAATCTTTGCTTCTGTCACTTCTTTTATTGTTTTCATCTCATTTCTCCTCACGCTGTCAAAATCATCTGATATGTTTTATCCAATATCGGGCTTCCCTCGATTGTTCTTTTGAAAACATTTTCCTTATAATTCTTTGTCTGTCGGAGCGGCTTTGCATGATAAGACATATCAGAAACTGCATTCATAAAGCGGTATCCGTTCTTTCCTACCTCCTGCAAATCTGGTGCATCAAAATAGCAGGCTTTTAATGTCTCCTGCTGTTTTAAATTATTCTTTTTCTGCATTTCCTTCATATCTTCTGACATTGGATACAATTCTTCAATCATGCTGATTACTTTCTTATCTGATAATTTCTTCTGGTTCAATTCATCAATCGCTTTTCCCAAGCGGTTCATATACTTATCAGCGAGTTGTAAAGTCTCTCTTGCTTCATCCAAACGATTTAAAACATTACTGGTATGTCTTGCTGACCAGCTACGCTGTGCCCCACTAAGTGCTAAATTTAAAGTATTCTGACACACAACTCTAATTGGTGTCATAGCTACCCGAATGGCTCCAGAACCATCATGAGTGTTGGAGAATACTAAATACGGCTCAATCACATCGCCAGAGATAATATATCTCTGCGGCATTTTTGCAAGCATCCATACAATCTTTCCATTGGCAATACTTCCAGCCGTTTCGTACTTTACACCCTCACCTAATAAAGCATTTGTAAATGAAAAGGCTTCTTCATTCTGTACAATTTTGTAGCGGTCACTCACAATACCAAGAATATTTCTGTCAGTATCTCTAACATTTACTTTATAACCAGATACAAGCTCTCCTGCGGAAGTATAGACAGGCTCCTGTAAAACCTGCCAGTCTAATCCTGCATAGATTAAAGCATCTTTTGATGTTAATGCTTCGTCAACTTTTGTACCTAAACCATGCCACGGAGCGGTTCTTGTGTAAAACATTGTTTCAATATTAGCAGCCATCTTATTTTCCTCCTTTTCTTCCTACGATAATGATGATAATGTTAAAAATTGTTTTAATAGCTCCCATTTCTTTATCCTCCTTGTGATAAAATCTTATTTTTCTACACAAAGATGATATATAAATAAAATTAATTGATTTGCGGAAATTCTTTATTTATTCTAATACTTCTAAAATTCAAAAAAAAATGTTATAATATTCAAACTCATCTGTTAGCAATTACCATACAAGGAGATTATAAAATTGATGAAGCAGTTAACTATATATGACTTAAATAAAAATTTATATAAAACAAATGTTGAGGGCAAAGCCATACAAACCTCATGGGATAACTTTACCTTTATTGATTTATTTGCTGGCATTGGTGGAATAAGATTAGGTTTTGAAGCTGTTGGTGGGCATTGTGTATTCTCTTCTGAATTTGATGAAGATGCTTGTAAAACTTATGAAGCAAACTTTGGCGAACATCCTTCTGGAGACATCACTAAAATAGAAGCTCAAAATATTCCCGACTTTGACATATTATTAGGCGGATTCCCTTGCCAGGCATTTTCAATCATCGGAAAAAAAGAAGGCTTCTCCAATGAAACTTGCGGTACACTTTTTTTTGATATTGAACGTATTTTAAAAGAAAAACGTCCTAAAGCCTTTTTGCTTGAAAATGTAAGAAACTTAGTTTCACATGATAAAGGACGCACTTTTAAAATTATTACCTCTCATTTAGAAGCACTTGGTTATCATGTTTATGCCAAAATACTAAATGCACTTGATTATGGCGTCCCTCAAAAAAGAGAACGAATTATTATTGTCGGCTTTTTAGATAATGTAATATTTAATTTTCCAGACCCTGTTCCAGAAGAAAATCGGATTCCTCTTTCTAATATATTAGAAAAAAATGTAGATTCAAAATATTATGTAAAAGAACGTATTAAATTATCACGGCTAGAACGACTCAAGGATAAAAATTATCCTAAACCTTACATTTCACATGAAAATATGTCTGGTTCGATAACTCCACATCCTTATTCTTCTTGTTTACGTGCTGGAGCATCGGCAAATTATATACTAATTAATGATGAACGACGTCCAACAGAACGAGAAATGCTACGCTTACAAGGTTTCCCCGATTCTTTTAAAATCACTCTTCCTTATGGGAAAATTAAACATCAATGTGGTAACTCTGTTGCTGTCCCTGTAATCAAAGCTGTCGCAAAGGAAATGATAGACTCTCTAAAAGCTTATGAAAGGACTACTCTTTATGCCAAATAAAAATGATGCTAAAGTTGCTTTAGATAAAATAATTAAAAAATCTAGAATTCATCTTTATAAACCAATTCAAATCGCTGAAATTCTGTATAGAATTCGCACTTATAATGATATTAATCCACTAAATTTAGAAGATTACCGTACTAAAAGTAGAGCTTGGAGAGATGCCATATGTCAACCTCTTTTAGGGCAGTGCTGTACAAGTAGCTCACGATTCCAAGATAATCTTTTTGATGATAATGCTATTCCACCCCTTGTTCTCAATGAATTAAGTAAAGAAAACATAAGAACAAATGGCGGTGTAGAAGCATATATTTATAGACGTTTTATAAATAAACATACTCAATTATCCAATGCTCTTTCGTATTGTTTAGAAGCTACACCAGATACTTTTAACGTAAAGCAGTTTATAGACTTATTCTGGAATGAACCTGGTTTAAAAAGAAGTCTTGATAAGATATATGAAATTATTGTTTACTCTCTATTTTCTACTTTAGTTCAAACCTTAAATTTACAGGTAGAAATATCTATCAGCGAAAAATATTATAATATCTTAACAGAATTTGAAGATTTTACTCAAAAAGTTATGTGCCTTGATATCTCTAATACATCTCACATTCAAGATGCGAAAATATATCGTATGGGTGTTGCAAATGCTGCGGACCGCGGACTTGATATGTATTCAAATTGGGGACCTGCCATTCAAGTTAAACATTTGAGTTTAGATGTTTCTCTTGCAGAAAATATTGTTTCTGATATTTCTAGTGATAGAATTGTAATCGTATGCAAAAGTGCAGAAAAAGATATCATTGTTTCTTTATTAACACAAATTGGTTGGAGAAGTCATATTCAAAGTATAGTCACAGAAGATGATTTAATAGCATGGTACGAAAAAGCTTTACATGGAAATTATTCAGATATTATCGGTTCTAATCTTATTTCTTGTTTATGTGATGAAATAAGTAATGAATTTCCCTCTGTCAATAATATACCAGATATATTAAAGCAACGGCATTATGAAAAAATTACCGATTCTTTTTGGACATAATACATTTAAAATCTGTAAAAGATTCCCCTAATAATAATTAGGGAGAATTTGCAAAAATATAATACATTCTTTATTAATAATAATAGCAGTCTCTTTTATGATTTGCTTCTTTTAGATCATTAATAAAATTATCCCAGTATAATTCATACAATTATACTGGGATAATTTACATTAAATAGTTTTCTATTTGCTCTACTAATAATTTTAGTTCCTCTTGAACCTTATTTTTTAAATAGAAATAATCTTTATTAAATATCTTTTCAATAACCCCTCCCATAGGAATGTTTAAAGATATATCCTCTTTATTTATTATCTGCCCTAAACCATAATGAGCCATTACATTCCTAAATGCACGATTATACCATTCTTTTGACATTTTAAAATTAGTCTGTAACTCTATATTTATTTCCGGGATAAGTGTAACTAAATAATAATACTGTAAGTAACTAGCTCGTAATTTAAAGAAAAATTCATATGGAAACATCACCTCACAAAATACTACTATATAATTTATGGAACACACTAAGGAATATAATACAAAATCATCAAATCCTTTATAATTTTTTATTGGACACTTTTTCGGGAAATGATAATCTATCATTTTTCCTATGTCCATATTTGAATTTATCTTTATTACAGAATTATCCATTCCTTCATATTCTGCACATAATTCACCTGCAACTTCCATAAGTTTTTTTATTTTTTCACCATTCACATCTCCTCTAACAGGACTAAAAGGAGTATATGCCCCGCACAATATTGTGTTCCCACAAGGAACACCATTACAAATATCTACTCCTACATTTTTATATCCAATAATATTTCTTTCAATCCATGATTGATTTTCATAGTAATATTTATCACTAGCAGAGAATTCATTAAACAATTTTTCTTTAAATTCTTTATATCCTAAGTCTAATAACTTACATCCATTACGAAGATATGTATAATATTTTTTTTCTTCCTTAGAAAATCTAGATATTTTATCAATACCTACTTTTTTCCCCCATTGCTCCGCACCATCTGCAAACATTCCAATATATGGAAGTGCCATTGAAATATAATTACTCTCAATTTTATTTGCTGTTTTTGCTAACGTAAAAATAAATTTAGCATCATTTATTATCAAACTATACGCCAGTTTTTGTATCTCATTCATATTTTCCTCTTGCTTTCTCTATAATTTCCTTCATTTCCTCTAATTCTTCTAATGTTGCTTCATTAATCAGCTTATATATCAGCTTTCTTATGTTATCGTCTGTTGAACTCGCCATAATAACTTTAATTGCATAATCTTCATAAGAAAATTTCGCTTTAAAAGTTCTTGCATAGTTTTTTGTTGATTTTCTAAATCCAGATACCTCAATAAATCCTTTTTCTAATAATGAATTAATCAACAAATAAGCTGATGCTTTACGCCATGACCTATCTGGAGATGCATCTACAAGTTCAGTACATGTAAATTCTCCTTCATTCTCCCAAAATTTATCCATAATCTCTTTTTCACTTTTACTAAGTCTCAAATTTTGTTTCATTATATTATCTTCTCCTAAATTATTTATATTAATTTTACCACTTTTTACTATATTTGTCATTGCTTTTTTCATCAAATTTCGTCTTTTATTTCTCTTTTATATTTATAATACGTCCCTCTTGCAATTCCGATAAGCTGTATACACTCCTTATCACTCAGCATCCCATCAAAATCTCTACTGTATTTCTGAATCTGCTTCTTACATTCGATGGACTTCTTTGTAACAAGTTTTGTTCCCTGTATTAAACCTATCTGCTTGCCATTTATACGTGCTGTCTCAATTCCTTCCTTTGTTCTTTGCCGTAAATCCGTAACTTCCTTTTGTGACTGTAAGAACGCAAGCCTTATCTGCTCTTTTGCTAATGACAATAGGTACTTATTAATTCCCTCTAAAATATAATCCACATTTGTTCCTGTAAGCGGAATCCCATTATTTATAGCAGACTTATATGTTGTCGTGTCAATATGATGCTCTTTTAAGAAGATAAGCTCTATCCCTTTCTCATATAAATCTTGATATACTTGAAACCCTTCCTCCGCATCACGACTCATTCTTGATACTGAGTCAAACACTACGGTATCTCCAGTCTTTAATTGCTTTATCAGTTTATTTAATTCCTTTCTGCCTTGAAACTTTGTTCCTGTATACACTTCTTTTATAATGACCGCTTCAGGATACTCTTTTTGAATATTCCGAATCTGTCTCTCCATGTTTTGTTTCTTAGTTGAAATTCGCACATACCCATAAATCTTTCCCATGATTCTTTTCCTTTCCATATCACAAAAAACGACCGTTAGATTTGATATTGCTTTTTCCATGACCTATCAAATCTAACGGCTCTCTTTTGATACTATTCAGTTATAGGGTTCTTTTGATACTCATACTGCCAGATTCACAACTATATTGAAACTCCTTTTAATGCTTTTTCTCGTCTGCTTCCCATTCTGATAATTTACACTGAAACGGAACACCGGCATAATATCTAACTGACTCTTCTTCATTTCTCCACCAATATTTATCACATCATTTACTGGCTCTAACAGTATATTCTCCGGCTTAGTAATCTCCCGCTGCTCTATCTTTTCTAAAACCTCCGGAAGCAGTTTTTCTCTTTCATCTAAATTATTCAAGCGAAAATCCATTACTCCATTTCCATAGAGAATAATCTGGCTGATGAAAATATCTGCTACTCTTCTATCAACATTCACTACTCCTGTACCTTTTAACTGTTGGATTCTTTCCCGAATAGCCATTAACTTATCTTGCATCTCTTCTTGTTTGATCCTTACATTGTCATATTTTTCTAACTCCTTTTTCAACTCTTTAATCTGCTTTGCTTTTTCATTGTACTGCACATTAATATCATCTTTCATTTCGCCCTCTGCCTTCATATAAACTTCAAGCAATTTACTTTTATTTTTCTCTTCTTTACGAATCCTTTTTCTAATGTCTGCCTTTTCCTTTTCTACTCCATCATCCTCTTGTATCGCTTTTTGAATTGCTGGCAATATCAGCGAAAAACAATCTTGGTTTTTCTGAATTAATCCATTTATGGAACGGCGAGTAATATCTATTAAGTCCTCCTCATACACCGTTCTATAAGGATTTAAACATCTTTCTTCTGTTATCTCCTTCTTCCTATGTACACGATGAACATAAACGGATATATGCTTACCATAATTTTCTTTTATCTTATGTATATAACTTCGGCTACACATACCGCAGAAAAGCTTACCAGAAAAGATATGTGTTCCAGAAAACCAAACTTGTCTGGGTACATTTTCTCCCTGTTTATAAAGCCCTCTTTTGGATTCCCTCATTCTCTGTGCCAGTTCAAAAATTTCTTCATCTACGATTGCAAGCTCTGGACGCTCCACTGGAACCCATTCTTCTTTAGGATTTGTAAACCTTTTTGTTTTTGCTCCCTTTCCTATCCCTAAGACTGAGGATTTTTTATTTAAGTGAAAAATACCGATATAGGCAGTTTCTTCTAAATATTTGCGGATAGTCTGGGCACTTCTTGGATACCCCTTCATTTCAAAATACTTCTCTAAAGCTTTTGCTCCGTATCCTTGAAATACATATAAGTCAAACATTTTTCGTATAATCCTGGCCTCTTCTTCATTGATATAGATTTCTTTGTTTACATCATCCCATGCATATCCAAAAGTGATATTGTTTCGGTTTAAGATTTTCCGTTCACACTTTAATTGATGCGTTACCCGACCATAATTTGACTGACGTTGTACCACTTCTTCGTTTAACACAGATTCTATTCCGAACATCATCTGCGTACCTATATCATTCGCATTTGGATCGCTTATCTGTCCAGTAGAAAGTAAGATAAGCTTTAATCCGTATTTTTTTAAAGTTTCCTTAAATTCATAAGCTACTGCACTGGAACGATATAGCCGCTTTGTGTCTTTTACCATAATATACTTAACTAATGGGTCTTTTGCCCGTTCTATCATTTTCTGATATTCTGGTCTTAAATCACTTTTTCCTGATACCTGTTCTGAATATTCCGCTATGCACTTGATATTTGGATGTCTTTTTAAATAAATTTCTTTTAAACTGTTCTGATTCTCTAAGGATTCTTCCTGCTCCTCTTTCTTAGTCGATACTCTGGCATAAAACACTGCATATTCTATTTCTTTTATTCCTTCATCCATGTTATAATCTCCCCTTTACTCATACAAAAGATAGGTTTCCTATCTAGTCTCTCCCATATCTTAAAAATGTGGCAGGTCCACTTATTTAAGGAACGTACATTATCTATCAAAATAAGGTCGTATTCTTCAATGTGGTTCTCTAAATTTTCCAAAGCTTTTCTTTCTTTTTTCTCTTTTTCTTCCATATACCATCCTTCAATTTTCCAGTTTGTCCGAAGCTTACAAAATACTTCTGCCCGTTCCTGTAACAAATCTTGAAACATTTCCTGTGTCCTGCTTTCTGCCGCATCATATACTGCAATCCGCAGTGGTTTAAAAAAATAGTCCTCTTTATCTGCAACACATATCATTCCCTCTTTCAGACTATATAGGGAGATTCCCTTCTCCTTAAAATCTATAAGATTCTGAAAGAATTCACCTGCATTTCTGTTTAAATAAAATGCACTATGTACAATCACCGCATGACATTTTCTCTCCATACAGCCTTGTCTCATTTTTTGATACTTATTTCCATGCTGTAAATCTTTATCAATATAGAGTGCCGCTACTGCCCATCTATGATGGACAGCAACCTGATAGTAAGCATCTATATTTTTTATTTGGATGATAGATGTTTCATCCGCTTTTAAGAAAGTATAGATAACAGCTCTTTTCTTTTTATCTTCTTCTGGCGGTGTTGATTCCCCCACATCTATGATTTCTACATCATATTTCTGAACAAGAGCTTGAAATACCTTTTTCCTTTCTGCCCCTATTCCCTGCACCCGGACTCTGGAATCTACAAGGATAATTCCTACCTTTCCCTCCCTTATTTTAAGAAGCATCTTCTCCCATTGTTCGTACATAATGCTCCACTTTTTCGCAGAAAGTCCTAAAATTTCTGCCCGTTTTCTTCCTTCTTCATCTCTGTTGGCACGCTGTCCAACATCCATAAAAATCTGACTGCAAATCACATGATTTAATTGACAATATCTATCAATCATTTCTTTTTGAATCTGCACAGACACTCCATTTACTTTTCCGTAAGTGCTTATATAACCTACGACTTCTCTACCGCTCTTCATCTGTACCCCCTCCTATGCAGTCTTTGATAAATCTGTATTTTCTGTCGGCTTTGTATAAAGATTTTTTAATGCCTGTTCTTTAATTCGTTCCGTAATCAGTCCTTCCTGCACTAGCATATCAAAAACCCACTTTGCTATTAACTTTTCTTCTGCTTTCATATATCTCCCTCCATGCAAAATAATAAGATTCACAAACAACCAAGTATCCTATGAAAATCACTTGGCTGTCCATGGATCTTTCAGAATAATAATATATAATTATCATTCCTCATTTTACCTAAATACCTTTATGCCGCTGTATCAGATATTGAATCATAGTATTCTTTAAATCTTACCAGCAAAATACCATATACTCGGATTGATTGTACTTTCGTTGTATGTGTTCCTGCACCATCTTCATTCAAAAGATTCAATTTAGCCAATGTTGAAACTACTCTCTTTACAGTAAGTCCCATAAAACCATACTTATTTAATCCATATACCAAAGCGTCTTTACTAAAATACATACATCCATTGTTTACATATCTTTCGTTTTCTCCCCCTGTATATAAATCCTTCTTCTCATAATTATATTCTCTATATAATTCCGCATTCCCTATCAGACTATGAATAAACATGACAACTTTATCTTCTTCTGGTATGTTAAGCTGTTCCAGATGTATCTTTTGTTTTTCCTTTTGAAATTCTAATGCTGTACTTAACCGAGAACTAAGATTTAATTTATTCTCTTTATCTACAAACTTTTCATAAAGAATCGCTGTTATTTTGAGAAAAATTATACTCTCTTCAATACGCATCCCTTTCTCTCCATGCTTATTCAAAGCCTCATACTGCCTCTGAATTGTTTCTATTACCTTTTTCGGACATGCTAATAATTTATTTAAAAAATTCATTATAATAGATGCCATAGCCTGCTCTTTTTGAATTTTTGTAAGTATTGGCAGATTGACCCCTTGAGCCTCTATCTGAAGGGTTCTTGCCTGCAAGCTTTCTACTCCATCAAGAAATTCTGATGTAATAAACACAACTGCACTTTGCGGATTACTTTCTATATGACGTACCACCGCATCCATCATAGAAATCTGCCGCTTATAGTCATAACCAGTTGCCGCCGGGTGATAATCTTCCAGTACCATCGGAAAGCCATAGCATTCCTGCACCTTTTTTACTGCCATCTTCTTCTGGTCATTCACTAAACTGCACATGAAGTAAGAAGGATTTTCCATATACATCATTGCTTGTGTTATCGCAGTCTTATAACTTCCTGTTTTACCATAAAGATTAATACACACTGCCGGATTAAAACCTGCTCTTATAAAGAAAAACTTTATAGCTGATAATAAAATAGCTGTAAATAAGATTTCCCCTGATTTTGGAGATACCATCAGATAATCTTCTTCTTTTCCAACTACATAGTTTTTATCAGGTAGCTGTGCCTTGCTTCTCCATTTCATCTGTTTGATTTTCTCGTCAATATCAAGCCATATCCCTTCGTTTTTTGATAAATATTCTAGATCACCAGCAACAAATATATTGGTCTTGTCATCCAAATTCCGAAAACCATTAGAGGTTATATGGTAAACCTTAATTTGTTCTGCATTTTTACAGGAAGTCTGCAAACGCAGTAATAACATTTTCCTCTCCCATCTATCTAAACCGGCATCCATAATTTCCGTCCATAATGCGAAGTATGATAGATTATTGAGCTTCTTTACTCGACGAGGCGGCAGCTCTTTTCCATCAAGTGTTCTTGCCACCAATTCATATTCCATACGGTTCTTCTTACACTTATCTTCTTCTATATAATGGAATATACGATTCACTTTCACGTCAAAATCTACTATATATTTATCATCTGCCATTAATCCTTGATTTACTACAAAGCTAAAAGTTATCATGTTTACTCTCCTTCATTTCTATTTTGTGTAATGCTGTGGATAGTATTATCCACAGCATTTATTAACTTACTGATCAAAAGCATATATCTCGCTTTTTTACTAATTTACGGGTTTTCTTGTTATTCCATTTTCCGTTATGAATATTTTTCCAAATGACCTTTCTAAATCGTTCGTTTTCCTTATTTAATTCACTCAATTCATCTTCTCTCTGTTCCAGTCGTTCTTCAAGACATTCTGTTCTCCACTTTTGCTCATCCAACAATTCCTGTAACTGACTGCATTGAGCAGATAAATCTTTATTCCTTTTAATCTGCTGAGATACTTTCTCTTGAAAGCTCTTTATTTTAGCCTGGAACTCTGTAATCTTTTGCTCACTCCATAAGAAATAGCTTTGAAGCCTCGCCATCTGTCTACTCTCGTTGCTCTCAGCTTCCATTTGCTCCTTAACCAACTTATCCAAATAATCGTTTGTCGAGTCGTCGTTTATGTTTTCTGGTCGTAAATTCATTGACTCGTAAATATCTGGTCTTATCACGTTTGCATATCTTTCTTGGCAATTTTTTCCAAATTCTATTGTTGAATTTCCTTGCTTCATTCTGCCCCGAAAAATTTCATGTTCATTTGTTGGTCGTCTCATATCATTTCTAATCATTGTTATCTCCTCCTAAATAATTACTTATTGGCTGTTGTTACATCTTGGATATCCTATGCCTTTTCCTTAAAATTCTTTATATATAAAAAAATAAAGGCTAACAGAAGTTGTTCTTTTCTGTTAGCCCCTATTATATTCTTCTACAAAATAGATTTATTTAAGGAAAACCCATTAACTTTTTCATACATTAAATCCTATTTTTCCCATCTATATATTTTCATTATATTACTCTAGCCTTAATGCATCTTCTATCTTTCTTTGTGCATCTTTACTTAACAGATCAAATATTACACCAGTATGGTTATTATATATTTCTTCCTGAATATCCAAAAGTTTCTTTTCTACAATCTTTCTTTTTACAAGAACTTTTTTTGGCACGCCACCATCTATTAGCATTCTACTTTCTATTCTTTTTAACCATGCTAAAACCATAATCGGATTTTGTTGCTTTATATTCCTTTTCTTCAATGCAGAAGATAAAGTTTGATTTTTATTAGTATAACCATGATATGTAACATCCATCATTTCTTCTTTCTTTCCCTTTTTAGATGGATTATATACAACAAAAAATATTTCCTGAACGGCTGCTATACACATTGATATTTCTAATATCTCTTGTTTAATTGCTTCACCTTTTTTATCAACAACAAATACATCTATTTTTTCTGGCACCACATATGCATTCATTATAAATTTCTTTATATAATTATGTATATCTTTATAGCCTAGTATATTGTCATCCTCTAGTATTATTTTTCTTAAATAACCTACTTTTTTAACTGCATATCTATATTTTTTTATCTCCTCTAAGCTCAAATCCTCACGTCCATAAAGAATTAAATCAACTATTTCTTTTGTTCGTAAATCAACTTCTTTATTGTTCGGAAACTCATCAAAATATTTTATTACATCATTCCATTCATCTTCTGTGATACCTATATGAGAACATTGATGATATCTATCTTCATATCCAACTGGCAAATCAACATCTTCAATATTACCTTGTCCTGACAGCACTTGGTCTGTTTCCATACATAATACTTTATAGGCTTTTAAAACTACAAAAAGTCTATCCATCACACCAAAACATTTTTCTTCCATTTCCTTTGATTCCTTACATATCAATAAGTCTTTTCTTAAACTGAAACCTTCAAAATCTTTTTTCCCCTCTATAAAACATCTTATTTGGTTATACTGTTCTTTCAGCCACTCAAAAAACGCCTCCAGTTCATTTAATTCATTCATTGCTTTATTTTCGTCAACCTGACACTCCCATGTTCTATAATAGCATACGATTCTATGCCTTAATGTACTCCATTTTAATTCAATCTCATCAAACATTCTTTCAATGATGTCTCCCCAGTCTGTATTATCCTTAATCTTTCTATATAAATCTTCAAAAACCTCTCCATACACACTCTCTGTTGTATATATTGAATCTACATTTTGCAATTTAGGTTCTCTCAAAATATCTGTAATCTTTATAGTCGATTTTATTCCTATACCCCCTTTATTTTTAGGTATGCCATCTTTCTCAATTTCATAAAAACATTTTAATATTTTTAAAGCATTAAACTTTTCCTGCTTATCTTCTCCTTTTAAATAAATCGTCAAATCTATCCCTGTTGCCTTTTTTATTTTAGGAATCAATCCTGATTTTTTATCCACAAATTTCTGCCTATATGCTCCCTCACTTAAAGTTCCTTTTTTCGTATCCTTTCTTTCGTCCAGCAATTCTTGAATTAAATCAGCTAATGTCAGTTTACACTCGTCATTTAATTTCGCATAAATATCATATTTTCCCATATTATCTTCTCCTTTTTCAAGTAATTATGTTCTATTACATTTTATCTTTAATATATATTTTTTCAACATGGGCGATTCTCCCATGTTCTAAAAAAAATATAAAAACAAAAAATTAGAATCTATATTTTATGTCTCAGCTCCTCCTATATATTCCAATATTTCTCATGATGTAGATGGTTATACACGCTGCCCAGTTGATAATGCCTGAAGCATCGACATGGCTTCTGCCCCTCGCACTTCTCCTACGATAATTCGGTCCGGCCGCATTCGCAAAGATGCCTTAATCAAGTCCTGCATAGTAATCTCATTCTCTCCCTCCATGTTTGCATTCCTCGTTTCTAGTCGAACAAGATTCTCTACATGAAAAAGCTGGAGTTCTGCTGAATCCTCTATCGTAATCACTCTTTCCCTCTTCCCTATATATTCTGCAAGTGCATTCAAAAGAGAGGATTTACCTGAGTTTGTCGCTCCACTAATAAGAATATTGTATCTGCTCTTTACCAAGGCGGACAGTATACCAGTAAGTTTCTCTGGAAACTCTTCAAATGCTAAAAGCTTTTCTATTGTCATGCCTCCTTTTAGAAACTTACGAATTGTGATAACCGGCCCTTCCAGTGATACTGGCGGCAATACAATATGTACCCTCGAACCGTCTGGAAGTCTGCTGTCCACAATAGGACAAGCCTCGTTCACCATTCGGTTTGTTGGTGCCACAATCTGCTCTATCAAGCGGTATACATCGCCCTCTTCTGAAAAGTGTTCTTCTATTCTTCTAATCTTTCCGTTCTGCTCTACAAAAATACGCGAGGCTCCAATTACCATAATCTCACTTATACTGCTGTCACCCAAATATTTTTCAAGAACATCAAATCCTCTTATCGAATAAAACATCTGTCTTCTTAGTTCTTCTTTCTCAGAAAGTGTCCCGTATCCGCCATGACTTGAACGTAAGATTGCCTTATCAATCTCACGATATACATCTTTATCGCTGACATATGATGTTCTTCCATCCATCTGGTGTAAAATCTGTTCTCTCAGCTCTCTCTTACCAGGCAGTTCCATCTAAAATATCCTCCCTGTATATCCTCTGCCATATTTGAGGCTCTCCCTGATTAATATTTAATACACGTTCCAAACGATCACAAAAAATACTCTGCCTCGGATTCTTCCTCGAATCTATCAATATAACCTGATCAAAAAAGCTCAGCATATCTACATTGGCAACAAAACAATTCCCTGCTCCCCAGAACACTTCCCTATAGGGACTCTCTTTCTTAATCTTATCGAAAAACCATGCATAATCTTCCTTCGTCAGTTCCCGCAAATAAAAATACAAGTCTGGAGAATGTAACACCTGAACTTCTTCTTTCGGAATAAGCATATCCTGCAATATATCTAAAATATTCTCTTCCCTTAAATGAATGTAATAGCATAAATCTCCCATATCACCGCCTTCTCCGTATTCAGAATCTATCCCTTTATAGCCCAAATCTTCCGCTCCCATATATACATCTCCCAATGACATAAAAGAACGTGCTATCTGCTCAAGATATTCATCATACACAGGGGAATACACGATTGTTAACTTCGTCGGTGTATCTTTTAACTCTGCTGCCAAGTCTGATAAATCCAAATTATAATCTGTAAAATCAGACAACATATCTAACAACTTCTGGGGATTATCATATTTGCAAAAAGAGCCTTGTTCCTCCCGCCAGGTTAGTAAAATCAACTTCTTCTGTTTTAAAAATTTCTGTTTCTCTTCCGATAATTCTTTAAAAAATCTTTCATCTAAAAGATAAATCTCTGCCTCTTCTTTAAAAGAAACCATGCCTTCTGCCGTTGTAAAATGATATACCCGCACTGCAGATGAAAGGTGAATCTCCAAATACCTCACCAGCCGCTTACCATACTCTCCTGCTTCTCCTATAATGATTGTGCGAATATCTGAAAAATCCATATCACATCCCTCCATTATTTTATTTGATGTAAATATATGCCAGTTATTCCAAAATCAATATATCACATTTTCCAATTTTTGTCTACCTTTATTTTACTTAAATTACAAATTATTTATTTAAAGATATTTTTCATATTTTCTCTTACTTTTTCATAAACTCATAAAAACTAACATACCAGAACGTATTTGAAAAATGCTTTCTGGCAAAGCTGCATGCTAAGGAGATAATTTATGTACCCTGTTCTTCTTTCTTTTTCTACTCATTTTCCCATTTTATTTATTAATAATTCATCCATCCAGAATATATTATCCCAGGATAATCTATCTCAAAATAAAATTCTGCTTATTTTTTGCGTGGCCTGTTTTGCAGGATATTTTATTGCATACATAAAAAAAAGACCCACAGCACTTTTTTCCATCATCGGACGCGGTGCCGCCGGTCTTTCGTTCATTTACTTTTTTAACTTTTTCTGCGCTGCAAGAGACATCATCACTGGAATTGGAATTAATCCGATTACAGGCGCTGTATGTACAGTTCTTGGCATTCCTGGAGCAATTCTGCTATATGCTATAAAAATTTATAGTTTTTTATAATTCACCTTATCCGCTTAATTAAATAAACCACTTAATGCTGCAAAAATAGAAGATAATGCCGTCTTTATTTTCTCAAAGATTCCCTGTGTATCAATATCCATGTCACTCAATTTATCATAAATTTTACTTGCCTGTTCTTTTAAGTCATTTACATTTAAATCAAGCTTATTAATTTTTTGCATAAGTTCTGCAATCTGTGCTTTCTGATCATCTGTTACCGTAATATCTAAGTCTTTGCTGCACTCATCAATAATATCATTGATGTCACTTTCTGATTTTGCATCATCCGAAAGAACTTTTTCTTTAATTAACGCTAAAAACTGTTCGGCTTTGTCGGAATCATTAAGCTGATCGGCTAACTCACTGGTAACTACCAGCTCATTCGTTGCGGCATCTTTGCTCTCGCTGGAAATATCTTCACCCGTCATGTCTTCATACGCATTCATTGCACCAACTAAAGCAGCAGTTCCTGTAATATTAAAAGGTCCTGCTACAGTTACTGTGGCATCTGTCACACCTGCTGTTGTAAGCGCATTTTCATACATACCTGCTGTACAGTAAGTAATATTTTTCGTTGTAACATCAATGCCTTCTCCCTTATCTCTTTTTTCAACCAGAACAGAGGATAAGGCCTTTGTACCAATCACAGAAGAATCTAAATAATCATCAAGATATTTATGTTCATCCGCATTCGTCACTGTTACTACATTATACTGATCGAGTGCTTTCTCATCTACGTCAAGAAGTTCAAGGACTTTACTTTTCTGATCTGTACTTAAATCCGCCCCCAGGGAAAGATATGGCTTCTCCTCTACTGCATCTGCCGATACATTTGCCTGAAAGGTCATAAGACCTGCTATCATTATTGCTGATAATGTAATAATTTTTCTTTTAAACATAATAAATCCTCCTTTTACTCCATATATACTCTCGGACTCTTCCTGTTTCGGCCATTCCGATTTTCAAACACGCTCTAGTCTACCATATGTTTTATTAAAAATCATTTCCAAAATCTATCTTTATTCTTTCTTTTTTATATCAGCTTTGTATCGGTATTTTACAAAACAAAGAACAATAAAAATAATTGCTGCTGCAAGGCTTACTTTCCAGCCAATAGAAAATCCTGGCGGTGTATATTTTAAGGAAACTGTATGCTCACCAGAAGGAACTTTTACTCCAAGAAAAGCATCTCCGATACGACATGTCTTTACTTCTTTGCCATCTACCTTTACTTTCCATCCAGAATCATATGGAATTGACAAAAATAATGTCTGATTATCTGAAGCATCCACTGTGCCTTCCAGAGAATTACTCGAGTAATCCGTCACCGTAAATGCCTGCTCTGCTGCTGTCTTTTTAAAATCTTCAAATACCTCCTGATCGAAGTCTGCCGCAGAAAGGCGCACATAACCATCCTCGGTCTCTCCTTTTAACTCAAAAGTTACTTTAACTTCTGAACCTGCGGATACTTTTCCGATTGGAAGCATATAACCATCTAAATCTCCTGATTTCACATTGGTTCCATCTACCATTATCTGTACATTTTCTACCTGTGTTCCATCATAAAACAGATACAGATTCTCTGCCGTCTCTGCAATTGGAATGGTAAATGTCATATTGTCCGGTCGCGAATCGCCATATTCAAAATAATATTCTCCATCATTTGTCTTTGATGTAGTACATCCATTGGTTGCCGGATTGTCAATCTCAATATCATGAAACAGCTCAAATACATCAAATGCCTGCTCTCCAAGATCATTCTGTACACGGAATGGATAAGCACTGTCATAATACCAGTCTTTTATGGAATCATTCATGAGATATCCTATAGACATTCCTTTTGCTGGATTCTCATAAATATCAAAAGTCCCCTGTGTCTTCAGATATTTAAAATCTGTTGTCAGAGAATCTTCCTGATGATAATACAGGTATTTTACATTCAAAAGGAAGTTCGTTACTGGTGTTGCACCTTTATAAAGATACTCATTACACCCCGTATAAAAACCAAGATTATCCATCATATTAACCATTCGGTCTGTCGCTGTAGAACCAAAAAGTCCCACACTGTTTATTGGATACCAGGCATTTTCATCTACCATAAGAGCACTGGCAAGCTCGCTTCTGTAAAATGTCTCATCTTTTAAAGATGCAGCAGCTTTCTCCATATCTTCTGTTCCATAGAAAAACTTTGAGACAGAAATCTGACCATTTTCATTAAAGCCCATACAGGCTGTTGTGGCAATCTCTATTATTGCCACTACACAAAATGCAACCTTATACCACACTTTTCTCTTACGAGATAATGTATACAGGAGTAATATCATTCCATACAAAATAAACAGCATTCCTGCCACACCATAAACTTTATCTTCCAGTGGCTGTGTTCCTTTTACCCTGGCATAAGCTAAAAGTCCTACTCCTGCCATACAGGCAAACGCCACATGCCAGCCTTTTGTTCCATCTAAATGTTCAAATACTTCCCACAACATATGCAGAAGTACAAAACCAAACAGGAATGAGAAACGATTCGGAATACCATACTGATCATGAAATCCATGCCAGATAAAGTTGAGAATCATTTCACCAAAACTCAAATAAAAGAATCCTACTAAAAGAGTTTTCTTTATCTTATCACTAATTTTAATCTGCTGGTTCAACAAATATAATCCAACTGCTAATACGGTAAAAATACCAATATACAGATTGGCATTTCCATCAAAATTATCATGACTGATCGGACTTCCCATCGCAAACTGGCGATTTAGCAGATCTGCCGCATTCGTAAGAAAGCTGTGATCCGGTAATGTCATTGTTTCTCCTGATGCCGTCTGTTTAATTCCAAGATATGCTGGAATGAGTAATACTGCCGCCATTCCTGCTGCAAGGAAAGAATATAGTGCAAATGAAATTCCCCGGAAAAAGAACTGTTTTACACTTTTAAAGGAATAAAAAATATACCATATTATTGCAAAAATACAAATCATAAATGCAATGTAATAATTACAGTACAACGCATAAAACAACGCAAGACAATATAGCCTTCCGTCCTTTTTATCAATCAAACGCTCCAGCCCCATAACAACAATTGGGAAAATCATAATCGCATCCAGCCACATAACATTCCAGCAATAGCCAACCATGTAGCTTGATAATGCATATGCCATCGAAATCATGAGTACATGAAGCCCCGGTTTCTTGCTTTTTGAAGAAAAATAAATCCCGGCCGTCATTCCACTAAGTGCAATTTTCAATACGATAATCATACTAACTGCCATATTGAGCTGCGTTTTCTTAAAAAATATAATCAAAAGATTAAGCGGACTGGATAAATAATAGGAAAATAATGATAAAAAGTTAATTCCTAATCCAGAACGGAAACTGTAAAAAAGACTTTCTCCGCCTTTTAACTTATCATACAAAACAGAATAAAATGGCATATACTGATGTAAACCGTCAATAATCAACAGCGAATTATCACCAAATGGCTGTATACCAAAGGCAATACAGCAGCCAGTCATGACAATAAGCGGCATGAAAAAAGACAGTGCAATAACATGCTTTCTACCAAATCTCTGGTCAATATGCCTTATCTGTTTCCCTTCTTTTTTTATATTCATATGCTCCTTTCTCATCCTCCCTTTTTCAGATTTCCAGAGTGTGTTTAAAAAAGTAAAAGTAATCTGCATATCCCGATTTGTCAGGGATTTTGCCAAGCGCATCAAACACTCTCTAAGCTTTTACTTTCCTCACTCGCTTCTTTAATAATCCCAAGCAGCGTATTATATCAATTCTCTTTTTTATCATAAAACGGATACTTCCATGTGTCATCTGTGTAACATTAGACGAATGCCTGCGATAGCCAATAAGTGGTTCGTCCAAAAAGCAAACCTTTCCCATATACTCTGCCGCTGTTCCAATCCAATAGTCATGCATATACATTTCATTTGGAATAGGACAAATAATGGGAATCAATTCTTTGCGAAATGCCATGCAACATCCCACATAGCTGTTTTTCAGAAGATTTTTCAAAATCCCAGCCCGGCTTCCCCTTATAGAAAAAAGGCTTGCCGCTCCTGTTGCTACACCATTCTCGTCCACAATCTCTGCATCATGAAGAACAGCTTTTACTTCTGGATTTGAAAATGCATAATTCACTTTCTCGACTTTATCTGGCTTCCATATGTCATCCTGATCAGACAAATATATAATATCTCCATTACAATGCCGGATCGCATTCTCAAAATTCCTTACAACACCCTTGCCCGGTCCCTTCACAATATGAATTCGGGAATCCACTTCTGACATCTTTAAAAGAAGGGGCTTTGATCCATCACTTGCTCCATCAACAGATACTATCACTTCATCCTTTTCCCCAAGTTGTGATAAAATCGAATCCATCTGTTCTTCTATATATGTACCACCGTTATAATATGCCATAGCCACTGAAATCTTCATACACATATTTCTCCAATCATAAATATTACAAAATTATATCTTCTTCCTGTTTTTTCTTCTCTGCTGCTAGAATACGCTGTTTTTCCTCTTCTGACAAGTTCTCATCTTTCAGGATTTTAGCATAATTTTTTGTACTTCTTGTTAAATTATTTCCTAAAAATATTTTTTCAACCTGTCCATCCATTCTTCCAATCACAACACCCATTACATTTTCCTCCTTGCCCCGCAAAACATATCTATATTTTTCAATACGTTTCACCTTTTGTTCAAATTTTCTTCAAAAATCGGACATACTTTTTCTTTATAGTATAGACAGCAACAAAGAAATCCCTCTATTTCTTGTAGCTAAAGATTTTTTTCATATTTTGAAGCCCGTATATCAGGATATATGGGCTTCCTCCTTTTAATGAATGCCTCTAAGCGAGGCTAAGAAAGAATTCTTTCCCCGGAGTTCTTTCTTTTTCTGAGCACTCCGCCCACTCTTCCTGTCTCTTCTGCTGTAAGTGAACCCCAACCCTTTTCTAAAACTTTGTCATAGATTCCAAGCTCTTTTGCAACCTCATATTTTTTCTGAACATCCGCATCAAGCTCTGAAAGATTAATTTCTCCCCCTAAAAATAATTTTTCCTTCTTTTTCACAAAAAACACCTCTGCTTTCAAAGATTATCTTTTGCAAAAAAGAAGGATTCTATTCTTAATATATTATTTCTCAGATTTACCAGCTATATAATTAATAAACTGCTGTGCGGTACGGCCGGAGATTCCACCATGAGAAAGTTCCCATTTGTTGGCTTCTGCACAAAGTTCTTTGTCGCTTAACTTGATTTCCGGATACTTCTTTGCAAGATTTGTTACAATCTGGAAGTATTCCTGCTGTGTTGGTTTGGAGTAGTTGATACTTACACCAAAACGTGCTGCCAGTGATAACTTCTCCTGTACCGTATCAGAACGATGCAGTTCTTCGTCCTTGTCGGAACGGTCTGACCATGTCTCACGGATGAGATGACGGCGGTTAGATGTTGCGTAGATAAGTACGTTATCTGGTTTTGTCTCCATTCCACCTTCAATAACTGCTTTCAGGTATTTGTATTCAATCTCAAATTCTTCGAAAGATAAGTCATCCATGTAAATGATAAAACGGTAGTTTCTGTTCTTGATATGGCTGATAATCGCAGAAAGATATTTAAACTGATGTTTATAAATCTCAATCATACGAAGTCCGTCACCATAATACTGGTTAAGAATTGCCTTGATGCTTGTGGACTTACCTGTACCGGCATCACCATAAAGAAGACAGTTGTTCGCTACTTTACCCTGTACAAATGCTTCTGTGTTATCTACAAGTTTCTTTTTCTGAATCTCATATCCTGTAAGATCATCAAGCACAACCTTGTCCAGATTATTGATCGGAACAAAGTCCGGCTTTCCATTATTCTCTACGATACGGAACGCTTTGTTAAGTCCAAACATTCCTACACCATAATCTTTATAGAACTTCACAACTGCATTGAAGAATGTATCTACATCTTCTGCCGCTGCCAGTTCATCAGAAAGGGCACGTACTTTTTCACTTACATTTTTATTATACATTCGCTCTGTCTTGCCGATTGCCTTATAATCTAAAATTGTGCTGAAACAATCAATACCTAATGTCTCCTCGATCGGTCTGAAGTCATAATGGAAAAGATTCATAAATACCTGGAAATCATTCTTTGCAAAGTGATTGACTGTTCCATTATTTGCTCCGACTTTCTCGCTTGTCATGCTGAAAGAGTTTTCATTGGTTACTAAGACAAATGTCAGGTAATTGTGCCATAAGTTCTTGTCAAATCCATATGTAGTCGCAAGATCTAAAAGCGCTTTCATTTCTCTGTAAATGTCTGTGATTAATTCGTCAGCTCTGTAATGGCAGCTATCGAATCTCTTAAAAATATCTGCCATATTTAAAAGAATACTGTCTTCTCCTAAATCCCGATATAAAATTAATTTAGATACTTCTCTGTACATTATCTATTCCTCCTGATTCTCAGAACGGTTTTGCAAAATTTCGTCTACGTTTAATGCTTCTATCTGAGAAGCAAACTGACTCTTCAACTGTTCTATTTTATCTTTCGCCTGTTCCCGGTCACCGTCAAATGCAGTATAACCTTTGTAAGAAGCTACCATCGGTTTTTCTTCCTCATCTTCAGACGCATCCCTATTAGAATACAACTCTAAGCCCGGAAATGCAAACTTGGGTTTATCTTCATCGTGAATATTGCCATTACGGATGTCTTCAAGTGTTACCAGACCTGGAAATGCATGCTTTGGTCGGTAATCTGGCATCTTAAATACTTCAAAACAGTCTAAAATATCTACATCTGTCATATCATCAGGAAGATTCTCCTTTAAATATTCTGGATGATGCTGTTTATAAAATTCATAGATAACCTGTTTTACCTTCGGGTCACGAATATCTGTGTCCACACGTTCGTCATTAATAAAAAGATAATATCTGTCCACATATGGAAGAATTCTCTCTTCTGCTGTAATAGACGTTATTTCCGGTACACTGTCATAGGAAACTTCCAGACGGCGAAAAGTTCTCTGTTTCTCCTTCGTCTGAGTAACCCCTTCTATTTTATATTTATCCAGTTCAAAAAACATGCTTTTTAGCAACGTAAATTCATACATAATTTATCTCCCAATACTCTGTTATTTTTTAATATATCAAATGCTTACCTCTAAATATACTGCCTCATTATCCCGAAAAAATTCCTTGATAAAAAGCCTGCATTCCAAGACATAATTTATATGGCATTTTTTATATTTATTTTCTTACTATACCACAATTACAACATCTCTTCCATCTCGTCAAGAAGCTCACCAAATAACTTTAATGCAGATTCTATCGGTTCCTTTGCAGCCATATCTACATTACAAAGACGAAGTAAATCAATTGGATTCATGGAACTTCCACCACTTAAGAACTTAAAGTAGCCCTCTTTTGCCCTTTCATCTCCACTTAAAATCTTTCTACTGATTGCAATCGCTGCTGAATAACCAGTTGCATATTGATATACATAAAATGGTGTATAGAAATGTGGGATTCTTGCCCATTCTAAGGCAATTTCTTTATCAATAACAATGTCTTCTCCAAAATATTTCTGATTCAGTTTATAGTAAATGTCACATAATACTTCCGCAGTAAGCGGCTCTTTATTCCATGCCATCTCATGTGTAATTTTCTCAAATTCTGCAAACATGGTCTGACGGTATAATGTTCCCTTAAACTGCTCTAAGAAATAATTGATCAGATACATTTTCTCTTTTTTCTCTTCTGTATTCTTTAAAAGATATTCCATCAAAAGAGCCTCGTTACATGTAGATGCTACTTCCGCAACAAAGATACGGTATCCCGCGTAAATGTATGGCTGATTCTTATCTGAATAATAAGAATGCATGGAATGTCCCATTTCATGAGCAAGCGTAAACACATTATTCAGATTATCCTGATAGTTCATCAATACAAATGGATGGCATCCGTAAGCTCCCCAGGAATAGGCTCCGCTTCTCTTTCCCTCATTCTCATACACATCAATCCAGCCACTTTCCATTCCATCAGAAAGGACTTTACCGTATTCCTTTCCTAATGGTGCAAGCCCTTTCTTTACGATTTCTTTTGCCTTAGAAAATGGTACTTTCATCTCAAATTCATCGACCATTGGTACATAGAGATCATACATATGCAGTTCTTCTGCCTTTAACGCTTTCTTTCTAAGAGAAACATAGCGATGCATTAAATCCATATGCTCATGTACTGTATCAATCAGGTTCGTGTATACAGAAGTTGGTATCTCCCCGCCTTCTAATGCCATTTCTAAAGAAGAATTATAATGTCTTTTCTTTGCGAAAAATGCAGTATTCTTCAAATTCGCTGCATAGAGCGCCGCTAAAGTATTTCTATATTGTCCATACTGTGAGTAAACTGACTCAAAGGCACTTTTACGAATATTCACATCTCTGCTTTCTAAAAGAAGCGTATATCTTCCATGACTTACTGGAATTTTTTCTCCTTCTTTTCCCTCAATAGATGGAAAACGGATATCTGCATTATTAAACATAGAAAAAGTATTGGATACATCGGCAGACATATCGGACACATCAGCAAGAATCGCTTCCTCTTCTTTAGAAAGAACATGCTTCTGCTGGCGGAACAATTCGTAAAAATATCTTTTGTATAATTGCATATCCATGTTTTGTGTAAACCAGCTATCTATCGTCTTTTTCCCAATTGCAAGAAGTTCTGGTTCCTCAAATACTACAGCACTGTCTAACTGGATGGATAATGACTGCGCCTTACCTGCAAGTCCCTGGTAAAAACTGTTTCCTGTGTCCTCGTGATAACGCTGATTTGCATAAACATAAATCGCCTCAAACTTTTTCATAAGCGCTTCTTTTTTACGCATATACTCCACAAATACTTCAGAACCTTCTTTTAAACGTCCCTCATATGCTGCAAGGCTTTGAATCTCACTCGTAAGACTTTCATAATCTTTCTCCCACGCTTCGTCAGAAGCATATAAATCCTGAATATGCCACTGGTAGGCCGGATCACATTCCTGTCTTTTCTTTACTGTTTTTTCTTTGTTCTCTTCCATGATCTCATTCTCCTATATCACTTTTCTTTACACTGCATCTATTATTTATATGTATTTTTATGTAATCCATACCGTTTATTTTTCTGTTATTTCGCTTTTACGCTGTCTTTTGAACTTGTCTTATCCCATTTTGCATGCAAAATAAGATTCTTTGTATTTCCCTTTGGAATTACTGTTACATTTTTTCCTGAGCTATCGTACCAGCCAACAAAAGTATAACCTTTTTTTCGCGGACTTCGCAATGTAACTGCTCTCTTTCCAGATAACCTCTCTCTATTCTTGGAAGAGTTAATTCCTACGTTCTTATAAGTAATCGTGTAGCCAGAAACTTTTACACGAAAAGCTCTTTTTCTTCCATTAATTCTGGTAGAAATATATGTCTTTCCGCTCCTCTTTGCTTTCATATATCCATTATTATCAATACTTACAATTGATGGATTTGCACTTGTCCAGCCTGCTGTCCTAAGCCCTCTGTCATGCATATGAATCGTTGCAAGCTGCTTTATTTGTCCTGCCTGCAGCTGTATGATCTTGCGACCACTCTTTGTAAGCTGACCAGATTGCTGTGCCCTTCCGAGAAAAATCTTTACATTTCCTCTCCTGACACCATGAAAGTCTGTCGTATAATAGGAAAGCCAGCCATTCTTATTCACAATGAATCTTCCAATATAAATAAGACTCCATAATGCTCCTTTTGTCTCCGCATTTTTATCCCGATTATCTACCTTTTTCAGTAAAACAGGATATTTATTTAAAAAGCTCATTCGATAGATGCCAGAATTCAATGACAGAATAATCCGATTGTTATACTGCCGAATCCACCCTATATAATTACCCGACCTTGGCGCATAAAATACAACCGCTTTATTTCCTCTCAAATTCGACTTTTTCAGATAATTATCCTGAGAAATCCAGTACCAGTATCCCTTATGATAGAATGTACATGTTTTATTCTCAAGCGCCTGCTTCATCTCTTTTGAATTCTTTATATAATCAGAAGATGCCAGTTTAATCTTCCGCATCTTCAGATTATTTGAATTGCCCTGTCCGTATAGATCCTGCTTCTTGTATCCAGGATGGGTCTTTAGAAAAGTATTCTTTCCCACAAGGAAACTATCATAAGTCACTACCATTCCCTCATGCTTGCCGACTCCCACACCATTGGTCAAATCAACAAAATACCAGATTCCATTAAGCTTTACTATATTCCAGGAATGGTTTTTTGAATAATTACTGATAACCGCACATGGAATTCCAAGCGTATTCATCGCAAGAGCATAAGCATTAGCCAAACCGTCACACACACCCACATGACTTACTAACACATCATATCCTGTGTGTGCATCTTTTGACTCTTTATACGTCGTGTTCTCCGCAAAATAAATATACACTGCCATCGCTTTATCTGCCTGGCTCATAGAAGAATCTACGGTTGACAATGCCTCATCCAGCCCTCGTATAATCTTCTTATACCTTCTGCGAAACTTACTGCGGCTTATGAGCTTCGTACTGTTAAATGTTGTCGCTCCATCTCTCGTTTCTACTGCATAATACTGTGACCAGTTAGAATCAAGAAAATCTATTCCCTCAGCCATAAGAGCTGCCCTGTTTGAAATAGCTGCCGCTTCCATACACTTCTTACCAGATTTCCCCTGGCTCACCGTTCGGTAAACATCAAGATTTTCCGAAACCGTTCCCTCTATCATAAACTTTGACAGCACATTAATATATTCTTTTTGCGTATCTGAAAATGTCGCTGCATCTACATCTTTTGTGAAAAAAAAGCTTCCCGCCAAAATAAAACAAAGCAAAAGTAAAATACTTCCTGCCCTTTTCAATTCTCTACTTAACCATCTTCTCTCCTTCAATATTTCCCTCCATGAAGAACTCGGTACCTGAATTATCGAGATTCCTGCTTAATTTCTAAAAAATGTTATGTACTCCCAAAATCTTTTTATGTTTGATTTTATAAGAAATTTTTGTTAATTGCGCCCAAATTTTATTTATCCCTTAATTTTCTTTCTATAGTCCATGACAATCCCCAAAATACATTTTTCAAGAATGCCCACTGATACTGATTTGTTGCTCGCCACCTACAGATGTGGGAGTCATCTCACATCTGATATAACTATTAGAATATATTTTATACTCTGTCTTAATCTTATCATTATACAGAAAAAATAGCAATTATTGTCGAAACATGATAAACTATATCCATGTAATTTACTATTAAATACTGGAGCGTGCATATCCTTTTTGATTTCTCAAACACGCTCTGGACTGGAGGATTATTTTATGACAAAAACATCTGAATTCCATACCTTACTCCGCAATTATCGCGGCATTATGGGAAATATACGAATCAACAAAATCTGGATTTCTTTTGACTCCTGCTTCTTTAATTATTATGCAGATGATGATGAAATCCAGTTCAACCTTGCAGGACAGGAAGGTGTTATTACCATTCCTGCTGTCATTTCCTACGACAAAATCGATGAAGAAGATTTATTCGAAGACTCTGTAGCAGGGTATACTGCAACATTAGAATCTGGGGACACCGTGACTTTCTACTGTTTTAATGCAAAAAATAAAAGCTGATCTGTAGGATGAGAGAAACAAACAGATAGTATTCATCTGTTTGTTTTTCTCCTTTTATTATATTGTAATCCTCTGCAGTTCTTTAAGGACAGTCTGCACCCTCTCTTCGTCTACATCATAACTGACCACACATAATGCCTTATACAATAAGCTTATGTTTTCTTCTGTGCTGTTTATTGTATAAGATACCATTCCAGAAGCGATTTCATGACTTACATTCAAAAGCTGAAACTTTAAATCCCGTACAGTCTCACTTATACCAGACGCTTGCAGCTCATCCAGGTTATACTCGTCTGTATTGCCGCAAGGCGCAAAACAGGTGGCACAATCTGGGGCTACCGCAAGCTTTTCTTCACGGACACGTTGTAATAATTCTTCGCCATTCTCCTCTAAAGGAAATATTGACGCAAGACTCTTTATAATAATACTATCTGTATTCTCTGTTTTTAAGTGAACATTACATGCTTTCGCAAGTCCGATCAATGCTCCGATAAGTTCCTTTTCTTTTTTATTCATCTATAACATCCCCTTACCCGCTTCCTGCAAAATTATTATAAAAATATGCACGCCACATTATACCAGTCTGGCAAAATATGACGTGCATTATATATTTTATCTGTCTGTATTCTTTGTAAAATATCGTAAAAGCACTTTAGAGCGTGTTTGAAAAATATTTTAGTGAATTGCTGTTCCTTCTGGTACGCAGTCATCAACAAAGATAATCTTACATCCAAAATCATCTCCGCTGGCTGCAATAAGCATACCGTTGCTCTTTACTCCAGCAAACTTCGCTGGTTTTAAGTTAGCGATTACGATAATCTTTCTTCCGATAAGTTCTTCTGGTGTGTAGTCATCACGGATAGAGGATACAATAACTCTCTCATCTAATCCATCAAACAATGTGAGTTTTAAGAGTTTCTTAGCATTCTTTACAATCTCACAGTTGATAACTTTACAAACACGCATGTCTACTTTATCAAACTCATCAATTGTAATCTCTTCTTTGATTGGTGCGATTGCATTCTTACGAGCTTCCTCTTCCTCGGCAGCCTTTCTTCTTGCTTCTTCTTCAGCAGCTTTTCTCTCTGCCTCAGCCTTTGCTTCTGCTGCAAGAGTCTTCTCTTCCTCTGTCTGTGGAGTGGAGAAATCAAGAAGTCCAAGATATCTCTGTGGCTCTACAGCAAACAGGAATAAGTAAAGTCTTGGGCCTGCTGCCTTACCAATCATAAGGTTATATGCATTCTTGAAGAACTGTGCCTGTGCAGTCTTCTTATTCTCTTCCTGGAAGTCTGGGTCTGCTTCTCTTGGAATCGTGTAAATAAAGCTGTTAAGAGCATCTAAATCATACTCTCCCTTAGCAATAAAGTCATGAAGTAACTGAATCTCCTTCTTCTCTACCTCATTCAAAGTGTTATAGAAATCCCAGTTTCTATATCCAAGAAGAGTATTCATGTTCTCAGGGGAACACTTCTCTAACCAGTATTTTGCAAGTTCAAGACGCTCTGCAAACTCCTCTTTCTTATATGGAGTACCAATCTTCTCGAATACTGTCTCAAGCATATCTGCATTAAAGTCTACAACAGAACCAAAGTTTACAATCTGCTGCATTGGTACCGGATAAAGCTCACGCCCTTCAATCATACAGTTATGCATGATACCTTCGATGTAATCGTAGTTCTTACCCTTACCTGCCTGATATACCTTGAGCATCTTATCAAACTCAAAATACTGACGTAAAATCTCATCATCAAAACAGAAATCAAATGCCTTGTTTGGTTCTGACTTAGAATAAAGCCATAAAATCATTTCTGGCTGATAAATCTTAAGTAATGTATCTGGTGTAAGGTTAAGACCTGTAGAACCAGACATCTTACCTGTTGTTCCCTTAATACCTACAAACTCGTATCCCTTGAACATAGGAGCCTGTGCTCCGAAAATCTTCTTAGCAATAATCTTACTTGTATCGTAACTTCCTCCTGGGCTGGCATGATCCTTTCCGCCCGGCTCAAAGTCAACGCCTTCAATCATCCAACGCATAGGCCAGTCAATCTTCCATGCAAGCTTACAGTTAAAGTCCTTGCTGAAATCCCATGTTCCCTTATGTCCGCACTTACATGTGTATTCACAAGTTACTCCATCTTCAGAAGAAGATGTGATAGTAGTCTCATCCTTACCACATACCGGGCAGTAAATACTTACTGGATAATATGCTTCTCTCTCTTCTGGTGTTGCAACCTGCTGACGGAACTTATCAAGAATATCAAAAATCTCACGTCTCTTCTGTACAGCCTGAATAATATACTTCGCATACTTACCGCTACGGTAGTTCTCGCTCTGTCTGCGGAAGTCAACCTTTACTCCAAAACGTGAAAGAGATGCTTCGAACTCTTTCTCAAAATGTTCTGCATAAGAAGAACAGCATCCATATGGGTCCTTAACGTCTACATATGGCTTACCAATCTCGTTCTCTAACTCTGGTGCTACTTCTTTAACATTAACAGGTACTTTTCTGAAACGGTCAAACTCATCCCATGAAAACAACAGACGAGCCTTCTTGCCCTGTTTAATTAAAGCCTTATATACAAAATAACTTGTTGCTATATCTCTAAAATTACCGATGTGAATGGATCCGGATGGGCTAATACCCGCTGCACAAACGTACTCTTCCTTGTCCGGAGATCTCTTAATAATATCCTTTGCAATCTTCTCAGACCAATGCATTCTTCTTCCTCCTACTTTCCCTGTGCCGTACTTACCGGCATTCAAACAGTGTATCTATCTTCATTTATCATGGGACTTAAAATTTTTCCTCAGCCCATAGTCAATAAAACATTATATCAAACCCTATACCTCTTTTCAAGGAAAATCTCATATATTCAATCTTTTTCGACTCTTTATCCTTATGTAAAGTCCCCAGTAGTTGAATTGCCTGAAATTCCCGCTTAATCTCTTAATCCAGTTTCTATCATTGTCCCCATCTCTGTTCATCTTAGAAAAATATTATATACGCAATCTTCCTCCAAATATAATTTAAATTCTAATAGCCTGGCAATTCATCTCCCACCTTAGAGGTCGGAGTCTTCTTGCTGTAAGAGGATAAAATGTCCAAATACCACATTACTTGCTTCTTGTCCCCTCAATATATTTCAAAAAACGGATACAATCTGCTATTCCACAAAAATAACTCTCTGTCGCATACTCTGCCTCCGCTGCACTCTGAGCCTCAAAAGCCTCTTCAATAACCTCCCTCTGCTCCTCTGTCAGATTCAGCGTGTCCAGCTTTGCATAGGCTTCCTCTTCTTCTCTCACCAAACGCCTGTATGCTTCGGAATTCTTACGAAAATCCGCCATATTCTCATTACGAAAATGGTCTAAAGTAAGCCGAAGTCTCTCTTCCCATGAATCTATAACATCTCCCTGCAATGTTTCCCGCCTTTCTACTTAAGACACAATCCCAATAAACCTCTACTAATTATTAAATAAATTTATGAACATAGCAACAGCATAACACAGCCTTTGTTCTGTGTCAATATTTTCCTTTAAATAATTATTTTTACTTATAATTACTTAATTAGTAAACCACGTTCATCCTCGTCCCTAAATATTTTTCCCCTTTTTTGCTATTTAATTCATTAAGCAAACTACAGACGAAGCCAGTGAACTTCATAAGCCATATTTGTGCTTTTAGTCGCGGCGTGTTGAATGTTCGCTCCACGCGCTCGCATCCAACACTTGCT